>ENA-OQIG01000983-OQIG01000983.1-human-gut-metagenome-genome-assembly--contig:-NODE-983-length-14008-cov-2.007997_pt1 | contig 14008 bp, 19 predicted proteins | sample MGYA00242576_ERZ504741 | MGnify/ENA primary metagenome ERZ504741 (study PRJEB26092, sample SAMD00036436) | human gut metagenome | host: Homo sapiens | study: EMG produced TPA metagenomics assembly of... | reverse complement strand
AAAAAAGAACCATCTCACTTTTACTTTTGCATCAGAAGTTACCAGATCATACTCTTCCTCCGTCAACACTTCCTGAAGTTCTTTCTTTCCATCTTCGGGACGACTGCATGAACTGCATCAATAAAACAGAGATTTGGATATAGGACACACCACCAGTTATGCCCTTTCGCCTCTCCAATCTCAATGCGAAGCGCTTCATATTCCCCTGCCGGAAATGTGACGTCCCCATAAGTTTTCTCCGGGAAATAACTTGTAGTTCAGTTCTAGGTGAACCGGATAGTCATAGGACTCCCCACAGATTACTGCCTGAGCAATATCCCCCAGCTCTCCGAGATGCTCCCCAACCCACTCTCTTGTCTGTGCAAGATCGGTATGCTGCGGCATTTTATATTCCATATAGCAAGAACCGCTTCCTTAACCTTCATCTTCAATGCCTGATCTTTTCGCTGTCACTATTTGCCAGCACATGGAACCGCAAAACCTCTCCCGCCATATGCTCCTGAAGATTGGACAACTTCTCCTTTGCTGCCGCATGCATCCTGGTTGTCACCACCCCGGTCAATACCCCTGCGATCAATACTGCAAGTATGAAAATCCTGTACTTCGCTTTCTTTGTGATCCCCGGCACAACTGTCTTTTCTGTTTCTGCTGCTTGTTCTCTCCCACTCATCACTATGTACCTCCCTTTTTGATATAAGGAGTATGTACCGATGAGCAGTTTTTATTCATTATTCCTATTCTTTTTTCGAGCGGATCGTATGCAGCACAGATTCTACCTGATTCTCAATATGGCGACATACAATCTTTGCAGCTTCTTCCTTGTTGCGCTTTTCAATATTTTCTATAATCTGATCATGCTCTTCTAACAATTTCACATGGGATTCGTCCTTTTTCAAATATTCCACGCGGAAACGGTACATCTGCTCCCGGAGATTATTCAACAGTTGGATCAGACGCTGGTTGTCGGTCGCCATATAGATCACATCATGAAATTTCACATCGGCTTCCGCATATTTTGTCACGTCTTTGCTCTTTAATGTCACTTCAAACTCCTTCGCGGCTGCTTTCAACTCCTCAATCTGCTGTGCAGTCATCTTCTCACAGGCAATCTCTACGGCGAGCTCTTCTAACGCACGTCTGACTTCCAACACATCCTTTAAGCTTTTCTCTGTGATCTCGGCCACTTCCGCCCTTTTCTTGATCATGAGCACAAGTCCCTCCAGCTCCAGCTTGCGGATCGCTCCCGAATCGGAGTGCGGCTGACTCCCAGCTTATTGGCAAGCTGTATCTCCATCAGGCGCTCTCCCGGCTTTAATTCTCCGCGCAGAATTGCCTGCCGCAGTGTATTGAATACAACATCTCTCAATGGTAAATACTCGTCCATGCTTACTTGAAATTTTGGTTCCATGCTCTTATTTCCTCCTTGCATTGTGTATATTCGTAATATACACTGCTTTGCCAGTTCTCTGTCTCTGATTGCTTTCTGTGCCTCGCGCGCCATTCTGCGGTCTCGGAACAGACCAAATACCGTCGGCCCACTTCCGCTCATCATCGCGTTCAAAGCCCCGTGCGCTTTCATCACATTTTTAATCTCTTCGATCACCGGATATTCCCCGATCGTCACTCTCTCCAGCACATTGCCCATCGAAGCTGCCACTTTTTCCAGGCTCTGCTCCGAAAGTCCCTGCAGGATCCCATCAATATCCGGATGATCTGTAATCTCCCCCGAATCTAATTTTTCATACACCATCTTCGTGGATACACTGATCGGCGGTTTCGCAATCAGCACATAACAGTTCGGCATCTGCGGCAGTCTTGTCAATTCTTCCCCGATTCCCTCTGCCAGCACTGTCCCTCTCATCAGACAGTACGGTACATCTGCTCCAAGCTTGACCCCTCTGTCCATCAATTCCTGCTCAGAGAGTCCTAAGGCAAACATCTTGTTCATTCCAAACAGAACTGCCGCCGCATTGGAACTTCCACCTGCCAGACCTGCCGCTACCGGTATATGCTTATCAAGTGTGATCGACACTCCGTCCTGAATATCAAATTCATCGATCAGAAGCTTTGCCGCCTTGTACGCAATATTATTTTCATTGACCGGAAGATAGAACAAATTCGTCTGAATCCGTATGCCCGGTTCCTCCGTTCGTCTCAGTGTCACATCATCATACAGATAGATGGTCTGCATAACCATCCTGACATCGTGATAACCATTCTCTCTTCTTCCGAGTACATCTAGTCCCAGGTTAATTTTCGCCAGAGATTTTAACTTTAAGTATCTCATCTTCCTACCCCTTTCGACCACAACACACGGATTTCTTCTATCAGAACCTCTACATCCGATAGAAGAAATCGTGTATCTTGTATACATTATTCTTATAGTATACTCATGTTTTCTTTAAAATCAATATCTTATCCCCCGGTTTCACCTGATCTTCCGTCAGCCCATTGACTGCACAGATCCCGTCAATTGTGGTACAGTACCGCTTTGCCAGTGTCCACAGTTCCTCTCCTTCTTTTACGATATAACCGACGATTCCCGGACGGCGCTCCAGCTCCTCTGTCTGATATGGCTCCATCGTAATGTTGTCAATGACCTCTGTCTGCACCGGCTGTCTGATAAAACTGCAAAATGCCAGAACTGCCTTCACCTCAATCTCTCCACTTCCCGCCATGGAAATAGAAAGCTGTTCAATATTATTTGAAATATCATACTGTGTCTTCTCATTCATTCCTTCTGCCTCTAACAGATAGGAAAACGGCACCATGCCCTGCCACGTTGCAAATGGCACCTCATCATTTGCTTTCACATATAAAAAGGAGACATGGAGGATTCCTTCCATTTGAATTCCGTTTTCCGTCACTTCTGTGTGCTCTACCTGAATGTCTCCATTACTATGACAGATTTGAAGGATTTCTTCTTTTAACTCCGGAAGCGCAAGTTGCTCTGTCACCTTGCATTTTGAATGATTCTGAAGCAACAATGTCTCATAAGCTGCTTCCTTCTTTTCCAGATTACATTTTTCTTTCAGAGAATATGCATCCTCAAGAATCTCCAATTCTTCTTCCTGATAGATCGTGATCTTCAGATCCAGTGTTGCCTCAACGCCCAGTACCCTCATTTCTCCATCTTCATCCATGCGGATGTCCACAAGAGTATCCTCCAGATTTGCATAGAGATGATGATACATCTGTGCCTCTGCCCCAGAACATTCCACCGTTCCCTCATAGGAACAGTCTGTTCTATCCAGTCTTCTTTCTGTTCCTCCGACAGATATAAGCAAAAAACAAGCAGTTCTCCTTTGACGACAAGCTGATCGTCAATCAGCTTCGAATCCAGCTTCCGGTTTACAATATCTGTCCAAAGAATCGTCCCAATATTCTCCTTTGTGCCCGGCAATGTAATCTCTTCCTTGATCCGGTAAGTATCTTTCTTCCGGTGTGCAGTTCCAGCACTTTCGCAGTCCGCTTTTTCTGGAAAATTTCCTCCTCCTCTTCAATTCCGGTTGTTGTCTCCTCTTCCCGGAGCACTTCCCGGCAAATCTGAAGCTCTACCATCGCTTTCAAATTCATTTTCCGGGAATGGATCAGCGTCGGCACAAACTCCACTCGGTAATCCCCTACACTGTATGTAACCTGTGCTTCCCCTTCTTCGATGTAGACCATCTCTTCAAACGGAAGTCTTCCTTCCACTGCTGACAGTTTTGGTTCCACCTCATCGGTCACATACAACACCTGAAAATATAGTTTTCCGGATACTCTGAGATAATTTTCCATCCGTTCTATCCCTTCGACCTTGACATGCCCCTCCCCCTGTACAACACGGAGTACATCATTTTTTGCATCGGGTACATTGTAATCGTCATCTACAAAAACTGATGGATCATCCGCTTTCCAATCTGACTGCAATGTACATTTTTCTTTCTTAACTCCATAAAACATCCTCCTACTCAAATATAATATTTTTATCAATCCATTCCATTTTCACAACAACATACGGATATGTCTGTTTTTCCGTGATTTTCTCTTCCTTGGACGGCCCTAAAAGCTCCGTCTGTATATAGACTGCATTTTCTGTCTCGTACAATGCTTTCACTTTTATACTGTAACCGCTTGTCGGTCTTGTTCCATACCCCACTGCAAGGTACAGTTCTCCCTGATCTGCATAAGAAAGTTGAAATCCTTCTTCCTTTCGCTCTGCAATCATTTCCTCTAATTCTTCCGGAATGTCCTGCTTCTCTGTCACCGTAAATTCTATGTCCCGAAGTTTCCCGGTCCGCTCTGTCTTCTCCACACAGCCGCCCACCGTCAACATCAGACAGGCAACAAGAAGAAGAACTATTTTCCTGCCAATATACTTTTTCACCTGGAAACAATCACTTCCGCTCCTGCATGATTCTCTCTACATCTTATTATCTTTCTTGTCTTTTCATTCCCTCTCTAGTATAATATTTTCAATAAATCAAAATAATGAAGGAGACTTTAACTATGCTGCGTTTTACATTTTTAGTGATATTTTTAATATCCTTTTTAATTCTTTCCATCCCAGTATTGCTTGTAGAAGCCATCATCGGGAAGTTCAACCGGAAGGCAAAAGATTACAGCTGTCTTCGCATTGTCCAGTGGGGATTTCGTTGTATTTTATGGATCACCGGAGTAGAAACGACCGTGATCGGCGAGGAACAAGTACCAGATGAACCGGTCTTATTTGTCGGGAACCACAGAAGTTATTTTGACATTCTGCTTACTTACTCCCGCTGCAAGCGTCTAACCGGCTATGTGGCTAAAAAGGAGATGGAACGCTTCCCTCTTTTGAACAACTGGATGCGTAATCTCTACTGCCTGTTCCTCGACCGAGATAATTTAAAAGAAGGACTCAAGACAATTCTGACCGGGATCGATTATATCAAGCAGGGAATTTCCATCTGTATTTTCCCGGAAGGGACAAGAAATACCGGCGAGGAATTAAGTATGCTCCCGTTTAAAGACGGCGCACTCAAGATCGCCGACAAGACGGATGTGCAATCGTTCCGATCTCGATGAACAATACTGCCGAAATTTTCGAAAACCATCTGCCAAAGAAAGGTACAAAGGGATTTCCAAAAATCCGGAAGACGCATGTGATTATTGAATATGGCAAGCCAATCTATCCACACACACTTGATCGGGAAGAACGCAAGCACCTTGGTGCCTACTGCCAGAATATCATTCAGGAAACTATCAATAAAAACGCTGCACTGCTCGAAAGCGTGCACGAAAGGGGCTAAGAACCATGACAACACAAAATTTAACATTATTGACCGATTTTTATGAACTGACGATGATGCAGGGATATTTTCACAGCAAAGAGGAAAATACTCCTGTCGTCTTTGACATCTTTTTCCGCAGTAATCCATCCGGCGGCGGGTATTCCATCGCAGCAGGACTGGAACAGGTAATTGAATATATCAAAAATTTGAATTTTTCTTACGAAGATGTCGACTATCTTCGCAGCCTGAATCTATTTGATGAAACTTTTCTTCAGTATTTAAGCGGATTTCATTTCAGCGGAAGTATCTATGCGATCCCGGAAGGAACTGTGATCTTCCCTAGAGAACCACTCCTGAAGGTGATTGCTCCGGTGATGGAAGCGCAGCTTGTGGAGACTGCACTGTTAAACATTATCAATCACCAGTCACTGATCGCCACAAAAGCTTCCCGCGTCGTCTATGCCGCTGACGGAGACGGTGTGATGGAATTTGGACTTCGCCGGGCACAAGGACCGGATGCCGGACTCTACGGCGCAAGAGCCGCCATGATCGGCGGATGTATCGGTACTTCCAACGTGCTTGCCGGACGAATGTTTGATGTACCGGTAAAAGGAACCCATGCACACAGCTGGATCATGAGTTTCCCGGATGAGTACACTGCTTTTAAAACTTATGCCAAGCTATACCCTTCCGCATGCTGCCTGCTTGTAGATACTTACGACACCTTAAAATCCGGTGTTCCAAATGCGATCCGTGTCTTCCGGGAAATGCGCGAAGAAGGAATCGAACTGAAAAATTATGGGATTCGTCTGGACAGCGGTGACCTTGCTTATTTATCAAAAAAGGCAAGAAAGATGTTAGATGCCGCTGGCTTCTCGGATGCATTTATCTCAGCCTCCAATGACCTTGATGAATATCTCATTCTCGACTTGAAGAATCAAGGTGCTGCAATCACTTCCTGGGGGGTCGGCACGAGCATGATCACCTCCAAAGACTGCCCGGCATTCGGCGGTGTCTACAAACTTGCTGCCATTCAGAATGCCGACGGTGAATTTATTCCGAAGATCAAACTCTCAGAAAATACGGAAAAGATTACGAACCCAGGAAATAAAACCGTTCACCGAATCTATGACAAAGAAACCGGAAAGCTTCTTGCTGACCTGATCTGTTTTGTCGATGAAGTCTTCGACGAAGTAAGGATCTCCTACTCTTTGATCCAGTAGAAACCTGGAAGAAGACAAAACTAAAAGGTGGTACTTACACGATGCGCGAACTGTTAAAACCAGTCTTCTTAAACGGGAACTGTGTCTACCAATCACCGACCGTCATGGAAATCGCTGATTACTGCCGCAAAGAGAAAGAAACACTCTGGGATGAAGTGACACGTCTGTTCAATCCGCATAAAGTGTATATTGACCTCTCAAAGAAATTGTATGATGTCAAAAAAGAACTGTTAGATCAGATGAGTATTCAAGAATAGGAGAAACTGATTATGGAACATATGTCATTACAGGAAATTACAACAGCCTGTGGCGGAACCTATTACGGGGAACCGTCACTGCTTACAAGAGAAGTATCCGGTGTCGCCATCGACAGCCGGAAAGCCGGAAAGGATTTTTTATTTGTCCCGATCAAAGGAGCCAGAGTAGATGGACATTCTTTTATTCCACAGGTGATGGAACAAGGGGCACTCTGCACACTCTCCGAGCACCCGCTTTCTGACAGTTCCCCATATATCCTTGTGAGTTCCTGCGCCCAGGCGCTCAAAGATATTGCCGAACATTATCGCAGGGCACTCGGAATTAAAGTAGTCGGGATCAGTGGAAGTGTGGGAAAGACAAGTACGAAAGAAATGATCGCTTCCATTTTGGAACAGAAATATTCCGTTTTAAAAACTGCCGGCAACTTCAACAATGAAATCGGTCTCCCACTGACGTTTTCCAGATTCAAAAAGAACATGAGGTTGCTGTTCTTGAGATGGGCATCAGCGACTTTCAGGAGATGAACCGCCTAGCCAAAATTGCACAGCCAGACATCTGTGTGTTGACCAATATCGGACAATGTCATCTGGAAAATTTAGGAGACCGCGACGGTGTGCGGAAAGCAAAGACAGAGATGTTCGCCCACAGACGTCCGGGCGCTTCAATCATCCTGAACGGAGATGATGACAAACTGTCTGAAATTGCAACAGTGCATGCCGCTTCTTTCTCCAAACAAGACGGTACAACTGTCGTTCCTTATTCTGATTCGACTCACGATGAGACTTCTGCCGCATCCGCTGTCGGCAAATCCGGGGATACGACTCCTATCTTCTTTGGAAAAGATCCGCACAATGCTTTCTATGCCGATGAAATTCAAAGTCTCGGACTCAAAGGAACTTCCTGTAAGATTCACACTCCAGCAGGTGATTTTACAGTGATCATTTCCATCCCAGGTGCACACATGGTATACAATGCCCTTGCCGGAACCGCAGTCGGCATTGAACTTGGACTGACACTCGATGAGATCAAGACCGGAATCGAAGCATTACAGCCAGTTGCCGGAAGAAACCACATGATTGAGACAGAACATCTGACAATCCTTGATGACTGCTACAATGCAAATCCAGTTTCCATGAAGGCCTCCCTGGATGTCCTCTCCACCGCACTTACAAGAAAGGTTGCAATTCTCGGAGATATGTTTGAACTTGGAACGAAGGAACTTCTCCTTCACAGAGAAGTTGGTACCTATGCAGCCGAAAAGAAACTGGATCTCCTCTGCTGCATTGGGACATTATCCAAAGCAATGGCAGATGGTGCATCCGAATTTTCTGCACAAAACGATACAAAAATTTGCTATTTTGAGACAAAAAACGACTTTTTAAATGCTGTTTCTTCTATTATAAAGGAGCACGATACAATTCTTGTAAAAGCTTCCCATGGAATGGCTTTTGAAGAGATCGTCCACGCCCTCTGTCACTTAACATTTTAAAAAACACTCAGGAGAATTGACATGAATTATGAAGTATTAGTTCTTGATCTTGACGGTACACTCACCAACTCTGAAAAAAAGATTACAGAACCAACAAAAGAAGCGCTGCTTGACATTCAGCAAAAAGGAAAGATCGTCGTGCTTGCATCCGGCCGGCGACCCCCGGCATCTTGCCGCTTGCCCACGAATTGGAATTAGAAAAATATGGGGGATATGTTCTTTCTTTTAATGGCGCAAAAATCATCAACTGCAGTACCGGAGAAGTCTTATACAATAAGACGATTCCTTCTGAAGTGATACGCCCTGCCTATGAACATGGCAAAAGATTATGATGTGGATATTCTTGCATATTCCGATGATGCGATCATCTCCGGAATCTGCCCGAATTCCTATACAGAATTGGAAGCCCGAATCAACAGTCTTCCGATCTGCCGTGTAGAAAATTTCCCTGCATATATAAATTTTCCTACAAACAAACTGTTGATCTCAGGTGAAGAGTCGCTCACTGCCGAACTGGAAATCAAATTGAACTCCCATTTCCGCAAGCTACTCAATATTTACCGCTCAGAGCCTTTCTTTCTGGAAATCATGCCACAAAATATTGATAAAGCATATACCCTCCAGAAATTATTATCTGCAATCGGCCTGACCGCAGACCAAATGATCTGCTGCGGCGATGGTTATAATGATATTACCATGCTGGAAAGCGCCGGACTCGGTGTTGCCATGCAAATGCCCAGCCGCTTGTCCGTGAAAAAGCAGATTATATTACAAAGTCCAATGACGAAGACGGTGTTCTGTTCGTCATTGATCAATTTCTCAGATAGAAGCTTTCCACTTCATTTTGCCGGCTGTTCCCTTTTCGGGAGCAGCTTTTTCATTTTGTCCTTCTTTCAAACAAATTTTCTCCTCGTATTTTTTAGAAGCCGGCAACTTTTCCAAACGTCTCTTTCATCGACTCATACAAATGATCTTCTTCTCCAATACATTTATTCCGAAAATCCATCAGTTCGCACATAATCTTGATAAAAAATGTATTGACTTCTTTCTCATATGTATTTTGTTTTTCCCGGTCTTTTTCCGGCAGATTTGCTTTCTTTTCTTCTCTTTGTTCTTCTGATACCCTAGCATAAAGTGTGTGAAGTAAATTTCCATTTGTCACATTGACTACTGACAGATATTTCTCTACCAGCGCCAAGTCTCCATAAGTAACCGCGTTGGAAAAAAGCATAACGAATAGACTTTTCTACCCTGCAATAATTTGTCTTATTCATACGCGCTACCTTCTCGTATACAATCATCATCTTCGCATTTCTCCATGCTTCGTCTTCTTCAAATAGTTCCATGATGTCCAAAATATACTTGAATCCTTCAAATTCGCTGGTATCCCAATCTCCATTAAAATTTCCTGTACCGTTCTCTCATCACTCTACTCCTTTCGACAAACTGGTAAATCCTTAGAAAGCACCTGCCCTTTACCCTATCGTATTTGTCTAAAATAGTCAATCTTTTTGTTGACTTTAAAAGAATCTTGTAATATTATGGGTTTGTTTAACAAAATATTATATCATTTTAGGGAGATTTTACAATGAGTTTAGGAGATAGACTGAAAGAACGACGCGTTATGCTGAATTTAAGTCGAAAAAAATTAAGCGAGATCACTTACATTACTCCACAAGCCCTGGCCAACTATGAAAATGGAATCAGTACTCCGAAATTTGAAATATTAATCAGCCTTTTTCAATCATTAGAATGTGATGCCAATTATCTATACCAGGATTATCTGCCTGCCAATCTCCAGACAGACTTTAATATTACAAAAAACGAACAAGATCTCATCGAAAAATACCGTCAGCTCAATGACCATGGAAAACATGTAGCCAAACTGATCATTGACGAGGAATATGCCCGTATGCTGGAAGGTCTTCTCCGGAAGAAACGTGTCTCCTTCCCATGCCTGTTTCCAACCCTTCACAATGCCTGGACATTCCATCTTGATGACTGTTTCTCAAAGGAAGTCAGTATCCTGCCTAACCATATCACAAGCGAGACTGATTACTGCATCAGAATTCCGGATACGGATATTCTAGAGCCTATTTTTCACTCCAACGATATTCTTGCCGTGAAAACTGTCCGGTTCATCACAATGAAATCGGAGTATTCTCCTTTCAGCATAAGATGTACATTCTGAAATTATATCATATGGGAAATACGATTAAACTGATTCCATTCCATGTCAATGCAACGCCAATCCATATCCATCCGATGAGTGATTTCAAATGTCTGGGAAAAGTTCTCGGTGTTGTGTCTGAGTAGGTCGAATAGTTCTCTTTGTGAACAGTCCTTCATTTTTTCTTCTTATTTTATTCTACAATCCTTTTATTTTTGCACACACAATCAACACATTTTTCCAGTATAGTTATTATTGTAATAAATATTACTGAAGCAACATTCATAATACTATTACTAATAACATCTTTTTCATAACTTTTCTCCAAGAACTGCGTCCCCAACGCAGTTCTTATTTTTTTCTTTTTCTCTACACTATTTTACAAGTCATCGACAACGCACTGCTCTTTGCGTAAGCGGTGCTTTTTGCCTCAAAGAAATCTGTTTTGATCATATTTGCGTTGGAAACTGACTGACCCATCCATACTCTCCGGCTCTTTTTCATGCCCTTCATAAATTGGCGCAAGCCCAAGATTTTTGCAGCGCAGATTGCCCAGATATTTCACATAATCTGTGATCATGTCACAGCTCAGTCCACTCACTGCATCGCCGATCACATAATGCCCCCATGCAATCTCCTGCTCACAGCCTTCTCGGATCATCTGACGATATTCTTTTTCCTTCTCCTCGCTGAATAATTCTGGAAGTTCTTTTCTGAGTTCTACTTAAAATATTGGTAAAATAACCATAAATGTGTGTTCTCATCCCGATTGATGTAACGAATTTCCTGCACGGAACCTGTCATCTTCTGATTTCGCCCAAGATTATAGAAAAACATGAACCCACTGTAAAAATAAATTCCCTCCAAAATATAGTTTGCAATCATCGTCCGCACGAATGCTTCCAGACTTTTCTCTCTCTGAAATTCATTGTACAGATTTCCGATAAATTCATTCCGACTCAGCAGATGCGGATCATCTTTCCACTGATACAGCACTTCATTTCTCTCCTGCGGCTCACAGATCGTATCCAGCATATAACTATAACTTTGACTGTGTACTGCCTCCTGAAATGCCTGAATCGACAGGCACAGATTTACTTCATTTGCTGTAATATATTCGCTGATGTTCGGCAGATTCGCAGTCTGAATACTGTCCAGAAATACAAGAAATGATAAAATCTTATCGTATGCTCGCCGTTCCGGTGCCGGAAGCGTGCGATAATCCCTGACATCCGCACCAAGATTAATCTCCTCCGGAATCCAGAAATTATTCATTGCCTGCCGGTACCAGTCACTCACCCAGCTATATTTCATATTGTTGAAATCATTTAAGTTTGTCGTATTCCCCCCGACAATCCGGCGCAAGCGTACTTCCGTATCCCCTGCCGGATTAAACAGCGGTTTTTTCTTTAACTCTGCCATTTGATTCGTTCTCTCCTTTTCTCTTTTCTCCCAGGCACACTCTTCTACGCAGAGCACACTTCACACTCTTCCACTTCCAGACTCTTAGAACGGATATAGTAGATCGTTTTGACTCCCTCTTCCCACGCAAGCAAATATAGATGCAATACTTTTCGGAATGTATACTCATTTGTAATATAAAGATTCATACTTTGCGCCTGGTCAATGTAGCGTTGCCTTACTCCACAGGCACGGACAGACCAAGTCTGATCGATATGGTGTGCGTTCTTGTAATACCAGAACGTATCCATTGTAAGCTCCGGCGCCACACGCGGAAGAATTCCGCTTTTCTTTTCCTCAAGAAAATACCTGCTCATGACCGGGTCAATCCCCGCTGTCGTTCCGGCAATCATACTTGTACTTCCCGTCGGCGCGATCGCCATCAGATACCCATTTCGCATTCCATTTTCCCTAACCTTTTTTGCCAGCTTTTTCCAGCGGTCTTCGGTCAGATGTCTCTCTGCAAAATATTCTCCGGTCTGCCATTTACTTCCTTCAAAATAGGTGTAGCACCCTTTCTCTCTGGCAAGTTCTGCACTTGCTTCCACCGCTGCATAATGGATCTCTGCAAATACACGCTCTGCGAATGCCAGATGTTCTTCGCTCTCCCATGGATCTCATTTTTCGCCAGCATATGATGGTAACCACTTACCCCAAGCCCGATTGGGCGATATTTCTCATTGTTAATCTTCGCGTATGGTACCGGAAAAAAGTTCAGATCAATGACATTGTCCAGCGCGCGCACTGCCGTCTTCGTGATCTCTGACAACTCTTCCTTGTTATTGACATCGATCCTTCCAAGAGAGAGACTTGCAAGATTACATACAACAAATTCTCCCGGCTTTGTGACTGTCACAACAACCTGCTCCCCGTCAATCTCTGTAATCTTCTCCTCTGTCACTTCCATCTCACTCATATTCTGGGCAATCTCTGTACAGAGATTGCTGCAATAAATGATTCCCTTATGGCTGTTTGGATTTGCCCGGTTGACATGATCTCTGTTAAATGCGAATGGCGTCCCTGTCTCCACAACGCTTTTAATGATCATCCGAATCACATCCTTGATCGGAATGACTCTCTTTTGGATCTCCGGATCCGCCACACAATCGAGATATTTTTTCTTCCATTCTTCTCCAAAAGAATCTTCCAGTGCATATCCTTTTTTCTTCAAGATCTCATGCGGACACATCAAATACCATTCTCCCTCAAGATTGTCTCTCGCCTGTTCCCAGAAATAATCCGGATAACACACTCCCGGGAAAATATCATGCGCCTTCATTCGGTCATCTCCGTTATTTGTCCGCAAGTTGAGAAATTCTGGAAGATCCCGATGCCACACATCAAGATAGACCGCTGCTGCTCCCTGACGAACCCCAAGCTGATCGACCGCGACTGCCGTGTCATTGACCAGACGGATCCAGCGGATCACACCTCCTGCTGCTCCCTCAAATCCACGGATCGGGCTTCCGCTTGCACGCACTTTTCCAAAATACATTCCCATTCCACCGCCAAGTTTGCTGACTTTCGCAAAATTATCAATGCTCTTATAAATTCCATCCAGACTGTCCGGCACTGTATCGATAAAGCAGGAAGAAAGCTGATGGTGCGGCTTTCTCGCATTGGCAAGTGTCGGTGTCGCCACCGTCACCTGCAGCTTGCTTAACATATTATAAAACTTCTCCACCCATCCAGACCGATCACACGGTTCCTTCATCGCCAGATGCATCGCAATCCCGAGAAACATCTCCTGCGGACTTTCTAACAAAACGCCCTTCTGATCTCGGATCACATAACGATTCAGAAGCAGTTCCAGCCCCGAATAATTAAAAAGATGATCCCGTTCCTCCCGCATCAATTTCTCAAATGCTGTGATTTCTTCCTCCGTATAATTTTCTAAAATATAAGCACCGTACAGATTCTCTTTTGTCAGATAACATATTTTCTCATAAAAAGAATTCACGTTCCGCTGTTTCATCTGTGCTTTCAACTCATTTCGAAATGTTACCAGGCGAATCCGCGCTGCGATCATCTCCCATTTCGGTGCCTCCTGCGTCGTCAATTCCACTGCCGCTTTGAGGAGCATCTTCATTTGTTCCTCTCCTGAGAATCCTGTTTTATAGAATGTATGGTATTTTTCTTCCAGTTTTTCCAAGCT
>ENA-OQIG01000982-OQIG01000982.1-human-gut-metagenome-genome-assembly--contig:-NODE-982-length-14008-cov-3.883654_pt1 | contig 14008 bp, 14 predicted proteins | sample MGYA00242576_ERZ504741 | MGnify/ENA primary metagenome ERZ504741 (study PRJEB26092, sample SAMD00036436) | human gut metagenome | host: Homo sapiens | study: EMG produced TPA metagenomics assembly of... | reverse complement strand
TGCCTGTTTTGGACCGCAGCAATATAAAAGAAGGTCTAAACGATCCTTACAGGAATTGAGAAGTAAAAGGCGGCATTTCCATGTGGATCTTCCCGGAAGGAACCAGAAATAAAAGCGAAGATCCTGCAGATCTGATGGAATTCCATGAGGGAAGTTTAAAGATCGCAGAAAAAAGCGGCTGCCCGGTTATCCCCGTAGCGATCACAGGTACAGATGATGTATTTGAACGTCATATCCCATGGATCCGGAAAAGCCATGTGATCATTGAATACGGAGAGCCTATTTATTTAAAGGAGCTTCCTTTGGATAAAAAGAAATTCCCCGGGGCCTATACCAGAGAGATCATCAGTGAGATGATAAAAAAACAGCAGCAGGAAAGAGCTGGAAAATAAAGAAGCAACATAAGCGGTAAAAGAAAAGACATAAGCAAAAGACATAAGCGAGGATGGAAAATTATGGAAAATCTGGATCTTCAGGAAATACGGAAAAAACTGGATGGGATCGACAACCAGTTAGTAGAACTGTTTGAAAAAAGAATGGCGCTCTGTTCCGATGTAGCTGAATTTAAAATTCAGACAGGAAAGAAAGTCTACGATGGGGAGCGGGAACGGCAGAAATTAGACTCTGTGATGGCTATGGCAGACAGCGAGTTTAATAAAAAAGGCGTTTATGAACTGTTTTCACAGATTATGACCATCAGCCGCAAACTGCAGTATGGTCTTTTAGTACGTCATGGACAGGCCCTTGAGACCGGATTTACCATGGTAGATGACCTGAAAAAAGAAGGCGTGCGCATTGCCTATCAGGGAGTGGAAGGTTCCTATGGACATGGGGCGGCCCTTCAGTATTTTGGACAGGACGCAGATGTATATCATGTAAAATCCATGGAAGATGCTATGGTGGAAGTAGAAGAGGGAAGAGCGGACTATGCGGTACTCCCTATTGAAAATTCTTCCGCAGGGGCAGTCAGCGACAATTACGATCTTCTGGTAAAGCATAATGTATACATAGTAGGAGAGACAGAACTTGCCGTAAATCACGCCCTTTTAGGACTTCCGGGAGCAACTTTAGAGGACATCCGTCAGGTATATTCCCATCCTCAGGCACTGATGCAGTGTTCCCAGTATTTAAACAGCCACAGACAGTGGCGCCAGGTAAGTATGGAAAACACAGCTGTTTCCGCAAAGAAGGTATTAGAGGATGCAGATGTGACCCAGGCAGCTGTAGCCAGCGAGATCGCCGGAAAGCTGTATGGTCTGAAAGTGCTCCAGCCATCCATTAATTACAATAAAAATAATGTGACCCGCTTTATCATTCTGGCAAAAGATCCGGTATACTGTAAGGGAGCCAACAAGATCAGTATCTGTTTTGAATGTGCCCACAAGAGCGGTACTCTTTACAATATGTTAGGAAACCTGATCTACAATGGTGTTAATATGCTGATGATCGAATCCAGACCGATCCCGGGAAGAAGCTGGGAATACCGTTTCTTTGTAGATGTGGAAGGTACCTTAAGTGATCCTGCAGTCCAGAATGCTTTAAAAGGCATTTCCGAGGAAGCAGCTACTTTAAGGGTTCTGGGAAATTATGAGGCACAGACAGATAAATAGGATATGATCCAAAATACAGAAAGAGGACAGAAACATGAATATCAGTGAACTTGTGATCTATAGAAATTTAAAACATGAAGATCTTTTTGAGGATATGGCAGGCCTTATGGGACTGGGAAAAGAAGGACAGAAAGCAGACCCGTTTGCCTGTGCAGGAGAACTGGTGGAACTGGCAGTAGAATATGGTTTTGAGGGCAATTTATGGCACTGCTTCTTAGCGCTCTGCCTTGCAGACAATGAAAATGCCTACACTACCACCTGCGAGATCCGCGGAAATGCGGGAGGCACCCTGGATATGCTGGCAAAAAATGATTACCGCATTTTTAAGGCATTATTTGATTATGATCTGGAAACACTGGAACCGGCAGCTATGTGGAAAGAAATTGCCCACTATCGCCCATCCAGACAGGAGAGCCGTGTATTTAACAGACGGATCCGTGACCGCATCGTAGATCTGGCAGTCCTTTTAGAGCAGTCAGAAGATGAAAATGAATTCCAGAGCCATATGGCTGCATTTTACGGCGAATATGGTGTTGGAAAATTTGGTTTAAACAAGGCATTCCGCATTATCGAAAAAGAAGAAGAACACAAAGTGATCATTGATCCGATCATCAATGTAGAGCATATTTACTTTAAAGACATTGTAGGATATGAAATGCAGAAAAAGAAACTGATCGAGAATACAGAAGCCTTTATCAGCGGAAAAGAAGCAAATAATGTCCTGCTCTTTGGAGATGCGGGAACCGGAAAATCTTCCAGCGTAAAAGCCATCCTCAATGAATATTATGGTCAGGGACTGCGTATGATTGAAGTGTACAAGCATCAGTTTAAGGCACTTTCTGAAGTCTTAGAGCAGATCAAAGACCGTAACTACAAGTTTATTATCTATATGGATGACCTTTCTTTTGAAGAGTATGAGCTGGAATATAAATATCTGAAAGCGATCTTAGAGGGCGGACTTGGAAAACGTCCGAAGAATGTGCTTATTTATGCAACCTCCAACCGCCGTCATCTGATCCGTGAGAAATTCTCTGACAAGAGAGAATTAGATGATGATCTGCACAACAATGATACCGTTCAGGAGAAGCTGTCTTTAGCAGCCCGTTTCGGTGTGACCATCTACTATGGTTCTCCGGACAAGTTCCAGTTCCAGGGCATTGTAAAGGCTCTGGCAGAAAAATACCATCTGGATATGCCGGAAGAAGAACTGCTTTTAGAGGCAAACAAGTGGGAAATCAGCCACGGCGGACTGTCCGGACGTACTGCTTCCCAGTTTATTACTCATCTGTTAGGCAGAAAGTAAGAATGGGTGTAGTTATGCGATTTTACATAAAATTTACAAAGCCTTTACTCCCATATGAGGGTAAGGCAGGTTAAATTGAGGTAGAATACTGTATACAGATGTATAAAATAGAACTATTTTCAAATTCCCCGTTTTGGGGAATTTTTTAAAAGAACATTACAGTTCTCTCGTAAGGAGGAAAAAAGTGGCAGTTAGGATGTTTGCAGCGATCGATGTAGGTTCCTTTGCACTGGAGTTAGGGATCTATGAGATCTCAGATAAAACAGGGATAAGAAATGTTGAGCATATCCGTCATGTGATCGCTTTGGGAAGCGATACCTTCAGTGAAGGGAAAATAAGTTATGACCTGGTAGATGAAATGTGCCGGGTATTGGAAAAATTTACGGAAACCATGAAAATGTACCGGGTCAAGGACTATCGTGCCTATGCCACTACTGCCATGCGTGAAGCGAAAAACAGCCGGATCATCCTGGACCAGATCCGGGTGCGCACAGGGCTGGAAGTGCACATTATCAGCAACTCGGAACAGCGCTTTATCAGCTACAAGGCCGTTGCCTCCAAAGGCGGTGAGTTTAACCAGATCATCCAGAAGGGTACAGCCATCGTGGATGTAGGTTTGGCAGTGCACAGATCTCCCTTTTCGATAAAGACTCTCTGGTGGCTACCCAGAACCTGCCTCTTGGCAGCCTGCGTCTGCGCAGCCAGTTAGCCAAAATACCTGCCAGTGTGGACGGCCACAGACTTCATATTGAAGAGATCGTGGATAACGAGCTGATCACATTCCGGAAAATGTACTTAAGAGACCGCCAGATCACCAATCTGATCGGTATCGGTGACAATATTTTATATCTTATGCGCCGTCTGGGTATAAAAGGCGGGGAAAACAGGGTAGACTCAGCTGCCATGCATGCTTTTTACGATAAACTCTCCCAGATGACCATTGACCAGATTGAGGAAAATTTCGGTGTAAACAGTGAATATGCAGCCCTTCTTCTTCCGGCAGCAACTGTGTATACAAGGATTTTAGATATAACAGGTGCGGAAATGTTCTGGATCCCGGCGATCGGCATATGTGATGGTATTGCAGCGGAATATGCCAGCGATAAAAGCTGATCCGCTTTGACCATAACTTTGAAAATGATATTCTTGCGGCAGCCAGAAACATGGCGAAAAAATATAAGTGTCATGCCAGCCATAATCAGGTGTTGGAGCAGTATGCCATGAATATTTTTGACAGCACCAGGAGATTTCACGGATTAGGGGACAGAGAACGTCTGCTGCTTCAGATCGCAGTTACCCTTCATGCCTGCGGAAAGTTTATCAGCATGAAAAACTCCAATGAATGTGGCTATACTCTGATCATGTCTACAGAGATCATTGGTTTAAGCCATTTAGAGCGTGAGATCATTGCCAATGTAGTGCGTTATAACATCCGTGATTTCGATTATGATATGATGCAGCTGGAAACAGAAGCAGGACAGGATCTGGCAGGAGTATCTGACCGGACGGCCATTACCATTCTGATCGCAAAGCTGACAGCAATCCTGCGTCTTGCCAACTCTATGGACAAGACCCATAAGTCAAAGCTGATCGACTGCCGTATGGCAGTAAGAGAAGGCCAGCTGGTGATCACTACCGGTTATAAGGGTGATCTGGCCTTAGAGAGTGCCTCTTTTGAACAGAAGGCAGCTTTCTTTGAAGAAATATTTGGAATACGTCCTGTGCTGAAGCAGAAGAGGAGAGTGTAAAATGGCTGAGAAAAATGATTATGTAAACCGCGAACTAAGCTGGATCGAGTTTAACTACCGTGTGTTAAGCGAAGCAAGAGATAAAAGTACCCCTTTGTTTGACCGCCTGAAATTTTTAAGCATTACAGCTTCTAATCTGGATGAGTTTTACATGGTCCGTGTAGCTTCTTTAAAAGACATGGTCCATGCGAAATATGCCAAAAAAGATATTGCAGGACTTACTGCAAAAGAGCAGCTGGACAAGATCAGTGAAAAGACTCACCAGCTGGTAGATCTGCAGTATTCCACCTACAACCGCTCCCTGGTACCTGCTTTAAAGCAGAATGGTCTGCGCATTGTCATGGAACATGAAGACCTTACCGAAGATGAGGCTGCTTTTGCAGATGAATATTTCCACAAAAATGTATATCCGGTCCTTACACCAATGGCCTTTGACTCATCCAGACCGTTTCCTCTGATCCGCAATAAAACATTAAACATTGCCGCTCTTTTGAAAAAGAAGAATGAAAAAGAGGCAGAGCTGGAATTTGCCATGGTACAGGTTCCATCTGTTATCCCAAGGATTGTAGAGCTGCCGGAAGAAAAGGATGAGAACGGAGAAACCCAGAGAGTGGTCATCCTGTTAGAGGAGATCATTGAGCGGAACATGCAGTCATTATTCTTAAATTATGACATTGTGGCATCCCATCCTTCCGTATCATGCGAAATGCAGATTTCTCATTAGATGAAGAAGAAGCAGTAGACCTTCTGGAAGAGATCCAGAAGCAGTTAAAGAAGCGTCAGTGGGGCGAAGCCATCCGCCTTGAGATCGAGTCCAATGTGGATAAACAGCTTTTAAAGATCTTAAAGAAGGAACTTTCCATCAGCTCCGAAGATATCTTCCAGATATCCGGACCACTGGATCTGACCTTTTTAATGAAAATGTATGGTCTTGATGGGTTTGACCATTTAAAGACTCCGAAATACACACCGCAGCCTGTTCCGGAACTGATGAATGAGGACAATATTTTCACCAATATCCGCAAAGGCGATATCCTGCTCCACCATCCATACCAGAGCTTTGACCCGGTCGTTAATTTTGTCCGCAGTGCAGCAAGAGATCCGGAAGTCCTTGCCATCAAGCAGACCTTATACCGTGTCAGCGGAAATTCACCGATCATTGCGGCACTGGCAGAGGCAGCAGACAACGGCAAGCAGGTTTCTGTTCTGGTAGAGCTGAAAGCCCGTTTTGATGAGGAAAATAATATCAACTGGGCAAAGATGTTAGAGAAAGCTGGCTGCCATGTTATCTATGGTCTGGTGGGCTTAAAGACCCACAGTAAGATCACTCTGGTTGTCCGTATGGAAGAAGACGGTATCCGCCGTTATGTCCACCTGGGAACCGGAAACTACAATGACTCCACTGCAAAACTGTATACAGACTGCGGTATCTTAACCTGCGATCCCCAGATCGGTGAAGACGCAACTGCTGTATTTAATATGCTTTCCGGCTATTCAGAGCCAAGAGCATGGAACAAGCTGTCAGTAGCTCCTTTATGGCTGCGCCATCGTTTCCTGCGCATGATCAACCGTGAGACAGAGCATGCAAGAGCAGGAAGAGAAGCTCACATTATGGCAAAAATGAACTCCCTTTGCGATAAGGAGATCATTTCCGCCCTTTATGACGCTTCCTGTGCAGGGGTAAAAATAGAGCTGATCGTCCGTGGTATCTGCTGCCTGAAAGCAGGAGTTCCCGGTCTTAGCGAAAATATTTCCGTGCGCTCCATCGTAGGAAATTTCCTGGAACACAGCCGTATTTTCTATTTCTTTAATGACGCAAGTCGGAAGTTTATATGGGCAGTGCAGACTGGATGCCAAGAAACTTGGATCGCCGTGTGGAGATCCTGTTCCCGGTAGAAGATGAAAACCTGAAAGAAAAGGTGATCCATATCCTGAAACTGGAACTGGAAGACAATGTAAAAGCACATCTTCTCCAGCCGGATGGAAGCTACGAGAAAGTGGACAAGCGTGGAAAGGTCCTTGTAAATTCCCAGGATCAGTTCTGCGAAGAAGCCATCGAAATGGCAAAGGCCTGCCAGGAGTCAAAAGACCCGGCAGTGACAGGATCTTCCAGCCGATCGAAAGCAGTAATGAATAAAATTTAATCTGAGAAGGGCTGTTTACGCAGTCCTTCTTTTTTTTGACTTTTTTAATTGCAATCTGCTGTTTAGGAAAGAATTTCTGCATTTTAGGAAAAAGTGGTTGCAAAGAAAAATAGTTATGGTACGATACCAGTATCTTTTATTTTGATCTTTTTTAAATATTTCTTTTCTATCTGGAGTCTTTTTTGATCCCAACCAGTTTAAACAAAATAAAGCAAAGCTACAAAATGTAAAAGGAGAATCTGTGCCTATGTGGAAAATAGCAGTTGCTGACACGGCAGAGGACCATTTAACGCTTTTAAAAGATGCCCTAAAAGCGTATTTCCAGGAAACACACAGGTATTTTCTGTGACTTCTTATACAGATCTTACATTTCTGGAAAAAGACATGGCTCAGGGGGAACATTTTGACCTTCTGATCCTGGATCTTGTGATGAACGGCCAAAGGAGCGTTGAAGCAGTCCGGCGGATCCGGGAAAAAGAGGATGGAACCCCTCTTATATTTCTCACTGCAAACAGGGAATACGCTGTGGAAAGTTATGAAATGAACGCACTGGATTACATGATAAAACCTTTGAAAAAGGAGCGCCTGGTGAAGCGGTTAGACCAGCTTTTCAAAAGAAAAAATCCCAGATTTTCAGTCCGTACACAGGGAGATTACAGCTATTACGGTTATGATGAACTGGTGTATTTTGAAGCCAGGGAGCACCGGGTATATGGCAGGCGAAAAGACGGAAGGGAGTTTAAATGTTCCCAAAATCTTGGCAGGATCGAAGAACAGCTGAGAGAAGATCCACGTTTTTACCGCTGCCACAGAGGCTATATCGTAAATCTGGATTACGTAGAACAGATCAGAGAAGTAATGTTGTTAAAAGGAGATCTCCGTGTTCCCTACAGGCTCAGAAACAAACGAAAAATAAAGGAAGATTACCAGCGGTATGTAACAGAAAATATCTGTTTTTTAAAGGAGGGAAAGGGCAGTGGAAAAAGAATGGGTTAGCAAGATGGGAACTTTTGTGGGGACGCTTTTGTGTATCCTGATCCTGCCGGTTGTAGTTATAAACTGCACACTGTTGTTTAAAAGCCATATAAACAGGGAGCGGGTGCCGAATATTGCAGGTACTTTCCCAATGGTGGTACTGACAGATTCCATGTATCCGGAATTTCAGGCAGGGGACCTGATTTTTTGCCATACAAAATCTGCCTCGGATGTAAGGCCAGGGGATGTGATCGCATTTTTTGATCCTGCAGGAAACGGAAAAAGCATTGTCACCCACAGAGTGGAGTCAATTACAACAGATGAAAATGGAAGTCTGGCATGGGTTACAAAAGGGGATGCCAATAATGTAAAGGACAATGCTGTAGTGCCGGCAAAAAATCTGGCCGGTGTATACCGCAGGCGGATCCAGGGACTGGGAAATGCAGTGGTCTTTATGCAGACGTCAAAAGGAATGATGGTCTGTGTTGTGTTCCCGATCCTTCTGTTTGTTATGTATGATGCAGTCCGCAGAAACCGATATGAAAAAAACAGAATATATGCCATGGAATGTGAAAGGAGAAATCAGGTATGAAGAAAAACAAAAGGATGCGTACAGCATCAGGACTTATGATCGCAGCTCTTTTAACCACCAGTATGATCAGCGGAACATTCGCAAAATACACCACAGCAGATGCAGCCCAGGACAGCGCAAGGGCAGCAAAATGGGGCGTAAATCTGGGGATCAGCGGAAGTCTTTATGGGGAGCTTACGCAGGAGCAGACTCCAACACCATTGTCTCCAATACGGACAGTTCCGTTACGGTTAAAAGTTCTGCTGCCGGAACCGATGTGATAGCCCCCGGAACCAGGAATTCTAACAGTGGACTTCACATTACATTAAACGGAACCCCGGAAGTAAGCACCAGAGTATACGGAACCATCAAGACACAGAATATTTATCTGAAGAAAGGTGAATATGGGGTGATGGTGGAAGCCCATGATGTAAAGGCAGAGGATTTTGCAAATGGGGGAATGAATACTATACGGAGACAGGTGGTGCGTATGAAAAGGCGAAGGGTATATACAGGGAGTTAATTATTATACCCTGGAAAACGCAGCCAATGTTGATGCCAATTACTATCCCGTAGTTTACAGCGGTGCAAAAGTAACTGGCTCAAAGACAAAAGACAGCCTCAGTGAGATCGGACAGAATATTGCTAATCTGCTGGCAGACTCCCAGCCTGTTACCGGCAGTGCAGGAACGGTGCAGAGCAGGGACAGACGATCTATACAGTAGAAACAGATGCTGCAAAGATCTATGCACCGGGAGAAGATCTGGCAGATCAATTAAACAATCTCTCCAGTACCAATATTACCTGGGAGTGGGAGTTTGAAGGAGATGACGGTGCGGATACGATCCTGGGGGCGCTGATCGCAGGGACAAGTAAGGTTGTGGTGAAGGATCAGGACTCAAATTCCTACAATAAAATTTCTGTGAATGAAGGAACTGGTCTGGCTGCTGCAGATAATACCATACTTGCCTCCGTAAAAACCAGCTTCTCCATAGAATTAACTGCTGACCAGGTAGACTGATTATATGTTCTGTATAGACGGATCCTGAAACTGTATATCTGGATAAAAGAAAGTTATACAGCTGCTGTTTGCGAAAGATCTGCCCCGGCTTTCAAATGGAAAACCCTGTTTTTGCCAGGTGTATTCTTCTGGTTCATCCTTTTATTTTTCAGACGCAGGATCTATGTTACCGGCTTTATAAAAGAAGCAGCAGGCGGAACTCTGAAATGGAGCGGAAAAGAAGAAAAAATTGCTGTGGATGGACGTTTTGTTTTGGAAAAAGTTCCCTTTGGAAAACAGAAGTGGGAAGTTCTTATGCCGGATGGTACCGCTTATCAGCTGGTTTGGAAACTGGAACGAAAGAAAAAAGAACCTGTTTCATTTGTTTTCCGGGAAAACAGTCCGTTTAAGATCCGGGTGGGAAAACAGATCCGGGCAATAGAACTGGTGCTGACTTTAAAAGAAAGTACATTCCTTCCGGACACTTCATACCGGGCGGTTATTGATAAAAAGCAGAAGGTATACATACCAGAGGGTGTGATCCCGCCGGAAGAAGACGGAAGCAACCGGACACCGGCAGGACTGAAGGTAGACAAAAACGGAAAATTTAGCATCGATGAACAGAGAGGCATGGATAAATGAAAAAATGGATCCGCAGGTTTGTAATGACAATTCTGGGGCTGGTATTAGGCACAGGGATGTACATGATCTGTGCAGAACGTGTATTAAAAGATCCCTTTCCCATGCCTTTTGGTATCGGCTTTGCTAATGTTGTTTCAGGAAGTATGGAACCTGCTTTAAAAAAAGGAACTCTGCTTTTAGTAAGAAAAAAGGCAGATGCAGAAATCGGGGACATTGTAGTCTACCAGTCAGGTGAGTCCATAATCGTACACAGGATCATTTCCGCAGAAGGGGATCAGTCATTACAAAAGGGGATGCCAATGAAACAGAGGACATTCCCATTAAACGGTCTCAGATCAAAGGTGTGGTAATGTTTAAGATCCCGGAAATTGGAAAAGGGATACAGTGGCTGCAGACCCTTGCCAGATACAGCGGTGCAGATCATAAGCAGGAAAGCGCAAAAGTGGCTGCATTTGAACATGGGGAACAGATCCTGCAGCCCTTTAGCAGAGCAGGGAAAACAGGTGATTTGCAGCCGGGAACAGACAGGGTATACGCCCTTACAGTGACAAATGAAAAAAATGGAAATGTAAGTGAGACCAGACAAAACTATTCCATTCAGGTTACAACAGCCGGAACGCTGCCCCTTACATATGTATTAAAAAGAAATAATACTGAGCTGGGACGTTTTTCAGAAATGGTCACAGAAAATTATCTGTTTCAGACGGCTGATATGTGGTTTGAAGCAGGAAAAAAAGAGGGCCATGCATATGAACTGGAAGTAATATGGCCGGAAGATAAGAAAGATGTTTTATGGGCGGATGTTCCGGATCTTGTGAAAATACAGGTTCATATGGAACAGGCAGAAACTATAGCATCAACTCTTGTAGTACCCGTTCTTGCCCGGTATCATCACAGCAGCACCCATATTTACGAAATGGCTGCAGTTCCTTTTTATTTTACCAGTGACCGGCTGACAGAAGAAGGAAATGAATACCAGCTGTCACCGGAAACCGAGGCACTTGCAATAGAACTTCGCAATGATCAGGACGGATACAGATGGTCTGATACGCCCATCCATTACATTTATCAGGTGAGAAAAGATGGGGAAGAAAAAGGCGGAGAAGGTATTTTGTATCCACAGCAGGGGGCAGGAAGTTCTGAGCGTATCGTAATTCAGGATATGGCTCCGGGAGTTTATGACATAGAGGTACAGTCGTTGTCTCCTTTTGAAAAAACATTAAAGGGAACCTTTGTGATACCGGAAAAGGAAAACGATATTTTCTGTGTAAAAGAGGACCAACAGGGCAGTTTTTGTGTACAGCTGATTGTTTCTGTAAAAGATTACGAGGGGAATATAAAGATTTCCTGGCCGGAGGGACTGATACCGGATAGTACCCAGGCGGTTTTTGAGGATGTAAAGACCAGGACGGAAGATCTGTATGAGGCAGGGGAGCTGACTTTGTGGATGAAACCTTATACGTCCCGGACTTATCGCTTTTTTAAAACAGATACAGAGACCGACTATACCTGGGATACGCAGCTAAGAGCAGAGGCAGCAGATTAAGATGTACTTGGGAATATGAAAAAGGGATATGAGACTATGAAAAGAGATTATGAAAAAGCAGAAGAAGTATAAAATATGCAGAGGATTGTTTTTTCTGGTATTTCTTATGGAGATTAGTGGAAGGCTGGCTTTTTGGGGAATGGCAGCAGAAAAAGAGTCAGCAGAAACGCAGACAGGGGCAGCAGGAGCATATTATGAAGAGGATGCTTTTACAGTGCTTCTGGAAACAGAGTATGCAGAGAAAAAAGTTTCTTTAAAAGAAGCATTTCACTGGTGTCCGGAATACTTACAGGGCCTTAGGGTAAAAGAGGTAGAACTCTCCCCGGGGCTTTATTTAACAGAAGAAGATCCCGGGGATTTTACAGGAGAAAGAGCCAACGGACAGTTTCGGGTTTGTTTAGAGATTAATGACAGTGGAAAAGAACTGCTTACAGAAGATGGCTGTCCCGGAAACTGGTGGATACAGGAAGAGGAAACGGTAGATCTGAATATGATCCTGGAGTTTTCAAAAGCCCTTACAGACAGTGAAAGAGAGCGGTACATTGATGTGACTCTGGGAAACGACCAGGTTACCCTTAAACGCAGGATCTGGCTGGTCTGTAAGGTGATACCGGTCAGTTTTTCCGGCTCTGGAATACTCCCAGGCTCCTGTTACCAGTTAAGATCTGCAGAGACAGAGAAAAATAAAAAAGCAGTTATAGATGAGGCTTCATCTTTTACAGCATTTTACAATGTGCGTTCTTTTATTCCCGGAAACTATGACAGCCGGAAGATCGTCTGGAAAAAAGACGGGATGGAAGAAGGATTGCCTGTGGGGACTTCGATCATTATGACAGAGCGGTCAGAAGAGAGAAGCACAACAGATTTCTGGTATTACAAGGTGCAGGAGAAAGTCAGCAGGATTGACCTGAATAAATTTACCCGTATGAGTGGTGATGAGGAATACAGTTATGATATGGAAAGTACAGAGTATAACTCTTTGGACTATCAATTCATGGCAGATTTTGAAGAGTCAGAAGAGAAAGCAGAAGAAGGTTTATATCAACTGGGTTTCATAGCATCAGACAGCTCAGAAGAAGTGAAAGTTTGCCAGATGGAACTGGAAGTGCAGGTGGTGCCGGGAAAAACATATGATCTTGAAATAAGAGAAAGCGAGGAGAGAGAGGAAACACCAAAAGTTACAGTAACCTGCAAAACAGAAGATCCAACGGTTATAATAACCTGCAAAGCAGAAGATCCCCGGGAAGAGATTGCGCAAAAAGAAAAAACGTTCGCTTTGGTACTGACCGGCACAGGAGAGACCGAACTTCCCGAAGATGCCCGGTTAAAAGTGGGAAAAAGAGAATACAGGACCAGCGGAAAAGACAGTTTTATCCTGCCGCTTGGTGATATGCAAAATGAAAATTCCAACTGGAAACTTACTTTACTTTCTGACCTGTTTCCGGAAGAAGAAAAAGAGTACCATTTTACAGCGCAGCTGTACCAGACAGATCCATTCACAGAAAGCATGCCTTTAAAGGGAAAAGCAGTAACAGAACCAAGAGAGCTTATTTTTAAAAAGGCAGAAAAAGTCAGGACTGCCTTAAAGATCACCGGTGTCAGGATATCAGACAGTGAGGGATGGCGAAAGGGACAGTCTTTTAATGTTCAGGTATTAAATATGCCTCCGGAAGGTCAGATAACAGTAACTGCCTATGAAGGCCTCACAGGCTGGCAGAGATCCGATGCCTGGAATGTGTCAATGGAAGAAGGAAAGATCTCAAATGCATGTGCATCAAAAGGAACTTTCCGCCTTATATTTGAAATAAAAAATGCTGCCGGAGAAGTTGTCTGTTTGGCACCTTATTATTTGATCGTAAAATGAGTACCGCCTGAAAATAAGAACGCATAATATTCAGTAAAAAGAAAAGGAAAAAAACAGGGAACTGCTGCAGTCAGGGGAAATTTACTGCACAGTTCCTTTTTTGCCATAATTTTTTCAAGAAAAAAGTAAGGAAGTAGGCATATGTATATGGTATAATGAAAGGGATGAAAGGGAAAAAACAACCAAAGAGGAGGACAATCAAATGCCCGATATTAATATTCTTGTTGTAGATGATGAAAAAGAGATTGCGGACCTGATCGAGATCTATCTGGTCAGTGATGGATATAAAGTATTTAAAGCTGAAAATGCAGAGGCTGGTCTGAGTATCCTGGATAAGCAGGATATCCACTTGGTTCTGTTAGATATTATGATGCCTGGTATGAATGGACTGGAGATGTGCAGAAAGATCCGGGAGACAAACAATATTCCCATTATCATGCTCAGTGCTAAATCCACAGACTTAGATAAGATCTTAGGACTTGGTACAGGTGCAGATGACTATGTGACAAAGCCATTTAACCCATTGGAACTGACAGCCAGGGTAAAAATCCAGCTGCGCCGTTACACTCAGTTAAATCCAAACAGCGGTGCAAGGGAAACAGTGA
>ENA-OQIG01000981-OQIG01000981.1-human-gut-metagenome-genome-assembly--contig:-NODE-981-length-14022-cov-2.934221_pt1 | contig 14022 bp, 13 predicted proteins | sample MGYA00242576_ERZ504741 | MGnify/ENA primary metagenome ERZ504741 (study PRJEB26092, sample SAMD00036436) | human gut metagenome | host: Homo sapiens | study: EMG produced TPA metagenomics assembly of... | reverse complement strand
GGGAAACTTTGTGCTCTCAGTAAGTTAAATATAACTTTTACTGGAAATAAGATCAGCCATTTTTTATTAAACATAAGCTATACGCTGTGCGAAATATATTCGTGCTGCATTTACTTATTATCAATTAACTGTTATGCAAAACTACTTTGTGGATAAATTTTGGTCCTACCAAATCTGGCAGTTTTTGCGCTAAGAAACAGTCTGGCAACATTTCATTAGTATACTGAAATTGAAATAATCGCAGTATGAAATATAAGGGATAATCATGACTCATGTCTGCTCGGTGATCCTCATTCGTCGTTCATTCGATATTTATCATGAACAGCATAAAATATCGCTGCATAACGAGAGTATCGTGCTGCTGGAGAAAAATTTGGCAGACGATTTTGCGTTTTGTTCACCGGATACGCGACGACTGGATATCGATGAGCTGACAGTTTGCCATTACTTACAAAATATTCGTCAGCTACCACGCAATTTAGGGTTACATAGCAAAGACCGTCTATTAATTAACCAGTCACCCCCCATGCCGCTGGTGACGGCGATTTTTGATAGCTTCAATGAATCCGGGGTAAATTCACCGATACTGAGCAATATGCTCTACCTTTCCTGTTTATCGATGTTTTCTCATAAGAAAGAACTGATCCCCTTACTTTTCAATAGCATCAGCACTGTTTCAGGAAAAGTTGAACGCCTTATTAGCTTTGATATCGCCAAACGTTGGTATCTGCGCGATATCGCGGAAAGAATGTATACCAGCGAGAGTCTCATCAAAAAAAAGTTGCAGGATGAAAATACCTGTTTCAGTAAAATATTACTCGCTTCCAGGATGTCGATGGCCAGACGATTACTCGAGTTACGTCAAATTCCTCTGCATACTATTGCAGAAAAATGTGGCTATAGCAGTACGTCGTACTTTATAAACACATTTCGACAATATTATGGTGTAACGCCACATCAGTTTGCGCAACATTCGCCAGGTACCTTTTCCTGACATATTTTGCATTTGAATATTGGTCAGGATCTCACACCTGCTTCATGTGAAACTCTTCCCTGATGATTTCTGCCGGGCTACCGGCTAGTTCTCTTTCGCAGTTTGCCAGGCGGTATAGGTATTTTCAGGAGGAAAAGACTCGGCATGTTTGGGATTATTAAGCTGACAATTCATACGATTACGGGAATGTGGGTCAGTATTGTGCTGTTCAAATTGATGACGAATGGCTGGAGTGGTTTCTACTTTCAGTGCTGTGTACTAAGCCTGGTATTCCTGACGGTTAGCTGGTTGTTGAGTGGTGAATGGTTAGCAGGAAAGAGTAAGGCTGAACCTTCACGTTCAACCTTACTCTCATTTACACGTTACGCTTTTTTAAAGCGGGCAAAGAGATGTTCCACTACAACGAAAAAGACCGGAACGAAGTAAATTGCCAGCACTGTTGCGGCAAACATCCCGCCCATCACGCCGGTACCTACCGCGTTTTGCGCGCCAGAACCGGCACCATGACTGATAACCAGCGGCAGCACGCCGAGAATAAAGGCAGAGAGGTCATCAGGATTGGGCGTAAACGCATCCGCGCCGCTTCGATGATTGCCTCTATCGGCGTTTTCCCTTCTTTCTGCATCATCTCAACGGCAAATTCGACAATCAGGATGGCGTTCTTGGCGGAAAGCCCGATGGTGGTCAGCAAACCAACCTGGAAGTAGACGTCATTACTTAAGCCGCGCAGATCGGTGGCCAGTAATGCGCCAACGACGCCTAACGGAACAACCAACATCACCGAGAACGGAATTGACCAGCTCTCATAGAGTGCGGCGAGGGCGAGGAACACCACGACCAGTGAAATGGCATACAGTGCAGGAGCCTGGTTTGAGGATAACGCTTCCTGATACGACAGTCCGGTCCATGAGTAGCCGACGCCTGCCGGAAGTTTAGCGACCAGGTCTGCCATAAATTTCATAGCGTCACCGGTACTTTTCCCGGCCGCCGCTTCACCTAAAATCTCCATTGACGGGATGCCGTTGTAGCGTTCCAATCGCGGTGAACCATAGGTCCATTCGGTAGACGAGTAGGCAGAAAGCGGTGCCATCGTGCCAGAGGCGTTGCGTACATACCATTGGTTGATGTTATCCGGCAACATACGGAACAGCGTGCCTGCCTGGACATACACTTTTTTCACCCGCCCCTGGTTGAGGAAGTCGTTCACGTAGCTGCTGCCGAAGGCGGTGGAAATTGTCTGGTTGATATCAGACAGCGCCACACCCATTGCCTCAGCTTTCGCGGCGTTGACGTTCACTTTGAACATCGGCGTATCTTCCAGGCCGTTCGGGCGTACCCCGGTGACCTGGTCAGGCGATTGCGCTGCCAGTGATAACAGCTCGTTTCGTGCCTGGGTTAGTTTTTCGTGCCCCAGGTTACCGTTGTCCAGCAGTTCCATATCAAAACCTGACGCGGTACCCAGTTCAGCCACCGCGGGTAAGTTGAACGGGAAGACGACGGCTTTATTGATACTGCTTAACGCAATCATTGCCCGCTGAATGATCGCGGTAACCGAGTTTTCCTCACCGACACGTTCAGACCACGGCTTGAGACTGATAAACGCCAGGCCGTTGTTTTGCCCCTGGCCGCTGAAGCCAAAGCCGCCAACGGTAAACACCGACTGAACATTATCTTTCTCTTTTGTAAGATAATAATCCGTCACCTGTTGCAGCACTTTCGTGGTGTTAACCATGGTGGCACCGGAAGGTAACTGCGCGGTGGTCATAAATACCCCCTGATCCTCTTCTGGTAAGAAAGAGGTCGGTGTACGCAGGAACAGCACCGCCATCCCGGCGCAAATCAGCAGGTAGACCACCATGTAGCGACCGGTACAACGCAACAGCGAGCGGGTGCTATCGGTATAGTGCTGAGTTGATTTTTCAAACAGCGTGTTGAAGCGTGCGAACAGGGCGTTAGGTTTGTGACCGCCTTCCGGCGCGGCTTTCAGAATGGTGGCGCACAGGGCAGGGGTCAGGCTCATTGCCACAAATACTGAAAGCAGCATGGAGGAGATCAGCGTGATGGAGAACTGGCGGTAGATCTCCCCGGTTGCGCCGCTCATAAAGGCCATCGGCATAAACACTGCGGAAAGAACAACAGCAATACCGACCAGCGCACGTTGGATCTGCCCCATCGATTTATGCGTCGCTTCCTTCGGTGGTAGCTTATCTTCCGCAATGACACGCTCGACGTTCTCCACCACCACGATGGCGTCATCCACCAGTAACCCTATCGCCAGCACCATCCGAACATAGTTAACGTGTTGATGGTGAAACCGACCGCCGACAAGATCGCAAACGTCCCGAGAATAACCACCGGTACGGCAATCGTCGGGATGATTGTGGCACGGAAATTCTGCAAAAACAGATACATGACCAGGAAGACGAGGATGATAGCCTCAACCAGTGTTTTAAAAACTTCCTGAATAGAAATTTCGATAAACGGCGTGGTGTCGTAAGGATAAACCGTCTTCAGACTTGCGGGGAAATAGGCTGATAAGCGGTTCAGCTCCTCTTTGACTGCCCGCGAGGTATCCAGGCGTTTGCTCCGGTAGCCAGTTTGATGGCGATCCCGGCAGCAGGTTTGCCGTTATAGCGCGCCACGGTGGAATAATCTTCCGCTCCAAGTTCTACGCGGGCGACATCACGCAGCAGCACTTGCGAACCATCTTGCTGAACTTTCAACAGGATTTTGCCAAATTCTTCCGGCGTTTGCAGACGCGTCTGCACAATGATCGAGGCGTTTAGTTGCTGGTCTGCCGCCTGTGGCATGCCACCCAGTTGACCACCGGAAATCTGGTTGTTTTGCACCTTAATCTGGGAAATAACATCGGAAGGTACCAGATTGTATTTATTGAGTTTTTGCGGGTCCAGCCAGATACGCATGGCGTACTCGGAACCAAAGAGCTGTACGCTACCAACGCCCGCGGTACGGCTTAGCGGGTCTTTGATATTAGACGCTACATAGTCCGCGATATCGTACTGGTTGAGGCTGCCGTTATCAGAAATAAACGCCGCTACCATCAGAATATTACTGCTCGACTTATCAACGCTAATCCCCTGCTGCTGCACCGCTTCAGGTAATGAAGGCATAGCGAGTTGCAGTTTATTTTGCACCTGAACCTGTGCGATATCAGGAGATGTCCCAGTCTCGAAGGTCAGAGTGATAGAGGCATTACCCGCCGCATCACTGGTTGAAGACATGTACATCAGGCCATCAAGCCCATTCATATTTTGCTCAATCACCTGAGTGACCGAGTCTTCTACCGTTTGCGCATCGGCACCTGGATAGGTAGCGCTGACGGTAATGGTCGGTGGCGCAATCTGCGGATACTGCGCAACCGGTAAGTTCATGATCGCCAGACCACCTGCAAGCATCATAATAATGGCAAGTACCCAGGCAAAAACCGGGCGATCAATAAAATAGTTAGCCATGAAAGTCCCCTTAAGCCTGCAACGTTATTGTTTCGATTCGGTGCTGGCGTTTTCCTGGCTGGAGGAAATTGCTCGTGCTTTGATACCCGGACGAATGCGTTGCAAACCGGAAACGATCACCCGATCGCCAGCCTGCAAGCCAGAGGTGACAACCCACTGGTCGCCGATGGCTTTGCTGGCTTCAATTTCGCGTAGCTGCACAACATCGTCTTTATCCAGAATAAGCGCCGTTGCTTTACCCTGGGCGTTGTGGGTGACGCCTTCCTGCGGCACCAGTAATACATTCTGGCGGCTACCTTCATCCACTAATGCCGTGACGTACATGCCAGGCAGCAAGTCACCATTTGAGTTGGGGAAAATCGCCCGTAACGTCACGGAGCCCGTGGTTTCATCCACCGTCGGGTCGGAGAATTTCAGCGTGCCGGTCTGGCTGTAGCGTTTACCATTTTCCAGATTGAGCTGTACTGGCGTACTGCCCTGAACCTGTTTGATTTGCCCACTGGCGACCTCTTCTTTCATGCGTAAGAAATCTTGCACCGACTGCGTGAGATCGACATAAATCGGGTCCAGACGTTGTACGGTAACCAGCGAATCTGCCTGATTAGCGGTAACGAGTGCGCCGACGGTCACCGACGATTTCCCGCTGACGCCCGTAATCGGCGAGGTGACATTCGCGTATTGCAGATTGATCGTCGCCTGTTCAACAGCCGCTTTGGCGACGGTGACATTGGCTTCTGCTTCATTCAACTGGGTGCGCGCGGTGTCGTAATCCTGACGGCTAACGTAGTTGGTCTTCAGCAACGATGCCTGGCGGTTAAAGGTGATGCGGGCATTGCTGGCGGTAGAGAGCGCTTTCGCCAGCGAGCCTTTGGCGGAGTTTAGCTCGGCCTGTAAAGGTGCAGGATCAATCTGATACAGCGAATCGCCCTGGTTCACTTTATCGCCTTCGATAAAGTTGCGTTTAATGATAATACCGCCCACCTGGGGACGTATCTCGGCAACTTCATAAGGAACGGTTCTACCGGGCAATTCGCTCAACACATTGACCGAACCGGGGGAGAGTGTGACGACACCGACCTCAGGCGTCATGGCGGCGGCGTTTTCCGCCGATTTGTCATCGCAGGCGGTGAGCATCGCGCCGCAGAATAACAACGGTATTAACAGCTTTCTTCTTCTGTTCATTTTAGTCCCTGAAAATTCTTGAGAAATAACGGTTCTTTAAATTGCGCGCGAGGAGAGATATGAGGGATTTACAGACCAGCGGCATAGTGGGGTTGTCAGCCAGTAAGGTGGGATACAGGCACAGTGATCGACATGGTGAGGTCAACGACAAAAAAAATGTTGCCGTTCTGCCAACAGTTCCTGCCAGCATTCGGGCAACGAAGGGTTCTACTGGTGGATACACATACCAGGGGAATAAAGTCGTTTTAGCCTCTCCTTTAGTAATCACCGGGGGTAATGAAATCAGCATCTGCATCCCTCGTCATGCCAGCCATCAATTTCAGTTGCTTATCTCCTGACTAAAAATAAGATGTGATACCCAGGGTGACGATGTCGCTCATACGTCTTAGTTTCAGCTTGTACATAATGTTGAATTTCTGAATCTTTAATGTTTGTTGCGAAATATTGAGCGTCGACGTGATATTGCTTTCATTTTTATTTTTCAGAATCAGTTGCATAATTTTGAACTGATTATGTGAAAAACATAATTGTGAATTTTTATGGGGCAAGTGTTTACCATAAGTAATCTCAAGAAGATTTTTGATACTTTCTTTGCGGCTAACAAAATAAATAGGCGCTTTAGCTTTTAGTTTACTGATGTGATAAGGTGCCAAAACAATAATTCTATCGGCATCTAATTTCTCCAGAAATTTAATCGCTTCTTCATCAAGGATATGATTGTGATAGGTATCAATGATAACCTTGAAGGGTTTATTGCCTACTTTTTTGATCTCTGATCAGGGAATTGATTTTTATCATTTCGTGATTATCTTTCAACTGCCAAAAGCCCTGTAAAAGAAAAGAATCTTTCGTCATGAGAAAAATCATAACTTGCTCCTTAGCCGTTATCGTTTCGAACATGTCATCCTTTTCATTATTTACATCCTTGTCCGAATCGTTGTTCAATATAGTAAACGCCTATAAGAACTTTACCCTTCGTGAACTAATACGTCTATTAACACTAATCAATACTTCAGATTTATCCATCACGCACTCCATATATTGATCCTAAGTAAGATTCCTGGTTGTTATCAGCTTGTAAATAGCAAACAAAAAGTTAACGTTTGCGGATTACTGCCCAAGAATAAGTTATTAATAACCAGTTTGTGATCTCTGAAGAATATTACTAAAGTTAAAATGTAATCCGATTTAAATATCGAGTCTCCTTGTTTCGACTTAAGCTGGCAATTGGATTGCCAGCTTTCTTTTAACGCATTGAAATTACCTGAGTAAATAACGCATTCATGTCTTCAGGTTTTATATAGCGTCTGGAGACACGGATATTTATGCAATGTAATCAACGCCAGTTGCAAAAAAATGAACCCGGATTACTTATTTAACCGCCCATAGCATCAACGCTTACGGAACTCTTTGTTCACTTTCCCACAGCACTTTTAAAACATTAAACCTGACTACGGAAAATATCAGCCATGATAATGTTTGAAATGGCTAATTTGCCATGGAGTGAAAAAAATTAGATGAAATTCAGTAGGTTGAAATAATCACTAGCAGGTAATTATTTCAATGATAGTGCGCAATTGATCTACAACACTGCGTAGTGGAGAGAGTATTAATCGGATCATAGTCACATCAAGTGACTATGATCCGGGTGACAACCGGGGTAATTATTGCTGCTTAACGAACAAACTGGCGAAGCTGAACAGGCTGGCGGCGCTAAATATCAGTTCAATTCCCACCAGTGTGGAAACCAGCGTTACAGACACCATCGGCGTTGCACCAAGGAATATCCAGGCAATGACGATATCCAGCACACCAATAACGAGCTGTAGCCAGCTGCCTTTCATTGAACGCTGACGATACCAACTCATCAGGCGAATAACCCCTGCAACACAGAACAAACCGGCAATAAATGCCGCAATGGCAAAAATGCCCAGCTCCGGTGCGCGGATGAAGAAATAGCCGATCAATAAATAGGCGACTGCGACGAGGAAACCGGATAATACCGGCCAGAAATTATGACTGCGGTTGCTGAATAACCCGACAATAAGCGCAATACCCGAGCAGATTAATAATGCACCCACTACTGTGCTTAAAATATCGCCAGAGACGAACGGGAAACTGATACACAGCAACCCGACGATAAACAGCAGCACGGCAATAAACTGGATTGCTCTGCGATGTTTTTTAAGCATCTCCAGATCAAACTTCAAAATTGTTGCCTTATCTATATATAACATAGAACCACCCTATAAAATTAAGAAGAAAATCCCCTGCTATCAATCTATGCCAAAAACGCGTCTAAAGAATGCAGTCGATTTAATAAAAATTTCCTAATTGCAGTATCTGATGCATCTGTAACTCATTGTATTGAAATAAAATATCTGATTTTGATATTTTCCATCAACATGACATATACAGAAAACCAGGTTATAACCTCAGTGTCGAAATTGATTCGTGACGGCTCTTTCACTTTATAGTTGAGGATATTACGATGAAAAAAGTATTAGGCGTTATTCTTGGTGGTCTGCTTCTTCTGCCAGTTGTGAGCAATGCAGCGGATGCGCAAAAAGCAGCTGATAACAAAAAACCGGTCAACTCCTGGACCTGTGAAGATTTCCTGGCTGTGGACGAATCCTTCCAGCCAACTGCAGTTGGTTTTGCTGAAGCGCTGAACAACAAAGATAAACCAGAAGATGCGGTTTTAGATGTTCAGGGTATTGCAACCGTAACCCCAGCTATCGTTCAGGCTTGTACTCAGGATAAACAAGCCAACTTTAAAGATAAAGTTAAAGGCGAATGGGACAAAATTAAGAAAGATATGTAATTCCGGGAATGCGTTACATCGTACTTCCTTGCATATTGAACAGGCCGGAATATCTTCTTTAAAAGCAGCTATTCCTCCTGTTCATATATAATCTCTATATTGAATGGGTTACAAAATGAATATTTCATCTCTCCGTAAAGCGTTTATTTTTATGGGCGCTGTAGCGGCTTTGTCACTGGTGAACGCACAATCTGCGCTGGCAGCCAATGAATCCGCTAAAGATATGACCTGCCAGGAATTTATTGATCTGAATCCAAAAGCAATGACCCCGGTTGCATGGTGGATGCTGCATGAAGAAACAGTATATAAAGGTGGCGATACCGTTACTTTAAATGAAACCGATCTCACTCAAATTCCTAAAGTGATCGAATACTGTAAGAAAAACCCGCAGAAAAATTTGTATACCTTCAAAAATCAAGCATCTAATGACTTGCCGAATTAATGAGGTGCAAGTAAAAAGGAGTAGCAAGTTGAGCCATCTTGCTGCTCCTTTTTGCATTTTTATATGACAGCAGAATTTATTATACGTCTTATACTCGCGGCAATTGCCTGTGGCGCTATTGGCATGGAAAGGCAAATGCGCGGCAAAGGAGCAGGGTTACGCACACATGTATTAATTGGCATGGGAAGCGCCCTGTTTATGATTGTTTCGAAATATGGTTTTGCTGACGTGCTGTCTTTAGATCACGTCGGACTCGACCCCAGCCGTATTGCTGCTCAGGTGGTGACGGGCGTCGGTTTATCGGTGCAGGTAACATTCTCGTTCGTAACCAAAATATTGTAGGTCTGACGACGGCAGCGGATATCTGGGTGACCGCCGCCATAGGTATGGTTATTGGCAGCGGTATGTACGAACTGGGTATTTATGGTTCAGTGATGACCTTGTTGGTGCTGGAAGTCTTCCATCAATTAACCTTCCGCCTGATGAACAAAAATTACCATTTACAGCTGACATTAGTGAACGGTAATACGGTATCAATGCTCGACTGGTTTAAGCAGCAAAAAATAAAAACTGATTTAGTTTCGTTGCAGGAAAATGAAGATCATGAAGTGGTCGCCATTGATATCCAGCTTCATGCCACAACGTCGATAGAAGACCTGTTGCGATTATTAAAAGGTATGGCAGGGGTGAAAGGCGTTTCAATTAGCTAATCTGTGTGGCAGCGTAGCCAGACTCACCGTAAGCCTGAAATTCACACCAGATAATCAATATGCTGATGGCGTACCAGCTCATTGATCCGCTTAAGATTGAGGATCATCATGATATTGTGTTTATGGCAGTAGAACGTTTTTAGCGATATTTTCAGTTTCTCCAGAATATCTTCCGTTGTCATTTGATTCGCAATGCAGCTCAGAACCTGATGCTGCTTGCGCGAGAGGGACACATCCGCTTCAGGCACAGAGCAGTAACTGCCATTGATGAGTGCGACAAAGTCGATGATGGCGATAGTTCGCGGAACAAAGGTCACCGGCACTTTCCCCAGGCAGCGTTTAATATTAAAGGGGGAGAAAATAATGACATGGACAGGTTTAATCGTTCAATTTGAGTGAGAAAATTAGAATGAAATACATTATTCATTAATGTATCAATAATGACGAAGGCATTCTGATGCAACATTACGTCGATCTCTTCTTCGTTCTGTATATGAACGACATTACCTTTACTCAGAATGTTTTTCATCGCGGTGAAGAACATCGTATCCCTGGTAATTATAAGAAACATAACCGACTCCTGGTGCGGACATTAACTTTATAATCAGTTTGCCAAAGGTAATTAACAGGACAGGCTTATAATAATAATAGTTAGCTTACTGTGTATTAATTTGATGTAATGCATGATGCAGATGCTGAGAAAGCATCTGCATCTTTCGGTGGTGTTATTTGACCAGCTCAGGTGTTACCTGACTCACCGCATTGGTGTAGTAAGGCGCACCCCAGCCCGGTTCCGGCCAGAATGCACCATAGCCGTAATCCCACAGGTTATAGGTGGTATTAACCACTTCTCTCAAATGCCACACCTGGATGCCCTGCATATTCACTTCCAGGAAGTTATACGGGACTTTATTGATAAAGCCAGGTTGTTCACCCTGAATGGTGCCGAGGATGGTAACAAAGTGATTACGATAGTTCACTGGATCAAGGAAGCCGCTTTGTCTGGCGAGCAGTCGGCCCTGATAGTTGGCTTCAATATCAGGCTTCGCATAGCTATCCAACGGTAATACAGCGATTTCTAACAACGTATCCGTTTTGCCATTGATAACGTTGATAACCTTCCCACCAAAGCGTGCTTGTTGACCAACATATAACCCCGGCTGGTTATGAACAGCAACAAAACTTTTTTGAATATCAGGTTGGTTATTGCCTTTGATATTTTGCGGAATTGAACTACATGCGGCAAGCAAAAATGAAAGGCTGAGGATGAGTGCACCTTTTGTCATGTTCATGTTACTATCCTTATCAACAAATATTAAAACCATAATAGATATTTCTTTATAGTTTTCATCTGATTCTGAGGCGATATGCCTGATAGTAACGTAAACCTGTCTGATGTTTATATCCCTTTTGTTTAGTTCAATTCCATTGATTTTGGGGCGTGGCATGAGTATCCATCGCCCCATAATATAATCCTTTGTTTTAAAATTACATAAAATCTATTTTTATTCAATAATTATAAAGTGCTAATAATCAATATTATGGTATTATATTCTGATAATGATTTGATAAGCGAATTCTTTTGCCAGATGGTATTTCTATTTCCACCCCATAATTTATATCTTTTTCATTAGGAAGTGGCCTCTTTAAATAAGGCGTGTGTGACATTTTTTTGGGGTTAAGCGTCTCGTATTGAAATACTTCGAATTGATATTCAGACATTTCTTCCCATGTTTGAATTTTATTGTATCGAGAGAGTGTCGTAAAGGCTTTAACTTGCTTATAATATTGTTTTTGGAATTCTTGCTGATATTTTAATATGTCATTGTATGAAAGATTGGTTATCCTGGCCTCTAAAAATTTAATTATTGTCGAAGCAATTTCCGCTTTTGCTCGTAAAAGGTTGTCATTAATGGTTAATAATGTTGAAAATAAACCTTCGATTTGTTTGTCAAGATATTGTCCATCTTTATATAATTTGGGGGTAGGGTGTTCTTTATGTAAAAAAATAGTGTCACCTAAATTTGTGTCAGTGAAATTTATATTAAGTAGATCTTCGAAATAAAACCTTGACAAGGTTAGAACGAACCCGGACAGGTTCTGTCCTGTCATATTGAAATCAATAAAGTTGGTTCCGGCAAAGACTTTCATCCTGTTTTTATTTTCACTGTGCTCAATATATAACTTCGTCATTTTTTGATACAGGCTTTGAATATCTTTTATATTAGTTGGTAAGTCAGCTCGTTGTTCAGCAATAAAATTAGTATCTGAAAACATGGTTTGGACACTGAATGTTATGGGTATTCCCTCTTCTACGCTAATTTTAGTTATGATTGCCTTGTCGGGTTTAGGATTAGCGACAACAATGATTCGACATTCAGCACTTTTGTTTTTTTCATATCTAATGTTATTAATCTGATTAAGTATTGATTGTGTCTGTTGCGTAAGTTGTGTCGAACTTATCGTTTCAATGTTAGTAATAAGACTTACAAGTTGAGCCACAACTTTTGAGTAGTCTGCATTTGTATATGTAGTGTTCGTGTGGCACGCATTAATTTGTTGAAGTTGGTGTTGCGCTAAATCATATTGATCAGAGATATATCCTTCTCCAGAGAATGTGGAATTAATGGGTTGTTGTTCTTCCCAATTATCGCAAGGCCACTTCGGTGTGTCTGGCGTTTTAGCATTATCGGTATTTGTTGTGCAGTTATAAATATCGCCGTGATATGTATTTATTATACCTGGGGTAAAGTCAATTGACATAAAATTCCTTATTCATCATTTGTTTTATGCTAAGATGTTTAAATTGGATAATTAGAACAGGAATGGATTTTCTTCTACACACAATAAATGTAATGCGTTATATCTTCCTGATATAATTACCTTTGATTTCCCTTTTATCTCCACCCGGTAATATTTGTGTGTAAAAAAAGGGTAGTGATAGTATCGTAAAGGAAATCGTTAACAACTATCAAAATGCGCTCATTTTAAAAAGTTATTATGTTCTCTGATAGTGTGTGAAGTGATTTTTTTTGTGATGTTTTAGATGTGTAATAATAAATGGGTTAAGGTATCTTATAATTATTTAATAATTTGTTGTGTAAACCACTGATAAATCATAATCCAGTACGTCTTTAAACTACTGCGCTGTATCGCTGATAACTAAGCAGCTCACTGATACACCATGCTGGACGCGATAATTGGAATCTCACGCAGGGAGTACTGTGTAAATAGCAAAATCGCCTGATGCGCTACGCCTGTCAGGCCTACAAATAACATACTATTCATCGAATTTTCATAACTTTGTAGGTCGGATAAGACGCGCCAGCGTCGCATCCGACATAAATAAAGCGCACTTTTCTAACAACCTGTGGGGGGGATATCGCCGCTTTATTTCAGGCGCTTACCCGCTTCATCAACACTTTCTCGCCATCTTCCTTGGAGAATGCGCCTTTTTGCGCATCTGGCAGAATTTCCAGCACCACTTCTGAAGGGCGGCACAGGCGAGTTCCCAGCGGCGTCACCACAATCGGGCGATTAATCAGAATCGGGTGCTGAAGCATAAAGTCGATTAACCGATCGTCAGTAAATTTATCTTCCGCAAGGCCCAGCTCCTCATACGGTTCGACGTTTTTACGCAGCAGCGCGCGTACGGAAATCCCCATATCGGCAATGAGTTTGACCAGTTCATCGCGCGTTGGCGGAGTTTCCAGATAATGGATAATGGTCGGTTCTGTGCCGCTGTTGCGGATCATCTCCAGCGTATTACGCGACGTGCCGCAGGCCGGGTTGTGATAAATGGTAATGTTGCTCATATCAGTATCTCATTACAAAGTGAAAGAGAGACGTAGCGCCAGCGCAGCCAGCGTCACAAACAGCACAGGCAGGGTCATGATAATCCCTGTACGGAAGTAATATCCCCAGCTGATAGTCATATTCTTCTGCGAAAGTACGTGCAGCCAGAGTAGCGTAGCCAGGCTACCAATTGGGGTAATTTTCGGTCCCAAATCGCAGCCAATCACATTGGCATAAACCATCGCTTCTTTGATAACGCCAGATGCCGTGCTGCCATCAATGGACAACGCGCCAACCAGTACCGTCGGCATATTGTTCATAATAGAAGAGAGGAAGGCGGTGAGGAATCCGGTGCCGAGCGTCGCGGCCCACAGGCCGTTATCCGCCAGCACGTTGAGTACGCCAGAAAGATATTCCGTTAATCCGGCATTGCGCAGGCCATAAACCACCAGATACATGCCGAGCGAGAAGATGACAATCTGCCAGGGGGCACCGCGCAGGACTTTACCCGTATTAATCGCATGACCGCGTTTAGCGACGACAAATAATATCAGCGCGCCCACAGCTGCAATGGCGCTCACCGGAATGCCGAGCGGTTCCAG
>ENA-OQIG01000980-OQIG01000980.1-human-gut-metagenome-genome-assembly--contig:-NODE-980-length-14028-cov-5.454140_pt1 | contig 14028 bp, 18 predicted proteins | sample MGYA00242576_ERZ504741 | MGnify/ENA primary metagenome ERZ504741 (study PRJEB26092, sample SAMD00036436) | human gut metagenome | host: Homo sapiens | study: EMG produced TPA metagenomics assembly of... | reverse complement strand
CCGATGGAGCGAACCTTATCCGAGGTATCTGTATACATATGAAAGCTCATTATCTTTTCAGTAAAAGGGTGAGGGCCTATTGTAACGGCCATTGAATCATCCTCCTGATAAGTATGACGGTCCTTTTTATTTCTTCTTCGTGGATTACGAACTAAATAACTGTATTTGTTTTGATCTTAAGTGATTGTATACAAGTATGTTATGATGAATCTCCGTTTGTTTATTCCGGCCCTGGTATGCGCTCATGGGCTTGGTATACGCTCATAAGCCCGGGTGGCGGGGATGGGATGAAGAACGGATCATTTTCGACTAAACAGTAAAGGAAAGCACAATGCTCTAAACAATGTATTCAGTTAATAAATACGTTCCTTAGTGTTGCCTATCAGCGTCTTAACGATTGGATGGCACTCAAATTGACGGGTGGAAGATAGAAGATGCGGGTGGAAGATAAACAGGCTGAAAATGCGATCTTCCACCGCGTCATTGCATTGATTATTAATGGAGTAAGTGGAAAAAGGTGGAAGACGGAAGATCGAAACGTATTTTTTGTAGGAGAAGCAGTTGCTCTGCCAAGTGAAGCATTAAAATAGAATAAAGAATATTCTCTGAAAAATAGCAGAGATTCAGTATGCCGCACGGTATTTTCCTTCCTCCTTATCCTCAAGCATACTCAGATAGGAAGTGTAGCGTGATTCGCTGATGTAGTGCTCTTCTACTGCTTTCCGAACAGCACAACCGGGTTCTTGGCGGTGTGTGCAGTTTCCATATTTACAGTTTGCCGAAGTTTTGAATATTTCGGGGAAGTAGTGACCTATCTCTTCCTCTTCCATATCGAAAGTACCAAAACCTTTGATTCCCGGAGTATCGATAATGTATCCGTCTCCCGGTACAAGGAACATTTCGGAGAAAGTGGTGGTGTGCATTCCCTTGTTGTGATAAGCTGATATTTCCGCAGTCTTGACTTCCAGCCCCGGAACAAGGGCATTGATGAGGGTTGATTTACCCACTCCCGAATGTCCGGAGAAGAGGGTTACCCGGCCTTTCAGTTCCTCGCGTATGGCATCGACTCCTTCACCGGTCAGTGCGGATATTTTAAAACAAGGGTAACCTATTTGGGTATAGAGCGTGATGAGGCTGTCCAGATAATGCAATTCGTCTTCATCATAAGCATCCACTTTGTTGAAAAGAATCTTCACCGGTACCCGATAGGCTTCTGCCGATGCTAAAAAGCGGTCGATAAAAGTGGTTGAAGTTTCGGGATAGTTAACAGTCACCACCAGCATACATTGGTCGAGGTTGGCTGCAAGAATATGTGATTGTTTGGAGAGGTTCGATGAACGGCGGATGATGTAATTTTTCCGATCTTCTATCTCACTGATAAAGGCTGTTCCTTCCTGATTGAGTATGATTTGTACACGGTCACCTACGGCAACGGGATTTGTACTCCGTATGCCTTTCAGCCGAAAATTACCTTTGATCTTACATTCAACCAACTGCCCGTCATCAGTTTTCACCTGATACCAGCTACCTGTATTCTTTATTACTAATCCCTTCATGTTTTATAAGCAGCTAGTTACAAGTTACGGGCTATTAAGAAAACTTTGAGGCGTTATACACAGATGTGTATGGTAGCCGTAACTTGTATTTCAATTATACGGTCATAATTTCTTTGTCCTTTTCAGCCAGCATTTCTTCAATTTTGGCAATGTATTTGTCATGAACCTTCTGCAGTTTAGCTTCTGCGTTCTTTTGTTCATCTTCAGCCAAACCGTCTTTTACAGCTTTCTTCAGTGCATCGATGCCGTCGCGCCGTGCGTTACGGATACTGACTTTGGCTGTTTCACCCTCAGCTTTACATTGTTTGGCGAGTTGCTTACGGCGTTCCTCGGTAAGAGGTGGAATACCGATGCGGATAATTTCACCGTTATTCTCCGGCATAATGCCGAGATCGGAGTCGATAATGGCTTTTTCGATAACCCGGAACATGCTTTTATCCCAAGGTTTAATCGTGATGCTGCGTGCATCGGGAGTGGTTACGGCAGCTACGTTGCTGATGGGCACCATGCTTCCGTAAGAGTCTACACGGATACCATCCAGCAAGCGTGTGCTTGCTTTTCCGGCGCGGATGTGTGCCAGTGCTTCTTCCAGATACATCACTGCCATATCCATCTTCTCTTGTGATTCTTCGATAATCGTTTTTACGTCTACCATCTTATTAAGTATTTATAAAATTGGCACTTTGATTCATTTTGAAAACAAAAGTAGATTATTTTTTGATTATCTGCAACTATCCCTATAGAGAAATGTGTAATACAGATGGTAGTGTTATTGATAATTATCGTAATGGGCGGCTAGGAGGGAAGTATGATCGTTTGTATGAGGCAGAGTAATAAGAAATGTTTTCTGTCTCATGATTTACTTTTTATTGTGTTAGTAAATCACATTAAATACCTTATTGAATGAATGTTTTCATTAGTAACTTTTGATCTTTGGGATATTTTATATAAATTGCCCAACTAATCGGTTACATCTGTCGAATAATTGTCTTTCTGTAAATAATCATGATAAAAGTACTTAAATATAGATAGAATGAAAAAAATCAATGCGGCTTTGGTAATATCTCTGTTTGTAATGACAGGATGTGAAGGAAATAAACAACTGACAGATGATTGCATCACGGTTGATGTTAGTGCGGATTATCCTAAAAAGGAACTGATCCTTCAAGATTTTATGGATGTAGAATACGTTCCGTTGGAAACTACTGACGATTTTATAACTCAAGGTATTGTGAAAGCTACCGGCAAGAAAATTCTGTTGGTTGCAAATAGGATTATGGATGGTAATATTTTTGTGTTTGACAGGGCTACTGGTAAGGGGTTACGGAAGATTAACCGTTTGGGACAAAGTGGTGAAGAATATTCGCATATTACGTCTATTGTTCTGGATGAGGATAATAATGAAATGTTTGTTGTAGATTATCCTGCAAGGAAAATATTGGTATATGACTTATATGGAGAGTTCAATAGAAGTCTCCCATTTCCAGATACCTGCTATTATGAGTTTTTATCGGACTATGACCGGGATCATCTGATTGGTTATAAAAGTTATTTGCCATTGATAGAAACCGACGAATCATGCCATGTACTTATTTCCAAGAAAGACGGAAGTGTTACACGAAAAATTCAAATTCCTTTCAAAGAACTCGAGACACCGGTTGTGACGAAAGATGAGGCGATAGTGACTCCAGGTTTTTTTCTGATAACCCCGCATGATGGTAATTGTCTGCTGACGAAAACATCATCTGACACAATATACAATTACTTACCGGATGCACTCTCAGTCCATTTATTGTACGGACTCCTTCCATTCATTCTATGGATCCTAAAGTATTTCTTTTTCCGACCATTATCACTGATCGGTATTATTTTATGCAAACTCTTGATAAGAAGTTTAATTTTGAAAAGGGGAGAGTTTCCCGACCAATGATTTAGTGTATGATAAACAGGAAAAAGCAATATTTCAATATACCGTATATAATGATGACTTTTCTAATAAACACCGGGTTGCATTGGGGCAGCAACCCGAAAAATCTGTAGATGAAGAAATTGTAACCTGTCGTGCTTTAAATGCTTCAGACCTTGTCGAGGCAAACGAAAAAGGAGAACTGAAAGGTAAGCTAAAAGAAATTGCTGCCGGACTGAATGAAGAATCGAATTCGGTGATTATGTTGATAAAACGCAAGAAATAAAGATAGTAAAGGCTAGAGGATAGGTTAGGTATTATATCCATGCTCATACGCCGTTCGAGGGAAAGTCCATTTCCATATCTGAGAGTAGTAATACCGATTATCGGGGCTATTGATGATAAAAGGTCTGCTGTAAGAAAAAGAAGGCGAACAAAGTAGAACGCGAAAGATGAAGAATGAAGAACGGGTTAACAGGTAGAAGTATTCCATCTACTTGTTAACCGTTGATAATAAGTATAGTTTATGAAGTTAATTGTGTACCAATGTACCGATTTCTTCTCCGGTAATCACTTTTTTCAGGTTGCCTACTGTATCCATATCGAATACTACGATCGGCAGATTATTCTCCTTACACATACAAGTAGCTGTCAAGTCCATCACTTTCAGTCCTCGTTTCAGCACTTCATCGTAAGTGATGTCGTGGAACTTGGTTGCCGTAGGATCTTTCTCCGGGTCGGCAGTATAGATACCGTCTACGCGAGTACCTTTCAACATGACGTCTGCTTCTATCTCGATACCGCGAAGCGATGAGCCGGTGTCGGTAGTAAAAAACGGATTCCCGGTTCCTGCCGACATGATGACGATTTCGCCATTTTCCATGCATTCAATAGCTTTCCATTTACTGTAGAATTCACCGATAGGTTCCATGCGTACGGCTGTAAGTACACGTGCTTTCACACCGGCCGCAACTAATGCCGAACTTAAGGCAAGGCTGTTAATTACTGTGGCCAGCATACCCATCTGGTCACCTTTTACCCGATCGAAACCTTTATTGGCTCCACTCAGTCCACGGAAGATGTTACCACCACCGATAACGATGCCGATTTGTACGCCTTGTTCATGAATCTCTTTGATTTGTGCGGCATATTCGGCCAATCGCTTTTCATCGATGCCGTATTGCTTTTCCCCCATCAGGCTCTCACCGCTGAGCTTCAACAGGACTCTTTTGTATTTTGCCATACGATTCTGATTGTTGGTTTACTTTTTTGCAAAGATACGCGATTCCTTTTAATGGACTATCTTTTTTGCTAAAAAAGCTTGTACAAGTCCGCGAAGCGACAGGTAGATAATAAAAGCCATCCACAAGGCATGATTTCCCATTACTCCTTGGAAGATGTAATAGGTAAGAAAAAAACTGGCAGAAGCGATGAACATGGAGAAAAGCATCTGGCGGGTAGCGGTGGCACCTATGAAAATGCCATCCCATAAAAAGGCGGAAAATCCGGCAAGGGGAATGGCTAATACCCAATAAAAGTAAGTGTCGGCTTCCTGGATAACGGATGATTCGTTAGTCAGTAATTCCAGAAATGATTGTCCACCAATACCGTAAAGAAGGGTGAACCCGGCTGATAATCCGACCCCCCATCCGAATAACTGTCGGACGGTACGGTGAAGCTCCATACGATTACCGGCGCCGATATAACGACCGGCAAGTGCCTCGCCTGCATAGGCAAATCCATCCATAATATATGAAAAGAGGGTAAACAGCTGCATTAATAAAGTGTTTACAGCCAGTACTACTTCGCCTTGGGCGGCTCCGGCAGAGGTGAAGAACATCGTTACAGCTACCAGGCACAAAGTACGGAGAAAAATATCGCGATTTACCTGAAAGAACCGATACATGGCTTGTTTTTGCCAAATGCCTCTCCAATGGACTCGTTTCCGCAATTGTTTATAATAACGTAGCCATAAAAGCAGAGCCATCAGGAAACCTGCATATTGGGCTATAAGCGTTCCGAGAGCTACTCCTTCTACTTCATTCCGAAAAGGAATACAAAACAAAGACTTGCCAGGATATTCACAATATTCTGCGTAATAGCGATATACATCGGAAAACGGGAATTCTGCATTCCGATGAACCAGCCGGCAAAACCGTAAAGGCCGAGCATGGCAGGAGCCCCCCAGATGCAGATACGAAAGTAGAGAGTGGCCAGACGTTCTACTTCGTCGGAAGTCTGTATGAAAGCAAATGCGGCTTTTTGGATGGGATATTGCAGAGTCATCAGACAGAGTGCGATAAACAATCCCACGCCGACTGAACGTAGAAGCAGTTTTGTTACTTCTTCCAGATTACGTTGTCCGAATGCTTGGGAAGTCATGCCGCTGGTGCCCATCCGTAGAAAGCCGAATATCCAGTAAATGATGTTGAACAGCATGCCACCTACAGCAATGGCTCCGATGTAGGCGGCCGATCCCAGATGTCCTACAATAGTGACATCGACCAGTCCCAATAACGGGACTGTGATATTGGAAATAATAGAGGGAACGGCTATTTGCAGAATCCGTTTGTTTCCGTTACTGATGTGCATTTGTTTATTCATTGACATGCAAAGTTACATGAAAAACAGAGAATATGAAAATGATGTGAACAATCATGTAATTATATTGGTTCGCAACGTTCTCGATACAGGAATTAATATTATTTTTGTCTGCATATTGAAAGATATCTTACAGACAATTAACAAACATCGCAGCGAGGTAGCATTATCAATTTGAATTTAATAACTAAATGAAAAACATATGAGGCAATTTATTCTAATAATGATTTGTATATTACTACAAGTCATTCATGTGCATGCAGGGTCTAAGGATATAACGTGGAAATGGGATTATTCCGAAGCGGATGATATTTTTATTGATTTGCTTGGCAAGGCGGCTACTGGATTTATGGAAACGAATACGCCTAACTGTTATGGGGGGAAATTAGTAGTAAAACTTCCCGAGGGATTACATTTTAAGCAAACAGAAGCACCTGCTTTTTTGTTGATTGGCAATGCGGAAGAAATAGCTTTTAACGTTGACGTAAATGATAGTATGGCTATTCTTTCATTAAAGACATCTTCAGTACAAACTGTTCCGTCAGAAGCTATTAATATTACACTTAATCCTAAAGCGATTAAAGGCAAACTCAGAAAAGGTATGAACACAACCGGTAGGTTGAGTTTTCATCCATCAGAGATTCCTACCGTATTTAAATCGCCGATAACGGGTAGAACGTATCATTAGTGTTTAATGATGAGTTCGATGATGGAGTGATAGATACTTTAAAATGGGATACGAGAAGTAGAAGAAGTCCTTTTACCCGTAGAGGTATGTATCAAGAGAAACCTTACTATGTGCTGTGTCATGAGGATTGGACCAAAGAGTTGCGTGGCGAACTTCGTTTGGAAGTCTCTAAATACCCGACACAAAACAATGTTGTGATGACCGGTGGGATTTTATCACTGGGCAGGTTCATGGCACGTTATGGTTATTATGAGACAAAGGCTTCATTTAGAGACTGTATTGGTGAAGGTTACTGGCCTGCTTTTTGGATACATTTTGATGAAGCCGATAAGTATGGAAAAGGAACTGAAATTGATGTTTTTGAATATATTCCTAAAGATAAACAAATCTTTCAGACACTTCATTGGTATAAAAAACAAGCAATGGAGGAGCAGCAATCAGAAGTGCAACATGCAGCTCTGGATTACGATAAAAGTGGGCAATTTAAAGAACACCGTTCGTCTACCAAGTATTTTGTATTGGATGAAGCTCAGAGTAAAGAGCATACATTTGCTGTGGAATGGACCCCCGAAGAACTGATTTTCTACACAGATGGTAAGGTTACCCGTCGGGTGAATCGGAAAGATGATCCCAAACAAGTGCCAAGTGCTTACCAAATGGTTTATTTCTCTTGTTCCGCAGGAGAATGGGGAGGTAATGTGATGGAAAATCAAGTACCTGCCTATGTCTATTTTGATTATTGCAGATGTTATCAGGAAAGTGATCAGGATGCTATTTACACCGTTAAAGGTAATGGGATGAAAGTTCCGGCGAGCCGGCGTGTGGGAAAGCTCTGAATATAACAAAGGGTCAGGCTCACAAATATTGAAAATAATAGTGAGTATGTGACTTGGGAATACACAATATAAATACTATCTTTGTAGGGACCTAACTAAATAAAAATGAAGAAGATGAAAACCTTGACTTTATTTCTTTCCTTGCTCTTTTCTTTCCCGTTTGTGCTTTCGGCTCAGATGGTGGGAGAGACTTTGCAGAAGGTCTCTGCTGCCCTTGATAACAGACAGTGGGACCAAGCTGTTACTTTGTTCCGCCAAGCGGTAAATACCAATGTAGAGAAAGCCGAAATGTTCTATTGGACAGGTGTGGATAAGAGTCTGGAAGTATCATCCAGGATGGGGCGGGAACTGGCTGCTTATTACAAAAAATCACGCAGCTATGACAAAGCGTATCTTTTTTATAAAGAGTTGCTTCAAAAATCTCCGAATGATGTTAATTGTCTTGTGTCATGTGCTGAGATGGAAGTATGCCGTGGGAGGGAGTCTGAAGCTTTGGAGACTTACCGGAAAGTACTGTCATTGGATGCGGATAATCTGGCAGCCAATATTTTTATCGGTAATTATCTTTATTTGAAGGCGGAGAGAGAGAAAAAACAGTTAGAAGCCGATTATAAAAAGATTAGTGCTCCCACTCGGATGCAGTATGCACGCTATCGTGATGGTCTTAGCCGTGTGATGAGTACCGGATACGGAAAGGCAAGGGAATATCTTCAAAAGGTGATCAGTCAATTCCCTTCTACTGAAGCTCAAAAGACATTAGAAAGAATAAAGCTTATAGAAAAAGAGGTGAACAGATAACTGTTCACCTCTTTCTATATGTTGTTACCGGGCTGTGCGTATGGGTAAATCAATAGGTCCTTCGACAACGGAACGCGTTTGTGTTTGTCCTTGTTTGGGACCGGGTATCAGCGGACTGTATGTCAGGACGTGACGGATACGGGAACGTTGGTCGTTGGTAAACCGGTCTGAGTAACTTACGGAATAATCCATAATATTAGTAGAAGTAAATGTCTGATTGGTCTTACAATTTTCACGTTTTACCAGATAGTCAAACGTGAAGTTTGCCGGATCATTCTTCGCGGTGTAGGCGTAATCAGCGTCATACTTCACTTTATTATAAGTAGGGGTGTCGTCACAATAATCCGAATCAAAGCAACCGTCATAAATACCTTCGTCATTTTCAGAAAAAGCATGGTGTAAGCCCAGATAATGACCTAATTCGTGAGCTAATGTTACGGTGATGTCTGCTGTACTATATTGGGTTGAAGTTGACTGGTCATTAATGAATAAACTGTTGATGGAGACACTGTATGGGAATCTCAGCTTATCTCTATTTAAATAAGATTCTTGTGTTTTGCTCAGTCCTTCCAGATAATTGCTTCCTATTGTGGAAAAAGGTATATGTGCAATTCCCAGTGTGGTACTGTTTGTACTCTCATCGTCCTTGAAGTTGTATACCATTACGTTGATATAGTTATTCGGTTCCCAGATGTATTTTACATATTTACCTGTTTCGTCATTCATGAAGCATCACAGTCGATAGGGTAACTTCCTCCCATAACACATATTCCACTCCCGGAGTTGATAAGGGTTTCCCATCTTCATCAGTAGTAGCCAGCGTAAAAGTCAAGTTCATATCCACACTTTTGGTTTTATCTTTATAAAGCTTGTTGACTGTATCTAGTATTTTGGCTAAACGGTCTTGTTTAACGTATTGTAAAGGATTGTTTTTGTCCTTATATAGTACATGGAAAATAACCGGGAGATTATAGTGATACTCACCTGCTGTGTGTGCCCTGCATATGCAGGACACACCCCGAAAGCTTTTCAAATAGTTCAAAAATACAAATTTAGTTTTACGAACCAAGTTTTCGGGGTGTTATTTTTCCAGAGGGTGCAAGTCCCTTACGAGCGGATTGAAACCCCGAATCGTTAGCAAGCTGCAAGGTGGTTTATCGTGAGGTATGCACTGAAGGAAGCAGAACTGCAAAAGTCTGTACCGACGAACAGAAAGTACATAAGAGGCATAACAATAAGGATGAGTATCCACAGCAATACGAAGTCCAAAACAGTGTTCTGAACATGCTATTAAATCAGATTATTGTTATGTAGATGTACCGGCGATAGACGGAAGGAAAAAGCATTTACCAGGGGAGGTCTTGGCGATTACGAGTTAATCAATCCAAGAAGTCAGCAGAGGTCATAGTACTTGAGGGCAAACGAGGTGCGAATAGATACCGCATAGGTCTCACAAACAAGGAAGGACTGAACGTAAAGAGGTTTTCAATAGGTAACGGAACACATAGTAGCCCTACTTAACGAAAACAGGTTAAAAACAACTAAAATGATAACAAGAGTAGTACATCCGTTTAATCTTCAAAGAGCATTGGAACACGTGATTGCCAATAAAGGTAGTGCGGGTGTTGATGGTGTTTCTATAAGAGAGCTCCGCAAGGTGTTTTCTGAAAAGAAACTACAACTGATTGAAGCAATCAAACAAGGCAACTATCAAGTACAACCCATTTTAGGTATTGAAATTCCGAAAGGAAATGGGAAAACTCGATTATTGGGTGTTCCCACCACTACAGAACGTGTGTTGCAACAAGCCTTAGCACAAACTATTGCACCACTTTTTGAGCCCGAATTTAGTAATTACAGCTATGGATTTAGACCTCACAAGAATGCCCGACAAGCCGTTGGACAATCTCGGGATTACATCCATTCAGGATTAAACCACATTGTGGATATTGACCTGAAAAACTTCTTTGATGAAGTTGACCACTGTTTATTACTGAATTTAATCTATCAAAAAGTGAAATGCAAAGCTACCATGCAACTCATACGCAAATGGCTCAGAGCACCTATTAAAATCAACGGAAAGCTACGAAAGAGAAGAAAAGGCGTTCCGCAAGGAAGCCCTTTAAGTCCATTATTGTCGAACATTTTACTACATCAACTGGATAAGGAAATGACTCGAAGAGGACACAAATTTGTACGTTATGCGGATGATTTTAGTATTTATTGCAAAAGCCACAATCAAGCCAAGGCAACAAGAGTGGTAATTGAAAAGTTTTTGAAAAACAAACTCAAATTAACTATAAATGAAGAAAAGAGTGGTATCAGAAAACCAATCCACTTCACAATTTTGGGTTTCGGATTCGTACCTACGTACGAGAAAGGAAGTAAAAATCAATACCAACTTATTGTATCGGAAAAAGCATGGAAGAAACTAAAAGAACGACTTAAAACAATCACCCGAAAAACCACACCAGCCACATTTGAAGAGCGTATTGCCAAGATAAAAGAAGTGCAACGCGGATGGTTGAACTATTTCCAAGGCACGAGTATTTTGGGCAAATTACGAGATTTAGATGGTTGGCTTCGCAACCGACTGCGCTATTGCATTTGGCATCATTGGAAAAAACCCGAAAGGAAAAGGAAAAACCTGATTCGATTAGGTGTAGACCAAGACCATGCCTACGCTTGGAGCAGAACACGGAAAGGCGGTTGGGCAATAGCACAAAGTCCTATTCTAGGCACTACCATTACTTTACAACGCTTGAAGAAAAGAGGATATGTTTCCTTAACTGAATTACATTTACAACTTAACCCATCTCTTTGCGAACCGCCGAGTACGTGACCCGTACGCTCGGTGGTGTGAGAGGCGCACTCCGTCAGTTACTGGCGGAGCCGTCTACTCGATTGTACTTCTTCCTTGCTGACTAATGCTGATGGTTTTCTTGATTCCGCCGGAAGTAACGACAACTGTCATATTTTTGGGGGCTTCATCCAAGTTAGCTTCCACAACAATGCTGAGTGATTGATTGCTCGTTCCTTGATTAGGAACGAGATTACATGCTGTAGAAGAACTTGCTGCTGTCCAGGAGTCACTGCTGGTAATGTTTACGGTTAAAGTGGCCCCGTTACTGCTGATGTTTTCAAAAGTTGATTGGGATAATTCAAGTGTAGCATCGGAGGTGGAATCCTCACAACTACTGAAACCAATAAGTACTAAAAGTATAACGAATAAATATTCTGTTTTCATAAAAGAATGTTTTTTTATAAAGAACACAGGGTCAAAGATAATGGTTTAAACTTTAAATCTCAATTTTAAAGAATGTATTGTACTTCTTTAAATAGATATCGACGGATCTTACCCGTCTCGTCTTGTAGAACTAAATGACCATCGGCTTCTACTTCTACAATTCCGGCATTAAATGTTCCTTCTGAATCTTTATAAAAGTGTATGCCTTCTTTGCGGAAGAGAGCTGCCTGATAACGATCGGTGATAAATTCAATATCTCCTTCCTGTAAGATCCTATAGTATTCTTTTATCCGCTGAAGAACTTGTGCAAGTATTTCCATACGGTCAGACTCCCGGTGGGTGATCTGTATGATTGAGATGGGATTGGGAGCAGAACTGTGAAATTCTTTCTGATTGATATTGATACCTACTCCTGCAATACTCTGGCTGATATGTATTCCCATCAGATCGTTTTCAATCAGCATTCCGCAGATTTTTTTGTCCTTCCAATAGATGTCATTCGGCCATTTTATAGAAACGTCTCCTATATATAGATCAAGTGTCTCTTTAACTGCTAAAGAGGCGATTTGTGAAAGCAGGAATTGCTTACGTGCTTCCAAGAAAGTTGGATACAACACGAAGCTGAACATCAGGTTTTTTCCGTCTTCCGATTCCCAACTGTTTCCGCGCTGTCCTCTGCCTGCAGTCTGGAAGTCTGCCACTACTGTGGTCAGTTCGCTAACCTTCTCCTTTTCGCAGAGGGCATTTAAATAACCGTTGGTGGAGTCTGCTTTTGCAATATGAATAAGGGGGACAGGGAAAGATTCAGGGCAGGGCATCATATTCGGTACGTAATTTTTTGGTAAACTTCTTCATTACTTCGTCGTAAGAATGATCTATCAGTTGCTTGATCAGCTTGTCATCCGCATCCCGGTCAAAGTAGACTTGATTCCAATACTTCTTGTGAAAATGATAAGCTCCTTCGATGGCCGAATAGTGCTCACGTAATTCGATGGCATAGTCCGGATCACATTTCAATGAAATCGTATTGGCCCCTTCCAGATCGATCAGGGCGAACATTTTATCCATTACTTTCATGACGAGTGAATATTCGTCGAATGGGAAGCATTCTGTGACTGCTTTTTTCCGGAGGCAGTATTCTCTTGCTGATTCTATATTCATAAAACTCTAAAATAATGGCGGATAAAACGCCTCTTTTATATGTTCAATTCTAAAATTTCCGGTTTTGCCTATCACGGTGATAATATCAAACCGTACAGGTTCATCTATTTGGAATAACCTGATATATGTATCGGCTGCTATTACAGTGCGCCTGATTTTTTGTGGAGTGACGGCGTCTTGAGGAAGTGCGAAGTCCGTATCGCTCCGGGTTTTTACTTCTACAATAATCAGTTCTCCGTTTTTAGCTGCCACAATGTCCAGTTCGAAATGTCCTTTACGCCAGTTACGATGTCGGATTACGTAGTCATGCCGTTCCAGATAGTCGACGGCGGCGTCCTCTCCGGCTTTTCCTAGAAGGTTGTGTTCTGCCATAAAGAAGATTTTTATATTTATAGGTCGGTCCGGTGATAAAACATGGATGTGTATCGGCCGACCGGACATATTATTTCTGCAAATTTACTCTTTTTATTCTTTGAAATTACAGAAGTAAAAGTAAATTTGCAAAGAATATGAGAAAGAGAGATAAAAAATGTAATAAGGCAACTCCGGACGAACCTAAGCGGGAACGACGGATGAGCATATTGCTGAGCGAAGATGAGCAGCAGATTGTGGATCGTTATCTGGATAAGTATAAGATAACGAATAAATCACGCTGGCTTCGTGAGACGATTCTCATGTTTATACATAAAAATATGGAGGAGGATTATCCTACTCTTTTTGGTGAACACGATATGAGGCGTTAGACGTATGCTGGATGATTCTTATTTTATGAAGCAGGCCTTGATAGAGGCTGTTAAAGCAGGAGAGAGAGGAGAAGTCCCTGTTGGTGCTATAGTGGTCTGTAAAGAGCGGATCATTGCCCGTGCACATAACCTGACTGAAACACTGAATGACGTGACTGCCCATGCTGAAATGCAGCCATTACTGCCGCTGCCAATGTTCTTGGTGGGAAATATCTGAATGAATGTACTTTATATGTCACAGTGGAACCTTGTGTGATGTGTGCCGGTGCTATTGCCTGGCTCAAACGGGAAAGCTGGTGTTTGGTGCCGAAGATGATAAGAGAGGCTATCAGAGATATGCTCCGCAAGCACTCCATCCTAAAACAGTTGTTGTCAAAGGAATATTGGCTGATGAGTGCGCCGCTGATGAAAGACTTTTTTGCTGCTAAGAGGAGGTGACAGTTCACCATGCCCCTATTCTTTTATTTCTTCGTAGTCTACGTATTCTCCTTC
>ENA-OQIG01000979-OQIG01000979.1-human-gut-metagenome-genome-assembly--contig:-NODE-979-length-14034-cov-3.721291_pt1 | contig 14034 bp, 16 predicted proteins | sample MGYA00242576_ERZ504741 | MGnify/ENA primary metagenome ERZ504741 (study PRJEB26092, sample SAMD00036436) | human gut metagenome | host: Homo sapiens | study: EMG produced TPA metagenomics assembly of... | reverse complement strand
ATGGTCTGTAAAAATTTTCTGCAAGATATTCATAAGACTATTATGAGATAGATTTTAGAAAAAAGAAACCCCTAACCCCTCAAGATTGAGGGGCAGGGGAGTTGAATAGGCGAAGCCTATTTTTTACATATGGATTTACAAAAATAAATGAATGTTCTATACTTTATAAAAGGGTAGTACGCAAGGAGGAAGGTTAAAGATTATGACAGAATTTCTGCCGGGTATTTATAAGGTTCTTCAGAAAACAGATCGTGGCAATACCACGGAGATCAATATATTTATTATTCCTGGAAAAAAAGGGGAAAGAAGCCTGATGATCGATGCCGGGTTTCAGGATGAAAACTGTCTGGCACAGATGGAGGGAGTATTAAAAGAGCTGGATATTTCCTATGAAGATCTGGATGTATTTTTAACCCATAAACATCATGACCATTCAGGACTGGCAAGTGTGTATGCAGACCGTGTGCTACCATTTATATGAACCCGTTAGAGGAACGCCACCATTATGACTGCCTGTTTTACAGCACCAAGAAAACGGATCCCCAAGAACAGGATAAAGTCCTTCATAGTGTAGGAGTTACAGAAGAGGGTACACCGGAAGTCTGGGATATGTTTGAACGGGTGAGAAAAGTAGTGGAAAATCACAATGGCTGGACCTATGAGGTGCAGGATTTCCCTTATAAGCCCATAGCACCGGGAGTTGTACTGCATTACGGTGACTACACATTTGAAACAATAGATCTGAAAGGACATACCTTTGGACAGCTGGGACTTTTCGACAAAGAGCATAAGATATTTTTCTGTGCAGACCAGGTGATCGATGGGATCGTTCCTATTGTTGCAACAACGTATCCGGATGAACATCTTTTAAGGGACTATTTTGTTTCTTTGGAGCGTTTCCACCACGAATTTAAGGATTGTCTGCTCCTTCCGGCACATGGAAAAGAAATTTCTGATGCAAAAAAAGTCATAGACCGTATTGTATTTTCCTATCCTGACAAGGTAGAGATCATGCATAATATCCTGGAACATTCCAGAAAAGCAAGGACGATCCGGGAGATCGCAACCATTGTCTACGGAATGCCTCATCCTCCGAAAGATACAGCAGAATTTATTAAATTAAAGATGATCATGAGCAAATGTTTCTCCTGCCTGGAATATTTAAGGGATGAAGATTTTGCAGTCCGTGAGGAAAAAGACGGGACCTTTTACTGGCGGCCATAATTTCTTTCAAATACAATGTCCGTGAAAAAGTACTTGCAATTCCATAAAAAAAGAGTATAGTTACTTAAAAATAACTATTAAAACAACATAAGAAAGCAGAGTAGGTTTATGTGCGTTAAGTGCCGGCTGAACAGGGAGTTGTCAGTCAGACGAAAGGAATTTTGAAAGAAAAGGTTCCTGCGGTACATAAGCCGCATCCCGCTGCATCAGAGAAAATCTTGATTATCTCCGATTGTAGTATGAGGTATCTGCAAAGGAGGTAATTTTTTATGGAAAGATTAGCAACTTTGTTTACCGGTTCCTTCAGACAGTTAAAACAGGTAAAAACGGTTACGGTATGTGCCATGCTTGGGGCTGTTGCCATTGTTCTCGGTTCATTAAGCATCGAGCTTGGAAGTACCCTGCGTATCGGTTTTTCCGGTATTCCCAATGAGATCGTCCACATGCTGTTCGGTCCTGTAGTGGGAAGCGTTTTTGCAGGCACTATGGATATTTTAAAATATCTGATCAAGCCTACGGGAGCATTTTTTCCAGGCTTTACGCTCATAGCCATGCTTGCAGGCTGATCTACGGCAGCTTTTACTATAAGAAGGAATTAAATTTCTGGAGAGTGCTTGCAGCCATATTACAGTGGCTCTGATCTGCAATGTGCTCCTTAATACCTGGTGTCTGTCCATTCTTTACGGAAAGGCATTTGCAGTGCTCCTTCCTGCAAGACTGGTAAAGAATGCGATCATGTGTCCTATCGATGCTTTTATTTTTTATCATATTGCCAAAGTTTTAGATGTAACAGGTGTATTTAAGATGATCAGAAAAGAATAAGATCTTAACTGAAAATAACTTTTGCGAAAAGACCTGAGGTTTGAATACTTCCGGTCTTTTTTCATACATTGAAATAACGTACATTGGGGCAGTAAGGAGAGCCGGCTATGGACTTTCATATAAGCCAGTTTCTTTCACCGGGGAGAAAAGAATTTGTAAAAGGGACGCTGCTTCTTACAGGGGCCGGGCTTTTCTGCCGTGTTTTAGGCTTTTTTTACCGGATCTACATGTCACGTACCATAGGGGCAGAAGGTCTGGGACTTTACAATATGATCCACCGCTGTTCAGTATTGCCTTTGCGGTTTGCGCCGGTTCCATCCAGACGGCTCTGTCCCAGTACATTGCCGCCAGCCAGGAAAAAGGACCGGCTGTTTTTAAATGCGGTCTGTTCCTGTCTCTAAGTCTTTCTGTGATCCCTCTTTTGCTGTTGTGGAAAGGAAAAATGTTTCTGGCTGGGAATATCCTTTCGGAACCCCAGGCAGCCCGTTATCTTCCGGTACTGGCAGTTTCCGTACCATTTGCCTGTCTCCATGCCTGCATCAACGGCTATTATTATGGAATGAACAAGGCTCATATTCCGTCTTTTTCACAGATCGCAGAGCAGGTGATCCGTATGGGTGCAGTGTGGCTGTTGGTGGGGTATCTGGAAAAAAATGGAAAATCAGTTACAGTAGGTCTGGCAGTAGAAGGCCATCTGATCGGAGAAATGGCATCGGCAGCTTTTACATTTCTGGCGCTGTTTCTGGTGCCGCCGCAGAGGAAAGAGAGACAAAATGAAACACTGATAGGGGAAACAGGCAGGCAGAGGCGGGAGCAGAAGCGTGTTGAGAAAGAAAATGTCCTTGGGGGTAACGCGGTATTTGCAAATCTGGGTCCGATCTTAATTTTGGCACTTCCTCTTATGGGCAACCGTCTGGTGTTAAATCTTCTTGGAAGTGCGGAAGCTATCCTGATCCCCAGCCGCCTGATCGATTATGGTCTGACCAACAAAGAAGCATTATCCATATATGGAGTACTTACTAGCATGGCGCTTCCCTTTATACTGTTTCCTTCGGCTCTTACGAACTCCATGGCAGTACTTTTACTTCCATCGGCTGCCAAGGCACAGGCGGAAAAAGACGAAAGCCGCATTTCTACCATGGTCACACTGTCTTTCCGGTACAGCTGTTACATGGGTATACTGTGCATCGGTCTTTTTACCCGGTTTGGCAAAAGCTTGGCACGATCATTTTCCATAATGAGCTGTCCGGCTCTTTTATTATGGTACTTTGCTGGCTCTGTCCGTTTATGTATCTGGCAACTACTATGGGAAGCATCCAAAATGGCCTTGGAAAAACGGGTATTACCTTCCTGCAAAATATGTTTGCCATGGGGATCCGTCTGGTATTTGTGCTGTTTGCAGTGCCGCTGTTTGGTATCCGGGGATATTTATGGGGCTTTCTGGTCAGCGAACTGCTTTTAGCCTTTTTATGCTGTTTTTCTGTCCGCCGTCAGGTGGAATTTCACTGCAATATGGCAGACTGCGTTTTAAAGCCGGGGCTGGTGCTTTTGATCAGTCTGGGGCTTGAACTGGCCTTGTGTACAGCTATTCCTGTAACAGGCAGTTTTCTGGAAATAGTATTCCATATGGGTATAATAACCGTCTGTTATGGGGCATTTTTAGGGGTGATCCTCAGATAAAGGGGAGATAAACCAACTAACTTTGTATGAAATTAAAACAATCGGGTATTCACATTGAGTTTCATGGAATACTATGTTATAGTAAAGGGTAGCGATAAGGCAATTTTTTATAGAAGAAAGGCGGAAATATTATTATGGAAAAGCTGATTTATCTTGATAATGCAGCCACTACCAAAACAAGGCCGGAGGTTGTGGAAGCAATGCTTCCTTATTTTACAGAATATTATGGAAATCCATCTTCTGTATATACATTTTCATCAGAAAGCAAAAAAGCAGTTACCAATGCAAGAGAGATTATTGCAAAGTCTTTAGGCGCAAAGACAAACGAGATCTACTTTACAGCAGGCGGAAGTGAGTCTGACAACTGGGCATTAGTTGCTACAGCAGAGGCTTACAGCGCAAAGGGCAAGCACATCATCACCAGCAAGATCGAGCATCATGCCATCCTTCATACCTGCCAGTATCTGGAGAGCAGAGGTTATGAGGTAACTTATCTGGATGTAGATGAAAACGGTGTTGTTAAATTAGACGAATTAAAGAAAGCGATCCGTCCGGATACTATTCTTATTTCTATTATGTTCGCAAACAATGAGATCGGAACCATTGAGCCAATTAAGGAGATCGGTGAGATCGCAAAAGAACACGGCATTTTATTCCACACAGACGCTGTACAGGCTTATGCCCATGTGCCGATCAATGTAGATGAGTGCACATTGATATGTTAAGCTCCAGCGGCCACAAGTTAAACGGACCAAAGGGAATTGGTTTCCTGTATATCCGTACCGGTGTAAAGATCCGTTCCTTTATCCATGGCGGAGCTCAGGAGCGTAAGCGCCGTGCAGGTACTGAAAATGTTCCTGGCATTGTAGGTTACGGAAAAGCAGCTGAGATCGCTATGGCAAACATGGATGAGCGTATTGCAAAAGAGACTCAGTTAAGAGATTATCTGATCAAACGTGTAACAGAAGAGGTTCCATTTACCAGAGTTAACGGTTCCAGAACCAATCGTCTGCCAAACAACGTAAACTTTGCATTCCAGTTTATCGAAGGCGAGTCTTTACTGATCAAGTTAGACATGGCAGGTATCTGCGGTTCCAGCGGTTCTGCATGTACTTCCGGATCCTTAGACCCATCTCATGTACTGTTAGCCATCGGTCTGCCTCATGAGATCGCACATGGTTCCCTGCGTCTGACCTTAAGCGAAGAGAACACAATGGAAGAAATGGATTATGTAGTGGAGCAGATCAAGGAAATCGTTTCTTACTTAAGAGGTATGTCTCCTTTATACGAAGATTATATGAGACGCACAAAAGAAAAATAAGTATAGGTAAATAACCAACCATCAGGAGGAATTTTTTCATGTATTCAGAAAAAGTAATGGACCATTTTCAGCATCCAAGAAATGTGGGAGAAATAGAAGACGCCAGCGGCGTAGGAACTGTAGGAAACCCAAAATGTGGTGACATCATGCGTATCTACTTAGATATCGATGACAACCAGATCATCCGTGACGTAAAGTTTAAGACTTTCGGCTGCGGCGCTGCAGTTGCAACCAGCAGTATGGCTACTGAATTAGTAAAAGGAAAGACTGTTCAGGAAGCAATGGAAGTTACCAACAAGGCAGTTATGGAAGCATTAGACGGACTTCCACCAGTAAAGGTACACTGCTCCCTGTTAGCAGAAGAAGCCATCCACGCAGCTTTATGGGACTATGCTCAGAAAAACGGTATTAAGATCGAAGGATTAGAGCAGCCTAAGGAGAACATCGGCGAAGAGGAAGAAGAGGAAGAGTATTGAGTAGAAAAGTAGTAGTAGGCATGTCAGGAGGAGTTGACTCCTCCGTGGCAGCCTGGCTGTTAAAAGAACAGGGTTACGACGTCATCGGCGTGACCATGCAGATATGGCAGGATGAGGATACCCTGGTTCAGGAAGCAGAGGGGGGCTGCTGCGGCTTAAGCGCTGTAGATGATGCCCGCCGTGTTGCTATGGACTTGGGTATCCCTTATTATGTCATGAATTTTAAAAATGAGTTCCGCACCCAGGTCATGGATTATTTTGCTGCGGAATATATGGCAGGACGTACCCCAAATCCATGTATCGCCTGCAACCGTTATGTAAAATGGGAGTCTCTGCTTCGCCGCAGTCTTTCCATTGGAGCAGATTACATTGCTACCGGACATTATGCGAGGATCGAACAGCTTCCAAACGGCAGATATGCCATTAAAAAGTCAGTAACTGCAGCAAAGGACCAGACTTATGCCCTTTATAACCTGACCCAGGAGCAGCTTTCACATACCTTAATGCCAGTAGGAAACTATCACAAAGACGAGATCCGCGATATGGCGCAAAAACTGGGACTTCCGGTAGCTTCCAAGCCGGACAGCCAGGAAATCTGCTTTATCCCGGACCATGACTATGCATCCTTTATTGAAGAATACACAGGAAAGACCATGGAACCAGGCAATTTCGTAGATTTAGATGGAAATGTGCTGGGACGCCATAAAGGTATCTCCCATTACACCGTAGGCCAGCGAAAAGGTTTAAACCTTGCTATGGGATATCCGGTCTTTGTAGTAGCTATCCGTCCGGAGACAAATGAAGTTGTACTGGGAAATGGCCAGGATGTATTTACAGATGTAGTCCGCTGCAACAAGTTAAACTGGATGGCATTAGAAGGTGTTGGAGAGGAAGAGATTTCTGTCAATGCCAAGATCCGCTACAGTCACAAAGGCGCACCATGTAAGATCCGCCGGATCGGAGAAGACATGGTAGAATGCCGCTTTGAAGAGCCGGTACGTGCTGCAACACCTGGACAGGCAGTTGTATTCTACCAGGATGATTATGTAGCAGGCGGAGGCACGATCTTATGAGAAAAAGAAGAGAAAAAGTCAGTGTAAAGGCAGCTGCCATTATCCTTGGAGCAGCGCTTTTGACAGCAGGCTGTTCCGGGTATCAGTCCAGCGAAGAACTGAGGAAAAATGCGGAAAACGTTCAAGCTGAAATTGTGCCTGGTGAGGAAAACGAAACTGAAAATGGTTCTGACGAAGCAATCGGCGAAAAAGCAGAAAAAGAAAACACGGAAGCATCTGTTAAACAGGGCAGCAATCCCACCGCAGAGATCATCCAAAGCGAAACAGAACGCACCACAGCCCCGGCGCCGGAGTTTAAAACGGTTTCCGATACCGTTTATGTAAAGACCAACGGCGGAAGTGTCCGTGTCCGTTCTTCCTGCGACACTTCAACCAGTGATAACATTGTAGCAAATATTGGAAATGCAACAGAACTTACCCGTACAGGTACCAGCGAAAAATGGGACAGAGTGAATATGAAGGAAAGACCGTCTATATTTCTTCTGACTTTGTGACCACAGAAGTTCCAAAGGAGCCGGAGACAAGCGCAGCTTCTTCTAATGCAGCTGCAGATGGACAGGTGACATTAAATTCTTCCTGGAAATACGCGGATTTTGCCAAAATAAAATCCGGGGCAGCAGTCCTTTACCGCAGTACAGCTTCTGAAAAGAAGAATAAGGTGATCGCAGTGAATGCGGGTCACGGAACAAAAGGTGGAACTTCTGTAAAGACCCAGTGTCATCCGGATGGAACAGCCAAAGTTACAGGGGGTACTACAGGTGCAGGTGCTACTTCTGCAGTAGCTGTTTCCACAGGAATGACATTTTCTGACGGAACAGCAGAGAGCAAGGTAACACTGGCTATGGCAAAAGTACTGAAAGACAAGCTTTTGGCTGCGGGCTATGATGTACTGATGATCCGTGACGGGGAAGATGTGCAGTTAGACAACATTGCAAGAAGTGTGATTGCCAATAACGCAGCAGACTGTCATATTGCTCTTCACTGGGACTCTACAACCAGCAACAAAGGCGCATTTTACATGAGCGTTCCAGATGTGGCTTCCTATAAGAACATGGAACCGGTCAAGTCCCACTGGCAGCAGCACAACGCACTGGGAGCAAGCCTGGTAGAAGGCCTTAAGAGCGCAGGAGTGAAGATCTTTTCCGGCGGTTCTATGGCAATGGATCTGACACAGACTTCTTATTCTACCGTACCTTCTGTTGATATTGAGCTGGGAGACAAGGCGTCTGATCATTCACAGAGCACCTTAAACCAGTTAGGAGATGGCCTGGTAGCAGGTGTAAAAGCTTATTTCGGACAGTAGTATGTAACTTCCCGCATCCTGTGCGGGAATGGTGTAGTTGCTTTGCATGGGGAATGTAAAGTTAACGCTATATAGCAGAAAGGAGTTACGTTATGAGAAAGGTAAAACGTTTTGCAGCAATCGTCCTTACAGCAGCACTTTTAAGTCCTACGACTGCCTATGCAGCAATGTGGAAGATGCCAAAGCTCTTTATGAGCAGGTAACAGAAAAGCAGAAATCCGTTACGGATATGAATGCTTATTATGATTATCAGATCCATCTTTCCGGCAGTGCCTTAGAAGGTGTGGAAGATCTCAGCAATATGCGTCTGGAAATGAATGTGCGGATGAACCATTTAACAGACATGGGAAATCTGCAGTACAGCAGTTACAGCCGTGCCACAGTACCTGGACAGGAATCGATGATCAGTACCATGTATTATAAAGATGGTACCTGCTACATGGAAACTGCCGGAACGAAGATCAAATATCCTATGGATCTGACACAGATGGCAGAACAGATCAGCAGTCAGACAATGATGCTGGCTTCAGGACAGGCGCAGGAAGATCTGATGACAGATTTCCGCCTGTGGACAGAGGGAGAAGACCAGGTAATTGGTTTTGTGATCCAGGGAAGCAAGATGACCGATTATATGGATCAGTTATTCGGCAGTCTGGGAATGGGAAGTGCCCTGCTTTCTGAAAGCGGCATCACCATGAAATTTTCAGATATCCCATGTGAATATGTAGTAGATCCAAACGGTGACTGCATTAAAATGCGTATGAAGATGAACATGGAAATGGGAGTAGAAGGAAAGAATATTGCCATTGACATGGACGGGGATGTAGGAATTGCAGATCCAGGCAGTCCTGTAGAGATCAATTTCCCGAATTTAAGTGAATATAAGGATATGTCAGAGGCTTTTGCAAGATAAACGGGCCTGGTGATTGCGTCCTTTCGGGGAATGTGGTACAATCATACCCAATGAAGCAGATGTTTTTCTGAAAATTGCAGGAAAACATTAAAGTAGCAAAGGAGATTAAAACTGGAATGAGTGAGACACCGAATACAATTACGGCCATTAAGAAGGAACTTCTTATGCGCCTTGGACATGATGCAGATATTTTCGCCCTGATCTCTCTGTGTACAAGAGAGCCATACGTAGTATGTGATGAGGAGACCTTTGATGATGAGGTATTCTTATTCCTGGACGAAGAAGAAGCAAAAAAAGAAGCTGCAAAACTGGCAGAGGAGAAAGTACCTGTTACAGTTGCCAAGATCAATGGAAAAGATATGCTGGTATTCTTTACCGGTCTGTATACACTGGGTGTAAATGCCCTGGTGGTAACTGACAAGGGAGAGAAGGCTTCCATGCAGATAAGCGACATTGTAAAGCGCAAATCCCCGGAAGATATGCCACAGGGAACTGTATGGGTAGAAAATCCGGCCTTACATCTGACAGCTGCTTATCTGGCACAGGAAATGCGCCGTCCGGCTGCATCTGCAGATAAGGAAAGAATGGCTGAATTAAACGAAGAGCTGACTGCTGACTTTAAGAAGGGAACCTTTATTTTTGCCCTGCAGAAAGAAGAAAAGGGTATTCCGTTAGTAAAGTTAAAAGACGGACAGCTGTATCAGCCTGCATTTACTGATATTTTAGAGTTCCAGAAATTTAACCGTGAGAACAAGATGCGCCCGGTTGTAGTAGAAGCTGCCAAAGTACCAACTGTACTGGCAAATGAAGCACAGGGCATTATCTTAAATGTAATGGGTGTAAACCTGCCTTTAACTGTTTCCAGACCAAAGGTACAGGCTGCAGAACCTAAGCGTACCATTCCGGTTCCGGTAGAAGAGATCAACAAAGCACTTGAAAAATAAATTCAGGTTTTTGTTTCATTGATGAATGTTCAGCCAAAAAGGGACTGCCGTATATTCTTGTATGCGGCAGTCCTTTATGACTATAGGAGTTTTACTGTTTCAGGAGGTGTTTTATGGGCGGACAGGAGCCGGTTAAAACAGAAAAATATTTCAGCACAGGTCTGCTGGCCCACGTAGATGCAGGAAAGACCACACTTTCAGAGGCACTTTTATATCTTACCGGTGCCATACGGAAAATGGGAAGAGTGGACGACCGGGATGCATTTCTTGATACCTATGAATTAGAGAGAGAACGCGGTATTACCATTTTTTCAAAACAGGCCATATTTGACCTTGGGGATACCCATGTAACCTGCTTGATACACCGGGACATGTAGATTTTCCGCGGAAATGGAGCGTACCATTCAGGTTCTGGATGCAGCGATCCTGGTAGTAAGCGGTGCAGACGGAGTACAGGGACATACAAGAACGGTATGGAGATTGTTAAAACGTCATCACATTCCTGTATTTTTATTTGTAAACAAAATGGATCAGTCCGGCTGTGATGCGGCTGCTCTTATGAAGGACCTGAAAGCAGGTTTAGATGAAAACTGTGTGGATTTTGGCGGCTGGTCCGGTGAAAAAGGAGAATGGGATCCTGAAAAAGAGGATACAGATACCTTTTATCAGGAGCTGGCAGTCTGTGACGAGGCAGTGATGGAAGCCTATTTTGAAAATGGTTCCATAGGATCAGATGAGATCGGCCGTTTAGTCCGTGAACGAAAGGTATTTCCCTGCTATTTTGGTTCTGCCTTAAAATTAAAGGGTGTGGAAGAACTGTTAGCAGGCTTTCAGCGCTATGGGATGGCAAAAGGGGAAAGGAAAACGGAAAAAGACAGTCTTTTGGAGCAAAAGTATTTAAGATATCCAGAGACAGTCAGGGCAACCGCCTGACCCATTTAAAAGTCACCTCCGGTGTGCTGAAGGTGAAAGATACCTGGGGGGAAGAAGAAAAGGTCAACCAGATCCGTATTTATTCCGGGGCCAAATTTGAAAGTGTAAAAGAGGCTCCTGCAGGCTGTATCTGTGCAGTGACCGGCCCTATCCATACCCATCCGGGACAGGGAATTGGCAGTGAACCGGCATCAGAACTGCCTATGCTGGAACCGGTTCTTACCTACCGCATCCTGCTGCCGTTTGACAGTGATGTACATAAATGTCTGCAGCAGTTTAAGCAGTTAGAAGAGGAAGAACCGGAACTTCATGTTCTCTGGAACGAAGAACTGGGAGAGATCCAGGTACAGCTTATGGGAGATGTACAGATCGAGATCTTAAAGCATATGCTGGAAGAGCGGTACGGTCTGTTGGTAGGCTTTGATACAGGAAATATTGTATACAAAGAGACCATTTTAAATACAGTAGAGGGCGTAGGGCATTTTGAGCCGCTGCGTCATTATGCAGAGGTGCATCTGCTGTTGGAACCGGGAGAGGCCGGAAGCGGGCTGCAGTTTGATACGGTGTGCAGTGAGGATGTATTGGAACGGAACTGGCAGAGGCTGATTCTGACCCATCTGGAAGAGAAGATCCACAGAGGTGTGCTTACAGGAGCGGAGATCACAGATATGAAGGTGACTTTGCTGACAGGGCGTGCCCATATGAAGCATACAGAGGGCGGAGATTTCCGTCAGGCTACTTACCGGGCGCTGCGCCAGGGACTGATGCAGGCGGAAAGCCAGCTGCTGGAACCGTATTATGGATTTACACTGGAACTTCCCTCTGAAAATCTGGGACGGGCCATGGCGGATATGGATCGGATGTTTGGAACCTTTGAGCCGCCTGTGACTACGGAGGACGGTGTTCTGTTAACAGGAAAGGCGCCTGTTGCCTGTCTGCGTGATTACCAGAGAGAGGTGATCGCCTATACAAAGGGCAGAGGTCACTTAAGTCTCTGGTTTAAGGATTATGAACCATGTCACAATGCAGAAGAGGTGATCGAGGCAGCCGGTTATGATCCGGAGGCAGATCTGGAAAATACAGCCGACTCCGTTTTCTGCTCCCACGGAGCCGGATATCTGGTGCATGGTACCAGGTGAAGGAATATATGCATGTGGAAGTCCGCTGGAGAAGCTGGGGCGGCGAGCAAATGGGAGAATGATACTGACGGGGGCATGCAGGGAGATATGGGCCGGTTTGCTGGTGATGCAGGTATTGGTTCAGGTGCGAATGGTTCTTCATCTGGTGCTGGAGGCGGCAGACCTGTGTCTGGCAGTGCTGTTTCAACGTCTGGTTCGTCCACATCTGCATCAGCAGCTGGAAAACGACAGGGAGGTTCCGGTCCTGGCACCTCCTGGAGTGATGACAAAGAACTGGAAGAGATTTTCAACCGCCGTTTCGGTGCAGGAAAATGGCGCAGCAGACCGGATACACAGAGTAGTCCCACTGCCCCGAGGACCAGAAATTATTCTGCAAACATACCCTTAAAGGCGAATGAAACAAAGAAGCCGGAAGAGGAAGAATATCTCCTGGTAGACGGCTACAACATTATTTTTGCCTGGGAAGAGCTGCGGGAACTTTCCAAAGTAACCATTGACGGAGCCAGACAGAAACTGATGGATATTTTATGCAATTATCAGGGATATAAAAAATGTACCTGATCCTGGTATTGACGCCTATAAAGTGACAGGAAATACCGGCGAAGCCATCGATTACCACAATATCCATGTAGTGTATACAAAAGAAGCGGAAACTGCCGACCAATACATTGAAAAACTGGCCCACAAGATCGGCCGCCAGTACAATGTAACCGTAGCTACTTCTGACGGACTGGAGCAACTGATCATCTATGGCCAGGGCTGTCATCTGATGTCAGCCAGAGACTTAAAAGAAGAGGTTGCCTGGGCTAATGAGCAGATCCGGGAAGAAAAGGCAAAACTGGAAAAATCTGGGAAAAATTATCTGTTCCATGGTGCAGATGAAGAACTGGCGGCATATTTAGAAGACGTCCGTCTTGGCAGGAGAGAATAGAAATGCTTTACACATATCCACATTATTATAGAAAGTTTCAGTGTATTGCCTCAGAATGTGAGGACACCTGCTGTGCAGGCTGGGAGATCATGATCGATGACAAGGCGCTGGAAAAATATAAAAAGGCAAAAGGGCCTGTTGGAAACAGGCTGAAAAATTCCATTAACTGGAAAGAAGGCTCTTTTTTGCAGTATCATCACCGTTGTGCCTTTTTAAATGATGAAAATTTATGCGACCTGTATACAGAAATGGGACCGGACAGCTTATGCCGCACCTGCCGCATGTATCCCCGCCATGTAGAGGAATTTGAAGGCAGCAGGGAGTATTCTCTCTGTCTTTCCTGTATGGAGGCGGCGAAGATCATTCTTGGCTGTGAGGAAAAGGTGCAGTTCCTTACAAAAGAAGATGAAAAAGAGGAAACTTATGAGGATTTCGACTTTTTCTTATATACCAAGCTGATGGATGCAAGGGACCTGATCTTTAAGATCTTACAGGATAGAAGCCTGGATATGCGGCTTCGCATGGCAGAGGTTCTGGCATTAGCCCATGACCTGCAAAGAAGAGTGCGGGACAATGTGCTTTACCAGACAGATGCTTTATTTGAAAAATACAACAGTCCCAGAAGAGATGGTTATTTCAAAGAAAAACTGGCGGGAATTACAGGATACAGCCATTATGAAGTAATAAAAGCGATCATGGATCTTTTAGAAAAAATGGAGCCGCTAAATCACCAGTGGCCGGAGTACAGAGATGAATTAAAAGTCTGTCTTTTAGGTGATGGGGAAGCAGCTTACGAAGAGATGAGAAAAGCCTTTTTCCAAAGCCCGGAAGCAGAAAAAATGAACCTCTGGACAGAACAGTTGATGGTGTACTTTGTATACACCTACTTTTGCGGTGGCGTATACAATGAAAATCCTATGGAAAAATGAAAGCAGCCATCGTATCAACCATTATGATCCAGGATATGATGATGGTCCACTGGAAAAAACATGGTACACTGACTTTAAAAGAGGCAGCAGATGTAGCCACCGTTATTCCCGTGAGATCGAGCATTCCGATGAGAATAAGGGACTATTGGAAGAGACGTTGACCCGCGAAGAAGAGTTTCGTTTGAGGCACTGCTTGCGGCTTTATGAAAATAGGTATATAATCCCATCTTTGACAGTTGTTTAGTCAAATAAGTGCCGCAACCCTTGTAAATACAAGGACTGTGGCACTTTGAGCTACATACACGAAATATAGTAATATTTTATCTTCGTTTACTTTTTTTCTGAA
>ENA-OQIG01000978-OQIG01000978.1-human-gut-metagenome-genome-assembly--contig:-NODE-978-length-14053-cov-18.610944_pt1 | contig 14053 bp, 17 predicted proteins | sample MGYA00242576_ERZ504741 | MGnify/ENA primary metagenome ERZ504741 (study PRJEB26092, sample SAMD00036436) | human gut metagenome | host: Homo sapiens | study: EMG produced TPA metagenomics assembly of... | reverse complement strand
GCTCTTTCTGGAAGTGGAGTATATTAATCATATATTATATGTTTATAGGTTCATATATTATATATTCATATATTATTTATATATAGTGTTTTCTCTTTGTTCTTTTTCCCTAATGTTTTATGGTATCAATTTTTTGTGTCCGGCTTCCGGCAGCTTTTTGTATTTGGTATCAAAAGGTCGTTCTGCAGGGTGTGCCAGGAATGATAATTCGGTATCATTTCATCATGCCATGTTTGCCCATCAGTGCCGGAACTCCGAAAAGTACGGTATCAATTTCTTTCCAGACTATAAAACAAAGACCGAGAGTTTTACCTCCCGGTCTTTGTTAATAGAAATCTCTCTTTTTAATATTCATCATTTGTGATAAATATTTCTACTCTCCTATTTTTAGCACGTCCAGCTTCACTTGTATTGTCTGCAATGGGTTCGCTATATCCTTTTCCATCTTCTGTTATGTTGTTTGTTTCTATACCAGCGGTTCTAAGGTAATTTCCTACTGCTGCTGCTCTATTTTTAGAAAGTATGATATTGTATTGTTTTTCTCCTATATTGTCAGTATGCCCAATTATTTTAATCTTAGTATTGGGTATTTCACTAATGATATTACATAAGTCAGAAAGCATTTTTTGAGCTTCTTCATTTAATTCATATGAATCAAATTTGAATAGGATTTCACTTTGAGCTGTTGCTTTAAACTGTTCTTTTCCATTTTTATCTTTATAGCTGGAGATTGATAAGCCATCAATAGCTTTTAGTTTATTTCTTCTAGCTTCTATCTTTTCTTGGATAGCTTTATCTCTTTCCTCTTTAACTAATTTTGCACTTCCACCAACTATTGAAGCGGTTGAATAGTTACTATTATTTTCTATCATGTCTTTTTCTTTGTCGCTTAGTTCAGCGTTACTGAAAGTTATCATATGCGTTGAAGTACATGCGGTAAAAAATGTAACAACGAAGGCTGCTAGTATAATTATTTTCTTTTTCATGATTATCTTATTGCTATAATAGGTCTGATTTTAAATGAATTTCTTTTGCTTGTACTGGTTGCTTTTCCTTTTGTTAATGAAGAAATTAGTGCAAACACTTTAGGAGTATCTTTTCCTGCTCCATCTTCTGTAGAACTCCAGTACCAACCATCAAAGTGCGTTCCTCCAATGATTGAGAAAGAAGAATATACCTTTTCAAGATTATTAGAGATTGCTTTGTTTTGTGCGATAGAGCCAATAAACCAACCTGTAACACCTTTTGGTGCGTATTCTATAGCTTTTTGAGCTGCTGGATAAGCTAAACTATCTTTTATAGCAAAGTTCATTATTGCGGCAGTATTAGCTGCTCCATCAAAGCTGTTTTCATCTTCCGAAACATTAGCTATATCCTCGTCTGTATCTATTAAAGGATTTTCTTCTAAATCTTCTAATGAAACGGCATAAGCGGTTTCTTTTATATCAGGATTATTCCCATCATTACACCAAAATACAACTCCAATGGCTTCTTTTTCATTGGGTGAAAAAAGTGAGGGATGCACTATACTTCCATCACTACATAAGATACTACCCGGCTGTAATGATGTGTCTATAATATCTTCGTGTTTTGTACATGATGATATTACCCCTATAATGGATAATAGAATTATATATATTTTTTTCATACTTAATTATTTATTGGAAATTTGACACCTACTAATAATCCATTTCGGAAATGGTCACGTGTCCAAAAGACAAAATCATTTTTTTGCATTACAAAGACTTGCATTCCATTTCTAAATGAATAGCTATATTCTAAACCTATATCAATGGAAGCCTGAAACCCTTTTCTGTTAGCTCCTAAATCTGCTCCAAACCGCCATCTTAAATTACTGTTTTTGCCTCGTGAGATTGTAGGTTTATATGCTGCACCTATGCCGAATGTTTTATAGCTCCAGAAACTATCAGAGCATACCTTATTACATACCGGGCATTTATCATATGCTGTAGCTAAATCAATATATAGTTCATAAGCATTGTGATATTTACCTTCAAACTCCAGCCCTACAACTGCATTGACGGTATTTTTCCATTGCCAACCTCCTGAAATATTAAAAAACTTATCACCATCACCAGCCATTGACTTTAGGGAAAAAAATAAGGTGATAACAAGAAATGCTATTCTTTTCATAATCGTAAAATTTTATTCAGTAAAAGCATCTGCATGAAGAATGTCTGCATAATCAATTCTTAATGTTATAGTACGTCCTGAAATCTGTTTTTCAGATATTTCTATGGTAAGAACTTTTTCGTCTGGGAAAGTAAATTTTTCAAAGACAAAAATATTTCGATAGTTCTTCTTGAAAACAAGATTCTTATTAACTTGCATCAATGGAAGTATTTCTATAGATTGAAAATTAGTAGCCTTTGTTTGTTTTTTATCTTCTATTTTGAAGCGTATTTGGTCTATATCATATCGTATTTTTGTTTTATTAATCATAGAAATATCAATAAAGAAATACTTATCTAATGTGTAGATATTGTTTAGTACAATTTTCATTAGGTTACTTTTACTGGAAACATCATAGAATTTATTTTTTGAAATAAACATTCTATGTGCGTAATCATACATTTGTGCTTTGGTTAAGTTCACTTCTGGATTCATATAGCTACGTAAATCAGCATAAGGGATATTAAAGCGAGTGTATGCTTTTGCTAAATCGCTACTATATACTAGCATATATTGTACGAAAAATCTTTCTGTAACAATGGTGATAACTCCACTAGCTCCTTCTTTTGTGGGCTTTATTCTAAGAGAGTTACCAGTAGGAATATCGCCAACAATATCATTGACTGATATATCAACATATTTTATATCTTCCATAGCTATAAAATGCGTTGAAACATCTTTGTTGACGTATATAACCTTTAGTTCTTCTGGGTTTTCACCTGCAAGCTCGATGTTTTCTCCAATAGGGGTGTTCTGTGCATTTCCTGTAATAACAGAAACCATTGTGCATAATGCAATAAAAATCTTTCTCATATTATTGTTCTTTATCTTTGTTGTTTACTAAAAAAACTTGTGTGTTATATTTTAATTTGGCTTTGTTTTTTTTGATGTTTTTGGAAAGAGCTTGGGTTGTACTACGGTAAGCATCTTGTAAAGCACCTAAAGCGAATTGTTCTACTCCTTCTGATTGGCTGTTCATTTGTATAGTTTGGCTTCCTATTTGCGCTCCAACATCTTTACTCAAATCTCTAAAAGCTGATGAAGGAACAAAGAAACCTTCTTGTCCGTCATTATCATATACAGATAAATCTACTTTCATTTGTCTGCCATCAACCATTATAGAGGAAATATTAATGTGTACTCTTTGAGCTTTAAAGCCAGATACATTCCCATATAGGTAAGTGCCTTTAGTTAAAAGAGCGTCATTAATCATTATATCATCTAGAAGCCGTATGCGTACTCGGCTACCATCTGTTACTTTTAAAGTTTCATCTAATATAGCTGTGATTAGTGAAGTTTTTTGTTCTTTCCCTACAGTATTAAAATATACTTCTGCGGGATTTTTCGCTTTTACAACTTCTATAGCCTTTTCTTTTGGCTTTTCATCTTGTTTTTTTTGAGGTGTTCTAGGACGTGGATTTTGTAATGAATCTATATAAGCCATTTGCATTTTAAAAAGCTCCATTTCTTCTTGCATCTTGGATTTTTCAGGAGCTTTCCTAGTTTCTGTTTGACTTGATTCATCTATAGTAGGAAATCCTTTTATTTGTTGTTCCAATTCCTTTTCTCGGATTCTAGAAGCTTGATTTAAACTGTCAATTTGCCTTATTTCATCATTGGAGTAAAGAGAACCAGAACTTTCAATTTCGCTAACTTCTTCTTCTTTATCTATGGTTTGTATTGATGAATAATCAGAAGATTTATTGAAAGCTCCTTTGAGTGATTCAAATTTACTTTTTATCTCTCTTTTTTCTAAATTAGCATCAGGAATATCAAGATTTAATTCTTCCGTTTCTACTAATGTAGTTTCTTCTGCTGGGGCAGAGTTTATCATATCCTTAACTAGCCATCCTATCCCTAGAATAAAAGGTAGGATGAGTATCGGAATGATGTACTTAGGCTTTTTAATATCAATCTGTTTCATACGCTATTTATTTAATTTATTGTATAAATTTTTTATTCGTATAGTGTCTTCTGGAGTTAATTTCCCTTTTTTTCTTAGCTCATTAATTTCATTTTGCATTTTAATCACTTCTAACAAGTCGTGAACTCCTACTTGTTTTTTTTGTAGGGTACTATCAATGTTAATTTGTACTTTGCTTTTTTCTTCGTTGAAAACTTGCATTGGCTTTCTTTCTGGACGCATTACTAATGATAGAATTGTGACGAAAGAAAGGAATGAAATCGTAATTCCAAACATAGCTTTACGGTGTATATCAGCCCACGCCAATAAGCGTTCACAAGCGTTATTAACTCCGAACTTTTGAAATATTTTAGTAAGAAGAACAACTGTAGCTTGCTCGGCTTTAGTCTTGATACTTCTTTTCTATCATTCTTTTTATGTTTAAACAGTTTCATTAGAAATTCTTTTTTACTTTATAATCTAGGTCTTTGTTTAGTATCGTTTTCCAATCTGTGATAATAAGTCCATGAGGATTATTTTCAGTACGTGGAATTTGTCTTAATTTCCCTGTAGTTACAAGTTGCCTTTTTAGAATAGAGGTTTCTCGCTCTATACGTTGGATGCCATAGTACTCAAAAGATAGGTTGTTCATGTCCACCTTGATACTATCTGTCATAATTGTTACTGTTGCAGAACTCGCTAATATGGTGTTGAAATATCCTTTTTCTTTTAAATTATTATATTGTTTTAATCCGCTATCATCAATTAGATACATGGCTTTTTCCATGTTGTATTTTATAAATTCATCGTCTGGTGGTAATGTGAAAAATAAAGTGTGGAATAGATTTATGTGGCTCTTACATTCGACTTCCAAGTTGACTTCTGTACCAGTTTGTTTTACTAGTACAGGGACATCATTATCCAAAACATATATTTTTTTTCTTTCAGCTTTTACTAAAGAGAAACAAAAGGCTAGTACCATACCTGAAATAACTATACTAGTTGCAAAACAGCCAATGGATAAAATTCCGGCTAATTTGATTTTATTTTCTAAGTTTTTAATAATCATGATTATGTGAATTTAAAATTTAATGAATCTTTTTACATAGCTGCACTGGCTCCACCTGTAGCCGGAGCTGCTACAGCTTTGGTTGCGATGGCTGCTCCTCCAACCATGCCTCCTACTGCTTGCCCTACTCCAGTTGTACTTACAATCCATGTAGAAACAAAAGGTATTGTAAGCATGGCAAATGCTCCAAGTAATGCTGTAAGAAGGAAGCTATTGACACCTCCAGAGGTCATTCCGACATACATGACAAATGCAGCTTCATTTCTAAGCGCATATTCTAAAATTTCAATTTCTCTTTCTATCCCATATTGCATTACTACTAAAGAAATTGATAATACTATATATGCAATACATGAATATAAACTAACACTGACAAAACGAGCTATCCATTGTATATAAGCATCCCGAAATGCAGGTAAAACAGAGAATGCAAAAGCTAGTGGACCAAGAATAACTAATATTCCTGTGAATATGATTTGTAGGAAAAAGACAAAATAGGTACATACTTGCCAAAAAGTAACGACAATAAATTCAATGATATTAAACATTATCATTTTAACCTTAGCGACTACATATACATATAATCCAGCTATCTTGTCTCCAATAGCTGAGAAGTCTATACTAAAATCATACCATTTCTTATCCTTAACTTCATTTTCGGCTCTTTCAACTTCTAATGAAGTATGTAATAACTCTACTGCTACGCTATCAATGAGTGCATATCTATTACGAGAAAGTAATTCTACTTCTTCTATCTGATTCGTAAACATAGCCTTGCTTCGTGCTGTTAATAACTCTCCGGGATAACTGATTAGATTAATAAAGGGAATCCAGAACATAAGAACCAATCCCAGTGCGAATGGACGCAATAACGGATAATCTCTAATTTTTTATCTCCACTCATCATTTTGAAGCTTTCTACTCCAAAATATAACAACATAAAGATTGCTGCCAATGCTTGTGCATCCGCAATAAATTCTCCGAATAGAACAGTTGTTTTATCTCTTAGTCCATCAAATAATTCAAATAAGAATTTATCTATTAACTCATTCATGGCTCATTATTGTTTTATTTATATTATTCAATCTTGTTATTAATGAAAGAACCTCTATTAGTTCTTTATCAAAATCTAAATAGGCTTCCCTTTTTTTAGAGTTACTCATATGTGAATCATGGATTATATCTATGTTCTTTTTTATTCTAGTAACTTCATCAGTTATAACTTCAACATGTTCTTTATTACCGCCATTAGAAGAATATTCGACAAGTTTTTTATTTATATCATTAAGAATATCATTTCTACGATTTTTAGTTAAAGTATATTGATAATCAATTTCTTTATCTCCAAATTTGAAGAGTTCCTGTCTATATATGGTATCAACATTATACCCTTCTTTTTCTGTTTCTGATTTATTGTACTCTACGGCTGCCATCATGGGAATTTCTTGTAACTGGAAATTACGTCTATCTTCCTTCCCGTATTTGTCGTGTAACCCTAAGCCCGGCAAAGGAATTTTAATACCCAAAACCTTTTTATACCATATCCAGTAATGATACCATTCTGGTTGTAGTCGTACTCTATCCATAAATTCCATATTATTAAGCACGCTCCATTTCCCTTTATCCTTTACAGGCATTTGGGAATAGGTATTAGAAGTACCAATAATCAACATTAGGGAAAAAAATAAAAGCACTCTTTTCATATTATCTTTTAGGTTTTACTTTATAATTCTGTAATAAATCATCAACTAATTTTGAACGATTATCTTTGTATTTAAATACCCCCGGAGCTAATGTTTGTAATACTCCATTTCTTTTTGCTGTTTTCATCTGTCGGCATACAGCGTATGCTATACCTCTCATGTTTCTTAGTTCATTAATAACATACTTAAGCAAGTCTATTCTTTGCTTATTATCCATAAGGTTTACATCTGTCCCGACAATAGCGACCTGATAAATGTATTGTGTCAAATCCGCAGTGCGATTTACTAATTCTAGCTCTGTTTTTGCTGACACCAATAATAAAGCCGGGTCACCTACAGCAAGTTCAACCATTTGTTTTTGATATTTACCAATATCTGCTGCAATATCAGTGCAGTAGATAATATCTTTTCCTGTTTTTATGATGGCTTCTACAGATTTTAGGCTATTATAAAATTTGCTTTGGAAAAATTCAATCTGAACCATTTTTTCACTGATTTGTTTTTGTATAAGGCTTATTTGAGCTTCATTCTCTTTCACTTTAGAGAAAGAAGTATGTTGCACCTTATGATTAGCTATAAGTGTTTCCATACAGGTTATATCCAAGACTGCCTTTTGCGAATATGCAACTTGGGTTAAAGTAGATGCTACCACTAAAATAAATAGGATTTTCTTCATGATATTATCTTTAACGGTTTGTAATCCATTTGTATTTATCTAGGATATACTTATATAATGGTTGTTCCCCTATGATGTTAAGTATATCTTTTAGGCTTCCATCATCGGAGTGATACCCTAGTACCTTATTGACTTGTAAAACCCAATCCATATTTTTTAATTTGGAAGATTTTAGGTCTATTATAAAATTATCCAATCCTGTTTGGAAACTACCATAAATGATATGATAATATCCAACAGCATCTTTTTCAATTCGTTCTGTAGTAAATGTGAAATATTCGTGTAGAGAAACCTCTACTCCAAATACATTTCCATAATTTCCTCTTTTTATAAATACTTCATTAAACCGATTACGGTTTTCTTTATTGGGAAGTTGATTTATGGTAAATATTTGCTTTTGATTTACTTCCGTTAGGGATAAAAGATTTGCTATTTCTTGATATTTGTCTATAAATTTACTTTGGTCTAATAGGCATATAATATCGGAGTTGCTGATTATAGAGTTTTTGACTACAGGATTACTAATTATGTCCTCCAGTTCTTGAGTAACAACCATTGCCATACCCCAAAATTTACGAACTGTTTTATACAAATAGAGTATATAGCCAGCCATCATAGGGCTAGCTATGGCTTTCCATGCTTCTTCAATTATTAATGCCTTTCTGTTCTTTTTTAATCTCATTTTTTGAATAAAACGTCCATAATAATTAAGGTTACTATTGGAAATAATTCAGGGTCATCTTTAATTGCATCAATTTCAAAAACTATAAAGGGTTCTTCAAAAAGGGAAGTGTCAAAATCCTCATTAAGAGTTTTTTCTAACTGTCCTCCTTTATAGAATTTTTTTAATAGAACTTATAGTTAGTAATATCAAAATCAATTTTGTTCTCTTTGCAAATGATAGGTATAATGCGTAGGGAAAATTCGTAGAAAGAGTTAAAAGATAAGCTTTCAACTTTTATTTCTTTCAATATATCTTCCTTCTTCTGGATTCGTCTTTCTATTATAGAAAGTAATCTAGTTTCAGGATTATCAAGCTCTTGGCGTGTAAAGCCTTTTTCGATGAGAATGTTTTGTATCGCTTTTTCTGCGTTGGTTTTTTCTCCGCCTTCTCCTTTTTCTACTAGTTGCTGTAATTTCTCTATTTTTTCGGAAAGTATCTTGCGTTCTTCTTTTTCCCTTTCGTTTTCAAATTCTTCTTCATTGACTTGAAATTCGAGTAGTAAATTTTCACGTATGGCTTCTTTTTCCGCATCTGAATAACCATTAAAGGGATGAAAGTAGAAAGAATAGTATTTTTCTATGGTAATATCCATAATTTCTTCTTCTTGCTTTTTGACCTCACCATTTGCACCTTTCCATATCAGGAAAATTAATGATTTAAGAAAGTTTTTCTTTTCTACATTATACTCTTCTTCAGTAATTCGGAAAGGATTCATAGATATAGGCTTGCTTTCAGAATAAGTAATGTATTTGCCATGATAGTATTCGCACATTCCTGAATAACTATGCCCTGTATCTACCAATACAATATCAGTGTTATCTAAAACCCATTGTCTTACTTTGGAGTTGACATAGAAAGACTTACCAGAACCACTTGGACCTAAAACAAAGAAGTTGGAGTTATTTGTATATTTATTCTCACCTTCTTTCCCGGACATATCTATTCCAACAGGCAATCCTTGTCTGTCTGTAAAATAAGTAAGAAAAGGGCTGTTTTCTGTTACTTGTAATTTTTCCTTGAACAAAAGACAAATTGCAGCATCGGAAGTTGTTAGAAATTTGTCATAACTGTTTAGGTTGATTGCGTTTCCTGGCAGTGCACATTCGAATAATTCTAATTGGTTGAAGCATTGTTTATTAATAATAATGCCACAATCAAAAAGAGATGTTTCAACATAGTTGATAGCCTTACTAATATCATCAAGACCAGCAAGAATTATATTATAATGTGCATATACAAGCATTTGCCCTTCTCTGGCAATATCCGACTGCACTCGTTCTATGTCTTCTACACATAAATCATTTGCAGGGTCAGGCATTCCTTTATGTTTTTTCTTTTTGCCTTCTAATTTGTTTGCTTCGTTTCGTTGGTCTGGAATATTTATTACTTGATTATAGATAATTGTGTCTATACCTGGTGTATCATGCAAAAAAGAGAGTAAGTCAACAGGAAACCTTAGCCCAATATTGACCTCTTTATATGGTTTTATAACAGAAGGAAAATTAACTTCGTCAATATCTACAAGAGAAATGCACTGTACGTTTTTTTCTCCAATTATAAGATTTTCTTCTCTTGCTTTGATATTTTTTAGGCTTACTGTTTGCTGATTGAAATTGATAGATAGAAATCTTTTTATATATATTTCTATTTCATTTTCATTTAATAGTTTAGCTCTTATTCCTCTGTTAGCGAATAGTCCTAATACTTTTGTGATGTTTCTAATAAAAGTATCAAACCTTCGAGGGTCAAAAGAAAAGAATTTAGACCTTTCTACTTCTCCTGTAATAACAAGATAAGTAGAAATATCAGTATATATTCGTCCTTTAAAATGTTCAAAATAACGATTTGATAAATAGTCGTTCTTCCTATTCTGGGGTGGTAAAAATGATTTTTTACATAGAATATCCTGTTTTTGTATTGTATATCCAGTTCCTAATACTTTGAGGATATTAGTAAATAAGTGGTGAAAATCATAGTAAGCATCCATATCTGCTGAATACTGTATTATAGGATTTTCACATTTAATGATAACAGAATAGTCGCCCCTTCGGTTATAGAATATAGGAGTATTGTCTATTGTTTCAATACCAATATAAGGAGCTTCAAATTCACTTTTCTTTTTCATAAGCTTTATTTTTTTCTATCTCTTATAAAAGTGCGTGATACTATATATATGCCTTTTCGTTTATCTTTCCTGTGAAGCCCTTTTCTTTGTAATTGCGATGTTATTCCTAACCCTCCAAACATAACTATTACAAGAGTTATACCTCCCCACATAAAAGAAGCCAGAGTAGAAACAATAGCACATAAAAGTAAAGCACTAATAATACAAGCTCCACCGATATATATGAACTTGCCTTTAAATCCTTTGAAAATAAGGGGCTTTTGTAGCCCCTTATATACATTGTAACTTGGATACTCTTTCGACATATTAGATTCCGAAGAATGCTTTTACGACAACACCTGATACAACCAGAAAGATACATGACCCCATCCAGCCCATAACAGCCTTTTGTACATCTTGGTCACCAGAGTTCCATTTTAAATAAACTCGCACTGCTCCAACTAATCCTACTAGACCTCCTAGTATCATCATCATGTTTCCTAGGGGGTCCATGTAGGTTGCAAGTTCAGAACTAGCTGCATCAATTCCCGCAGCACCTTGTGCAAAAGTGTTAGTTACTACCATTATGCTAATGGCTAAAGCGAATGCTCTTTGAGCAATTTTTGAAAAAAACTTTTTCATTTGAATAAAAATTAGTTGTTTATTTGTTAAAATTTACGTGTGAAAACATGCTTTTCCCTTTAGCAAGAAGTTGTTCCATTGGAATACCTTGTGTTTCAACTTCCATTTCAATAGATTCATTTACAGATACATAATTCTGTTCAGATTCTTTTTTTTCATCTTCTTTTTCGTATGAGCCTGTTTCAAAATCTTCATCTACAACTTTGTGAGGTATTTCTTCTTCCTCTCCTATTGAAATAATTTCTTCTTCTTCACCTGTATTGGTTTTGCTTTGCTTTAGGAAAGCATCATACAGGATGTTTGCAGCGTAGTAAACTACATAAATGGCAAATACAGCATGATAAATTGTGAATAACTCATATTCTTAAATTTAAAAGTTTCATTAATCGACCCTTTTTCTGTACTTTTGATTTATAATAGTACTAGAGGTAATAACAGGGGGGAAAGCCCTAGTTTAAAATAGTTTCGCGAATAGTTGAATTTATGAAACTTGGATTTAAATAAAATGGAGATAATAGGCTACGCTCGTGTTTCAACGAGGGAACAGAATTTAGATTTGCAGCTAGATGCTTTAAAAGAAGCCGGATGCAAACTTATATTTGAGGAAAAAGTATCAGGAGTAAAGGATAGACCCGAATTAGATAAAGCCCTTGCATATTTGCGAGAAGGTGATACTTTTGTTATCTGGAAGCTAGATAGATTAGGACGTTCTTTGAAAGATTTAGTTATATAGTTGATTGTTTGCAGAAAAGAAAAATTGCATTCAAAAGCATAGTTGATGGTATTGATACTAATAGTGCTTTAGGAAGATGTCAATTTGGAATTTTTGCTTCATTGGCTGAATATGAACGTGAAATAATAGTAGAACGAACTAGGGCTGGATTACAAGCTGCAAAAGAACGAGGGAAACTTACGGGACGACCTATAGGGTTATCGGAAGATGCAAAGAGAAAAGCTATAGCAGCAAAGCGTTTATATGAAAATCGGGATTATTCTATAGATGAAATATGTAGAATTTTACACATTGGAAGTAAGGCTACTTTGTATAGGTATTTACGTTATGAAAAAGTAAGATTGATGAATAGAAGAAATAAATAGGGCGTTACCTTTCAGGTCGGGCTTTTCGCTGCAAGTCCTCGCTACGCTGTGGGCTTTCCGCTGCAATCCCTAACGCATTTTCCCACCCACCCTTCTAAGGTATATCCAATGCTTTGCTTTTTTCACCGCTTCTATGAAGCACCTACAAAAGCAAGGCATTGGATATTCGTTTTATAGACTTCATGTTCCCTAAAGGAATATTCCGTTTATAAAACCTTATCTCTCACCCAAAATATATAAAACTTTAGGGAAAAGATAATACGTTAAAAATCAGCCGATTATAAACTATTTTTAACAAAAATAATTGTCTTATTATTTGCGACATTTATAGAAAATTACTATCTTTGAGTATTGAAAATAAAGAGATAAATAAACTTTTAAAGCTGGTTTGGCTGCCAGTATAAAGAACAGCAAACAAAATTATGAAATCTACTTTTGATAAAAATGCAGAGAAGTTTGTAAACCTTATGGTTGAAAAAATTGAAAGCTTGTCTATGAATTGGCAAAAACCTTGGTTCTCTAAAGTCAACTCTAAACAGAACTTTTTACCACAAAATTTAACAGGTCGTACTTATAGTGGTGGAAACGCTTTTTTACTTTATTTTTTGTGTGAAAAATATAATTATCAAACTCCTGTTTTTTTGACATTCAATCAAGCACGAAACGAAGGTATTAATGTTCTAAAAGGTGCTGTTGCTTTTCCTGTTTATTATACATTATTTTGTGCTTATCATCGTCAGACAAATGAAAAAATTTCATATGATGAATATAACAAATTATCAGAAGAAGAACAAAAAGAATACCGTTTAGCAGCTTATACAAAATATTTCCAAGTTTTTAATTTAGACCAAACAAACTTTGCGGAAAAATATCCCAATAGATGGGATATATTAAAGGCTAAATTTTCAGGAGAGGAACAGCCACAAGAAGAGAAAGAAATGTATGTAAATCCAATACTTGATGAAATGAATAAGAATCAAAATTGGGTATGTCCTATTCAAACGGTTTCTAGTGATAGTGCGTTTTATTCAATATCAAATGATAGCATTACTTTACCTTTAAAGAGCCAATTTAAGGACGGAGAAAGTTTTTATGGTACAGAATTACATGAAATGGGACATAGTACAGGTGTTAAAAATAGACTAAATCGAAAAGGATTTTATGAAAATGATAAATTCAATTATGGGCGTGAAGAACTTGTAGCAGAATTAATATCGGCTTTGTCTGGTGTATATTTGGGTATTTCTGTAACCGTCAGAGAAGAAAATGCGGCTTATTTAAAATCATGGTGCAAAGCAATAAAAGAAGAACCTAAATTTTTATTTACTGTATTGGCAGATGCTATTAAAGGTAGTAAATTCATAGCCCAGCATCTAAATATAAGGCTAGATGTGGAAGAAGTTGAAGAAGAGAAAAATACAAAGGTTGCTTAAAGGTTCCTTCCCCCCTCATTGGGGGAGTTCTTTTTTCAAACGCCAAAAAAGAACCAAAAGGCTTAATCGCTTCACTTTGTTACGCTCCAATAGTTTTGCTATCGGTAAACCCACCCACCCTTCTAAGGTATGTTTCTTTATCCCTTCTGCAATCCTTAGTAAAGTTCCACTACCTTTTAGGTAACTCCACTTTAGTAAGCATTGCAGAAGCGGAAACATGACGCAAATTAAAATACATTCTCACTTTGAGAATACATTTTAATGCGTCTTGTTGTCTAACCCAATAAGAACTATAGGGAAAGAAATTGATACCGTACTTTTCGGAGTTCCGGCACTGATGGGTAAACATGGCATGATGAAATGATACCGAATTATCATTCCTGGCACACCCTGCAGAACGACCTTTTGATACCAAATACAAAAAGCAGCCGGAAGCCGGACGCAAAAAATTGATACCATAAAACATTAGGGAAAAAGAACAGGAACAAAATACAATATTATATATATA
>ENA-OQIG01000977-OQIG01000977.1-human-gut-metagenome-genome-assembly--contig:-NODE-977-length-14054-cov-3.142385_pt1 | contig 14054 bp, 12 predicted proteins | sample MGYA00242576_ERZ504741 | MGnify/ENA primary metagenome ERZ504741 (study PRJEB26092, sample SAMD00036436) | human gut metagenome | host: Homo sapiens | study: EMG produced TPA metagenomics assembly of... | reverse complement strand
TTGGGGGAGGTCTTTATGGAAGGGTTGTTCCGTTGGGACATTCTGTTTGCAATTCACTTATAAGCCTGACGGGGCGGTCTGCCGACCTTTTCAGGGACCGTGTGCAGCGAGTGACGCTGTGTGTGTATCGCACTGACGGCAGTATTGAGCATACACGGACACTTGAAAAGAATGAACTTGACCGCCTTCAAGGGGTTGAAATGTACCTGCCACAGGTACTTATACAGTAGCTCTTTGGGCCAATGCCTCGAATACGCGTACCAAACTCGGCGGATTCATTGCCGGACAGACAATGAATGATCTTTTTGCCTCCCATCCTCAGGCAGAACGGTCGTCAACCATTTCGACGCTTGACCGTTTGCTTTTTGCCGCTGCCCGGTTGACCGTTGATGAACATAATGCGAAAACGAATGTCGTCAATTTCTCCCCCGGTACCATACGTGTAGGGGTACTGCTTGAAGGGATAAGCCTACAGCCGGTCGTTCATATAACTAATATGGCATCCGCTTTGCAACCGATGTATGACGAAACCGCCAGTAAGTGGAACCTGCATTCTGTGGTTCAGGGTAAAATATTCGGTCCGGAGGTGACTTATGAAGCTTCCACTAAACGTGCTGAAGTTTTCTCTGATATGCCGCGTTTTACGGAAAACACTCCCGGATTGGTTGAGATTATTGATCCGAATACGGGTGTTCACATTGTCCCGCCCATTTCGTTGCCCGATCTCATTCACCGCTATCATATTTCTATCGGGCCCGCTAATGAGGTGATTATTCCCATACAGATAACTTTCGGTCCGGGCTATACCCGAATCACTATCAAAGACTGGCAGAGTCAATCTGTTAAACCCGGGGTATAGAAAACAGGACGGCTGATATCCCTACTGCTAGATTGAAGTTACTATTATTAATTCATTTATTATCAATATATAATCATGCCTAACTCTATAATCACCCTATTCCGTCATCTGACCGGGAGTTTGTTGCTTTTGTTTTTAGCAGTAAGTTGTCGGCAGGACGAATCTCTTCTTCCGTCTGCGCCCGGCAAAGGCGCAACGAGCGAAGTGACACTTTCCGTCAGGATTCCCGATTTCCGGGCGGCGAATACCCGTGCTGTAGACGAGAAAGGAATAGCAGAGATTACCGTACTGATGTTTGCCGATGAAGGCGGCACGGAAAAAGTCAAGGTGAAATATGATATTCCGGGCAGTTCGTTGCGCACACCCTCGGGCTCTTCGGATACGAGAACTTTCTCTGTGCCCGTTACTGCGAGTACATACAAACGTATAGCTCTTATAACTAATGCCCAAACAGAACTGGCAGGCATTGCAGCCGGTTCCACTTATGATGCTCTTAAGCAAGTGGAGGTCACGGGCAGGTTCGGGCAAGCAGGAACGGGAACATACATCCCCATGTACGGTGAGCATGCCCCGGCGGGAGGCTTTGAGTTGAAAGCCGGTGTGTCGCAAACCATTGCGCAGGAAATACCCCTTATCCGTATGCTGGCCCGGGTGGACATTATCAACCCCATAACTTCGGGGGCCACGACAGCGGCAGGAGAGGTTTACTTCGTCAATCCTGTGGGCAACGGACGTGTTTGGGTAGATCTTGCTACATACAATACTACTTCTACACAGTCAGGATACATGACTCCCACACTACCTGTCGCACCGCAACCGGCAGTCGGTGGCGGACACCCGCTTGAGGGAATCGCAAATACCACTTCTCCGAATGTTATCACCTATTATCTGAACGAACAGTCGGCGACCGCCGGTGGCAGTCGTCCCTGTATCGTGATGCTTCTTGACTATCAGGGAAGAGAGTTCTACTACCGAATGGATTATACATGGGATGGCATTAAGGGCAGCGGTGCACCTCCTTATGAAAAGGGTAAATACATGCCCATTCTGCGCAACCACCGTTATATTTTTACAATAAAAGAAGTGAAAGGTCCGGGGTTTGATACAATGCAAGAGGCAATAACCAGTCCGGAAAACTTTACCAACCGTAACATCGTGGTGACGCCCATTGTGATAGACGAGGAATTCGCAGATATAGCGTTCAATGAGTCGGGGCATTTTCTGGCTGTAACCCGCGCAGAGATGATGCTGTTTGGCAAACACGGCGCTGCAAGTACAGAGAATCAGTTTTCCGTACGGACCAGTTACCCTGGCGGATGGAATATCGTGGCCTATAATTCAAATGGGGCAGAGCTCACAGCGTCCAATTCATGGCTTCGGACTTCTGCGGCCTTTGGTGCAGCAAACAGTACGGCTGCTGTGCAGGCTCTTACCAATGGGATAGGTTTTAGACGCGGATACCTCGAAGTACGGGCCGGCCGACTTTATACGAAAGTCAGAGTCACTCAAGGAGGTACACCTTTGGATTATGTTGCCGAGTATAACCTTGCAGGTGGTTCCATTTACGGTACTTCTTTTTCGTCATCTAATCCTCCCGGTCTATCTCCTACAGCAGCACAAACTGATGTTAATCTTCGCTGGGCTGCAAATCATAATAATAATCAAAGCGGTTATTACAATTATTTTGTTTGCAATAGCGATAATGCAATATCCCCCCCCGGATACAAAGAAGCTCTTCGAAGGTCCTTTTTTTATCACAGGCGAGGGTAAGGGATATCATCTGCCATCTCATAGGAAATTGGAGGGGATTTTCGGTAGCCATCTAAATAATACTCGGACTTATTACAAGAATGATTATTCAAATAGTGGTCATGAGGCTATTGAGTTTGGTGGCATTAAAAAAACTTTTGACGCAGATATTAAATCTATTACAGGTATTTGTTATGCCCTACGTTGTAAGAAAGCTACGGGCGATCCAAGAGGTGGACCATTAACAGACTTTCCTCGTGCTACAGATAATAGCTTGCTTTGTGCTTATCGTTACGAGCGTGGAGGTTCATTCTTACGCAATAGCCTTGATTCCCATTTAAAGGTTCAGTGTGTTTACTTGGGCAGTACATTTACTGGAGATATCAATACTATTAGCAATGAATCTTGGTGGAATACTCAAATTGCCATTCCCGATAAAGTTACGACTCGTATCTTTCCTATTACTGGTCATGTTGTCCCGCCTATTCAATCTCCCCATTCGATGATCAGTGATAATGGTGTTTCTGCTTATATTTGGTGCCAGACAGACATGAAATTAGGACCAAGTATTATACGTATCGACGACTATAGTGCGGATTTGCACTACAGCACTGTTTTTTATAATAGTGCCAATACAGTACGTCTCTTTGCAGGCGAATAGCCAGAAAATCACATATTACTGCTTTGATTGCTTGTTTAAGTTTATAAAATGATAATAAATAGAAAATATAATATCATTATGAGAATATTTATTCATCCTAATCCATTAAGATATTTTTTATTATCGGTAACTATTGCGATTGTTACATTCGGGCTCATATTTTCATCCTGTACTGATTACGAGCAAGAATCTGTTCCCGTGCCTGACCGTACAGCTGTTATTTACCTGAACTTCAAAACCGGTGCTTCATCAAAACCGGCCGCCGAAATGAACACCTCGCAAAGTGCCGAGACGCGTGCACCGATGCTACATGCTATAGATGAGAATGGTATCAATACTGTAGATGTACTTTCATTCAAGGTTGATCCTGCAGATCCTACGAATATAAAGAAAGGGACCTTCTTCTACCGTGCACAGGGTACATATAATGCGGGCACACAGACTGTACGCGTACAGTTGCTGGGAGCTTCCGAACATCAGACACTCGTGATACTCGCCAATGTTCGTGAACAGGTGAATACCCTTGCTGCCGCTTTAGGCGAACAGAAAGAGATGGTGATGAGCCGTCTCCTCTTGCCTGTCACGTCTGATGGCATGCCTGACTTAACGAACGGCATGCCTATGTGGGGAGAATTGCCCGATCAGGCTATTAATGAGACCTATGCACAATCTTCAATAACAGCTCCCACAGTGACGATGATACGTTCTTTGGTGAAAATCACCTATAAAGAGCACATTCCGCAACTACTATCTCCTGATGGTGGTAATTTATGGTATAATGGAATAAAATTTTTGGTATATAATCACCGTAGTAAAGGATGTATTACTCCTAATAACTTTCAAGTGATACCTCTTTCTGTAAGTACGCCTACTATCCTATCGGTGCAACAGGGATACAAGGAGTGCATCATACTTTACTTGATCATTCTGCTTTGACAGGTAGTGGTGGCGAGGAATCGTTTTACATGTTTGAAGCGGACAATTCGAAAGTAAATTCAGGCTCCGCACTTGATGCTACTTGCCTTGTCGTGCAATTTCTCGGAGGTCCGGCGAGTGGTTGGCACCGTCTTGATTTTCGAGATTATATGCAACCACCTGGTAGTGGTTTTATGGATTTATTGCGTGGGTATCACTATGTGATAGAACCAAAGGAATGGGACGGCAGCATGGGAGCAGCAACACCTGAAGAAGCGCTCAAGGGGAAGTATACACTTAAATGTAAGATTGTTCCGTGGAACGAGGTACAGGGAGAGGTTAAAGTAGATGGGAACAAACGGCTGAAGGTGGACAAAAGAATATTCTCATTCCCCGGAGATCCTAATGTGACAGGCGAAACAGGTGGTACACAGACACTCACTCTCAGCACGGAAAACACAGGCGGCTGGCGCATTGATGGCAAGCCTGACTGGGTAACCCTTTCACAAAATTCGGGTACCGACGGCACACCGGCTACCGTGACACTTACCGTAGGTGTTGAACCCCGGACGTACAGACCGTACGGCAGTAATGAATCTCGTGGCCGGTAATCTGACCTATAAGATTCATCTCTCTCAACCCGATGCTTGCGGAAAGAACGGGGTGCCCAAGAAGATGCGCATCGGAAATAACGACTATTACACACACCGTTTCGGCGGATCTAACGGGCAGTGCTGGATGTTGGAGAATTCACGTGAAGGAACGCCGGATCATACATTGTCCGCCTTGCCGGGTGGGCACCCACGATATCTGTGGAATGGAATCAATTTCGCTTCTCCTGAGAAAATCGGCTTGCCGGCAGGCTGGGCTGCCCCCACGTACACGGATGTTTATAATCTGAGGAAAGCGACGTTTCCGGATGGTGCAGGGACGGGGAGGCAGCTATGGCTGCAATGGCAGAAGGATCCGGGCGTGGTTGCCTATTTTCCCACTTATGATGCAAACGGTCCACTTGTTCAGCCTTCACCGGATTGGGATCGGTATTATAATGGCAGAACTCCCGACAAATTTTGGCCGGGCGACTATCAGGCTTGGGAAACAAGACAACTGCCGCGATTGGCTTCTTATATACAAAAGCAACAGGATCATATATCCGCGTTTTGGTCGCATCAGTGGATTACTGACATTAGTATGCATTCCGGTGCTTAGCAATACCAGCCGCCGATGGCAAGGTTGGAACCGCCTACATGGCACGCATGCCGATTGTTACGAAAGATAATGGCCCCATAAACAGTATTATTCAAATTGCTACTGATTTAAGAGAGCCCGGAACACATGCTACCCCTTACGAAAGAGCGAAAGATTGGCTGACAATCTATTGGTGGGTAGATCCAGACACGGGACAGAATTGGTCTCATGGCTATGGGGGGGCGTTGGGGTAAAAAAGGATTATTGCGAAAGGCTTCGGGCAGTCGTGGTTGGTTTGGTCCCTATGATATGCCTGGCGACTTACGCAATCTCAATTTTATACCACTATGTTGGAACGGGATGGTTATATGTCTGCTAATTTATTGCGTGGCGGAGGGTATTACTATAAGGCTAAGCGAATTGGCGGCAAAGATGAGTATGAATTTTATCCGGGTGCAAAAGAATTGATCACTTATGACCCATCATTACCTACTGGCTACTTCAATATGTATTTTCCTCACCTGTCAGGATTGGGTGCTTATCTCGAGAATTTGCTCCCTCTTCGTTTCGTGCGTAGAAATTGATTTATCGGTATCCACTATTCCGCATCGGGTTTATGGCATGTCGATGTTGTGCAAGTTTCTTCATGGATCCGTCCGTCTGGAAATGTGATTATGATGCCAATGGAGTTGTAAATATTGACAAAGAAGAAGTTTCGACCGCATCTTCCCGGCAAAAGCGATGCCGAGGTCGGACTTCGGCATGGTCAAAGTCCAACCTTGACAATACCTCCTCAGGAGCATATCCTGAGGCATGTCTGGCAAGAGGTGCAGGCTATTGTTTAACCCTTGAATAATTTGTTACAGTGTTATTCTATAAAAAAACAGAAATCACAGCTCAAAGATCAGCTTGTGAAGTATTATCCGCAAGTAGTGACCATAGGCAAAGCAAAGCCGCTGACACAAAGGAAGTGGCACGCCGCATTGCGCACGAGAACACCGTATCATCGGCTGATATGCACGTCGTTATCCGTACACTGCCGGAAATAATGTCGCAAATCATGAGTGAGCGACATCAGTCTCACCGAATGGCAGGGACAGCCGACGAATAAGAAACCCGAAAGCGGCAGCAATAAGTTCTCACCGGTACGAAAACCCGGCAAACCCGGAGAGCCCCGACTCGACACTGTAAAAGGTGTGGTGTAAGGCACAAACCTGTAAGAAGTTGTCTCATTCAAATTTTAAAAAAGGCTTTATGAATCAATTCCCTGTTTTCCTCTCCCTCTTTCTGCTACTGCTTTGCTACGGGTGTGGCAAGGCGGGGAGGCAGACCGAAATCATGCGGCATCAGAAATATCTGCTGCATGCCCTCACGACAAACAACATGGCATCTCTCCGCCAAGAGCAACGTTATGTGTCAGATACGCTGTCGGTTGACAGCCTATCGGCTTCGCCGTATATGCGCGATTATCTGTGTGCATGGGTAAACTCTTACTGTTTCCACCAATACACGGCAGAGGATTCGGCAACATCAGGAAGCCCGTTAAACGCGGCTACGGAGCAAATTTCCGCCGATGTGAAACGTCTTGCTGTGCGCCTGCTTGATGCCGGCAAGGAGAAACAATTGGAAGAGATACTACGCATCGTTTCCGGGCAGTTGCTGGAGCTAGGATGAACAATGCGGCGGCTGTTACTGCGGCAGCCGTGATGGGGGTGGAGGCTAATGCTGCCTGTCCGGGTGATATTGCCTACCGTCTACTCACTCGTTTGCTGCTTGTAGGGAAAAAAGCTCCACGTTTATCCCATGCCGTGCCGTCAGTGTCAACTGGCCCAACATTATTGTTGTTCTATGAAACGGATTGTCCTAACTGTGAGGCTGTCCTGCGTGATCTCTGTGGCTTTTATCCTACCCTTAAGGATAAAAACATACGGGTGATCTCTATTGCTTCAGATGATAACGAAGAAACTTTTGTCTCTCGTGCTGCCTCGTTACCATGGGCGATAAAATGGTATGAGCCTCAAGGTTTCTATAGTTCTGATTTTGAATCCTATGGCGTGGCATTTACACCTACACTTGTAGTCGTGGATTCGAATGGGTGTGTGGTGGGTTCTTACCGGACATTGGAAGAAACAACTCTCATTAGAAGTGAGCTTTAGTCTTAACACAGAATGATACAAGTACGATGAACTTATTTTATTTATCAGCCTACACAGATATGCATATCGGGTACTCTGAGCTATCCTGCCCGGGAGCTAAAAATAATTTGCTGTTACTGAACTCTTATCTGACACAAATCCCCAGATTGTATAATCGAGTTCCCGGGAAGGCATGGAATAATTCTCGTCCAGCTATTCGGCAAAATCCAAAACGTGGATGGTGGAATATTCTAAAATTTCTTATTGTTTTCATCATTATTGTTCTTTTGTTCGTTCTATTATTTCTTGTGACTATATTGACTGAATAAGGATGGAAATTGGCTTGCTATTGTATATGAATATAAATATAAAAAAACAAGATGTCTACATTAATGAATATGGATGATTTATTTATATGTAAGAGTATTGATAACTTTAAAATAGCACTTGCATTACTCTGTTCACGAATTCAATTATACTACTTGATATAGTGGCGTATCTGGCATCATCGAAATAAACGGAAAGTTCGTGAGGCCCAGAAACAACTAATGCAATTATCCAATATAAGAAGTGAATTTGCGGTAGGGCAGAGTAGTGAACAGCTGTATAAATACTATCTTCATCTTAATGAGTTTTACCGTCGTGAATTAGTATTGGTCGAATATATTCTTGAACAATATCCTGATTTATTGCTCATGCCGGAATGGAAGATAGTAAAAGTTATGGAAAAATCAGAGGAATTAATAGAATTGAAACTAAGCGATATTGCTTCCTATTATCAACAAAATAAATAAAATCTGGATATTGAAGGTTAGTGGGCGATCTAACCAATTACAAAACATATTTACCTATAATACAGGTGATAAAATCGGTTCGTATTGTTGTAGGTAACTTAAAAGTAACAAACATAAAAACTATTTGAAGAACAACACATATAACATAACTTATAATTGAAAATACATTCCTCGAGACCGAAAAATTCCACGTTAATGATATATATGTTTCGTGCGACATCATACACACTTTAATTTCATGTCCGAATCTAAGATTAAGACCAAGATTCATACCTTACCGGATATTTTTCTCGAAAATTAATAATTTTCCTGTAAATCAACAACATAGAATACAAAACGGGATTTCAACTGTAAGCATCAGTTGTTCATCTAGCCTTACACTTTGTACGGGGAGTACACAGATTTTTGTACGCCATCAGATAATATGATATTTCCTTAATTTCTCATAAAACGTAGTACGGCTTAATTTTAGCATCTTGGCTGCCTTTGAACGGTTATTACCAGTTCGTTCCAGTGTCTGAAGAAGTATAACTTTCTCCTTTTCCTGTTCCGTTGCATCTTCCGGTTCTTCTTCCGTCTCTATCGAAAGATCCAAACTCAGGTCTTTTACCGTAATCCATTGACTTTCGGCTATCAATGCAGCACAGTTTATCGTGTTTTTCAGCTCACGGATATTTCCGAACCAAGGATATTGTTCAAGAGCCGTTTCTGCGAGACGGTCGAAACCTTGGAAATGACGTTTCAGTTTCTGAGGCACGTCTCAGAAAAAAGTTTGCCATCGGCAGAATATCTTCCTTGCATTCCGACAGTCGGGGAAGGGTAAGGGTAAACTCATTTAGGCGATAGAACAAGTCTTCCCGGAACCGTCCTTCCTTGATGGCCTTCTCCAGATTTTCATTGGTAGCTGCGATAAGCCGTATATTAAAGGCATATTCATGGGTAGAGCCCAATGGCTTGTATGTTTTTTCCTGCAAAGCTCTCAAAAGAAGAGTTTGTATCTTATAAGACAAATTACCGATTTCATCAAGAAACAAGGTGCCGCCATCGGCAGCACGAAACAAACCTGGTGTATCGCTTTCTGCTCCGGTATAGGCTCCCTTACGATGACCGAAGAATTCGGAAGCGGCAAGCTCTTCGGGGATTGCCCCGCAATCAACAGTAATGTACGGCTTACTATGGCGGTGGCTCTGGTCATGAATTTCTCTTGCCACATGTTCTTTACCCACACCGGATGCTCCACGGATCAAAATAGAATAGTCTGAAAGGGCAACCAGTTTCAACTTTTTATAGAGTTCTAAGGCTTGCGGACTTTCACCACGGTAAAATTCATTCTCTTCATGAGACTTGCTGAGCACATTAAAGATAGCCTCCGAAGCTTATCCGGCCGAATAGGCTTGCACAGATAATTGACGGCGCCGAGTTGCATGGCTTGCACCGCATTTTCCACCTGTCCGTAGTTAGTCATGATAAGGAAAGGGATCGTATAATTTTCATCATTCAGCCATTCCAGAAAGAGGGTACTGTTTCCATCCGGCAGACGCAGGTCTGCCAGTATCAGATCGTATTCCTTTTCCCTAACGGATTTCTTCGCATCGGAAAGTTTCGTTACGCTTTCCACCTCATGCCTTGTTTTACCAGCCAGTTACCGATGGTACGGCTGAAAATAATATCGTCTTCTATAATCAGAATACTTTTCATTGTTTTTCCTCCTGTAATTTATGTTCTGCAAAATCAATAATTTCTTTCATAGAACGGATGATCTCCTGTATATCTGTTATTTGTCTTTTTGTCCATGAACCTGTAGCTGTAGTTACCAATTTCCTCAATTGCATTAACGGATAGTTTATATGAACGGTTTCCCAGAGAGGCAGATTTTTATGCAGGATGGATTGGACGGTTTTCAAATCATTTTGGCTTATGGCTGTAACTATCGAATCCACGTCCTTCCGTGCTTCCGCTATGAATAAGCGCAACATCTCCTGCCGGTTGTCCTCCCCGGAGAGAATGACTGAAAAGTCAGGGCTCTGATCTGTTGCTTCCTTTTGACCGACTATCTTCCTGGTGACATCCATCAGTTGCTTCATTGTAAAAGGCTTGTGTATGCTTCCTGCAAAACCTTCGGATAGATATTCGTTATCATCATCGGAGCGGGCAGTCACTGCGATGACCGGTATGTTTTTGTTTTTTTCTATGTTAGAAGAACGGAGTATTTCCAAAACACCGAAACCATCCATTTCCGGCATCTGGATATCTGTCAGTAGCAAGTCATAATTATTTTTCTTTAACAAATTTGTCAGCTCCCAACAGTTGGTACAGCAATCACATGCCACCCGGTTCTGAGAGAACATTTCACGAGTTATCCTCTGTTGGATAAGGTCATCGTCAATGACCAGCACGCGGATATTTTCTAAATGGACACCGACAAACGGCCTAGTTTCTTCCTGAACGGAATTATTGTCGGCAACCGGAAAGGGAAGGAATACGGAGAAAGTGCTTCCTTTTCCGATACGGCTCTCCACCGAGATCTCACCACTCATCCATTGTATGAGTTTGGAGGTGATCGCCAACCCCAATCCGAAGCCGGGTGTATGCTTTGCATTATCCAGTCTTTCAAAGGCATTAAATATTCGTTTTAACTCTTCCTTTGTCATGCCCGGACCGCTATCTTGCACTGAAATACGTAATTTTTCATTGCTATATTCCGCAGTCAAAGTGACTGTCCCTTTTTCTGTAAATTTCAAAGCATTAGACAGCAAATTATTAATGATCTGTTGCAGTTGTGCCCGGTCACCGTTTACGATGACATTTAGATTCTCAAAACGGGTAGTAAACCTGAGGCGTTTCTTTTTTGACAGCAAGGTGTAGTTCTTTGCCGTTTCTCTGAAGAATACTGATAATGAAAAGGGCATCATATTCAGTTGGATTTGTCCGGTATCCAGCAGATAAAACTCCAGCAGGGTATTTACCAGACTGAGCATATAGTCGGAAGAGTGGCATATGTTCGCTGCAAATTCATCGCGTTTGTCTTTTTCTTCCAATCGGGGCAACAGCTCTGCACTTTCCTTGATGATCGCCAATGGGGAACGTAGGTCATGGGCGATAGAGAGCATCATGTTCTTCTTAGACTGTAGCAATTCTTTGTTCTTTTTATCTGATTCTTCCAATTCTTTTTCATAGCGGGAACGCCTTTTCACATCCCGATGGATAATGACATAAAGTACAATAATTAACATGCAGACAAAAAAGGTAAGACCTGCAAAAGTAAAAAAAGAACTTTCCCTGCCGGATATGGATTGCCCATATCTTTGGAATAAACGCCGGTTGGTTTCCTCTTCGAAATCCTTTACTAAATTATTTAATTTCCGGTTCAATACAAGATTGTTATTATAAAGACTGTCCATCTGTAAAAGAAGCCTCTGCTGCTGTTCCTGCTGTTGTTCCATGACTTCTTTATCCAATGAATAAAGCAGTCCTGCGGGAGAAGAGACTGGATTGGTATCCGTTTCCTTTTCCCTGGCAACTTTTTCCCGTTGTTCCGGATAAGCTGATCTGGACTCTTTTCTATGGAAGATAGACCGTAACCCTTTTTTCATTTTGGAGGCGGCGAAAGATTGCATAGCATTCATCGTTTGTTTTTGAGGTGAGATACGCTCTATCCGGGAAACAATAACCGGTATCTTTTCTCTGACAAAATTACCGGTCTCCTGTAATTGCAGAAAGGTATTCATGACAGCCGAGAGCAGGAATTCTTTTTCTTGCAACAGCAAACAGAGGGTATCTATTTGTCTTTCCTGTTCCGGGGCATGCACATAATCTCTCAACACTTGTAATGTATCGCAGACTTCCCTTCTTTTCACACGGTAACGTTCCTGATCAGCCTCTCTCCATACGCTTACCAGTTCGGCTTGTGTAGTCAGCTCCCAAAGGTGCATGTACGTCCTTTCCACTAACTTGTGGGTATAAACCATTTCCTGTTCCGCTTTTTGCAGGGTATTGTGTTTTATCTGTTCCTGACGGAATAGATATACAATAAAGACGAGCAGGGTAATCAGTATGCTGTAACCGATAAGAATCTTAAACCTTAGTCCCATTTTTTCAGAAGTCTTATAAATGAATATCGTTTTTCAGAATGTCTCCTTCAAACATCCCAAATGAATAAAAGGCTCATTGACATCTATTCTTAGTTGTCAGACTTTCATGACCTTAGAACCGTTCTTTCATCATATACGGTAAAAGAATTACACAGTAACCGGACTACATATACCAGGCTTTAAATATTACATAGAAATAGCATTAAGGAAATACCTCTTTTATTTGTTTTCTAAATAATGGACGTTCACTTCCATCTAATATCCCTTACTTGACCGTAAGCCCATAACAAGTCCAGCTTTTTTGTCAAGAACATACAAGCGGGTTGTAACATTGCATTTTTATGTTCATAGTATATGTTTTAAGATATTGCATAACTAGTTAAAACGGACTTTAATATATTTTTTTATTCAGTTTCACAGCAATCATAATCAAACCATCTTCCACAGAGCAAATATAGTCCAAAGTCACCAATGTAGTGTGATACTCTTCACCACTAATCCATGCCACTATCGAACAGTCGATTCTTTTGTCGATGAATGCTACCATGTGGCTAATGATAATAAGATCTCGTAATTTATAATATTCATATATTCAATTCTTAATGTGTTTACATGTTTATTATCTATTTGCAAAAATAGACAACACCCCCCAAAACAGACTTATACAAATTACTGTTTATCTGATCTTTTTTACAAGATTTACACCACAATGGAGTCTATGGTTTATAAAATGATATAAAATGAAAAATATTGTTTTATGAAAAGGCTTAATGTTACTGCACTAATATAAACTCACTGTGTCTGTTTGTTCCGGCTTTATTTCTTTTTCCGCCTCTTCCATAACCCTTATCATTTCCTGTTCGGGCATGAGCATCAGGTCAGGATATTTGTCCAGAATATATTCCACCAATGCCAGTTCCTGCCTGTAAAGCATACTGAGAAGAACATATGGTTCATATGGTCGGGAACCGACCAGTCGTGCAATGAACTCGCTTCGCATGTCAGAGAATAACATAAGCCTTCTTCTGGCTTCATCCATTTTGCAGATGTCCCGGTTACGCCAGACACGCCACCGGATCAAATAATAGAGCTGAATCCGTGAACAAAGCAGGGCTAGTTCAGTCTCAAGGATAGCCCTGTCATTTTTACTTAAAAAATCATTCATAGATGTATGCATTAAATGTTCATATTGAAGTGTCGGCCAGTTTTCGCAGCCCGACAGTTATACAATTTCCTTACGAAATAGACTAACTGTTGGATAAGAGTAGCATCAGGGTAAGAAGGATTGACATAAGGAGTATAAGAAATCCTAGGGTATATTTACGCCTGCGCTTGCGATACGGTCTATGACTTTCATAACTCTGGCGGGAAGCATTCCAGGCTTTTCCGGGGACACGGTTATACAGCTTGGGAATTCGTGTCAGAAAACAAAAAGTGTCTGTCATATGTGTCATGCTTTCGTAGGTTAACAGGTTAAGGTATGCTTATCAGCCTGTTTCCTCCAGTGTGTGATAGGAACCGGCAATCCGGCCATCAGGGTTTACCACGACCAGAGTAGCGTAGATGCCACACCGTAATTTTCGAAATCAGGACTATAAAACCACGAGAATCGTACCATTCTCTGTCCGATGGCAAGGAAGCGGCGCGGGAAGAAAAGATATG
>ENA-OQIG01000976-OQIG01000976.1-human-gut-metagenome-genome-assembly--contig:-NODE-976-length-14057-cov-2.403589_pt1 | contig 14057 bp, 16 predicted proteins | sample MGYA00242576_ERZ504741 | MGnify/ENA primary metagenome ERZ504741 (study PRJEB26092, sample SAMD00036436) | human gut metagenome | host: Homo sapiens | study: EMG produced TPA metagenomics assembly of... | reverse complement strand
TGTTGAGGCCAACGCCAATAATGCGTGCACTGGCGCGACATCCGACGCCATTCATGGCCATATCAATGATTTTCTGGTGCGTACCGGGCTGAGAGGGCGGCGTAAGTGAACTGTAGTTGCCATGTTTTACGGCAATGAGAGCAGAGATAGCGCTGATGTCCGGCAGTGCTTTTGCCGTTACGCACCACGCCTTCAGTAGCGGAGCAGGAAGGACGTCTGATGGAAATGGAAGCCACTGGAGCACCTCAAAAACACCATCATACACTAAATCAGTAAGTTGGCAGCATCACCAACAGTAAATACATCAGTCAACACCGTTTGTCTTTTTTTAACAAAGAAAATAATCCTGGAGTAGTTCCAGGGTATTTGCCCGGGATGATTACAGTTTTAATGGATTATTAATCTTTGCATATTCAAATGGACTGATAAATCTTTCTCTGTTTGCATCCAGAAAATCGGCCCACCACTGTAGCATAAGTCGACGTTCTTCCAGATGTTCGGCTTTATGGATATACGCAGCACGTACACCATTACGCTCCTGATGGCTCATCTGGCGTTCCACAGCATCGCGGGACCACAAACCTGATTCTATTAATGCACTACATGCCATCGCCCGGAATCCATGGCCACAGACATCCTGGGTTGTGTCATACCCCATAACCCTCAGGGCTTTATTTACGGTGTTTTCACTGATTGGTTTACGTGGGTCATGTGCTCCCGTAAAGATCAGACCATTTTCACCTGCCCATGTCTGAAGTTCTGCCAGTATGGCTACAGCCTGTTGGCTGAGTGGCACAAGATGTGGTGTTCGCATCTTGGAGCCCCGGTATGAAAATTTTACGCCTGGCAGAGGTTCGCGTTCGGCTGGAATAGTCCACATGGCATTGTCAATATCAATTTCAGACCAGCGGCATATCTGAGTTCACTGGAACGAATAAAAACCAGTAAATTCAGCATAACTGCCAGTCGGGTGACAGGCTGGCCTTTATAACCGTCAATACGCGACAGAAGTTCAGGCAGGCGTGAAAGATCCAGAGCAGGGCGATGCTGGCGTTTTACCGTGGTCAATGCACCAGCCATATCCAGAGCCGGGTTATATCTGATGATGCCAGACTGTACGGCATAACGCATTACAGCAGATATTCTTTGCTGCAGACGACTGGCGATTTCATAAATTTGTTTAGCTTCTGCAGCACGAACAGGGATAAGCAGGTCCGGGGTACTGAGTGTTGTGATATCCCGGTTGCCGATAAAGGGGAAAACGTGTGTCTCGAGGCTTTTGAGTACTTTATCGCTGTGTGATTGTGCCCATTGTTTATTACTGGCATGCCAGCGTCGTGCAATATGTTCAAAAGAGAGTTGTAAATCAGGGACTACTTTTTTAGCTCTTTTCTGTTCGCAAGGGTCAACCCCCTCCGAAATCAGTTTTCGGGCTCATCCCGTTTTGTACGAGCTTCGGAGAGAGAAACTTCCGGATACACACCAAGTGCCAGGGTTTTCTCCTTACCCAGAATACGATAACGGAGACGCCAGTAACGGGAACCATTAGGATGAACCAGCAGGAACATGCCGGCCCCGTCAGTGAGTTTATAAGCCTTGTCAGTGGGCTTTGCAGCCCGGATTTTTGCGTCAGTCAGTGCCATAGTTCAGCCTTCTGAATGCGTTAAAGAGGGTACAAATTCTGTCGAACTGGGGTATACCCGCAATTATACCACACAATGGGGTAGATGGTGGGGGGAATCTGGTTGAGTTCGGTAGAATTGATTTGGAGGCAGAACGCTTAAATTGTGGCGTTCTGAAACGAAAAACGGACCTCCGTGGAGGTCCGTTGATATGAATTTGGTGCCCGGACTCGGAATCGAACCAAGGACACGGGGATTTTCAATCCCCTGCTCTACCGACTGAGCTATCCGGGCAACGGGGCGCATTAAACCTGATTCGCCTTGTCTCGTCAATCAAATTTCTTCAATTTACTGCAGACTGCACAATCTATCATCACTTTGCCGCTATTGCACGCATTGTCAGGCAAACCAGGCGGTCCAGGCGGCGGAAAGCGGCATTGCCAGAAGGAGTGCTGGAAGCATGTTGACCACCGGGAACATTTTAATGCCACAGATGCGTAATCCGGTTGCCAGCAGCAATAAACCGCCTACGGCGCTGAAGTCTGCCATCATCGACGGTGTGGTCAGCGGTAATATCAGCGCGGCAGCCCACGCCAGCGTTAACTGGATGATCAGTAATGGGATACTAATTACCGACACCGCAATACCCAGCGAGCAGGCGAAGATCATCGCCGTAAAGAAATCAAGAAATGACTTGGCGATTAAAATACTCGGATCGCCGGTCATCCCTTCGTTCATCGCCCCGAAGATCCCGGTGCCGCTGGCGCAAAACAGGACAATAATCGCGACATAATTCTGAATAAAAGATTCATGCGCTGGCTTCTTACGTGAGTGACGAAACAGATTTTGTGCTTTGGCGACTGCTGTATTGACACCTTTCTCCAGCAAACAAATTTCGCCAATTAGAGCGCCAAGTAGCGTAGCTAAAACCATCGCTGGAAGGTTGGCACATTTCACCACCAGTAAAATACCAATCCCCAGCGATGCCAGACCAAAAATTGATGTCATGGAGACGCGGATACGTTCCGGTAAGCGTTGGCTGAGCAGTGCGCCGAGAACGCCACCCAGTAAGACTGCACTAGCGTTGATAAAAGGCCGATGACCACAAGAGTTCCTGTTAGCTGTATTGTTTGATTTTCTTATTATGAACTTTTTGCCTTGTTGATGGCTTGTCTGGTCGCAAAGTCCTGGCTTGCACGCTTTAGCGAAAGGTGCCATGATTGCGCGAATTTTCTCCTCTCTGTACGGAGTTTGCCCGATGCACGCCACCTCCTTACATTCTCTCGCTTATCGCCGTTTCGCGCGAAACGTTTCCCTTTCTATGTTACTGCTCATGCAGTGAAGTTAACGCACGCTCACTGCAGGACAACAGTAAAATCAGAGCGTTTCTGCTTTTACTGATGTCTGGCGGTCGGAGCTGGTGACCAGTTTGACCCATATCTCATGGGGCAGGGTTTTCCACCTTGTCCGGTATTCTTACTTCCCCGAAACGGGTTTGCGCTTATGAAATCAATGAATATTGCCGCCAGTAGTGAACTGGTATCCCGACTTCTTCTCATCGTCGCGTGGTGGCGTTGGGAGATACTGATTTTACGGACGTCGCGGCAGTCGTCATTACCGCTGCGGATAGTCGCAGTGGCATTCTTGCGTTGCTTAAGCGCACCGGTTTTCATCTACCGGTGTTTTTGTATTCCGAACATGCTGTTGAATTACCTGCGGGCGTTACGGCGGTAATCAACGGCAACGAGCAGCAGTGGCTGGAGCTGGAATCCGCAGCCTGTCAGTATGAAGAGAATTTGCTGCCACCGTTTTATGACACGCTGACGCAGTACGTTGAGATGGGCAACAGCACCTTTGCTTGCCCTGGACATCAACATGGTGCGTTTTTTAAAAAGCATCCTGCCGGACGCCATTTTTACGATTTCTTTGGTGAGAACGTCTTTCGCGCCGATATGTGTAACGCTGACGTAAAATTGGGCGATCTGCTTATTCATGAAGGATCGGCGAAAGATGCGCAGAAATTCGCAGCCAAAGTCTTTCATGCCGATAAAACCTATTTTGTGCTGAACGGCACATCGGCAGCGAATAAAGTGGTGACGAATGCGCTGTTAACGCGTGGCGATCTGGTGCTCTTCGACCGTAACAACCATAAGTCGAATCATCACGGCGCGCTGATTCAGGCGGGGGCGACGCCGGTCTATCTGGAAGCTTCACGCAACCCGTTTGGTTTCATTGGCGGTATTGATGCGCACTGTTTTAATGAAGAGTATCTGCGCCAGCAAATTCGCGACGTTGCGCCAGAAAAAGCGACCTGCCGCGCCCGTATCGCCTGGCGATTATTCAGCTGGGAACCTATGACGGCACTGTCTATAACGCCCGTCAGGTGATCGATACCGTTGGGCATCTGTGTGATTACATTCTGTTTGATTCCGCGTGGGTCGGTTACGAACAGTTTATCCCGATGATGGCGGATAGCTCGCCGCTGCTGTTAGAACTTAACGAAAACGATCCGGGGATCTTTGTGACTCAGTCGGTGCACAAACAGCAGGCGGGATTCTCACAGACGTCGCAGATCCATAAAAAAGATAACCATATCCGCGGACAGGCGCGTTTTTGCCCGCATAAGCGGTTGAATAACGCCTTTATGCTCCATGCTTCTACCAGCCTTTCTATCCGCTGTTTGCTGCACTGGATGTTAACGCCAAAATTCATGAAGGGGAGAGTGGCGTCGGCTGTGGGCTGAGTGTGTTGAGATAGGGATTGAAGCGCGCAAGGCTATTCTTGCGCGCTGTAAGCTGTTCCGCCCGTTTATCCCGCCCGTTGTTGATGGCAAATTGTGGCAGGGTTATCCGACATCAGTGTTAGCCAGCGACCGCCGTTTTTTCAGTTTTGAGCCGGGGGCGAAGTGGCACGGCTTTGAAGGATATGCCGCGGATCAGTATTTTGTTGATCCGTGCAAGCTGTTACTCACTACACCAGGTATCGATGCCGAAACCGGCGAATATAGCGACTTTGGCGTTCCGGCGACGATTCTGGCGCACTATCTGCGTGAGAACGGCATTGTGCCGGAGAAGTGCGATCTCAACTCCATTCTGTTTTTATTAACTCCGGCGGAAAGCACGAGAAGCTGGCACAACTGGTGGCGATGCTGGCGCAATTTGAACAGCATATTGAGGATGACTCGCCGCTGGTTGAGGTGTTGCCGAGCGTTTATAACAAGTATCCGGTGCGCTATCGCGACTACACCCTGCGCCAGTTGTGTCAGGAGATGCACGATCTGTATGTCAGTTTCGACGTCAAAGACCTACAAAAAGCGATGTTCCGCCAGCAGAGTTTCCCGTCAGTGGTGATGAACCCCCAGGATGCGCATAGCGCTTATATTCGCGGTGACGTGGAGTTGGTGCGGATTCGTGATGCCGAAGGGCGAATTGCGGCAGAAGGGGCGTTGCCTTATCCACCTGGCGTGCTTTGCGTGGTACCCGGGGAAGTCTGGGGTGGGGCGGTTCAACGTTATTTCCTTGCACTGGAAGAAGGGGTGAATTTGTTGCCGGGATTTTCGCCGGAGCTGCAAGGTGTTTATAGCGAAACCGATGCGGATGGCGTGAAACGGTTGTACGGTTATGTGTTGAAGTAAGAATAAAAAAAACGGGTCACCTTCTGGCGACCCGTTTTTCTTTGCGTAATTAGTGGCTAACCGTCTGTGTGCCTGTCGGGACACGAACGTGTTATATTTGAACATCGCCATGAACGCGAAGGCCAGAACCACGGAGTAACCAGCGAAAATCAACCATACGGTCTGCCAGTCGGTAATGCCGTTTTGGGTGTACATCTCAACAACTTTACCGCTCACGATGCCGCCGAGGATACAGCCGAAGCCGTTAGTCATCATCAGGAACATCCCTTGTGCACTGGCGCGAATTGCCGGGCTAACTTCTTTTTCGACAAACACCGAACCAGAGATGTTGAAGAAGTCGAATGCGCAACCGTAAACGATCATCGACAGTACCAGCAGTACAGTACCGAACGGAGTCGGGTCGCCGTAAGCAAACAGCGCAAAACGCAGGATCCACGCCACAATACTGATCATCATTACGTTCTTAATACCGTAGCGGCTTAAGAAGAACGGGATGGTCAGAATGAACAGGGTTTCAGAGATCTGCGAAATCGACATGATGATTGACGCATGCTGCACAATAAAGCTGCTGGCAAACATCGGATCTTTGTCGAAGCTGTGCAGGAAGGTATTACCGAACATGTTGGTAATCTGCAGTTCCGCGCCCAGCAGCATTGAGAAGATGAAGAAGATTGCCATACGCTTGTTTTTAAACAGCGCGAATGCATCGAGGCCCAGCAGGGTTGTCCAGCTCTGATTCGCTTGCTGTTTAGCAACCGGAATATGCGGCAGAGTCAGGGTAAACAGAACCAGAATGGCGGAAAGTGCTGCGCCAATATACAGCTGCATGTGGCTTAATTCGAAGCCAGACAGGCTCACCACCCACATTGCCATGATAAAGCCGATGGTGCCCAGATACGGATTGGCGGGAAGTCAGTAACGATATCCATCCCGGCATTTTGCAGGCGATAGTAAGAGATGGTGTTGATTAACCCAAGCGTTGGCATATAAGCAAACGAGTTAATCAATATCACAAGGAACATCGCCTCCGGTGTCGTGACCTGTGCCGCCATGAACAGCGTGATAGCGCCAATGGTGTGGCAAATGGCATATACCCATTTCGCACTTAACCATTTGTCGGCCACAATCCCCAGCAGCGCAGGCATAAATACCGCGGCGATACCCAGTGAGCTATAAACTGCGCCAATAGAAGCACCGTCAAACTTCAGGGTAACAAACATATAGGAGCCGAGGGTCGTCAGCCAACTTCCCCACAGACAGAACTGCAGAAAAGAGAGGATTTTCAGCTGCAGCTTAAGATTCATGTTAATTTCCTCACATCGTGATGCGGATGAGTGTTTGAAAAAGCACATTTGACCGTGCGAGATGATGGGATTCTATCAACTTCGCGGACTGGTTTTTTGTTACCTGTGGCAAATAATTGCAAACATTCCCAATTTGCAAAACGAAATTGTGATGTGGATAACATTTTTGCCCCTGAGCATCGTCAGGGGCGGTTAATGGAATTATCGGCGGCGGTAGGATTTTTGCGCGGTATTCACTTTATAAAGATAACGGCGAGATTCCGCAGAGGGATGGCGGGTCGTCAGCGTCTGATAAACATCGCCCGGCGTCATGGTGTTAATAATATTGGCAGCCTGAATCTTATCATTCGAAAAGACTCGCAGCACGCTGCCTGCGCCGCCGTTATAGGCGGTGATGACGGCATAACGCCGCGATGTTGGGTTATCAATTCCGCCGAGATAAACATTGTTCAGCATCGCCAGATACGCGGTGCCGGTATCAATATTGCTGGCAGGATCAAACAAGAAACTGCGGCTCGGCGTGCCGGATTTCCCCTGCGAGCGGAACACATCTTTCCCGGCAGTATGTTGTACCACCTGCATTAATCCCAGCGCATCGGAACGGCTGACCGCATACGGGTTAAAGGAAGATTCGGTCTGCATAATTGCCAGAATCAGCGACTCATCAACGCCATATTTCCGTGACGCCTGGCGGACCATGCCGAGATATTTGTGCGCACGTTTATCAAGGTGGTTCGGTACCATGTTAATGGTGACGCTGTAGATGATACGCAGCCCGTTACTGCGGCTTTGCAGATCGGTTTTTCAGCAGATAATCCGCGAAGTTGCTTGCGCGACCTTCCCAGCGAATCGGCTGCCCGGTGTTGTCCACCACCTGACCGTAAAGGAAAGGTTCTTTCGAAATCGTAATATCATCAACGTCGGAATAGAGATCGACCGAACTCGGATCGTCACCCATCAGCAACGTTTTGATAATTGCCCGGCGCAAATGCGCGGCAGGTTCTGTCCCGGCGATAGTTTCGATAGTAATCGTACCGTCATCGAAGTTGATGTGGCTGCGGGTCTGATATTGATCGGTGTATTTCACGTAGTCCTTAGGACCGGCGATCACCACCTCTTTGAATCCCCAGATGTTCTCAATATTGTGGGCAAATTGCCCCATCAGAATATCAAAACCGTTGGTATCTTTGACCCAGGCTTCGTTATAGGTATCGCCTTTTTTGGTCGTCGAACAGGAGATGAGCAACGGCGCAATCAAAGCAAGCGCGAGATATTTTTTCATCATTCCGGGTGCGTGTTGTGTTTGTTTTTATGCAAGTTGCCGGAGGCGTGCTCCGGCACTGTTTTTATTTTTTATCTTCCGGCGTATAGCCTCGATATGCACCTCTTTACCCTCGAACAGGAAGTTGACCATCTCCTGCTCAAGCAGCTTGCGGTGCTCGGCATTCATCATGTTGAGTTTCTTTTCATTAATCAGCATGGTTTGCTTGTGCTGCCACTGCGCCCAGGCTTCTTTGGAGATCTCGTTATAGATGCGTTTTCCCAGCTCGCCGGGGTACAGCTGAAAATCCTGACCTTCTGCTTCACGTTGCAGGAAGTACAAAAAATCGTTCTGCTCATAAATCATCCTCTTTATCGACTCACGCGCTAAACCGGCGCGCCAGTGCGTAACTGCTGTAACAAACGCTCCACGGGAGCCGCCAGGCCAACTGACGGCGGTTGCGCTAAGTTATACCAGAGCGCATTGCCTTCATCCATGCAGCCGGTGAATGACGACACGGGAAGCCACATAGGCACAATATCTAAGTGGAAATGGCTGAAGGTATGGCGAAACGCGGTCAGCTGCGTCAGGTTATCGGCAGCAATCTGCCGTTGCGCCAGCCAATGCCGCAAACTTTCTTCGTCGGCAAACTGCGGGAAACAGTATAAACCGCCCCACAATCCGCTCGGCGGACGCTGCGCCAGCAATACTTCATCTTCGTGCTGTAATAGCAAAAAGTAGCCGGTGCGCTCCGGCAGCGTCTGTTTCGGTTTTTTGCCCGGATAAAGCGACCAGCTATTGTTGGCGGCGGCAATACATCCGTTTTGTAGCGGACAGAGCGAACATTTCGGTTTCGAGCGCGTACAAATCATCGCGCCCAAATCCATCATCGCCTGATTAAACCGTTCCACGCCAACCGCGGGCGTCACCTGCTCGCTCAAACTCCATAATTTATTCTCGACCTCTTTTTTCCCTGGCCAGCCGCTTACAGCATAGCAGCGCGCCAGCACCCGTTTGACGTTACCGTCGAGAATCGGAAAGTGCTTACCCAGAGAAAGCGAGAGAATCGCGCCTGCGGTGGAACGCCCGACGCCCGGCAGTGCTGCAACTTCCTCAAAGGTTTCCGGGAATTTACCGCCGTGTAAGGTCGCCACTTGTTGTGCCGCTTTATGCAGATTGCGCGCGCGGGCGTAATAGCCAAGCCCGGTCCACAAGTGGAGAACTTCGTCGAGCGGCGCATTGGCGAGATCGGTCACCGTCGGGAAGCGCGCCATAAAGCGTTCAAAATAGGGGATAACGGTCGCAACCTGAGTTTGTTGCAACATCACTTCTGAGAGCCATACTTTGTAGGGCGTCTTGTCAATTTGCCAGGGCAGCGTTTTCCGCCCGTATTTATCGTACCAGTCCAGAACCTGGGCTGAAAATTGCGACGCTTGCATGGTCACCGAATTCACTGTTGTTGGGGGCAAGATTGCAGCACAGCGACGGCAGGGTGTAAACCGGAACTTTCCGCAGCCACGGCCTTATCATGCTTGCATCCGGCAACTAACTTTGGATAATGCCCGTTTTCAGAACACTTTCACAAGCGACTAAACCTTTATGAAAAACGACGTCATTTCACCGGAATTTGATGAAAACGGCCGCCCACTGCGCCGTATCCGTAGTTTTGTGCGCCGCCAGGGGCGACTGACCAAAGGCCAGGAACATGCGCTGGAAAACTACTGGCCGGTGATGGGCGTTGAGTTCAGCGAAGATATGCTGGATTTCCCCGCGCTTTTTGGCCGTGAAGCGCCGGTGACGCTTGAGATTGGTTTTGGCATGGGGGCGTCGCTGGTGGCAATGGCTAAAGATCGCCCTGAGCAGGACTTCCTCGGCATTGAAGTGCATTCACCGGGCGTTGGTGCGTGCCTGGCTTCTGCGCATGAAGAAGGTTTAAGCAACCTGCGCGTGATGTGTCACGATGCGGTTGAAGTGCTGCATAAAATGATTCCTGACAATTCATTGCGCATGGTGCAGCTCTTTTTCCCTGACCCGTGGCACAAAGCGCGCCATAATAAACGCCGTATCGTTCAGGTGCCGTTTGCCGAACTGGTAAAAAGCAAACTGCAGCTGGGGGGCGTATTCCATATGGCGACCGACTGGGAACCTTATGCGGAACATATGCTTGAAGTGATGTCTTCTATTGACGGTTATAAAAACCTGTCAGAGAGCAATGATTACGTACCGCGTCCGGCATCACGTCCGGTGACGAAATTTGAACAACGTGGTCATCGTCTTGGTCACGGAGTATGGGACTTAATGTTCGAGAGGGTGAAATAATGGCAAAGAACCGTAGCCGTCGTCTGCGTAAAAAAATGCACATCGACGAATTCCAGGAATTAGGATTTTCGGTGGCATGGCGATTCCCGGAAGGTACATCGGAAGAACAGATTGATAAAACCGTTGATGATTTTATTAACGAGGTTATCGAACCGAACAAACTGGCCTTTGACGGCAGCGGTTATCTGGCCTGGGAAGGTCTGATCTGCATGCAGGAAATCGGCAAATGCACCGAAGAACATCAGGCGATTGTGCGTAAGTGGCTGGAAGAGCGCAAACTGGATGAGGTACGCACCAGCGAACTTTTCGACGTTTGGTGGGACTAAGAAAGCATACGGGCGATGACAAATGCAAAATTGCCTGATGTGCTACGCTTATCAGGCCTATAAAGATGCACGATCGAGTAGGCTGGATAAGCGTTTACGCCGCATCCGGCATGGAAACGCGCACTTTGTTATCAATCTGGGGCCAGCAAATGCTGGCCTGATTTGTTCTTGAGGGAAGACTATGATGCGCAAAATGCTGCTGGCGGCAGCACTTCAGTGACGCAATGACCGCTCACGCCGACTACCAGTGCAGCGTCACGCCGCGTGACGATGTGATTGTCAGCCCGCAAACCGTGCAGGTGAAGGGCGAAAACGGCAATCTGGTGATCACGCCAGACGGCAACGTGATGTATAACGGTAAGCAATATTCCCTGAATGCCGCCCAGCGCGAGCAGGCGAAGGATTATCAGGCTGAACTACGCAGCACGCTGCCGTGGATTGATGAAGGCGCGAAAAGCCGCGTCGAGAAAGCCCGTATTGCTCTGGATAAAATTATCGTTCAGGAGATGGGCGAAAGCAGCAAAATGCGCAGCCGTCTGACCAAACTTGATGCGCAGCTGAAAGAGCAGATGAACCGCATTATTGAAACGCGCAGCGATGGCCTGACGTTTCACTATAAAGCCATTGATCAGGTTCGCGCCGAAGGCCAGCAATTAGTGAATCAGGCAATGGGTGGAATTTTACAGGACAGCATTAATGAAATGGGCGCGAAAGCGGTGCTGAAAAGCGGCGGTAACCCATTACAGAATGTGCTGGGAAGCCTGGGGGGGCTGCAATCCTCAATCCAAACCGAGTGGAAAAAGCAGGAAAAAGATTTCCAGCAGTTTGGCAAAGATGTTTGTAGCCGCGTTGTGACTCTGGAAGATAGCCGCAAAGCCCTGGTCGGGAATTTAAAATAATCCTCTATTTTAAGACGGCATAATACTTTTTTATGCCGTTTAATTCTTCGTTTTGTTACCTGCCTCTAACTTTGTAGATCTCCAAAATATATTCACGTTGTAAATTGTTTAACGTCAAATTTCCCATACAGAGCTAAGGGATAATGCGTAGCGTTCACGTAACTGGAGGAATGAAATGGAGTTTTTCAAAAAGACGGCACTTGCCGCACTGGTTATGGGTTTTAGTGGTGCAGCATTGGCATTACCCAATATCACCATTTTAGCAACCGGCGGGACCATTGCCGGTGGTGGTGACTCCGCAACCAAATCTAACTACACAGCGGGTAAAGTTGGCGTAGAAAATCTGGTTAATGCGGTGCCGCAACTAAAAGACATTGCGAACGTTAAAGGCGAGCAGGTAGTGAATATCGGCTCCCAGGACATGAACGATAATGTCTGGCTGACACTGGCGAAAAAAATTAACACCGACTGCGATAAGACCGACGGCTTCGTCATTACCCACGGTACCGACACGATGGAAGAAACTGCTTACTTCCTCGACCTGACGGTGAAATGCGACAAACCGGTGGTGATGGTCGGCGCAATGCGTCCGTCCACGTCTATGAGCGCAGACGGGCCATTCAACCTGTATAACGCGGTAGTGACCGCAGCTGATAAAGCCTCCGCCAACCGTGGCGTGCTGGTAGTGATGAATGACACCGTGCTTGATGGCCGTGACGTCACCAAAACCAACACCACCGACGTAGCGACCTTCAAGTCTGTTAACTACGGTCCTCTGGGTTACATTCACAACGGTAAGATTGACTACCAGCGTACCCCGGCACGTAAGCATACCAGCGACACGCCATTCGATGTCTCTAAGCTGAATGAACTGCCGAAAGTCGGCATTGTTTATAACTACGCTAACGCATCCGATCTTCCAGCTAAAGCACTGGTAGATGCGGGCTATGATGGCATCGTTAGCGCTGGTGTGGGTAACGGCAACCTGTATAAATCTGTGTTCGACACGCTGGCGACCGCCGCGAAAAACGGTACTGCAGTCGTGCGTTCTTCCCGCGTACCGACGGGCGCTACCACTCAGGATGCCGAAGTGGATGATGCGAAATACGGCTTCGTCGCCTCTGGCACGTTGAACCCGCAAAAAGCGCGCGTTCTGCTGCAACTGGCTCTGACGCAAACCAAAGATCCGCAGCAGATCCAGCAGATCTTCAATCAGTACTAATCGCCTCGCCCCGGTATCGTGCCGGGGTTTTTCACTTCAGACTCACGTCCATTGCCAATTATAATTACCCTAATGATAATCACCGGAATAAATTATTCTGCGCGAGGGTTTTCGGGTGAAAAAGCAATGGATTGTTGGCACGGCGCTGCTTATGTTGATGACAGGTAATGTCTGGGCAGATGGCGAACCACCAACTGAAATATCTTAAAAGATCAATTCAAAAAGCAGTATCACGGCATTCTCAAGCTTGATACTATCACCTTAAAAAATCTTGATGCTAAGGGTAATCAGGCCACCTGGTCAGCGGAAGGCGATGTCTCTTCCAGTGACGATCTCTATACCTGGGTCGGTCAGTTGGCAGATTACGAACTGCTCGAACAGACCTGGACGAAAGATAAACCGGTAAAATTCTCGGCGATGTTAACCAGTAAAGGAACGCCCGCGTCTGGCTGGTCGGTGAACTTTTACTCTTTTCAGGCGGCAGCCAGCGATCGTGGGCGGGTGGTCGACGATATCAAAACGAATAATAAATATCTGATCGTGAATAGCGAAGATTTCAATTATCGCTTTAGTCAGCTTGAATCTGCGTTGAATACCCAGAAGAACTCGATTCCTGCGCTGGAAAAGGAAGTGAAAGCGCTTGATAAGCAAATGGTGGCGGCGCAGAAAGCAGCGGATGCATATTGGGGAAAAGATGCAAACGGTAAGCAAATGACCCGCGAAAGACGCCCTTTAAAAAAATTCACCAACAGCGTGATGAGTTTAATAAACAGAACGATAGCGAGGCGTTCGCGGTTAAATATGACAAAGAGGTTTATCAACCGGCGATTGCGGCATGTCATAAACAGAGTGAAGAGTGTTATGAAGTGCCGATTCAGCAGAAACGAGATTTCGATATCAACGAACAACGGCGACAGACTTTTCTGCAATCACAAAAACTTAGCCGTAAATTGCAGGATGACTGGGTAACGCTCGAAAAAGGGCAATATCCGTTAACGATGAAAGTTTCAGAAATAAACAGTAAAAAAGTCGCGATTTTGATGAAAATTGACGATATCAACCAAGCTAATGAACGCTGGAAAAAAGATACCGAACAACTGCGGCGCAATGGTGATTAAGTAACTCATGTTAAGTGCCTTTGCCGGATAATATAAAAAGTTATCCGGCAAATATTTTTTACATTAGCCTAGTAGCTGTGGAATGAACAAGGATATTTGCGGAATGTAAGTGATCATCATCAACGCTACTAGCAATGCAGCATAAAATGGCAGCAATGGTTTGATTAAATGTTGAATCTTCACACCCGAGATAGAACAACCAACAAATAGCGCACTACCCACCGGCGGGTAATGACTCCAACTTATTGATAGTGTTTTATGTTCAGATAATGCCCGATGACTTTGTCATGCAGCTCCACCGATTTTGAGAACGACAGCGACTTCCGTCCCAGCCGTGCCAGGTGCTGCCTCA
>ENA-OQIG01000975-OQIG01000975.1-human-gut-metagenome-genome-assembly--contig:-NODE-975-length-14058-cov-3.134089_pt1 | contig 14058 bp, 16 predicted proteins | sample MGYA00242576_ERZ504741 | MGnify/ENA primary metagenome ERZ504741 (study PRJEB26092, sample SAMD00036436) | human gut metagenome | host: Homo sapiens | study: EMG produced TPA metagenomics assembly of... | reverse complement strand
AACATGTAAGATGAATGGATTACGGCCGGTGAAATATATAGCGGAGATTTTAACTAAATTAACGGCAGGAGAAACAAATTATATGTCACTATTACCTATCAACAATAATAAAGAATAATAATTTTTTGATGAAGAGATTCTCTATACCCCTAGAGAGGAAAGAGAAAGGCACAGCCATACAATGAGTGCTTACATTTGTTCTAAGAAGGCAATGTCTCGGAATCAACGTTTTCTCTTAGAGAACCACTCTTTAAACTCTGCTACTCGGGCTTTGCTGACAAGTATTTTTTCTTTGATTCCTGAATAATACAAGTTGATGGACAGTCAGCTGTTGAACCATAAGTCAATATCTTTGATAGCTTCTCGCGAAATAAGATATTGGCGGTTAGCTCGAAAGAAAAGAGAAGGATTGAGACACTCCGTAAGTTCATCTAATGTTTGAGAAAAACAGTATTCGGTTTCATCGGTTAAGACTACTTTGACCTGACAGTCCTTAATATAAAACAATTGTATCATATCTACAGAAACGGGCAATAGTTTGTCTCCTTTGGTAGGAATAAGGAAATGACTTTTATAGTTTTCTTGCTTTTGGAGTGAATGTATTAGTTTCAGTAGCTCATTCTCCTGTTGTGGAAAAGAAAACTGGTGTTTGTCAGCAGCATCCTGTAAACCTTGGAGCTTATCGAAAGCGTGTTCTATGTCTTCCTTACCGATGGGTTTTAATAAGTAGTCGATGCTGTTTACTTTGAATGCACGTAACGCATATTCATCATAGGCAGTTGTAAAGATAATCGGACAAGTAATATTGATATGATTGAATATCTCGAAGGCGGAACCATCTGCCAGGTGAATATCCATGAATACCAGTTCCGGCATCGGATGAGAACTGAACCATTCGATAGTGGAACTGATACTATCCAGTATGGTCACGATTTCTCCATTCGGTTTTATCTCATTAAGCAGTGAAGTCAGGTTTCGTACTGCTGCTTTTTCGTCTTCTATAATGACAATCTTCATGGTGATTATTGTTCTAGTTGTGATTTTTCAATCAAAGGAATACAAACTGTAAACTCTCTGTCCTCCGTTATTTGTATATCCCGTTTAAACAAGAGCCTGTATCGCTTGGCAAGGTTGGCAAGTCCGATACCGGTTCCGGAAGTTGCAGTCCATTTGGGCTGAATGTCGTTGCTGATAGACAAATTGCCGTTATCGTCCGTCGTGATATGAATGGTCAACGGCTTCCGGTTGCTGATTTCGTTGTGCTTTACTGCATTCTCAATCAACACTTGCACCGCCATTGGAGGGAGGAGATATTCTTCGTAGGCATTGCTTATCTGTATGTCGAATTGTAGATTGTTCTCAAAACGCATCTTTAATAGAAATATATAAGCGGAAACAAATTCTATTTCTTCCCGGAGACTGACACATTGTGACTCATTACTTTGTAAAGTATACCTTAGTACCCGGGAGAGTTCCTGAATGTAATCCTGCGCTTTATCCTGATTTTCGCGTACCAGCGAACGCAGGGTATTCAGCGAGTTGAACAGCATGTGTGGGTTCAGCTGATTCTTCAGTACTTCATACTGATTGCGGAGATTCTCTGCCTGAAGCTGTTCGTTCTCAATAAGTACCAGTTGCTGCTTGAATATAAGATGAATGATACAGCAACTACTGGTGACGAGACATGCCACAATAAAATCCCGCAATGGATGCAAATAATGATGTACCATGGCATCGATGGCCGGAATATCAAACGTTCTGTGAAGGAAAACAAAAAACTGTCCTGACAAGTTACTCAATATCCATGTCACGATAAAGGAAAGCAAAATCTTTGTCCCTGTAATTTTAATGGAAGCCTGATTGAAATGAAACAAACGGGTATTGATGGCAAAAAGTAACAATAGCGACAGAAAGGTAAACAGTATTTCGTTTGCCACATCTATAAACTTCATCCCCGGGAATAAGGAATGACTTTCGAAACGGTCGAAAAGAGATACTGATTCAGGAAAATGAATCAGTACAGCAACCGCTAAGGAGATGATGACTGTGGAAAGTATATATTTATCTTTTTTTATTGCTTTGGCTATCATACAACAAAGATAGTGGTAAATTATGAGTTACCGGTTATAAAATGTCAATGCTGTTGTCACAGTTGGTCAATTATTGTTTCTGAATGTGTGCCGTGACATACATACCGGGGCGGAATTGTACATTTTCCTCCTTGATGGAAGCATACACTTCGAGCGAACGATTGGTTTCGTCTACTTTTTGTCCGATGGAAATCACGACGCCGTGAAAGGTTTGTGTCCCCATTCCGTTTACACGAAACTGTACCGGGCTGCCGACTTGTATGTCTGCAAGATCTTTCTCGTAAGTAGTCAGGCAAAGCATCGGGCTGCTTTTATCGATAAGTTCGAAAAGTGCTTCTCCCGGATTGATATATTTGCCGATATTCATCTCTACATTAGCGGCATAACCACTAATGGGGCTTTGACTTCCAGTAGCGGTTGTATTCCGTTCTTAAGTAATGCCTCCGTTTGAACGCCTAAAAGAGAAAGTTGTGCAGCAGCGGCGTCCTGGCGACTCTTCATGGAGAGAAAGTCCGCTTTACTTTGCTGGAATTTCTTTTGAGAAGCTGCTTGTTCGGCAGACAGATTTTTTTGCCGTTCGTATTCAGCTAAGAGATATTCGGTCTGTGCGTGGCTGTCCAGATAAGTTTGTTGCAGGGTGATGAACTCCGGATTCTCTAACGTGGCGATTACACTGTTTGCAGCCACCCATTGCCCTGGAAGCAGAGAAGCCTTTTTTACAATGCCTCCCATGGTTAAAGCAATGGTTGCCTGACGTTGAGGAGGAAGAACGATTCGTCGTTGAACGAAACCTGATTAGGCTTTGAGGTAGCTGAAGTGATGGCATCCACTTCGGGTTGTGCGATGGTATCTGCTATCGTTTCGGCAACGGGAATTGCGGCGGATTCGTTATTTGTAGTTTGCTGGTTTCCTTTGCAAGCCGTTAGAACTAGTAAAAGGATGGGATAAACTATTTTTTTCATATCTTATGTTTTATAATAATTATTCAGGGTGATGTATCTCATTCAATGTCTCGATTTTCCACCTACTTGAAAAGTTCATATTCCAGTGCAGCAATATTGTATTGGTAGACTGTTTCAATATAGCCTCTGCGTATCTCTCTGGCGGTGGTAATCGACTGTATATATTCGGCAATGCCTGTTTCGCTCTGCTGCAATTGCAGGTTGGCTGCCTTTGTCAGTTCATCCGCTTCTTTCAAGGCAGAAGAGGTATAATATCGTAAACTCTCATTATATCTGCGAAGGGATGCTTCCAGTTCGAGTGTCTTATTTCTTAACTCCCGGATGTTGGCGTCTGCTGTATTTGCGCTGAAGTGGCAGTTAGCCGTGCCTGCTTCACTTTGCTCTTTTGTGGCAGGAAGTAGATGGGGAAAGAAACCCCGATCATCCAGGCATTCAGATTCTTAAGTGGGAGAATGTCCTGACGTGTATACCCCACACTGATTTCAGGAAAGAAATGGCTCTGCTCTACATGGAGCATTGCTTTCGCTTCATCTGCCTGGCTTTGAAAGTAAGCAGTATGTGCTCCCGATAGGTTTCCATCCGAAATGCCGGTATAGAATAAGGATAAAGTGGAATCTACCGGAACAATGGGATCGTTGGAGTAGCAACTCCATTGAAAACGTGCCAATGCCATTTTCTCTTCTTCTTTTGCTTGGAACCAGCGGTTATGCAGATCGGCAGCTATGGTGGTCATCATATTTTTTTCGAGCAAGGTAATCTCTCCTTGTTGGTATCGTAATTCTCCGATGCGCTGCAGCTCTTCTGCCATTTTATCCTGATCCCGATACATTGAGCAGAGATTAGTGGCATATTGGTAGTAGGCCCACGCCCTTTTCACTTCTGCTGTGATTTCTTTCTCTACCATCTGCCGATAATAGGTGTTCGTTTTTACCTGACGGTTGACTAACGCATTCTTGTAGAATGGCGTTAGAAGGGAGCCCAGGCTTTGCTCGAAAGCCAGTTCCTTGTCTTTTTTGTTTTCTCCGTTAAGTTGACCCCAGGAATAGCTGAACGAGGTAGGCGTTGCTTCTATCACTTCTCCGCGAGTGGCTTTGGCTTGTTGAATAGCATTATTGGCTATTTTCAGGCGAGGATGATTTTGTTTGGCTATTTCTATCGCCTGTTCGAGACTAACAGTTTGTGTCTGTTGAGCGGAAACGAACGCGGGAAGAAATAAGAACAGGAGAAACAATTCCCCGAAAGGCCGGTGCAGTTTGATTCCCGGACGTCTCCAGGTAGCAAATGAATTTACAATTTTGTAAAACACCGGAATGATGAGTAAAGTCAGTACGGTAGAAATAATCAACCACCGATGACCACTGTTGCCAACGGACGTTGTACTTCTGCGCCGGCTGAAGTGGCTATTGCCATCGGGACGAATCCCAAAGATGCAACCAGTCCTGTCAGGAATACAGGACGGAGCAAGTGTGGAGTCCCTCTTTTGATAATCTGGTTTGTAGTCATGGAATAGGTATTTTGTTTACGAAGTTCGTTGAAGTGATTTACCATCAGGATACCATTCAATACTGCTACCCCGAACAAAGCAATGAATCCTACTCCGGCCGATATGCTAAACGGGAGCCCGCGTAGCCAAAGTGCGGCGATACCACCGATGAGCGATAGGGGGACGGTTGAGAATACCATCAGGGTATAGGTGATGTTCTTGAATGCGAAGAACAGAATCAACAGAATAAGCATTAATGCCACTGGGATGACCACCAGTAAGGTATTGATGGCATTTTGCAAGTTTTCGAACTGGCCGCCGTATTCGAAGTAATATCCCGGCTTCAGTTTGATGTTCTTGTCCAGTGTCTCTTGAATATTGGCGACAACTTGCTGGATGTCTGCGTCACGCACATTGACACCGATGACGATGCGCCGTTTGGTTGCATCCCGATTGATTTGCAGTGGCCCACTGACAAGTCGATGCTTGCTACCTCTCCAACAGGAATTTGAATTCCTTCCGAAGTGCGTACAAACAACTTATCAAGATTCAAGTCGGCCACTTTCTCCTGGTCAAGCCGTACCACGAGATCGAATCTCCGTTCGTTTTCAAAGACTACACCTGTTGACTCTCCGGCATAGGCAGTTCGGATAATGGTGTTAAGCTCTTGTATGTTGATGCCGTAACGGGCTATTTTGCTACGGTTGTATTTCACTACCAATTGGGGTAATCCCATCGTCTGCTCAACGATGACATCCGCTGCTCCCGGCACTTTTTCTACAAAGGTAGCTGCTTCTTTGGCTCTTTCATATAATTCGTGCGTGTCTTCTCCATATAGTTTGATGGCAATATCTGCTTTTGCTCCCGTCATCAGCTCGTTGAAGCGAAGCTGTATCGGTTGCGAGAAGTTGAATTCGGCACGTTCAGAGAGCGGAGCAAGTGCATCTTTCATTTTATCCACCATTTCTGCACGGCTTCCGGCACTTGTCCATTCTTTGAATGGTTTCATGATAATCATCACATCAGCATCTTCCACTGCCATCGGGTCAGTGGGAACTTCCGCCGTTCCTATTTTGGCTACCACGTGTTTGATTTCAGGGAATTTATCCATTAATGCTTTCTCTGCCAAGCGGGAAACTTCGATACTTTCGGTCAGCGAACTTCCTGCGGGTAGTGTCATTTGCATGGCAAAATCACCTTCGTCCAAAGTGGGAATGAACTCTGCTCCCAGGCGGGTAAAGAGAAAAAGTGAACCGATCAGCGCGGAGAAGGCTACGATGACGGTACGCCATTTGTGACGAAGACAGGCGCGCAGGGTGTGCTGGTAGATCTTGTTCAATTTCTCGAAGAAGCGGTCGGCAAGGGTGGGTTTCACAACAATGGTATGCTTCAGAAAGAGGGAGGCCATCATAGGAACATAAGTCAGTGAAAGAATTAAGGCTCCGATAATGCAGAACACAAGTGTTTTAGCCATAGGAGTGAAATATTTCCCTTCAATCCCGTTCAATGTAAGGATGGGGAAGAAGACGATAAGGATAATCAACACTGCAAAAGTGGCCGAACGTGCAACGCCGGAAGCTCCTTTTTCCACTTCTTTGTCCATCTCTTTGCGGGTCAGTGTGCGGCCTCGGAATTGTTTTCCGTAAATGTGGGCGAGGATACCTTCCAAGATAACGATAGAGCCATCTACTACAATACCAAAGTCAATGGCGCCAAGACTCATCAGATTGGCGGTGACATTGAATACACGCATCATGATAAAAGCGAAGAGCATTGCCAGCGGGATGACGGATGCGACAATCAGTCCGGCACGGAGGTTGCCGAGGAAGAGGATAAGTACAAGGAAGACGATAACCGCTCCTTCAATCAGGTTGTTGACAACCGTAGAGATGTTCCGGTTTACCAGTTCCGAACGGTTCAAGTAAGGTTCTATACTGACTCCTTCGGGTAATAGCTGCTGTATTTTTTCTACCCGTTTTTCGAGTTCTTGAGTCACTACATTTGCGTTGGCACCTTTCAGCATCATGCAATTCCGCCGACACACTCGCCCTCACCATCCTTTGTCATGGCACCGAAACGCTTTGGAGAACCGAAGCGGACAACTCCTACATCACTGATATGTACCGGAATCCCATTCCGGTTGGTCACTACAATCTGTTCAATATCCTTGATGCGGGTAATCATACCTTCCGACCGGATATAGTAGGCGTTCTTTATCTTCTCAATGTAGCTTCCGCCGGTATTTTGGTTGTTGCTGCTAAGTGCTTCGAACACCTCGCCGATAGTGATATTCAAAGAAAACAGCGTCCGGATCGACGGCTACTTCATATTGTTTCAGGTAACCGCCGAAACTATTGATTTCTACTATACCGGGTATACCGGACAACTGACGTTTCACCATCCAGTCTTGAATGGTGCGGAGTTCCATTGCGTCATATTTCTTCTCATATCCGGGAGCTACCTTCAATATATACTGGTAAATCTCTCCCAAACCGGTGGTGATGGGCATCATCTCCGGTGTTCCGAGTTCGGAGGGAATCTCGCTTGTTACGCTTTGTATTTGTTCATTTATCAACTGCCGTGCATCGAGTGTGGGGACACTTTCTTTAAAAACGACCGTTACGACCGATAGCCCGAAGCGGCTGACAGAACGGATATCTTCGACATTCATAATATTGCTCATCGCTATTTCGATAGGCATAGTGATGAGTTGTTCCACCTCTTGTGGCGCGAGTGTAGGGGATACGTCACTATTTGTACCTGATTATTGGTAATGTCGGGCACGGCATCGATAGGTAGTGTCAGCATCGCATAGATACCTCCGATAAACAGGAAGAGAGTAGTGAGTCCTACAAACAGCTTCTTCTTGATTGAAAAACGTACAATAGCTGTAAACATGATTTTTGTTGTATTATTATTTCACGGTACAAAATTACTACCTATCTTCATCCGTTATCATTAAGAATAAATGAAGCGGAAAGATTGTGGAGTGAAGTGACGGATTTGGGAATTGAAAGATGTAAAATCATAGTTCTTGTTTCACTGCTGAACAAACATTTCTTTCAGTTTACTCGTTTAATATAAAAACAAACTAAATGTATATTCAACATGAAAACATTCGTCTTGATGATGGTAAGCCTGTTGTTTGCAATTTCTTCGGAAGCGCAAAACAAGTCTTTTTATGATTTTACAGTGAAAACTATTGATGGTAAGGACTTTCCTCTTTCTTCATTGAAAGGTAAGAAAGTGCTGGTAGTCAACGTGGCATCTAAGTGTGGGCTGACGCCCCAGTATGCTCAACTGGAAAAACTATATGAGAAATATAAAGAAAAAGACTTTGTTGTTATCGGTTTTCCGGCGAATAACTTTATGGGACAAGAACCGGGTAGTAATGAAGAAATAGCCAAGTTCTGTTCTTTGAACTATGATGTTACTTTTCCGATGATGGCTAAGATTTCCGTTAAAGGAAAAGATATGGCTCCTCTTTATCAATGGTTGACGGAGAAAAAACAGAATGGAAAAGAAAACGCACCGGTTCAGTGGAATTTTCAGAAGTTTATGATTGATGAGAACGGACATTGGGCGGGAGTTGTGTCTCCGAAAGAAAGTCCGTTCTCTGAAAAGATTATTACTTGGATAGAGAAGGAATAAGAGAGACTTTTTTCAGCTCTTCTTCGAAGTTGGGAGTGAAGATTCCTTTACCCAGATTTTCTTTTATTTCTTCGATCTTCCAAAATCGTCCACCGTCCAGTTCGTCGCTGGGATGGATTTCTTCCTCATAAACGGTTTTGTGGACAAAAACAAGCTCTTTTTCACGGCTGGATTCAAAAACATAACTGGTGAGAAGCTCGGGGGTGAAGTCTGTGATGCCCAATTCTTCACGGACTTCTCTCTTTAGGGCGATTTCTACGCTTTCGCCCAAATCAATATGTCCGCCCACAGCCGTATCCCATTTCCCCGGTTGAATATCTTTCCATTCGGGTCGTTTCTGTAAATAGATGTCTCCTTGGGTATTGAATACGTGAAGGTGAACTACCGGATGAAGCAGTTTGCTACCGCTGTGACATTCTCCGCGAGTAGCGGCTCCGGTGATATTTCCCTGTTCGTCTACGATAGGGAACATTTCCTGGTTATTATCGCTTGGCATAGTGTCTTTTATATTGGGTGAAATCTTACGGAGAGGAGAATATCTTATGGTATTAATAAAGAAGAATCTCCATAACTTAGGAATCGGAAATCATGCGCCAGTGCATAATCATAAATTGTGTGCCAATTCCCTTTTACAAAAGCTGAAACCAAAAGCAGCAAGGTACTTTGCGGCTGATGGAAATTAGTAACCATCGCTTTTACTATTTTATAATTGTATCCCGGTGCTATGATAATCTGTGTACTGGTGTGAAGGGTTTCCAAACCATTCCTGTCGAGATATCCTAATATCTTTTGCAACGCAACAACGGGAGGAATCTGGTCGTACTTTTCATAAGGCTGCCATTGTTTGACACGTAGTTCTTCTTCCGTAGCATACGGATTTTCAGCCAATGTAACTCCAATGTGATACAGGCTTTCCAGAGTCCGTACAGAAGTAGTCCCTACTGCAATAGCACAACCGTCGTGGTCAATCAGTTTTTTGATGGTACTCCGATTGACCGATATATATTCCGTGTGCATCTCGTGACCTTCGATTTCTTCACTTTTTACAGGTTTGAATGTGCCTGCTCCTACATGTAGAGTTAATTCTTCAAGATCAATCCCTTTCTCTTGAAGTGCATCCAATACTCGTGGAGTAAAATGTAATCCCGCCGTAGGCGCAGCTACCGAACCTTTAATCTTAGAATAAACAGTCTGATAAGTCTCCTTGTCACTTTCTTCCGTATCCCGGTTTAAGTAAGGAGGAATAGGAAGTTCTCCGAATACTTCAAGGATATCGGCAAACGTCACTTCCGGATTATCCCATGCAAAATCTACCCAATGGCTGGTTCCTTTACATTCTCCTCGGGTAGCGGTCAGGGTAATAGGGAATCCTTTGACGGTCATTTCGCGTTTCAATTGTCCGTCTTTCCATTTCTTCAGATTGCCGATCATACAAAGCCAGGCGGCATGTGCTGTCTGTTGGAAATTCAAGACATAATCGTTTGGCTGAATCGGTTCAAGACAAAACACTTCGATCAGTGCTCCCGTCTCTTTTCGAAAATGGAGGCGTGCCTGAATGACTTTTGTATTATTGAATATCATCAGACTGCCTTGCGGCAGATATTCCGGCAAAGAAGTGAAAACATCTTCACTAACTTCTCCACGACGGTATATTAAGAGTTTGGACTGGTCGCGGGTAGGCAACGGGAATTTAGCAATACGTTCATCCGGAAGAGGATAACTGTATTCACTGATATGGATATGTCTAGGATCTTCTTTCATTGTTTTCTAAAATAAAAAGAGGTTAGAACCCATTCGGTTTCTAACCTCTTTAACCAGTCGGGGTGACTGGATTCGAACCAGCGACCACACGCCCCCCAGACGCGTACTCTAACCGGGCTGAGCTACACCCCGAATTGCGGATGCAAAAGTACAGATTAATTTTTAAATAGCAAATAAATAGTGTGAAATTTCTTCTATTATAAATTCCATAGTTAGTGCTATCTGTTGGTTATTAATAGATTATGGAGTTTGTTTTGTTTGTTGGTGGGGCAGAATAAAAAGATGTTATGGATTTATATTTAATTCCATATTGCATTTTTCGGTTTATGCAAAATGGCTGAGTTGTGGGACTAAATCATATAATTAACCGAAAAACTTTAATAAAACTTTAATCGAATTTTCTTATCAGAACCTCATCGCTGTCTTTAAATTTATGTATTTATATGTATATAAATAATAATTATGGATGGTGTTTGTATTTATATTTCACAACTTTATGCTCCGCAATTTTAAAAAGTTTCACAGAGAAATTGTAGATTTACTAAATGATGATTTGTAATTATATGAGATGGGTTTGTTCTTCTTTTTATGAAAAAAGGAAACAATGTGGTGGGTTTGTGTTTCTAATTAATAAATTGAAAATTAGTAAATTATTTAATAGGCTTGATAAAGAAGATAAACATGGTAAGAAGGTGTGAAAAATTACATGTTAATGATTGTTTCTGTTTCTGATAAATTTATTTTTTGATGTATATATTTGTGTTGTAATATTTATAAATAAAGTTTGTCGGGAGGATAAGAATATGGCAACAGTTAAATTTGTGTTGTACAAAAGTAACAAGCGAAAAGACGGGAGCTATCCTGTATGTTTGAGAGTAACTAAAAAAGGTAAGCTCAAGTACATTTGATTTAAATTTATCTGCATTTGATGGGCAGTGGAATGAGGAGACTTGCCGCTTTAAGAATGATAAGCGTGTCAATCCTAATTATGAATTATATAATGGGCTGTTGAGCCATTACGAAGACCGAAAAAATACTATCCTAAGGAAGTTTTTGGAAGAGCGTGTAGATTGGACTTTGAATCAGTTTGAATCAGAATTTTTGGGTATGTCAAGGCAGGGAAAGGTTTATGACTACTTTATGAGGCAGGTCGAGAATTTGAAAGCTACAAAACATATTGGAAATGCAAAGGTTTATGAGCGAACTCTACGCATGTTGGCAAAATATGACCCGAAGATTAAAGAACGGGTATTTTCAGAATTGGATATAAAATATATCAATCGTTTTAATTTGGAAATGGAAAAAGACGGGTGCTGTGGCAATACCCGTAAATATTACCTTAAAACATTACGGGCGGTTATGAACAGGGCAATAAAGGAGCATGAAGCCTCATCAAGGACCTATCCGTTCGGTAAAAATGGTTTTGAAATAGGTTGTTTGGAGGAAGAAACAGAGAAACGCTATTTACAGCCAAAGGATTTGGAACTTTTAAAGAATTCGCCCCAAACGAATTTTGTATTGGAGCGTGCCCGTATGCTGTTTTTATTTTCCTATTATTGTTATGGGATGAGTTTTGTTGATATGGCAAAGCTTACGACTGAAAATATAGTTGTATCGGAAGGGATAGAACATATTATTTATAAACGGGAAAAGACGAAGAATGTCAAGAACATGAAGCCGTTAATAATACCTGTTACCCCTGCCTTGAAAGATATATTGGAGTGGTTTAAACAAAATACTTCTTTAGTAGGAAATTATCTTTTGCCTATAATAACGAAGGATTATGACGGAGAGCAACTGTATGATCATATACGTACCCGTTATCAACGCCTTAATAATAACCTGAAGAAATTAGGTAAGATATTAGGTGTTGAGAAGAATCTTACCACCTATGTGAGTCTCATACGATGGCTATGACGTTGCAGGGTAATGACGTTTCCCGCGAAACAATTAGCGCAGTATTGGGACATCGTGACATTAAAACCACCATGACATATTTGGATAGTTTGTCACAAAATGTTTTGGATAGAGTTGCAATGTTATTATAATAATTTATTAAATCTTATTTGATATGATTTTAACGCTAAAAACACCCTTGGAAAAATTAATAGATAAACTCCTTAAGGGGGAAGTAACGGCATTATCAGAGAAGAGGTTCTATCTTTATGTTGAAAATTTAACAAATGGGGATAAAGGTAAACTTCGGCAAGCATTAAAAGACATAGATGATATGGTTGCTAATTGGAAGGATAGTTATTTTATATCCGTTTATGAAGAAAGGGTAGCAGCTTTTAATCGAAATAGATTACAAATAACACCTCAAGAGTTAGATGATATTTATCATGAAGAAAATTATTTATTGAAGTCTGGTAAAATTGCACTGTCAGTAGATTATTTATATGAATCTATTGCAAAGTATGGTTTTATAAATGAACATCATCAGGATGCGGTAGAAAGTGCATGTTTCTATCATGACATAGAGTTTTTGCGGAAAGAGTGGGAGTATTTAGTGTTGGCTCCGATAATGTCATTACGGGATATTGTTTGTAGTATGTTGGGTATGGTCTGTGATCCTCCTAAAAGTGAGTCGCAGACGTCTAGTAGACCATTAAAACGGATAGAAGATTATCCGGAGATATTTGGTCTTAGTATTTGTTGTGAGTTGACAGGCTATGCAAAGCATACGATTTATAAGTGGACTCGTACTAAAGAGATACCGTGTCATCGTTCCGGCACTAATGGGCGTAAATTGGTATTCAAACGTGATGAAATCGTAGAATGGCTGACAGCTCGGAAGCAGGAAACGAATGAGGAATTTGTCGAAAGGATGGAAAATCAGTTGGCGGCATCGTTTTCGTAAATAGTAATAAACTCAATTATGTACAGGTTTTTATATACATCTAAATTTAATAGTCATGTATGATAAAGTCAAGTTGGTATTACATGCCCTACCAACAGGGTACAATTGGCAATCAGTCTTAAGCCGTATAGTTGCGTATTCCTACCGTGCTGACGGTACAGGTGGGTTGGGGTGGTGGCATGGTCGTACTATTATAGCTACAGAAACGTGTGTGTCATTCGAGGGTAGTCTTCCTAAGTCTTTATGGGGTCACAATACGCATACTATGTCATTGAGTGATGTTGAGTGTTGTATTATGATGTTAAGTGAGGATTTGGGAGTACCTATGTATGATGCAGAGGTGGAGTATGTAGAGTTTGCTCATAACTTTGAAATGTCGTAACCCCCTGTATTTTATTTAAGGAAGTTAAGTGGAATAAAGGGGTTCACTCCTAATGACTGGGCTGAAGGTAAGGTGGAACTGTATATTTCGACAAAGAGGGTGTACGGGTAAAGTTCTACGATAAAATATCAGAGGCTAAAAAGAAGAAAGAGTTACCCAAAGTGGGTAGAAGTAGTCTACCGGAGTATTTATTGAGGTATGAAATTACGCTTAAAAAGAAGGAGCTGTTTAAGTTGTTTAGAAGAGAGATTACAGCCGGTGAATTATGGGACAAACGTGTATTTTGGACGTTGGTTGCGGAGTGGTTTGGCTATTATGAAGATATGGAGAAGCTGCCTAATGACTGCTTGGATGTGGATTTTAATATTTTTGAGAGCGCCAAGGACTTTGATAAATGGTGCATTTGTATAGTAAGCGCGGGACAAAACTTGGGTTATTATGTGAAAAACGTTCTATTTAAGTTGCGTAAAAATCCGCAGCCCGAAGACAGAGTTCGACACGCTCAGTTCCAAAAAAGAATCCAGGATGCGTCAGAATGGGGGAAAAATCATTTGGTACTCCCCAGCCTAATATTGGAGTTGACCGATAAGATTGAACACTATCTTACTTGGTTGTTGGAAAGTTCAGAAGACGGCATGAGTATAGAAGAGGAGCAACAGCTATTTTATCAAGTCAATTAACCGTCTTATGGAAGCGAATAGAAAGAATTGGGGTGTGACCTATGTTATTGGATATTCCCAATTAATTTATTTCAAATAACAGGATTAAAAACAGGCTCTAATATGAGGAATATATGTAAGAGCACCAATCTTATACGTGATATGCCATGTATATTAGTGCATTCTAGGAAAATATAATTATCAATATTG
>ENA-OQIG01000974-OQIG01000974.1-human-gut-metagenome-genome-assembly--contig:-NODE-974-length-14061-cov-1.627243_pt1 | contig 14061 bp, 24 predicted proteins | sample MGYA00242576_ERZ504741 | MGnify/ENA primary metagenome ERZ504741 (study PRJEB26092, sample SAMD00036436) | human gut metagenome | host: Homo sapiens | study: EMG produced TPA metagenomics assembly of... | reverse complement strand
CTGGGCAACAGCTTCCGGTCGACTGGTGGTGGGTTAGCAACGGCAGCCGCGTTTGCTACCTTCGTCTAGTGACCAGTGACAAGAGACCAGGTGACCGGGGTGTGTATTTTTCACCACCCCTTTTAAAGGAGTCCCCATGAACCAATTCGTCCATTTACATACCCATACCCAATACAGCCTCCTGGATGGTCCTGCCGGATCCCGGAACTGGTCCAGTACGCCAAGGAACTGGGCATGCCCGCCCTGGCCATTACGGACCATGGGGTCATGTACGGGGTCATCGAATTCTACCAGGAATGTGAAAAAGCCGGCATCAAACCCATCATCGGCTGCGAAGTGTACATCACTTCCGGTTCCCATCTGGACAAAAGCCTGGAAACCCGGAGCAAGCTGTACCACCTGATCCTCCTGGCCGAAAACCGCACCGGCTACCAGAACCTGATGAAACTGGTGTCCATCGGCGAAGTGGAGGGCTTCTACTACAAACCCCGGATCGACAAGGACGTGCTCCGCCGGTACAGCGAAGGCTCATCTGTCTGTCCGCCTGCATCGCCGGGGAAGTGCCCCGTCACATCCTCCGGGGCGAACTGGAAACCGCCGAAAAGACCATGCTGGAATACCTGGACATTTTCGGCCGGGACCATTACTACCTGGAAATCCAGAACCACGGGCTGCCGGAAGAAGCCACTGTCCGCCAGGAACTCCGCCGGCTGGCCCAAAAGCACGGCATCAAACTGGTGGCCACAACGACCTCCATTACATCCGCAAGGAAGACGCCTCCGGCCAGGACATCCTGCTGTGCATCCAGACCAACGCCCGGTACCTGGATCCCCAGCGGATGCGGTTCAACAACGATTCCTACTACCTGAAAAGCCGGGAAGAGATGGAAGAACTGTTCCCGGAAGACAGGAAGCCCTGGACAACACCCTGGAGATTGCAGAGCGGTGCAATGTGCAGCTGGAATTCGGCCATCTGCTTCTGCCGGAATTTCCCCTGCCTCCGGGAGAGACCATGGACGGTTACCTGCGGAAACTCTGCGAAGAGGGGTTTCCCTCCCGGTATCCGGAGGACGACGCACCGCCCGGAGCGGATGGAATACGAACTGGGCATCATCAGACAGATGGGGTATTCCGGCTATTTCCTCATTGTGTGGGATTTCATCAACTACAGCCGGCGCCACGACATCCCGGTGGGCCCCGGCAGAGGCAGCGCCGCCGGAAGTATCGTGGCTTATCTGACCGGGATCACCAGCATCGACCCGCTGAAATACAACCTGATCTTTGAACGGTTCCTGAATCCGGAACGGGTGAGCATGCCCGATATCGATACGGATATCTGCTATGTGAAGCGCCATCTGGTGGTGGATTACCTGGCCCGGAAATATGGGGAAAGCCATGTGGCCAGATCATCACCTTCGGGACCCTGGCCGCCAAAGCCGCCGTCAAGGACGTGGGCCGGGCCATGGACATCCCCCTGAACGTGGTGAACCAGGTGAACAAGCTGATCCCCAATACCCCCGGGACCACCCTGAAAGCGCCCTGGAAGGCAGCCGGGAACTTCGGGAACTCCGGGACGGGGATCCCAGCATCGCCCAGCTGCTGGACTTTGCCAGAAAGTGGAAGGGATGCCCCGGCACACTTCCACCCATGCGGCAGGGGTAGTGATCACCCCTGGGGAACTGACGGACTATGTGCCCCTCCAGATCACCTCCAGCAGCGACGACGAACATGAATACATCTGCACCCAGTACGACAAGGACCGGTCCGAAAGCCTGGGGCTTTTGAAGATGGATCTTCTGGGGCTCCGGACCCTCACCGTCATCGACGATGCCCTGAAGATGATCAAAAAGAACCAGGGGACGGAGGTGGATATCCGGACCATCGATCTCCACGATCCCAAGACCTGCCGGATGCTCTGCAAGGGGGATACGGCGGCGGTATTCCAGATGGAAAGCGACGGCATGACCCAGCTGATGAAACAGCTGGCTCCGGAAGGGTTCGAGGATCTGATCCCTCTGGTGGCCCTGTACCGGCCCGGGCCCTGGGCAGCGGCATGGCCGAAGACTTCATCGCCGGCCGTCACGGCAGACGTACGGCCCAGGTGCTCCATCCCCTGATGGACCATTGTGGCCGACACCTACGGGGTCATCCTCTACCAGGAACAGGTGATGCAGATCGTATCCGCTGGGGGATTCGACCCTGGGGGAACGCAGGACATCCTGCGCCGGGCCATGGGGAAAAAGAAGGCCAAGCTGCTGGATCCATGAAGGAAAAATTCCTGGACGGCGCCCAGAAACTCCACGGCATCAGCCGGGAACTGGGCAGCGAGATCTTTGCCCTGCTCCAGCATTTTGCCGGGTACGGGTTCAACAAATCCCATTCCGCGGCCTATGCTCTGGTGGCCTACCACACCGCCTGGCTGAAGGCCAACTACCCAGTGGAATACATGGCCGCCTTCCTGAACAGCATCATCACCGTGGCGGACAAGGTGAGCTGGTACATCGGGGTGTGCCGGGACATGGGCATCCAGGTACTGCCTCCGGACATCAATACCAGTGAAGCCGGGTTTTCCGTGGACGGCCACACCATCCGCTTCGGTCTGGGGGCCATCAAAAGCGTGGGGGATGCGGCGGTCACCGTGATCCTGGAGGAACGGAAGAAACGGGGGCCCTTCAGGGACTTCTTTGACTTCACCCGCCGGGTGGACCTGTCCAAGGTGAACAAGCGTGGTGGAAGCCTGATCAAATGCGGTTCCATGAACGGATTCGGCCTGCGCCGGAGCCAGCTGCTGGCCATTATGGACCCGGCCCTGGAAGCGGCGGCCAGTGAACAGCGGGACCGGATCACCGGCCAGCTGGGCCTCTTTGGAGAAGAGGACATCGCCAGTGCCAACACCATTCCCATCCCCAACCTGCCGGAAATCCCCAAAGCTGAGATCCTCCGGCTGGAACGGGAACTGATCGGGTTCTATGTTACCGGTCATCCCCTGGATGCTTACCGGAACGCCCTCCGCCGGCTCACCCCCCTGATCCGCTGCACGGAGGAAAACTACAAGGATGGGGAACGGATTGCCGTGGGAGGCATCATCACCGATCTCCGGCTCCGCTCCACCAAAAACGGGGACCGGATGGCCTCCTTTGTGCTGGAAGACCTGACCGGCAACCTGACGGTGATCGCCTTTCCCCGGGCCTATGCCGCCAGCCGGGCCAACATCGACAAGGACCGGATCGTGATGATCCAGGGCATCCTGAAGCTGGACGAGGAGCAGGCCAGGATCTTTGCCAACCGGGTGGAGCCCCTCCAGGAAGAAGCCAAAGAAGTCCATCTCCACATCGGGCCGGGGAAGAACACCCAGGCGGTCCAGCAGCAGCTGGGGGGCATTTCGCCGCCTTCCACGGCAAGAACCCCGTATACCTCCACGTGGCCGACACCAAAAAAGTCATCCGGACCAATCCCCGTTTCTGGGTGGATCTGGATGCCCCCGCTTCGCCGATGCCATCGAACGGGTGCTGGGGAAGGGGAGCATGGAATGGTAGGGATTGCTGCGCCGGCAGCAATCCCTTTTTCTATAAGGAAGTCCTTATGCTCACAAAAATTCACCCATTATTTGTCGTGCAATTCTGTAGAAATTTCCGTTACAGAACTTGGATTAAATTATCTCTTAATTTAGAAATCAAGAGAAAATAAAAGGAAATGCCATTATACAGATTGTATACACGAGATGGGGAAATTTGAAACGCTAGTCTGACAAGTTCCTGCAATCCCTTGCATACCGGGAACACACGTGTTACAATGGAGCTGTGTGGTTTTGTACTATATGATTTTTAGGAGGTCGCTTTGTAATGAACATCGTTGTATGTGTTAAACAGGTACCGGATACCGCTGAAATGAAGATCGATCCGGTTACCAACAACCTCGTCAGAGATGGTGTAACCAATATTATGAACCCCTATGACCAGTACGCTCTGGAAACTGCCCTGCAGCTGAAAGACGAACTGGGCGCTCATGTAACCGTCATCACCATGGGGCCGCCTCATGCAGAAGCTGTCCTGAGAGACTGCCTGGCTGTAGGCGCTGATGAAGCCAAACTGGTCAGCGACAGAGCTTTCGGCGGTGCTGATACCCTGGCTACTTCCGCTGCCATGGCCAACACCATCAAACATTTCGGCGTTCCTGATCTGATCCTCTGCGGCCGTCAGGCAATCGATGGGGATACCGCTCAGGTCGGTCCTGAAATCGCTGAACATCTGGGTCTGCCCCAGGTCACCGCTGCCCTGAAAGTTCAGTCAAAGATGACACCGTAGTAGTGGACAGAGACAATGAACAAATGTCCATGACCTTCACCATGAAGATGCCCTGCGTGGTTACCGTAATGCGCAGCAAAGACCTGCGTTTTGCCAGCATCAGAGGCAAGATGAAAGCCAGAAAGGCTGAAATCCCTGTCTACACTGCTGCCGCCCTGGAAATTCCTCTGGACATCATCGGCAAGGCCGGCTCTCCGACTCAGGTTATGAAGAGCTTCACTCCGAAAGTGACCCAGGTACACGGTGAAATCTTCGACGATGAAGATCCTGCTGTGGCAGTCGATAAGTTGGTTAACAAACTGATCGAAGACAAGATTATTACGAAGTGAGGTTGGGTATAAATGGCTAACACGAAAGGTTTAAAGACCGGTAACGAAAAAGATTTATGGGTCTATGTTGAACATTACAAAGGCGAACCTGTTCACGTTGTATACGAATTGCTGGGCGAATGCCGGAAACTGGCTGACAAATGCAACCAGAAACTGGCCGCTGTCCTGATCACCGACGATGCCAAAGACGTTCCGTCCAAACTGATTGCCCGGGGCGCTGATCTGGTTTACGTCTGCCAGGATCCTGCTTTCAAATACTATTCCACTGACGAATACACCAATGCTTTCTGTGAAATGATCGATGAATATCAGCCTTCTTCCGTATTCATCGGCGCCACCAACGACGGCCGTGACCTGGGCCCCGTATCGCTGCCCGGGTGAACACCGGTCTGTGCGCAGACTGCACCATCCTGGACGCTGAAGAAGACGGCCTGATCGAATGGACCGTCCTGCTGCCGGTGGTAACATCATGGCTACCATCCTGTGCAAAGAACATCGTCCGCAGATGGGTACCGTTCGTCCCAAGACCTTCAAGGCCATGGAACCGGATGCTTCCCGTACCGGCGAAGTGATCAACTACACCCTGAAGAACCATGTGGATGACCGGGTAACCTGCATCCGCAGAGAAGAAGTGGTCAGCGAAGGCGAAATGGCCATCGACGATGCACCGTTCGTCTGCTCCGGCGGCCGCGGCATGAAAGCCAAAGAAAACTTCTCCCTGCTGTATGACCTGGCCCATGCTCTGGGCGGTGCCGTAGCGGCAGCCGTGCAGCTGTGGATGAAGGGTTCATCGAACATCCCGGCAAGTTGGTCAGTCCGGTAAAACCGTTACCCCGAAGATCTACTTCGCCTGCGGTATTTCCGGTTCTGTACAGCACAAAGCCGGCATGAGCAAATCCGATACCATTGTCTGCATCAACAAGGATCCGGACGCTCCTATGTTCGAAATCTCCAAATATGGTATCGTTGGCGATGCTCTGAAGATCCTGCCTCTGCTGACTGCAAAGATCAAGGCCTTCAAAGAATCCTAATAGTACACACGGAACTGAAAAGTCCGGGCTTGTTACAAGTCCGGACTTTTTTGGAAAGAGCACACACTGCTTTTTCCCTGCGCATCATGAATATTTCAGAGGGGGAACATTTCATGAAGAAAACAAAAATCATCTGCACCCTGGGGCCGTCCACGGACAAAAAAGAACTGCTGGTGGATATGATCCGCTCCGGGATGGATCTGGCCCGGTTCAACTTCTCCCATGGCTCCCACAGCGAATGTGAAGCCCGGCTGAACCTGCTGAAGGAAGCGGAAAAGGAAGCAGGGCGCCTGGTGGGCTATGTGGCCGATACCAAAGGCCCGGAAATGCGTCTGGGGCTGTTCAAAGGGGACAAGACCACCCTGGTGCCCGGCCATGAATTCATCCTCACCACGGAGGATGTGGAAGGGACGGCGGAAAAGGCCCATGTGAACTACGCCGGTCTGCCGGAAGAAGTGAAGCGGGGGGACACCATCCTGCTCAACGACGGAAAACTGTCCCTGGAAGTCCAGTCCACCACGGACAAGGAAATCCATACCATCGTGGTGAACGGCGGAGAAATCTCCTCCCGGAAACGGGTGGCAGTGCCTGGGGCTTTCCTGAAACTGCCCTTCCTGTCCGATGCGGATATTTCCGATATTACCTTTGCCGCCCAGCATGGCATGACCTACGTGGCCGCCTCCTTTGTGCGGAATGCCCATGACGCCATGGAAATCCGCCGTCTCCTGGAAAAACTGGGGTCCCCCATGGGGATCATCGCCAAGATCGAAAACCAGGAAGGGGTGGACAACATCGATGACATCCTCCAGGTGGTGGACGGGGTCATGGTGGCTCGTGGGGACCTGGGGGTGGAAATTCCCATGGAAGACGTGCCCATTGTCCAGAAGGAATCATCGCCAAATGCAACGCCCTGGGCAAGCCGGTGGTCACCGCCACCCAGATGCTGGAAAGCATGATCACCAATTACCGGGCCACCCGGGCGGAAGCCAACGATATCGCCAACTCCATCTTTGACGGCACCGACGCCATTATGCTCAGCGGAGAAACCGCATCCGGGGCTATCCCCTGGAAGCCGTCCAGACCATGGCCCGGATCGCCAAACGGACAGAAGACGCCATCGACTATGTCACTGTGTTCAAACACAAGGGCATCGGGGCCCAGGTCCAGATGACCGATGCCATCAGCCATGCCACCGTGCAGATCGCCCAGGAACTGGAAGCCAACGCCATCATGTCCATTACCGAAAGCGGCTACACCGCCCGTCTGGTGGCCAAATACCGTCCCAAAGCCCATGTGCTGGGGGTTTCTCCCAAAGAGGAAAGCCTGCGGCGGATGAGCCTGTACTGGGGCGTGACCCCGCTCCAAGGGGAAAACAAGGCCAGCACCGATGCGCTGATCGAAGCTCCCTGAAAAATGCCCTGGATGCAGGCTGATCAAAAAAAGGCGATTCCCTGGTGGTCACCGCCGGCATGAACGTGGGAAAGGTGGGCAGCACCAACCTGATCCAGGTGGTCAATGTGGGCCAGAAAATCGTCTCCGGCCAGGGCATCGGGAAGAAAGCCGCCAGCGGCATCGTCCTGCGGGTGGAAAAGAAAGCGGATCTGGAGCAGTTCAAGCCCGGGATGATCCTGGCCGTGGCGGCTCTGGAAAATGAAATGGGGACTGCGCCGCCCAGTCTGGCGGCATCATCGCCGAAGAAGGAGGCTTCACCTCTCCCGCCGCCATCATTGGCATCAACTACGGCATCCCGGTGATCGTAGGAGCCAAAGGAGCCATGGAAGCCCTGGAAACCGGCGACCTGGTAACCCTGGACGTAACCACGGGGAGCGTGTATGCAGGGAAGATCAATGTGAAATAACTGGTACTGTTGCATGGGCAACAGTACCGTCAGCAGTCAGCTGTCAACGGTCAACGGCCGTTGGAGACAAAAAATCCTGCCGATTGGGGCAGGATTTTTGTTTTGATTTCAAACGGTTCCGGCTCTTTGCCTTCGGCTGGCCAGTGAGAACCTGTAGGGGCGGCCCCAGGGTTGCTTGGTAATCCCGCCTGGTCCGTCCGTTTCTGGAGGGTCTCAAAGAGGGGGTTGAGAATCGAGTCGCTGGTCATTATAATTAATAAGATAGATTCATTCCAATAGGCTGGTGACGCCCCTGCGGAATCCATATTCCTGTAAACCATAAAGGAGCTTTTTGTGAAACAGCGCAACCTTGTATTCGACAACCTCCGGGGCATCTGCATGCTGGGGGTCATTGCCATCCATGTGGGAAGCATGGCGGTAAGCGACGCCGTGGCTTCTCCCTTCCTGGTGCTCATTACCAACATCCTGAGCGCTACAGTGTGCCGGCCTTCTTTTCATTTCCGGCTACGGGCTTTTTACAGCAAGCCCTGGAAGAACCTCTCCATTATGGAAGCTTCCTGAAAAGCGGATGAAGAGCATCGGCCGTCCGTATCTGCTGGCCTCTCTGTTCTATCTGTGCTACTATGCCTGCTGAACCGGGACCCAATGTGCTGGATCCGTCCAACATCCTGTTTTCCCTGTTCTTCGGCACCGCCCAGTACCACATTACTTCCTGGTGATCCTGATCTGGTTCTACCTGCTGTTCCCCCTGTGGCGGAGCCTGATGGGAGCCCATGGAAAAATCGGGCTGAAAGTGGCCCTGCCCTGCTGTTCGTGGCCCAGGTGCTGCTGTTTGAAGGAAATTTCCATTTCTGGACCTATCCGGACTGGATTGCTTCCAGCCCGGCTTTGCTGAACCTGTGCAATTACCGGCTGAACTATTTCCCCTTCTTCTACCTGTTCATCTTCATGCTGGGCGGGGTGATTGCCCGACATTATGAAGGATTCAAAAAGCTGATTACCCGGCACAAGGCCCTGCTGATGGCGTTCTTTGCCGCCAGTGCCGGATTCAACACCTGGCTTTTTTATCGGTGGACCTTCAAATGGCAGATGCCCTACGAAAACACCGTGAACTACCTGCAGCAGCTGAGCCTGCCGGGGCTGGTGTATACCATCGCTTCGGTACTGTTCTTCAGTATGGTGATCCAGAGCGGCAGATATCCCTGAAAGGGGCCTTAAAAGAAATGAGTGACCGCTCCTTTCCCATCTACCTGATCCACCCCATATTCATCGATCAGCTGGAATATGTGCTGAACCGGACAGCAGGGATACAGCAAGTCCCTATGGAAGCGTTCTATATAGCCGTACTCCTGCTGTCATGGGGATGTGCGGAACTCTGGCACCGGTTCAGGGCATCAAAAGCATAAGGCTTTTGTGCATTAATTGACAATTGTACCATCAAAAAGAAAGGAGCCGATACCTTTGTCCGATTCTGTCCGTCTTTTGGTCCGGGGGGCCCTGCTGCTGGCCATTGGGCGCTCAGCCAGCAGCTGCGGCTGGTGCTGCCCCTGCCGGTGCCCGTCATGACCCTGCTCATCGGTACCCTGGTGAACGCCACCCTGGTACTGGCCGGCCGGTACACCACCCGGGTCCTGGCCTGGACCATCTGCGTGGCCCTGGCGGTGATCGCCTTTTTCCAGGGCCATATCCTGGGGCCGGTGGTGCCGGTGATCGCCCTGGGCAATGGCATGTACGTGGAACTCACCCGCACCGGGTCCAAGGGATCGGCCTGTTCCTGGGGGCACCTCTGGGCAAGACCCTGGTGCTGGCCATCGGCATGGTGGGTCCCTGCGGCTGCTCCAGCTGCCCTGGGGCGCCGTCACCAAAACCCTGTCCATTTTCCTGCCTCTCCAGCTGGCCACCGGCATCCTGGGGCTGCTGCTGGCCCTGGGGGTGGAGAAAAGGATTCCTGGTCCCCGAACCCCGAAAGTCCCCCAAAAATCCACTCCCAGGAAGAAAAAAAGAAAGTAACAGCAATTTTGTACGAAATGTAACAAACTGGGGATTTTTCAAACAGCTGGTGTATAGTAGGAGATATTAACAAGAGGCCATTGACAATTGAACACAGGCGCAGCAGCGCTTGCGTAAAAGGAGTTCAACCATGCAAATCATAGTTGTAGGATGCGGGAAAGTGGGACGGAGCATCATCTCCCAGCTCACCCAGGAAGACAACAACGTTACCGTCATCGACACCAACCCCACCATCATCCGGAATATTTCCACCAATTACGATGTAATGGGGATCGTGGGCAACGGTTCCAGCTTCAACATCCTGGCCAAGGCCGATCTGCCCATGCGGACATGCTCATCGCCGTCACCGAAAGCGACGAAGTGAACCTTCTGACCTGCGTCATCGCCAAACTGAACAACCATCAGTGCCATACCATCGCCCGGGTCCGGAGTCCCCATTATTCCGACGAACGGCACTACCTCCAGAAGGGGCTGAACCTGTCCATGACCATCAACCCGGAAATGGAAGCCGCCAAGGAAATTTCCCGGCTGCTGAACTTCCCTTCCGCCATTGAAATCGTCAGCTTCGCCAAGGACCGGATCGACATGCTCCGGTTCCGGGTGCCTCCATGCTCCGTGCTCATCGGCCGGTCCCTGAAGGAAATTGCCCATCTCACAGTGAACCTGCTGGTGTGCATCATCGAACGGAACAGCAACATCCTGGTCCCCAACGGGGATACGGTGATCCAGCAGGGGGATATCCTGACCATCATCGCCATGCCCCGGGATGCCCAGCCTTCTTCAAGAAAATCGGCGTCCGCACCAACAAATGCAAAAACGTCATGATCGTGGGGGGCGGCCAGCTCAGCTACTACCTGGCCAAGATGCTCCTGAAGAGCCATACGGAAGTGACCATCATCGAACGGGATATGGCCCGGTGCGAAGAACTGGTGGAAGCCCTGCCCGGGGCCACCATCGACTGCGGGGACGCACCGAAGAGGAGCTGCTCCGGGAAGAACACCTGGAAAGCATGGACGGCTTCGTGGCCTGCACCGGCATGGACGAAGTCAACGCCATCCTGTCCCTGTACGCCCTGAAGCATTCCAGCAAGAAAGTCATCACCAAGGTGAACCATGTGGATTTCGGGGACGTGATCGAAGGGCTCCAGCTGGACAGCATCGTCAACCCCAAACAGCTCACTGCCCAGCAGATCGTCCAGTACGTCCGGGCCGCCGGCAACAGTATGGAATCCAATGTGGAGACCCTGTACCGGCTCATGAACGGCAGGGTGGAGGCCCTGGAATTCCTTCTGGACAGCAAATCCTCCCTGATCGGCACCAAACTGGCGGATATGCGGATCAAAAAGAACGTGCTGATTGCCGGCATCGTCCGGAAGGGAAACTGATCATCCCCGGCGGCAGGATGCCTTCCAGGCGGGGGATACGGTGATCGTGGTCACCACCAACCTGGGCTTCCACGAAATCGAAAACATCCTGGCATAAAGGAGTCTGAACGCATGAATTATCCTGTGATCGGGCGGGTGCTGTCCTGGATCCTCTGTACCGAAGGAGCCCTGCTGCTGCTGCCCAGCCTGATTTCCCTCATTTACCGAGAAGACCAGGGGATGATCTATTTTGCCCTGGCTCTCCTGGCCCTGGCCATCGGGTATGTGACCAGCCGGCGGAAAATCCGGAACAAGGCCATCTATCAGCGGGAAGGGTTCGTGTCCGTGGGCCTGTCCTGGGTGCTCCTGAGCCTGTACGGCGCCATTCCCTTTGTGCTCACCGGAGAGATCCCTTCCTATGTGGATGCGGTGTTTGAAATCGTCTCCGGCTTTACCACCACCGGGTCCTCCATCCTCAGCGATGTGGAGGCCATGTCCCACACCTCCCTGTTCTGGCGGAGCTTTTCCCACTGGATCGGGGGGCATGGGGGTGCTGGTGTTCATCCTGATGCTGATGCCCACCAACCGGGGCGGCACCCAGATGAATCTGATGAAGCGGAAAGCCCCGGTCCGGACGTGTCCAAGTTCGTGCCCCGGGTGCGGAACACCGCCATTGTGCTCTACAAGATCTACCTGGGCATGACCCTGCTGATGATCGCCCTGCTGGCCCTTACCGGCATGAACTGGTTCCACAACCTGTGCATCACTTTCGGTACCGCCGGCACCGGGGGCTTCGGTATCCTTAACGACAGTTGCGCCACTTATACGCCAATCCAGCAGTGGATCATCACCCTGTTCATGATCGCCTTCGGGGTGAATTTCGGCTTCTACTATCTGTCCTGATTTTCCGGTTCCGGGAAGCCCTGGCCATGGAAGAAGTCCGGGCCTATGTGGCATCATCCTGGCTTCCGGGCTGGCCATCACCTGGCAGATCCGGGACCGGTTCGACACCCTGGAACAGGCCCTCCGGTCCGCCTTTTTCCAGGTGGGAAGCATCATGACCACCACCGGGTTCAGCACCGTGGATTTTGACCTGTGGCCCAGCTTTTCCAAAACCATCCTGGTGCTCCTGATGGTGGTGGGGGCCTGCGCCGGCAGCACCGGCGGCGGGGTGAAGGTGAGCCGGGTCGTGCTCACCTGCAAGTCCATTTTCCTGGAACTGGGACAGGTACTCCATCCCCACGGGGTCCAGCGGATGCGCATGGACGGGAAGTCCGTGGACAGCAAAATGCTCAATTCCATCTACATCTTTCTGATCACCTATTTCCTGATTTTCTTCCTGTCCATCCTGGCCGTGAGCCTGGACGGGTTCAATTTCGAGACCAACTTCACTGCTGTGGCCGCTACCTTGAACAACATCGGTCCCGGCCTGGCAGGGGTAGGGCCCACCAGGAACTTCGGAGACTACAGCCTCCCCTCCAAACTGGTGCTGATCTTCGACATGCTGGCCGGAAGACTGGAACTGCTGCCCATGCTGATCCTGTTCTATCCCAGGACCTGGATGAAACATTGATGGGGTTGTTGCTCATGCAGCAACCCTTTTTACGAGGTACCAACTTATGATCGATATCCATTCCCATATCCTGTACGACATCCCCGGGGACGACGGGGCCGGGATCGTTCCATGTCCCTGGACATGCTGCGCCAGGCGGCGGAGGCGGGGACCAGGGAACTTTTCGCCACCCCCCCATTTCCACCGCCGGGGCATCTGTCCCTCCTGGGACGTCATCACAGAACGGCTGGCACAGCTCCAACAGGCCGCGGATGATACCGGCATCCCCATCCGGCTCCACAGCGGGGCGGAGGTGAGCCTGGACGCGGACACCCTCAACTACCTGCGGCCGGGAACGGCAGGGCGTACTGCCTGGCGGGCACCGCCTATCTCCTGGTGGAACTGCTGCCCACGGCAGCCCCTCTGGAAACCTGGAACCTGCTGTATCAGCTCCAGCTCCGGGGTTACCTGCCATCCTGGCCCACCCGGAACGATACCGGCACATTATGTCCCATCCCGATGCCGTCCTCCAGTGGGTGGAAAAGGGCATCCTGCTCCAGAGCAACAAAGGCAGCTTTCTGGGGGACTTCGGAGAAACCACCCAGCACAGCGCCCGCTGGCTCTACGATCGGGGCGCCGTCCATTTCCTGGGCAGCGACGCCACCGGACCAACTGGCGGAGCCCGATACCCGGAAGGCCGATGCCGCCATTGCGGCCCTGCCGGGCGGGGAAAAATTCCTGGGGGACTGCGATGCCCATGGCAGTCTGCTGCTCCAGGGCCGGGTGTTCTATCCCGATCCGCCCCACGAACCCTCAAAGAAAAAACGGGGATTCTGGTCCAGGATTTTTGGCTGAAAGCCCATTCAGGAGGATTTTTACCCATCAATTTTTGTACAATAAAACTAATGGAAAACTTCCCCTCCCTGGAAGGAGTATCCTCTGGAAAAAATCAACAAAATACGCGGAGAAAACCTCAGATGGCGATGAAAATTCACCAGATTTTCCCTTTTGTCAAGTTTTTGTAGCAGACAGTCCATTCTTTGCTATACTACTATATATCTCATTATACGAATGTATATAGAAAGTTGGAACACTGCCTGTAAAAGAAAGACATTTGCGGTTTGCTGTAAACTGAATACAGAACTTGCGAACAATTTTTCGGGGGGGTACAGGCGTTTACCTCTGCCCTCTCTTACGTTATTTCAAAACAGAATGACTTTCCTGCACAAAACCTGCTGTTTACGGAAAAGTTACTGTCTGATCATAAAAGACAAAGGAGACCCCATGAAGAAGAAATCCTGGCCATGCTTTTGCCTGGCATCCCTGGCCCTTCCGGCCTGCGCGGAAAACTACACCCTCCGTCCCGGTGACCAGCTGAACATCGTCATTGTCCAGGAGCAGGACATCAGCTCCAACCTCCAGAACTCCAAAGAGACACCCTACACAGTCCGGCCCGACGCACGTATCATTCCCCCTGTGGGCAGATCCAGGCCAGCGGCATGACCGTGGACCAGTTCACCCGGTATCTCCGGGACGGACTGTCCCGGTACTACGTGTGGAACCGGATGTGACCGTGAATATCGTCCAACTGGGGGCGTGCGGGTCCATGTGTTCG
>ENA-OQIG01000973-OQIG01000973.1-human-gut-metagenome-genome-assembly--contig:-NODE-973-length-14064-cov-3.675396_pt1 | contig 14064 bp, 17 predicted proteins | sample MGYA00242576_ERZ504741 | MGnify/ENA primary metagenome ERZ504741 (study PRJEB26092, sample SAMD00036436) | human gut metagenome | host: Homo sapiens | study: EMG produced TPA metagenomics assembly of... | reverse complement strand
CTTTAAAAATCGTTCAGGATGAAAAAAATGGATTTGTAAAAGAGCTATATATACAGAAAGAACCGGACATTGACAATCGGACATTTGAAGCTCAATTGCAAAAAACAGTGGAACAGCTTCAAATAACTTATCCGTTCTTATCTGTCAAAAACAAAAAGAATGGAACTTATCTGATTGACATACCACAGGAAAAACGATTAGGACACGAAGAACATTTCAGCAAAGTGGCAAAGCTTTCCTGCATTATGTACACAATCAGGATATGCCGGAATGGGAAAATGAAAATACACTAGCTAAATATTACATTACTACTACTGCTGTAGAAATGGCAAAGAAAGGAAACAAATAAACAAAACAATAGGTGTTAGAAACAAGATGCAAATATTATGAAAATGAAGCCATGTTTCATGGCTTCATTCCTCATATCATGGGGACCCGATTCGATATCCTGCTCATTCATTCCGATATCGACCGATTGAATACACTTTGGGCAGATATCGCCTATGAGCTGGAGCGATTGGATAAAATATTAAATCGTTTTGATCCTCATAGTGAAGTTTCCAAGATTAATAATCATGCTTCTCAAAGCAAGATTCAAATCAGTAAAGAGATGAAATCAATCTTACAGCTTTGCTCATACTATTATGAGACCACTTCACACTTATTCGACATTACATTAAAAGATTTCTCCCAAATACAACTTCATGAACATTCATATATCTCCTTTACATCTCCTGATATTTCACTTGATTTTGGAGGTTTTGCCAAAGGATATGCTTTGAAGAAAATAAGAAAATTCATTGAACAGGAGAATATTAGTGATGCATTTGCTAATTTTGGAAACAGTTCGATCCTGGGTATAGGACATCATCCTTATGGAGATTGTTGGAAAGTCAGTTTTCTGAACCCGTACAATCAGTCTCTTCTAAAAGAATTCGATCTGCAGGATACAGCATTATCCACTTCCGGCAATACGTTACAATATACCGGACACATTATGAATCCGCTTACAGGCATATTTAATAAACAACGAAAAGCAAGTTCTATCCTGTCCCCCGACCCGTTGGAAGCCGAAATTCTTAGTACGGTCTGGATGATTGCCAATGAACAGGAACAAAAAAAGATTTCAGAAAAGTTCAATAATATACAAGCAACCCTATACAATTTATGATATGAAAGAACATAAAGAAAAAGGAGTAGACTTAGGACTCAGACAATTCATCAAAAGCCTGGGATATGTTGCCGGAGGAACCGCATTATTGGCGACCACTCCTTGGCTGACTTCCTGTACTCCGGAGAAACTACAAGAGATCAAGCATGAGAAAGCACGAATCGCTTTGATTGGTACCGGGTCCAGAGGACAATACCACATCCATAACCTCAAAGAAATACCTCATGCACAAATTGTTGCCGTATGTGATAATTATGCCCCCAATCTTCAACAAGCATTAGAACTTTGTCCGGATGCAAAGCCATATACGGATTACCGCAAACTACTGGAATCGAAGGACATCGATGGAGTCATCATATCCACACCACTAAACTGGCATGCACCTATTGTATTGGACGCATTAGCTGCCGGCAAACATGTCTTTTGCGAGAAAGCAATGGCACGTACCTTGACGAGTGCAAGGCTATCTATGACACTTACAACCAGTCAGACAAAGTCCTCTACTTTTGTATGCAGCGAATGTATGACGAGAAGTACATCAAGGGAATGCAGATGATCCATTCCGGTCTCATCGGAGATGTAGTAGGTCTTCGCTGTCACTGGTTCCGTAATGCAGACTGGCGTCGTCCGGTTCCTTCACCAGAGCTGGAACGCAAAATTAATTGGAGATTATACAAAGAGAGCTCCGGAGGATTAATGACGGAATTAGCATGCCATCAGTTGGAAGTTTGTAACTGGGCAGCCCAAAAAATGCCGGAATCCATTATGGGAATGGGTGACATTGTATACTGGAAAGACGGACGAGAAGTTTATGATAGCGTCAATGTCACTTACAGATACTCGGATGGAGTTAAGATCGCATACGAATCATTGATTTCCAACAAGTTCAACGGAATGGAAGACCAGATTCTGGGAAGTAAAGGAACCATGGAAATGGCAAAAGGTATTTATTATCTGGAAGAAGATCATTCAACTTCGGGTATCCGGCAACTGATTGACCAGGTAAAAGACAAGGTCTTTGCCGCCATCCCGACAGCAGGTCCTAGTTGGAGACCAGAAACAAAAATGGAGTACACACCACACTTTATCATTGATGGAGATATCCACGTAAACAGTGGATTGAGTATGATCGGAGCAGACAAAGACGGTTCGGACATTATCCTGTCTTCTTTCTGCCAGTCATGTATCACCGGAGAGAAAGCACAGAATATAGTTGAAGAAGCATATTGTTCAACGGTTCTTTGTTTACTTGGAAATCAGCCATGGAAGAACAACGCCACATATTCTTTCCTGACGAATATAAAATACCTTATATGAAATTCTAAACCATGAAAGATATTATCATCACATCCCAAAAGCTGAAACGAGAAAGAAATATCTATCTTCTAAGTTTCATACTTGCGTTTATCGTCAATGTTATTGCAATCATTGTCTATTCCCGACCATGGATCGAAGTAATTTCTCAAATCGGATATGTGATTGTCATCAGCATTTTCATTTATTTCATCCTATGGATCCCGGGAATTCGTTAGCGTCCTGATCCGTCTTTTCCGAAGAAAAAAATAAGAAATTTACGTTTTTTGAGGGAGAATTGGCGGAAATACTCATTCACATATCCTAATAACAACCTAATTTTGGAGAAAAATAGATACTATGACAACAAGAAGAGATTTCATCAAAAAAACAGTAGCAGGTACAGCTGCACTTTCTTTAGGAAGCATACTTCCAGGGTTTGGTTCCAGCCGATATCAAGATATTCTGGGAGCTAATGAGAAAATACGTATCGGAGTTATTGGCGTAAATTCCAGAGGCAGTGCTCTCGCGCAAGGATTTGCCAAACAACCCGATTGTGAAGTAACTTACATTTGCGATGTAGACTCAAGAGCACTTGAAAAATGCCAGGCTGTGATTCACAAACTGACCGGACGGACTCCTAAAGGAGAAAAAGACATACGCAAAATGTTAGAATCCAATGAGTTTGAGGCAGTAGTAATCGCCACTCCGGACCATTGGCATGCCAAAGCAGCCATTATGGCTATGCAAGCCGGCAAACACGTTTATCTGGAAAAACCAACTAGCCACAATCCGGCAGAAAATGAAATGTTGGTTAGAGCCACTTTAAAATACAATCGAATCGTTCAGGTTGGCAATCAACGCAGATCATTCCCGAATGTAATCAAAGCGATGGAGGAAATCAAGTCCGGCACCATCGGAAAAGTGAGATATGCCAAATCATGGTATGTCAACAACCGTCCTTCTATCGGAACAGGTAAAGTCATTCCCGTACCGGATTATCTGGACTGGGATTTGTGGCAAGGCCCTGCCCCTCGTGTACCCGATTTCAAGGATAACTTCATTCATTACAACTGGCACTGGTTCTGGAACTGGGGAACTGGAGAAGCTTTAAATAACGGTACTCACTTTGTCGACATGCTTCGCTGGGGACTAGGTGTGGATTATCCAACCAAAGTAGATTCAATCGGAGGACGTTATCGTTTTCAGGATGATTGGCAGACGCCGGATACACAGCTTATCACTTTCCAGTTTGGCGACGAAGCATCTTTCTCCTGGGAGGGACGTAGTTGCAATACGATGCCGGTAGACGGATATGGAGTCGGTACTGCATTCTATGGAGATACGGGCACTCTTTTTATTGGTGGTGGTAACGAATATAAGATAGCAGATATCAAAGGCAAAACGATCAAGGAGGTAAAGAGTGATTTGAAGTTTGAAACCGGAAATCTCCTGAATCCTTCAGAAAAGCTGGACTCTTTCCACTTCCGGAACTGGTTTGATGCTATCCGCAAAGGTACTAAGTTAAACTCCGGAATTGTAGATGCCTGTATCAGTACCCAGCTAGTACAATTGGGTAATATCGCTCAGCGCGTCGGTCATTCATTACAAATCGATCCGGGAAGCGGCCGTATTCTCAACGATTTGGAGGCTAATAAGCTCTGGGGAAGAGAGTATGAAAAAGGATGGGAAATACGAGTTTAATTCAGCTTATTCCTCTCACTTTTAATAAGTTATTTAGAGATATGGTGTTCAAATACCATATCTCTTTCTGTTATACAAGTAGCCCCCCTGCAGTCGCTACAGCCTCATTCAAAGGAACCACCCCACAAAAAGAGCAAAGAAACTCCCCAACTGTTCTTTAAAAGTGCGAAGAGCCAATTCTATATGCTTCTCAACGGTACGAATAGAAATACCGAGTTTATCAGCAATCTCTTGGTTAGTCAGGGATTTGAAACGGCTAAGACAAAACACACTCCTACGTTTAGGCGGCATCGTATCAATCACACTTTGTACTGCTTCACGCAATTCACGATAGTCTGTAGTTGGCTCATCCGTACTTGAAGATTGCTCCAATGTCATCATGTCTTCCGTTAACGCAACATGGGTATTGTATTTGGCCCGAAGATAATTGAAAACCTCCCGTTTGGAAAGTACATAAATATAGTTCTTGATTGACATCGTTTCATCCAAAGCTTCACGATGTATCCAGATCTTCATAAATACATTCTGGATAATATCTTCTGCTGCCCCTGCATCCTTCAGCATACCTCTGGCAAAAGCAAAAAAGGTGGGATAATAACGATGAAAAAGGGTCTCATAGCTCCCCATATCCCCTTCTCTCAACTGCCGTAACAACAGTTGTTCTTCAGTAACAGAAGATAAATCAGTTTTATTCATCGTTTATTCCGAAAAAGATTTCTAGGCAACAAAGCTATAAATAATATAGAAGATATAACCAAACCCTATTTAAAATCACATCATATTGTAATATGTAAGGGAGGAGTAAACAGGAAATAGTATGCTTCTGATGACAAAACTATGAAATTAATATGAAAAATTCAAGTCTTATTGAAAATAGTGATGATTAAAAAAAAAAGTTCAAATCCGATTACGTACCCCCTCCAAGTGATGTGTTCTTCATTATAGAAACGAGTTATAAATAGCGCGCTATTAACCATTGAATCAAATTATTTAAAAAACATGAGAAATTTTCTACTTTTATTCTTGCTACTCATGCCTGTGATTGGCAGTTGCACCGATGACTATGATGACTCGGCTGCCTGGAAGGACATTGATGGAATCTACAAAGATCTCGATCAACTGAAAGAGAAGCTAAACAGTTTGCAACTACAAGCGAATGCGTTGAGCCAAATTGTGAAAGGAGGAGCAATCACCTCTGTCACAGAAGCTGCTAATGGCGGTTATGTCATTTCTTATAAAGGAAGTGACAATGTAGAGCATAGCTTCACCATCGCTACCACCGATCAAATGGTTTCCAGTCCGATTATCGGAATACAAGAAGAAGCCGGAACTTATTACTGGACTACTACCACCAAAGGACAAACAACTTTCCTGTTGGATACCAACAAACAAAAAATCCCAGTATCGGGTAGCGCTCCTCAAATACGAGTGATGAGAATGGATATTGGGTTATCAATGGCCAGCAGATTCTCGACAGTAACCAAAAGCCGATTAAGGCCGAAGGTAAAACGGCTTCACTGATTACTAAAGTGGAAATGAACGATAACGGAACTGCCTCAATAACACTAGGCAACGGAGAAATTCTATCGGTCAGTACCTTTACGCTATTTAATGTAGAATTTAAAAATGCAGGTCAACCTGCCATTTCTCCTATTATTATAGAGGAAGGAACGAAAAGCCTTACCTTAAATTATAATATTATCGGGAAAAAGGCAGCACAAACACTGGTGCTCATCACACGTAGCGACGATGGAGTAGAAGTCAAGTTGAATAGCAGCAATAAAACACTGGCTATTACCTTTACCGATGATTTTGAAGAGGGAGTAACCATGATTATGCTCTATGATACTGAAGATAATGTATTAATCAAGCCGGTACGCTTTACTCTACCAATCGTCGAAAACGGAGGCATTGCTACTGCAACAGACTTTAAAGCATTTATAGATGCGGTCACGAATGGAGGTAGTTTACGTAAATTCAAAGACACAGAAGGAAACGTAATCCTACTGAATGATATCGATATGAAAGATATTACACTGACGAGCGGTGTAGGAAGTAAAGTTACAAGTAATACTACCAGTGCTAATACAAAAGTAGTTTATACAATCGGCGAGCAAACCTTCAACGGGGTATTTGACGGTAAAGGACATTCAATTAACAACCTAACTTGTACGTATAATCTTGAAGACGGCAATATCGCCCACGGATTATTTAATTCACTCGGCAGTTCGGGAATTATCAGAAATTTAGTGGTTTCCGGTAATGCCACCATTACAGGTAAAGCTCCGCAAGGGGCAGCTATTGGCGGATTGGTAGGCTATTGTGAAGGAAGCATACTGGCATGCACCAATAAAATAAACTTATCCTTTGAAGGAACAAACGCCGCTAATATCGGTGTTCGAATGGGAGGTTTGGCTGGTGTACTGTATGGAAATAAAATAGGCGACACAACACAAACAAATGGCTGTATAAATGAAGGCAACCTGACTTGCGGCAATATTGTCAACACGGGCTCCGGGGCCTATTCCGCTTTCAACCAAGGAGGAATTGCGGGATATATAGAAATTGATGAAGCCTATATCGGATATGCAATCAACAAAGGAAATATCAGTGCACCTTCCGGACGTGGCGGAGGAATCGTAGGAACTTTACAGGAAGGAACGATTGAAAACAGCACTAACGAAGGACTTATTCAGGATGACGTGAACGATGTATTTGCCTCAAACTCCAAACGATATAATGTGAAACGTATCGGAGGACTTGCAGGGGGAATCAACACAGATAAATACCTCAAGAATTGTATTAACAACGGAAACGTCTACTCTCAAAATGGAAGTCGTGCAGGCGGATTCGTCGGACACAACGCCGGATTTGTTCAATCATGTACAAACAACGGAATCATTCTGTCGGATGCAACCGCAGACGGAGCCAACAAACATGGAGCCGGATGGGCTTGTGGCTATAGCGGTACAAAAACTGGCACAGACTATATCACAGACTGCCACATCGGAGGCAAAATCGGAGATTACAGTGTTTACAAGAACAATCCGGAAGATGCTCCGGTTGCCACTTACAGCAATGCCGTCCGCCACGGAGCTTTCTCCAAAGAAGCTAATAACTTCTCTAATCAGGATGAAGCATACTATGACTGGCAGGTGACCGAAGACCGCGAATTGGCATCGGGTATCGTATACAAACACTATTCTTTCACCAATTTCAATCAGAATATCTATGCTATCGAGATTGATATGAACAATCCGAAAGTGACGTTCGAAACAGTCATGGCAGATGAGATCTGCCCGAATCCTAATGGTAACAACAACTCTAATAATGGTAAAATTCTTCGCGAAACATTGTCAGAGACTTGTGTCAGACGAAGAGGAGAAGGAAGAAATATCGTCGTAGGTATCAATACCGGCTTTTTCAATTCTCACGACGGTTTCCCCAGAGGAATGCATATTGAAGAAGGAGAACCTGTATTCGTCAATAATCCGTATGTGCGTTCCACTTTGACCAATCATGTCTGGGGATTCACCTTCTTTGATAACCGTTCCATCAGTTTCGAAAAGAGAGACTTTACTGGTAAATTGAAAGTCGGAACCAAAGAATATGAATATTATTCAGTCAATGACACCATTGTCCGCTTGAATGGCAAGCCATCATACGATGCAAATTTATATACTTTCAGATATGTGAAAGAGCCTCATCCGGGTTGACCAACCCAATAGGAACCAAAGCTTTGTTTATCATAGGCAAAAATAACCAACCATTGAAGGTTAATTCCGGTGATTTTGAAGCTACAATTACCCAAATCATTGACGGGCGAAGCACTACTGTAGAAGCTCCATACGTAATAGATAAAAATGAATGGGTGTTGCAAGTGACAGGTGACAAAGCCAATGAACTGGCTCAAAGTCTGAAAACAGGAGATAAAGTACAAATTAGTGCCGAACTTAAAATAGGTAGTTCTACCGATCCGATTAAAGTACATAATTCCAGCATGTATCGCTACGTATACAATGGTATATACTCCGCTCCTCCCAAGAAAGAAGATGCAGAGACAATCAACCCGACTACTAATCTTGGAATGACACAAGATAAATCGAAGGTAATTATATTCTGTGTAGACGGAAGAACAGATAATGACAGAGGACTTGATTTTTATGAAGCTTATCGTGTCTGCAAAAAGTTGGGGTTATATGATGTAATCCGTTTCGATGGAGGAGGTTCTACGGTAATGTGGACTTATGAAAATGGTATCGGAAATGTAATCAATCATGTGTCGGATGCGAATGGTGAAAGAAGCTGCATGAACTATCTGCATGTCAGAGTACTTGAATAATGAATCAAACGAATGTTAATCACTGAATATATGAAAAAGTTTATAAGTATATCATTATTTATATCTGCCTGCTTTCTAGGAAGTTGTAGTTCTTACGACGACGAACGAATTTGGCAGGACCTCAACGAAATAGAAAAAACGATTGGAGATTATGAAGCTCAAACCGAAACATTGACTGCACAAATGGCCTCACTGTCCAAAGTGCTCGGAAGTTCGTTTATCACTTTAATCAGTCAGGATGCTGATGGTAACTACATAATATCTTACAGCGACGGTGGTGGGGAAACCCACACCGTTACCATCGCCACCCAAGGAGATGTTATCAAATTCCCAATCATCACAGCAAAGCAAGATAGTGACGGTAAATTCTACTGGGCACAGACTACTGATAAGGGGAAGACTTACACATTCATCCTTGACGGTGACGGAAAGAAATTCCCGATTGGCGGAACGATGCCTGACGTTAAAATAAACGAGAATGGTTACTGGAGTGTGAACGGTAGTAGTACCGGTGTATTGGCTAATGATTTAAGTAATATGTTATTCAAATCAGCTATATCGATGATAAAACAGGAGAAGCCGTATTTATTCTGGCAGACGGTCAGGAATTGCGGATGAGTTTGCAGGAAGCACTCAGCATCCGCTTCAACAGTCCGGTATACAACGCAGTAACAGACTATACCACTCCCGTAAGTATCCCATACGAAATATATGGTACACAGTCGGAAAATGCATATGTAGACTTGTTTACTGCCTACAATATGGAAGTCAAAATAGACAAGATCTCTTCCACCTTATCGCCACCATGAAAGAAGGGGCAACTGAAGGGAATATCCTGTTACTGGCAAGTGCTGGTAATAATACCGTATTGAAACCGATATACTTCACATATGGTACTGCTATTCTGGACGAACCAATATATCAAGGTCATGTAGGACCTATCCAACTTAAAGGTACACAAATGAATATTGAGATGCAAATATCTGCGAACATATCCTATCAAGTCAATACAGAAAATGAGTGGATCACCTACAACGGGACCCGCGCACTGGTTACAACCACACACGCTTTCACCATTCTGGCCAATGAAACAGGCGACGAACGTACCGGAAAAATAACATTCTCCAACTCGCTGTATAATATTTCTTCAAGCATTGATGTGATACAGGAAGCAAAAGAAGTGGAAGCTAAGGAGGAATCAGTACGGCCACTGATTTGGTTAACTTTGCGAAAGCCGTTAATAATGGAACAAATACTTCCCGTTGGCAGAATGATGCCGGAGAAGTAGTTTTGCTGAATGACATTGATATGTCATCCGTGACCAGCTGGACACCGATAGGCGACATAGATGCTTCCAACTATACAACTGCCGAACCTTACGTTTCCGTACATCCGTTTACCGGAACCTTCAACGGACAAGGTTACGCCATCAAGAATCTGAATTGCAGTGCAGATATAACGAACGGAGGGCTGGCATACGGCCTGTTCGGTTCAATAGAAAACGCAACGGTCAAGAATTTGGCTTTAGGAGATGCTGGTACCACTACTATTTGGATCATGAGCGGAACAGCACCTAAATATACTGTTATCGCTCCTCTTGTTGCTTCGCCAAAAATTCAGTAATAGAGGCTGTACTAACTATTATAATATCGACTTCACAGCCGATAATAAATCTGGAGAATTTAACGCACTTTCCGGTCTGGTAGGTGCTATTATAAATACGACGATCGGAGGAGAATCCAAAGCACAAGGTTGTGCCAACAGAGGATTTGTCCGCACAGGACACATCAGTAATACAGGCAATGGAGGTACGGGCATGCAGACTGCCGGAATCTGCGCCTTCATGGCTAAAGCAGAAGGTGGCAAACTGAATTACTGTACTAACTATGGTGATATTAGTTGTCCGAGTGGAAGAACAGGCGGAATTGTAGCAACACTGATGTATGGCAACATTTACAACTGCGACAATAGAGGAACCATCGAAGATGATAAGGTAGGACAATTCGAAGGTAAAGAAGCGAGCATAACCTACAATTACAAACGTATGGGTGGAATTGTGGGAGGTACGGATGACCTGAAAACGAAACCAGAATGTACAGTAGAGTCCTGCACAAATTATGGAAATGTCATGACTCACCTAAGTGTCCGCACCGGAGGTATCATCGGTCACTCCAACATACAGATTATCGGCTGTGTAAACAAAGGGGCTGTTCTGGGAGATGTATTTACCGAAGGAAATGGAACCAACAGACATGGTCCGGGGTGGTTATGTGGTTATTCGGGTGCTTCTACTGCAACCTGGACTAATTGCAAAGCTTGTGTATGCGGAGGTTATGTCGGTGATTACAGCAAGTATAAGGACGATCCCACTTCTGCACCGGATGCCACCAACGAGAATGCATTCTGCCATGCAAACCAGAATTTCGATCCCAGTATTAATTTCTAAAAGACACAAGATATGAAAAGAATATATTTTTTCTGTTCGTTGCTTCTTTCCCTCCTGCTAACCAGTTGTGGGGATTATGACGACTCCGCGATTCAGAATAAGCTCAATGATTTCAAAGAGCGAATAACTGCTCTTCAAACAAAAGCGAATAAACTCAACGAAGATATTTCAAAGCTGAGCTATCTGACGGAAGGAAATGTTATCACCTCCGTTACCCGGAACTCGGATGGACAATATGTCATTACCTACAAAGATAGCAATAATGAAGAAAAAGCAGTCGTCGTAGCAACCCAGGAAGATGTAATAGAAGCTCCGATACTAGGTGTACGCCTCAGCATGATGACCAATTGTATTATTGGACTACAACCATTGACAATGAAACAAACTGGCTCACTGATGATGCCGGGAAAAAAGTCCCAGTCTGCGGCTATACCCCGAAATGGGGGTAAACGCCGACGGTTACTGGACAGTCAACGGTGAAGTCCTTAAAGATAGCAAAGGCACTCCTATTACAGCTACCACCGACGCGACTGCCATTTTTAAGAATATATCCAAAACTGACGATGGATATCTCAATATCACATTGGGTAACGGAGAAACCCTTACATTGGAAGTATTCAATTCACTGAATCTCAAGTTGAAAGCTGAAGCGGTTACCAAGGTGACTGACCTTGCCAGTCCTCTGAAAATTGAATATGAAGTGACGGGAACATCAGCAGGAGACGCGATAATTACTATTGCTCAGGCAGTAAACGTTAAAGCAACACTCGACAAAGAGACTCATACTCTTACAGTGACATTCGAGAATGATTTTGACGAAGGCCATGTCATCATCACAGCCTACGATCTTCAACATCTTGTGCTTCGCCCTCTTTTATTCAAAAAGAATTAATCCTTAAAATGATATGAATATGAAAAAAAGAATTTTATTCGCCGGACTTCTGCTCTTGCTGACTCTAAGCACTTTTGCAGCCACTCCTGTCACTTCGGGCAAGACAAATGCGCAAAAGATAGTAGAAGCCATCCACAACCCGAAAACAGACTATGTAGTAGTAGTGTCTCACCGGGGAGACTGGAGAGATTACCCGGAAAACTCGATCCCCGCCATTGAATCAATTATCCGAATGGGAGTTGATGTTATGGAACTGGATCTGAAGCTAACAGCCGACAGTGTACTTGTCCTCTGCCACGACGGTACCATTGACCGGACTACTACAGGAAAAGGCAGAGTCAGCGACGTAACTTACGATTATATCAAAAACTGTTTCCTGAAAACTGGACATAACTGCCCTACCAAATACAAGATGCCGACTTTAAAAGAAGCATTGGCTGTTTGCAAAGACCGTATAGTGGTTAATATAGACCAAGGGTATCAATATTATGATTTAGTGATGGCTATTACAGAAGAACTGGGAGTCACAGAACAAATCCTGATTAAAGGCAAAAAACCGGTAGATTTTGTAGATGCACAGGCAAAGAAGTATAAGCACGCTATGATGTACATGCCCATTATTGATATTAACAAACCAAGCGGACAGGAATTATTCCGCCAATATATGGACAAAAAAATCGTCCCTTTGGCTTATGAAGTATGCTGGCAACAAGAAACTCCGGAAGTAAGAAAATGTATGAAGGATATCCTTGCCCAAGGTTCCAAAATCTGGGTAAACACCCTTTGGGCCTCGCTCTGCGGAGGTGAAGAAGCTGGTATATACGATGACTACGCTTTTGAACACGGGGCAGAAGTTTACCAAAAGGTGCTAGATTTCGGTACATCCATCATACAAACGGACCGACCAGAGTTATTAATCAGCTACCTGAAGAAAATCGGACGCCACGATTAGCCTCTCGAAGTTATTACTCTATTTATCAGATAAAGAAACATGAGAAATTTTATATTGCTCCTTCTGACTTCACTATATTAAATAAAAACAAGTGCTTATGAATATGAGATCAGATTAAGAATACGAATCTATCCCCAATAGAATATCTTATTCAGAAATAATCAACATAATATACTCACAGATAAAGAAAAAAAATGCATTTTTGTACTTTAAACAAATACGCTATGAAGATAACTAACGACATATTAAAAGATTATTTCTACGATAAGTGTTCTCACGAGGAAGAAATAGAAATCCAAAAGTGGTTGACAGAAAATGACAATAACCTGATGGACCAGAGTTTCCGTGAGATTATCTCTGAAATTCAAATAGAGGACCATGAGTTATCTCAAAAAGCCTTTCAGAAATTTCAAAAAGCTATTCAACCCAAACAGGTTCGCATACTACGCCCAAGGCTTCAGCACTCAATCCGCTGGATGCAGCGTGTAGCAGCCGTCCTTTTTATACCACTTTTGTTTTTAGCCGGATATTTACTTCTTGACAAGAAGGCAAATACACACTGGAATGATATCACCGTACCACACGGTATGCATCAAACACTCATTCTTTCGGATGGAACGAAGCTCCACGTCAATTCAGGCACGCGGGTTATTTATCCTTCCGACTTCACAGAAGATAAAAGAGAAATCTTTGTCAGTGGAGAGCTCTTTGCCGATGTGGCAAAGGACCCGGACAAGGCTTTTATCATTCTGCCGGTGACGTCCATGTGCAGGTACTGGGTACAAAGTTCAATCTCCGTGCCTACGAGAATATTGAGACGGTAGAAGTCGCACTCGTAGAAGGTTCGGTACTGTTCAAAACTCCGACTCATCCTAATGAGATTCTGAAAAAAGGAGAAATGATCCAGTACAACCGTGCCTCACAGAAAATTGTTCGTGAAACATTCCTTGCCAATCTGTACAAGTGTCCGTCAAAAAGCGAAGGATTCTATTTCAGTAATCTTCCCCTTAGTGATATTGTGAAGGAACTGGAATATTATTTCGATACCAGAATCATCATATTAGATCAAAAGTTAAGCGACAACACGTACATTGCTTATTTCACTAACGGGGAAACTCTTGACGAGATTTTATCCAATCTCAATACAGACGGACAAATGTCCATAACCCGGAGTCAGGAAGTAATCATGATTACTTCTGCAACTCCATAAATTTAGCAGTAGTATAACCTGATATGAAGCAAACTAAATAATTTAATAAAAAAT
>ENA-OQIG01000971-OQIG01000971.1-human-gut-metagenome-genome-assembly--contig:-NODE-971-length-14075-cov-2.714153_pt1 | contig 14075 bp, 15 predicted proteins | sample MGYA00242576_ERZ504741 | MGnify/ENA primary metagenome ERZ504741 (study PRJEB26092, sample SAMD00036436) | human gut metagenome | host: Homo sapiens | study: EMG produced TPA metagenomics assembly of... | reverse complement strand
TACGCGACTTATCCAGGATTATTTTGGGCATCGCAATATTCGTCATACTGTCTGGTATACCGCCAGCAATGCAGGCGTTTTTACGGCATCTGGGATAGAGCCAGAGGACGACAGCGTCACGCTGTTTTATAGAGATAGTTGAGATACCAGGATGGTGTTAAAAACCACATTATTCTTACGATATATCAAAATGATTAACCATTTATTAATTGATGTTATTGTAAGTGTGATTCTTAATTACCATAATAAACATTAAGTTAACCATATCCATACAAAATACAATGGTTTATGTTCTTCAAAATAAATAAACAAAATCATTCATAAATTTACACATCACTTAAATTTATCTGTTTTCACATTTTTTCTTTATTTTTTAAGCAACTGGAAGTTAATCCACTGCAATCTATTGTTATATTGAATCAAATCAATGAAAATAGATGTTGTCACATCAGTGATATTTTATTTTTGTATGATATTTAATGTAATTGACTGATAGCCACATCACTTCGTGTGTGGTTATCTTTTTATCTATTGGGCTAATTTTGACCGATTGAGGTTTCCTATAGGTATTCATTCAAATATATCTCAGTTAGGAGTACTACTATTGTGAGTAACGTCGTTATCTTACCGGTAAAGAAGTTCAGGCCATGATGCAGGCGGTTTGTTACGGGGCAACGGGAGCCAGAGATTATTGTCTTATTCTGTTGGCATATCGGCATGGGATGCGTATTAGTGAACTGCTTGATCTGCATTATCAGGACCTTGACCTTAATGAAGGTCGAATAAATATTCGCCGACTGAAGAACGGATTTTCTACCGTTCACCCGTTACGTTTTGATGAGCGTGAAGCCGTGGAACGCTGGACCCAGGAACGTGCTAACTGGAAAGGCGCTGACCGGACCGACGCTATATTTATTTCTCGCCGCGGGAGTCGGCTTTCTCGCCAGCAGGCCTATCGCATTATTCGCGATGCCGGTATTGAAGCTGGAACCGTAACGCAGACTCATCCTCATATGTTAAGGCATGCTTGCGGTTATGAACTGGCGGAGCGTGGTGCAGATACTCGTTTAATTCAGGATTATCTCGGGCATCGAAATATTCGCCATACTGTGCGTTATACCGCCAGTAATGCTGCTCGTTTTGCCGGATTATGGGAAAGAAATAATCTCATAAACGAAAAATTAAAAAGAGAAGAGGTTTGATTTAACTTATTGATAATAAAGTTAAAAAACAAATAAATACAAGACAATTGGGGCCAAACTGTCCATATCATAAATAAGTTACGTATTTTTTCTCAAGCATAAAAATATTAAAAAACGACAAAAAGCATCTAACTGTTTGATATGTAAATTATTTCTCTTGTAAATTAATTTCACATCACCTCCGCTATATGTAAAGCTAACGTTTCTGTGGCTCGACGCATCTTCCTCATTCTTCTCTCCAAAAACCACCTCATGCAATATAAAAATCTATAAATAAAGATAACAATAGAATATTAAGCCAACAAATAAACTGAAAAAGTTTGTGCGCGATGCTTTCCTCTATGAGTCAAAATGGCCCCAAATGTTTCATCTTTTGGGGGAAAACTGTGCAGTGTTGGCAGTCAAACTCGTTGACAAAACAAAGTGTACAGAACGACTGCCCATGTCGATTTAGAAATAGTTTTTTTAAAGGAAAGCAGCATGAAAATTAAAACTCTGGCAATCGTTGTTCTGTCGGCTCTGTCCCTCAGTTCCGCAGCGGCTCTGGCCGATACTACGACGGTAAATGGTGGGACCGTTCACTTTAAAGGGGAAGTTGTTAACGCCGCTTGCGCAGTTGATGCAGGCTCTGTTGATCAAACCGTTCAGTTGGGCCAGGTTCGTACCGCTAGCCTGAAGCAGGCTGGAGCAACCAGCTCTGCCGTTGGTTTTAACATTCAGCTGAATGATTGCGATACCACTGTTGCCACAAAAGCCGCTGTTGCCTTCTTAGGTACGGCAATTGATGCTACGCGTACTGATGTACTGGCTCTGCAGAGTTCTGCTGCAGGTAGTGCAACAAACGTTGGCGTGCAGATCCTGGACAGAACAGGCAATGCTCTGACGCTGGACGGTGCGACATTTAGTGCACAAACAACCCTGAATAACGGTACCAACACCATTCCGTTCCAGGCGCGTTATTATGCAATCGGCGAGGCAACCCCGGGTGCAGCTAATGCGGATGCAACCTTCAAGGTTCAGTATCAATAACCTACCCAGGTTCAAGGACGTCATTACGGGCAGGGATGCCCACCCTTGTGCGATAAAAATAACGATGAAAAGGAAGAGATTATTTCTGTTAGCGTCGTTGCTGCCAATGTTTGCTCTGGCCGGAAATAAATGGAATACCACGCTGCCCGGCGGAAATATGCAATTTCAGGGCGTCATTATTGCGGAAACTTGCCGGATTGAAGCCGGTGATAAACAAATGACGGTCAATATGGGGCAAATCAGCAGTAACCGGTTTCATGCGGCAGGGGAAGATAGCGCACCGGTGCCTTTTGTTATTCATTTACGGGAATGTAGCACGGTGGTGAGTGAACGTGTGGGGGTGGCGTTTCACGGTGTCGCGGATGGTAAAAATCCGGATGTGCTCTCCGTGGGAGAGGGGCCAGGGATAGCCACCAATATTGGCGTAGCGTTGTTTGATGATGAAGGAAACCTCGTACCGATTAATCGTCCTCCAGCAAACTGGAAACGGCTTTACTCAGCTCTACTTCGCTACATTTCATCGCCAAATATCGTGCTACCGGGCGTCGGGTTACTGGCGGCATCGCCAATGCCCAGGCCTGGTTCTCTTTAACCTATCAGTAATTGTTCAGCAGATAATGTGATAACAGGAACAGGACAGTGAGTAATAAAAACGTCAATGTAAGGAAATCGCAGGAAATAACATTCTACTTGCTGGCAGGTATCCTGATGTTTATGGCAATGATGGTTGCCGGACGCGCTGAAGCGGGAGTGGCCTTAGGTGCGACTCGCGTAATTTATCCGGCAGGGCAAAAACAAGTGCAACTTGCCGTGACAAATAATGATGAAAATAGTACCTATTTAATTCAATCATGGGTGGAAAATGCCGATGGTGTAAAGGATGGTCGTTTTATCGTGACGCCTCCTCTGTTTGCGATGAAGGGAAAAAAAGAGAATACCTTACGTATTCTTGATGCAACAAATAACCAATTGCCACAGGACCGGGAAAGTTTATTCTGGATGAACGTTAAAGCGATTCCGTCAATGGATAAATCAAAATTGACTGAGAATACGCTACAGCTCGCAATTATCAGCCGCATTAAACTGTACTATCGCCCGGCTAAATTAGCGTTGCCACCCGATCAGGCCGCAGAAAAATTAAGATTTCGTCGTAGCGCGAATTCTCTGACGCTGATTAACCCGACACCCTATTACCTGACGGTAACAGAGTTGAATGCCGGAACCCGGTTCTTGAAAATGCATTGGTGCCTCCAATGGGCGAAAGCACGGTTAAATTGCCTTCTGATGCAGGAAGCAATATTACTTACCGAACAATAAATGATTATGGCGCACTTACCCCCAAAATGACGGCGTAATGGAATAACGCAGGGGGAATTTTTCGCCTGAATAAAAAGAATTGACTGCCGGGTGATTTTAAACCGGAGGAATAATGTCATATCTGAATTTAAGACTTTACCAGCGAAACACACAATGCTTGCATATTCGTAAGCATCGTTTGGCTGGTTTTTTTGTCCGACTCGTTGTCGCCTGTGCTTTTGCCGCACAGGCACCTTTGTCATCTGCCGACCTCTATTTTAATCCGCGCTTTTTAGCGGATGATCCCCAGGCTGTGGCCGATTTATCGCGTTTTGAAAATGGGCAAGAATTACCGCCAGGGACGTATCGCGTCGATATCTATTTGAATAATGGTTATATGGCAACGCGTGATGTCACATTTAATACGGGCGACAGTGAACAAGGGATTGTTCCCTGCCTGACACGCGCGCAACTCGCCAGTATGGGGCTGAATACGGCTTCTGTCGCCGGTATGAATCTGCTGGCGGATGATGCCTGTGTGCCATTAACCACAATGGTCCAGGACGCTACTGCGCATCTGGATGTTGGTCAGCAGCGACTGAACCTGACGATCCCTCAGGCATTTATGAGTAATCGCGCGCGTGGTTATATTCCTCCTGAGTTATGGGATCCCGGTATTAATGCCGGATTGCTCAATTATAATTTCAGCGGAAATAGTGTACAGAATCGGATTGGGGGTAACAGCCATTATGCATATTTAAACCTACAGAGTGGGTTAAATATTGGTGCGTGGCGTTTACGCGACAATACCACCTGGAGTTATAACAGTAGCGACAGATCATCAGGTAGCAAAAATAAATGGCAGCATATCAATACCTGGCTTGAGCGAGACATAATACCGTTACGTTCCCGGCTGACGCTGGGTGATGGTTATACTCAGGGCGATATTTTCGATGGTATTAACTTTCGCGGCGCACAATTGGCCTCAGATGACAATATGTTACCCGATAGCCAAAGAGGATTTGCCCCGGTGATCCACGGTATTGCTCGTGGTACTGCACAGGTCACTATTAAACAAAATGGGTATGACATTTATAATAGTACGGTGCCACCGGGGCCTTTTACCATCAACGATATCTATGCCGCAGGTAATAGTGGTGACTTGCAGGTAACGATTAAAGAGGCTGACGGCAGCACGCAGATTTTTACCGTACCCTATTCGTCAGTCCCGCTTTTGCAACGTGAAGGGCATACTCGTTATTCCATTACGGCAGGAGAATACCGTAGTGGAAATGCGCAGCAGGAAAAACCCCGCTTTTTCCAGAGTACATTACTCCACGGCCTTCCGGCTGGCTGGACAATATATGGTGGAACGCAACTGGCGGATCGTTATCGTGCTTTTAATTTCGGTATCGGGAAAAACATGGGGGCACTGGGCGCTCTGTCTGTGGATATGACGCAGGCTAATTCCACACTTCCCGATGACAGTCAGCATGACGGACAATCGGTGCGTTTTCTCTATAACAAATCGCTCAATGAATCAGGCACGAATATTCAGTTAGTGGGTTACCGTTATTCGACCAGCGGATATTTTAATTTCGCTGATACAACATACAGTCGAATGAATGGCTACAACATCGAAACACAGGACGGAGTTATTCAGGTTAAGCCGAAATTCACCGACTATTACAACCTCGCTTATAACAAACGCGGGAAATTACAGCTCACCGTTACTCAGCAACTCGGGCGCTCATCAACACTGTATTTGAGTGGTAGCATCAAACTTATTGGGGAACGAGTAATGTCGATGAGCAATTCCAGGCTGGATTAAATACTGCGTTCGAAGATATCAACTGGACGCTCAGCTATAGCCTGACGAAAAATGCCTGGCAAAAAGGACGTGATCAGATGTTAGCGCTTAACGTCAATATTCCTTTCAGCCACTGGCTGCGTTCTGATAGTAAATCTCAGTGGCGACATGCCAGTGCCAGCTACAGCATGTCACACGATCTCAACGGTCGGATGACCAATCTGGCTGGTGTATACGGTACGTTGCTGGAAGACAACAACCTCAGCTATAGCGTGCAAACCGGTTATGCCGGGGGAGGCGATGGAAATAGCGGAAGTACAGGCTACGCCACGCTGAATTATCGCGGTGGTTACGGCAATGCCAATATCGGTTACAGCCATAGCGATGATATTAAGCAGCTCTATTACGGAGTCAGCGGTGGGGTACTGGCTCATGCCAATGGCGTAACGCTGGGGCAGCCGTTAAACGATACGGTGGTGCTTGTTAAAGCGCCTGGCGCAAAAGATGCAAAAGTCGAAAACCAGACGGGGGTGCGTACCGACTGGCGTGGTTATGCCGTGCTGCCTTATGCCACTGAATATCGGGAAAATAGAGTGGCGCTGGATACCAATACCCTGGCTGATAACGTCGATTTAGATAACGCGGTTGCTAACGTTGTTCCCACTCGTGGGGCGATCGTGCGAGCAGAGTTTAAAGCGCGCGTTGGGATAAAACTGCTCATGACGCTGACCCACAATAATAAGCCGCTGCCGTTTGGGGCGATGGTGACATCAGAGAGTAGCCAGAGTAGCGGCATTGTTGCGGATAATGGTCAGGTTTACCTCAGCGGAATGCCTTTAGCGGGAAAAGTTCAGGTGAAATGGGGAGAAGAGGAAAATGCTCACTGTGTCGCCAATTATCAACTGCCACCAGAGAGTCAGCAGCAGTTATTAACCCAGCTATCAGCTGAATGTCGTTAAGGGGGCGTGATGAGAAACAAACCTTTTTATCTTCTGTGCGCTTTTTTGTGGCTGGCGGTGAGTCACGCTTTGGCTGCGGATAGCACGATTACTATCCGCGGCTATGTCAGGGATAACGGCTGTAGTGTGGCCGCTGAATCAACCAATTTTACTGTTGATCTGATGGAAAACGCGGCGAAGCAATTTAACAACATTGGCGCGACGACTCCTGTTGTTCCATTTCGTATTTTGCTGTCACCCTGTGGTAATGCCGTTTCTGCCGTAAAGGTTGGGTTTACTGGCGTTGCAGATAGCCACAATGCCAACCTGCTTGCACTTGAAAATACGGTGTCAGCGGCTTCGGGACTGGGAATACAGCTTCTGAATGAGCAGCAAAATCAAATACCCCTTAATGCTCCATCGTCCGCGCTTTCGTGGACGACCCTGACGCCGGGTAAACCAAATACGCTGAATTTTTACGCCCGGCTAATGGCGACACAGGTGCCTGTCACTGCGGGGCATATCAATGCCACGGCTACCTTCACTCTTGAATATCAGTAACTGGAGATGCTCATGAAATGGTGCAAACGTGGGTATTTATTGGCGGCAATGTTGGCGTTCGCAAGTGCGACGATACAGGCAGCCGATGTCACCATCACGGTGAACGGTAAGGTCGTCGCCAAACCGTGTACGGTTTCCACCACCAATGCCACGGTTGATCTCGGCGATCTTTATTCTTTCAGTCTTATGTCTGCCGGGGCGGCATCGGCCTGGCATGATGTTGCGCTTGAGTTACTAATTGTCCGGTGGGAACGTCGAGGGTCACTGCCAGCTTCAGCGGGGCAGCCGACAGTACTGGATATTATAAAAACCAGGGGACCGCGCAAAACATCCAGTTAGAGCTACAGGATGACAGTGGCAACACATTGAATACTGGCGCAACCAAAACAGTTCAGGTGGATGATTCCTCACAATCAGCGCACTTCCCGTTACAGGTCAGAGCATTGACAGTAAATGGCGGAGCCACTCAGGGAACCATTCAGGCAGTGATTAGCATCACCTATACCTACAGCTGAACCCGAAGAGATGATTGTAATGAAACGAGTTATTACCCTGTTTGCTGTACTGCTGATGGGCTGGTCGGTAAATGCCTGGTCATTCGCCTGTAAAACCGCCAATGGTACCGCTATCCCTATTGGCGGTGGCAGCGCCAATGTTTATGTAAACCTTGCGCCCGCCGTGAATGTGGGGCAAAACCTGGTCGTGGATCTTTCGACGCAAATCTTTTGCCATAACGATTATCCGGAAACCATTACAGACTATGTCACACTGCAACGAGGCTCGGCTTATGGCGGCGTGTTATCTAATTTTTCCGGGACCGTAAAATATAGTGGCAGTAGCTATCCATTTCCTACCACCAGCGAAACGCCGCGCGTTGTTTATAATTCGAGAACGGATAAGCCGTGGCCGGTGGCGCTTTATTTGACGCCTGTGAGCAGTGCGGGCGGGGTGGCGATTAAAGCTGGCTCATTAATTGCCGTGCTTATTTTGCGACAGACCAACAACTATAACAGCGATGATTTCCAGTTTGTGTGGAATATTTACGCCAATAATGATGTGGTGGTGCCTACTGGCGGCTGCGATGTTTCTGCTCGTGATGTCACCGTTACTCTGCCGGACTACCCTGGTTCAGTGCCAATTCCTCTTACCGTTTATTGTGCGAAAAGCCAAAACCTGGGGTATTACCTCTCCGGCACAACCGCAGATGCGGGCAACTCGATTTTCACCAATACCGCGTCGTTTTCACCTGCACAGGCGTCGGCGTACAGTTGACGCGCAACGGTACGATTATTCCAGCGAATAACACGGTATCGTTAGGAGCAGTAGGGACTTCGGCGGTAAGTCTGGGATTAACGGCAAATTACGCTCGTACCGGAGGGCAAGTGACTGCAGGGAATGTGCAATCGATTATTGGCGTGACTTTTGTTTATCAATAAAAAAATTACAGCGCATTGCTAATGCTGGTACCTGAGGCGCTACGCTATCAGACCTACAAAACCTGCACGTTAGCCCTTTGTAGGCCAGATAAGACGCGTCAGCGTCGCATCTGGCATAAACAAAGCGCACTTTGCTGGTCTGTTCCCCTCACCCTAACCCTCTACCCGGAGGGGCGAGGGGACTGGCCGGGCACATTTTTAGACTTTGTCATCAGTCAGAGCCTGCCAATGGCAGGATCTGGTGTTCTTTTACGCTACCACGCTAATAATCAGCACAATAATAAGCCCAACCACGGAGTTGACCAGCTCCAGCAGACCCCAGGTTTTCAACGTGTCTTTTACTGACAGGTCAAAGTAACCTTTGAACAACCAGAAAGATGCATCGTTAATGTGGGTGAGGGTGTTGGAACCCGCAGCCGTCGCCAGTACCAGCAGCGCCGGATTCACGCCAACCAGCTGACCAGTTGCTGGATCTAGGATTGCAGCACTGATAATCCCGGCGGCGGTCATCGCCGAAACGACACCCTGACCCGTCGCCAGACGAATTAGCACAGTGATCAGCCATGCCATGATGTAGGGCGAGATATTGCCGTGGGACATCAACATGCCGATGGTGTCGCCAATGCCGGTGTCGATGATGGTCTGCTTCAGCACGCCACCCGCACCGATGATCAGAATCACCATTGCAATACTCTTCACCGCGCTTTCAAAAGCGTTCATCACCCACTGCATGTCATGACCACGTGCGGTGCCAAAGAGTACGAATGCAACCACCATCGCAATAAACATTGCAATCGGCGAGGAACCGATAAAGTTAACCACTTCCCAGGCAGGGGTATCTTTTACCAGCCAGATATTGGCGATGGTGGTAGAGATCATAATGATCGCCGGGATCAGCGGCACCAGAATCGAAACGCCGAAAGAGGGCAGATTATTCATATCTACCGGTTGATCTGCTTTCAGGAATGATGGCGTTGGGCGCTCAAGATTGCCGAGGAACTTCGGCAGGATCAGACCTGCGCAGATTACACTTGGATCGTCACCAGTACGCCATAGATATAAACCATCCCCATATCCGCGCCATAAGCATTCACCAGCGCCACCGGACCCGGCTGCGGTGGGAACAGTGAATGTGCGGTAGTGGCAGCTGCTACTGCCGGGATCGCCAGTTTCAGGAACGGAATTTTAGCTTCGGCGGCAATAACAATAACCAGCGGCGCTAACATGATAAAGGCCACTTCATAGAACATCGCCAGACCAAAAATCAGGCCGATGATAATCACCGACAGCTGTACATAGCGCAGACCGAGACGCGCCAGCAGCGTATGCGCTATCTGGTGAGCCGCGCCGGAGTCGACCATCAATTTACCGATGACCGCACCGAACACCACGATGATAGCCAGTTCCCCCAGCGTGTTGCCGAAGCCCGCTTTCATAGTGTGCAGCAGCGACATCAAATCCATGCCCGCCAGCATCCCGACGGACAGCGCCGCCACCAACAAAGCCACCATTGAATTGATTTTGAACTTCAAATTCAGTACCAGCATCAGACCAATGCCGAATACCACCCAGAGAATGTTAAGCACATGCATAACGTTTTACCTTACCTGGTTGAACCGTTGTTATTTTGGGCGACATGTTATGTAAATTGGTCAACCATTGTTGCGATGAATGTCACATCCTCTGATCAATAACCATCGATTACCCTTTGCTGCAATTTGCAGCAACAACCAGGAGAGTGAAATTCTTGTGATGTGGTTAACCAATTTTAGAATTCGGGTTGACATGTCTTACCAAAAGGTAGAACTTATACGCCATCTCATCCGATGCGACGCTACGGCTGTGGCCGGGTTGTTCATCCGGATACCTAAACAACTCCGGGGTTCCGCGTCTCTTTGCTGTGGAACCCACTATGTGAAAGAGGAAAAATCATGGAACAGACCTGGCGCTGGTACGGCCCAAACGATCCGGTTTCTTTAGCTGATGTCCGTCAGGCGGGCGCAACTGGCGTGGTTACCGCGCTGCACCATATCCCGAACGGCGAAGTATGGTCCGTTGAAGAGATCCTCAAACGCAAGGCGATCATTGAAGACGCAGGCCTGGTGTGGTCTGTCGTAGAAAGCGTGCCAATTCACGAAGATATCAAAACCCACACTGGCAACTATGAGCAGTGGATCGCTAACTATCAGCAGACTCTGCGCAACCTGGCGCAGTGTGGCATTCGCACCGTGTGCTACAACTTCATGCCGGTGCTCGACTGGACTCGTACAGACCTCGAATACGTGCTGCCAGACGGCTCCAAAGCGCTGCGTTTCGACCAGATCGAATTTGCAGCATTTGAACTGCACATCCTGAAGCGTCCAGGCGCGGAAGCGGATTACACCGAAGAAGAAATTGCTCAGGCAGCTGAACGCTTCGCCACTATGAGCGATGAAGACAAAGCGCGTCTGACCCGTAACATCATTGCTGGTCTTCCGGGCGCGGAAGAAGGCTACACCCTCGACCAGTTCCGTAAACACCTGGAGCTGTACAAAGATATCGACAAAGCGAAGCTGCGCGAAAACTTTGCCGTCTTCCTGAAAGCGATTATTCCAGTTGCTGAAGAAGTCGGCGTGCGTATGGCTGTTCACCCGGACGATCCGCCGCGCCCGATCCTCGGCCTGCCGCGCATTGTTTCCACCATTGAAGATATGCAGTGGATGGTTGATACCGTAAACAGCATGGCAAACGGTTTTACCATGTGCACCGGTTCCTACGGCGTGCGTGCTGACAACGATCTGGTTGATATGATCAAGCAGTTCGGTCCGCGTATTTACTTCACCCATCTGCGCTCCACCATGCGTGAAGATAACCCGAAAACCTTCCACGAAGCGGCGCACCTGAACGGTGACGTTGATATGTACGAAGTGGTGAAAGCGATTGTTGAAGAAGAACACCGTCGTAAAGCGGAAGGCAAAGAAGACTGATCCCGATGCGTCCGGACCACGGTCATCAGATGCTGGACGACCTGAAGAAGAAAACCAACCCAGGTTACTCCGCAATTGGTCGTCTGAAAGGCCTGGCCGAAGTTCGCGGTGTCGAACTGGCGATCCAGCGCGCTTTCTTTAGCCGTTAATATCCACCGGCATGGCTGCGCGCCGTGCCGGTTCCTTCTTCCTTGCCGTCACTCTTTGAAGACGGATTCTGGAGTTTACGATGACTACTATTGTTGACAGCAATCTGCCGGTTGCCCGCCCGTCATGGATCATTCTTGTCTGGAATCACGCATTGTGCATCTCGGTTGCGGGGCGTTTCACCGCGCGCACCAGGCGCTGTATACCCATCATCTGCTGGAAAGCACCGACAGCGACTGGGGCATCTGCGAAGTTAACCTGATGCCAGGCAACGACCGCGTGCTGATCGAAAACCTGAAAAAACAGCAACTGCTGTACACCGTAGCGGAAAAAGGCGCAGAGAGCACCGAGCTGAAAATTATCGGTTCGATGAAAGAAGCGCTGCATCCGGAAATCGATGGCTGCGAAGGTATTCTCAACGCGATGGCGCGTCCGCAAACGGCGATTGTCTCTCTAACGGTCACGGAAAAAGGCTACTGCGCTGATGCGGCAAGCGGTCAACTGGATCTCAATAACCCGCTGATCAAGCACGATCTGGAAAACCCGACTGCGCCGAAGTCCGCGATTGGTTACATCGTCGAAGCGTTGCGTCTGCGTCGTGAAAAAGGTTGAAAGCGTTTACGGTGATGTCCTGCGATAACGTGCGTGAAAACGGTCATGTGGCGAAGGTCGCGGTACTGGGGCTGGCTCAGGCGCGTGACCCGCAGCTGGCGGCATGGATTGAAGAAAATGTCACCTTCCGTGCACCATGGTTGACCGCATCGTTCCGGCGGCGACGCCAGAAACCTTACAGGAAATTGCTGACCAGCTGGGTGTTTACGACCCGTGCGCCATTGCCTGCGAACCGTTCCGTCAGTGGGTGATTGAAGATAACTTCGTTAATGGTCGCCCGGATTGGGATAAAGTGGGCGCACAGTTCGTTGCAGACGTTGTGCCGTTCGAAATGATGAAGCTGCGTATGCTGAACGGCAGCCACTCTTTTCTGGCGTACCTCGGTTACCTCGGCGGCTATGAAACCATTGCCGACACCGTGACTAACTCGGCTTATCGCAAAGCGGCCTTTGCCCTGATGATGCAGGAACAAGCGCCAACGCTGTCGATGCCGGAAGGTACAGACCTGAACGCCTATGCGACGCTGCTGATCGAGCGTTTCAGCAACCCGTCTCTGCGTCACCGTACCTGGCAGATTGCGATGGACGGCAGCCAGAAGTTACCGCAGCGTCTGCTGGACCGGTGCGTCTGCACCTGCAAAACGGCGGCAGCTGGCGTCACCTGGCGCTGGGCGTGGCTGGCTGGATGCGTTACACCCAGGGCGTGGATGAGCAGGGTAATGCCATTGACGTGGTCGACCCGATGCTGGCGGAGTTCCAGAAGATCAACGCGCAGTATCAGGGCGCAGACCGCGTGAAAGCGCTGCTGGGCCTGAGCGGTATTTTTGCCGATGATCTGCCGCAGAATGCCGACTTTGTTGGCGCAGTGACGGCGGCATATCAGCAGCTGTGCGAACGCGGTGCGCGCGAGTGTGTGGCTGCGCTGTAACTAACTGATTACCCTACAGACTTACTGGTCAATCAAACTGATATTTGGTTGACCAGTTTTCGTTTTTTTGCCCACCTGTACGTGCCAACTTCCAGTGCTAATGGTATAGTTTGAGATTAACGGGGGCCGTAAAATTGCCCGTTGTAGGCCGGATAAGGCGTTCACGCCGCATCCGGCAAAAATTTGATTAACCGCACCTAACGGACACAACACCATGAAATCTGCCACCTCTGCGCAAAGACCTTACCAGGAAGTCGGGGCGATGATCCGCGATCTGATCATAAAGACGCCGTACAATCCTGGCGAACGGCTGCCGCCGGAGCGTGAAATTGCAGAAATGCTTGATGTCACGCGGACGGTGGTACGTGAAGCGCTGATCATGCTGGAGATCAAAGGCTGGTGGAAGTACGCCGGGGTGCCGGTATCTATGTTCTTGATAACTCAGGCAGCCAGAACACAGACAGTCCGGATGCCAACGTCTGCAACGATGCCGGTCCTTTTGAGCTGTTACAGGCGCGGCAGTTATTGGAGAGCAACATCGCCGAGTTTGCCGCTTTGCAGGCTACCCGCGAAGATATCGTCAAAATGCGTCAGGCATTGCAACTGGAAGAGCGTGAACTGGCTTCCAGTGCGCCGGGCAGCAGCGAAAGCGGTGACATGCAGTTCCATCTCGCTATTGCCGAAGCAACGCATAACAGCATGCTGGTGGAGCTGTTCCGTCAGTCCTGGCAGTGGCGGGAAAACAATCCAATGTGGATCCAGTTGCACAGCCATCTGGATGACAGCCTGTATCGCAAAGAGTGGTTGGGCGATCACAAACAGATCCTCGCCGCGTTAATCAAAAAAGATGCCCGAGCGGCGAAGCTGGCAATGTGGCAGCATCTGGAAAACGTTAAGCAACGTCTGCTGGAATTCTCGAATGTTGACGATATTTATTTTGATGGCTATCTGTTTGATTCATGGCCGCTGGATAAAGTCGACGCCTGACTTATTATAATAAGCGCAAGGGTAAACGTTCCTTGCGCTGGTGATGCTGCCAACTTACTGATTTAGTGTATGATGGTGTTTTTGAGGTGCTCCAGTGGCTTCTGTTTCTATCAGCTGTCCCTCCTGTTCAGCTACTGACGGGGTGGTGCGTAACGGCAAAAGCA
>ENA-OQIG01000970-OQIG01000970.1-human-gut-metagenome-genome-assembly--contig:-NODE-970-length-14083-cov-3.604758_pt1 | contig 14083 bp, 31 predicted proteins | sample MGYA00242576_ERZ504741 | MGnify/ENA primary metagenome ERZ504741 (study PRJEB26092, sample SAMD00036436) | human gut metagenome | host: Homo sapiens | study: EMG produced TPA metagenomics assembly of... | reverse complement strand
CCTTTGTAAAGATGGTTTCTAGTCAATTCCATTATACCAAACGGAACAGGTTTATGCCTTTTTTATTGGCTGAAATATTGAATTTTCAAGGTTCAACACACCACATCGGTGTGGGAAGTTTTAGTAATTCAATATCAATTCGATTTTCTTCAGCCACTTGCATAAGTTCTTGAAACTGTTCAGTGTTTTTCAATTTCATTTTTTGGTATGCCGCAAAACTTTTTGGTTTTAAATTTGGAAGATAAAAACAAATTTGTTTGTATTCCAAGAAGTCTGTAGCTTTTCTATCTTCAAGAATCGCTTTCGCATTATAAAGAATATAATTGCGTTTTTCTTCTTCTGTTCGATCATCTATAAAAGGTCTGTTATTATAAGCAAAAATATCTTCTTTAGAACAATATCTAGGAGCACTTACACCATATATGAATGGATAAAATATTAATCCACAATTATATATTTCCGGTGTTATTTGTGGAAAACGCGAATCTTTTCCAGTTAAGCTATATATGCGTTTGCGATACTTGGCGCACACAGCATTGCAGTTAGGCGCAGCATCAGATTCTACAAGGTCTGTTTTTAATACACTTGCATCGCGTAATGCTTTTTTCAAACTTCTCGCATGCAATGTTTCAAAACTATAATTATCGTGATAGTGCGTTTCAATGAATTCTTTTTCTCTTTTTGCTTCCTCAAATCGTTCCGCGCGTGTAAGCTCTAGTACGATATAAAAATAATTACTTTTGTTCCAATGGATTGGAGAATGACTCATTAGCTCATTCGCTTTTCTTAGGCATATGATGGATAAATCAAATAACCCTTTTAGTTCTAAATCACCAGCTTTTCTATAAATGACGTAGTCTAACGATTTGGAAATATTAGGCAAATGGTTGGTCGAATTAAAAATTGGAATAGGGATGTTGGCAATATCCGAAGCGAGTTCCAAATCAAATCGTTGTCCATCAGAAATAATATACCGAGATGTATATTGATTGCAATTATCTGCCGGAAGTATTTTAACAAGTTGACCATTTTGAAAATAAGAAGTTACAATTGACATATTCGGCTCCTTAATTGAGGATTATGCCTTACATAGCTTTTTCAATTTCGTCTGCATCGGTTTTGCTGAAATCATCCGCATGATGTGCTCCAGGCGTGCTGATATGCGATCATCTGCCTGGTCTGGCTGATCCGGGCGTTTATGATAATGGTAAAGCTGCCGTCTTCGTTCGGATGCACTTCTTCTTCCACAGCGGTATCCATATCAAGAAAGTATACCCCGATGGCTTCTGTCAGCAGTGGGTTATTCATATAGTTCTCCTTTAACACGGTTCGTCCGGAGCGCCTTTTTCCTGGGCTTTCAGACTCTTCATAAATTCGATGTGGGCTTTCAGACGTTCCGGTGGAATGTCCCTGGCCACGTGGAAGAGAGTGCGAAGCTCCGGGTTCTCAAAAGCTTCCTGGGCTATCTGGCGGGTCTCATCGTTGAGGTAGTATGGCATTTCCGATTGCTGCATATCATTGTGATCCTCAACCAAATCTGCTTTTGAGATACCAAAGTAGTTTGCCATCAATTCTATCTTATCAATACGTGGGTAAGAGTTGCCTTTTACCCAATCTGTAAAAGTTGTATATTTAACACCCAAAGCATCACACATTTCTTGCCGGGTCTTATCATATTTATCCATGTAATATCGGATATTCTTTGCCATTATTTCTTTATTTCCAAGATTACTCATAGACGCAACCTCCTTATGGTTTGATTATATGATTATTCCGTAAAAAAATCAAGATAAACTTAAAAAATTACGAAAAAACCGTTGACATTACGATTAAACCGTAGTATAGTGAGCGTAGAAACGGAAAGGAGGAGATGAGAGTGCAGAAAGTAAAGTCCCGCTTCACATTAAAAACTGCCCGGGAAATGAAACGTTATACCCAGGAAGAAGCGGCGAAACGTATAGGTGTAAGCGTGGATACGCTCGGAAATTATGAGCGTGGCAAAAGCTACCCGGATATTCCTGTGTTAAGAAAGATTGAAGAGGTTTACGGTATTCCGTATGAACAGCTTATTTTTTTACCTTTAGATTACGATAAAACCGTAAATCTCATATGAGAAAGGAGGCGAGAACGAATGCGTTTTTATAAATCAGATTGCCTGGAACATATTGGTTTTGATTTTTATTGCGATATCGCAAATAACATCGTCAAGGCCAGAAAAGATATGGGATTAACCCAGAAAGAACTTGCGAAGCTGGCAGGCATTAAGGAACACCGTTTGGTGGGAATTGAGAACGTGAAAATCAGAATTGATCTGGACGATCTGGAAAAGCTTGCGAAGGTGTTTGAGAGAACGGTTGACTGGTTGATTGATGCAGAACTCGATTGCGGTGGCAGCGAATGCATTTACTTGGTTTGGCCGGATTCTTTACCAGATTTCAAGCTGTATGGAAGAGCTACAAGCAAGCGAATGGCATTTTTGTTATATGACAAAAGACTTAAAGAATGTCATGTTGCGTATTCCAATGGCCGTGAAAGATTTTGGGTGAAACTAGTGGGTGTTCCAGTATCGGAAAAAGAAATTCAGAACAAATTCAAGAAACGGACAACAGAGGACTTACCTCTGGAGCCGGATCTGTAGGAGGTGATGAAGTGAAAAAAGACTTAATCCGCATCGAGAACCACGGGCGTTCTACATATCTTTACATCGCGGGGATTCGCCTGGGAAAAGGCATTTTAGGTATCAATTTTTCTCAGACTGAGGAAGAACCTATGACGCCGAAGTTGACAGTCACCGTAGATGTTAGAGCATTTTTACAGGAACTGTCGGAAATCAAACCGGAAGAATTGGAACAGGCAAAGAAATTATCAAGATGTATCTGGATGGATACAAAAGAACTGCCGCCGAAGATGGCAACAGTTCTGTGGAGATTCTTAGATAAGTTTCTGAGCTAAAGAAACTGTCTTATCAAGAATTTCAATATTGGGTGCAATGCTGTTGATGAATTTGATATATCCGGTTTCTTCGAGTTCGTAGAAGAAACTGTCATCATAGTTTAATGCTGGAATGTCAGATGTGTCCATGCGTTTGGAATGTGTCGTGTTGTATGCACGGCAAATTTTCAATAACAATTCATCAGATTTAGGATGTAATGCCATGTAATTCTCCTTTCTTCGTATACTCGGCTTTGTCAGGAGCCTGTACAGGAATTATATCATTGGAAGAAAGGAAAAGGCAAATGGATTACCTGTTTGCAACAGAGTAGGAGGTGAGTGAAATGTTCAATACAGTGATTTCTTTTGGAAATGACATTTCTGTTCCCGAAGAGGTACTGGAGAAAACTGTCGAAGATATTTTACAAACAATAAAGTCTGAACTTCCAGAGGAAGCCCAGACCTATGAAGTTTACGAGTCTATTTTATGTAGATGTAAGGACCGGTTACAGAGCGGGCGAATTGTGTTATAGCATCTTTTCTACCATATCCTGGAGCGTATAAGAGATGATTTTCAGTTCTTTATCCTTGGAAGCGGCTCTGCTATGAATCAGATCGGAATCTGCTTTGATATTGAGAACGAAGGAATCAGTATATGTCCTCTTGTTGGCTTCATAGGCAATGCTTATGGTAATCGGTTTTGGATCTTCAAATATTTCGCGTGGGTTTACGTTACAAACGAAGGATTGATTTGGAGCAATAAAAGTATCTTTGATGTGCTCAAAAGGAATGTATTTTGGGCTGTAGGAGCACTTAGCTAAATCAAAATCGCAGGAAAAACTGGTAATGCGAGCCCCTGTTTGACCAAAATTTTTGATGACCAGGTAGTACATAGGAGATTGAAAGTTGGTTGCAGCGGTGTAAACAACTATGTATGGACGAGTTGATTCTTCAACCATTTGATGGTTTTGACGCAAGGTGACAACAGATATTATGACTGCGATTGTGCTGATGATTGTTGACAAAAGTATTCCGAGCAACTGAATTATATCGGACGGCTGAGTGAACTAAGCAGGCCGGTGAACATAGTGTCGGAAGCGGATGCAAGTTGTGTGAGAAACATAAAAACCTCCGTAGTATGAATTTGATAAAGAAATTGTATCACGGAATATGCAGGAAAAGCAACGAGGGAGGTGTAAGAAGATGGTAAGAGCATACGAACCATTGTACACAGTAAAAGAAGCTGCGAAACTTCTGCGGGTTAATCCGCAGGCGGTATACCGGCTGATTAACGGAAAACAGCTTGTGGCTCTGCGCCTTGGACTGATCAAGATCCGGGGCAGTGACCTGGAGCGCTTTATTGAGCAGTATCCGGCGTACGAGCCGGAGGAAGGAGGTGATCAGAGTGGCGAAGCTTAACTTTATCGAGTCCCAGCACCCGCGGATGCTCAGCTACGTGGAGTGCCGGAGCGATCCGGTGTTTTACCTGGTCGAGGAGGAGCCAGAACCGGCGCTTGATCTGGATGATCTGGCGGGCAAGGTGATGTTTGGCATCTGTGCGATGTTTGCGGGATGCGTGGCCAGCGCGCTGCTGGCAGGAATGTGAAAGGAGGTGAGGAGATGGTAGAAATTACGATTAAGGATGATGGAGGCGTAAAAGGAACGGAGTCTGGTGATTTTGTTATGGCAATCATTAGTACTATCGAGGAAGACGGACTGAAAAGCGTTGGCATGGCATATGGGGTTACAAGCGATAAAGCTTCCGCCCATGCAATTGCAGGTTTTGTTAAGTATAGCATAGATGAGACAATTCTTCCGAAATCTAAAAAGGCTGCTTACAAGATTTTACGAGCATTTATCGACACGGAGATTAAGCGCCTGGAAGCAGAAGAATCTGTAAAAGAAGAAACCCCAGAAGCGGCAACTTCCGGGGAATCGGGTAAATAAAAAATCAATTTACAGTCTCATTATAGGTGAGGCGCGGAGGGAAATCAAGATGAAACTTTATGAGTTAACAGAGCAGTTTTTAGCGCTGCAGGAACTTGTTTACGATCCGGAAGTGGATGAGCAGACTTTTCAGGATACAATGGAAGGTCTTTGGGGCGAGATTGAAGATAAAGCGGATGGGTACGCCAAGATCATTATGGGAATGAAGGCAGATATTGAAGCTTTAAGGGCAGAGGAAGGCCGCCTGGCTGCCAGACGGAAGGCGCTGGAGAACCGTCAGCAGGCTTTAAAGAACAACCTGGAAGCCAACATGCGGGAAATGGGCAAGACAAAGTTTAAGACAGCGTTGTTCAGTTTCAATATTCAGAAAAATGGTGGTTTGCAGCCGTTGGTCATTGACGGGCTTCTGGAAGACATTCCGGGAAGGTTCCTGATCCCGCAGCCTCCGGTGCCGAATAACGAGGCAATCCGGACACTGTTAGAGAATAAAGCCGTTGAATGGGCGCACCTGGAGCCACGCGGGGAAAGTCTGAGGATACGCTGATGACATCTGATGGAAAGATCGTACCATACCGCATGTCCGTGTTGATGGAGATCGCGGCCAAGGTGGCAAAGACAATGGTGACCGGTGCTGTGAGCCTGAGCTATGAAGAAATGGAGATCGTGCTGGATTATATCCACCTTAACATTGAGGACAGCAAGCGCAGGAATGAAGCGAGAGAAAAGGAGAACAGAAATGTTTCTGAAGATAAGTGAGTTTAAGAAAGCTATGAAGTCCGCCCTGAAAACATCCGGCGGGTTGATCATTGGAAATGTAAAAGGGCATTTCCTGGTACATACGAGCCTTTGGGGCGTGTGGGTAGAAAGTGTTTATGCTACCAGTAAGTTTAAAGCAGCCATTGTGGAACTGATCGGTGATATGCCGGAAGAAGAGACTTGTTATAGGTATCATCTGGAAGAGAAAAATCTCAAGATGGAGTACCAGATAAGATATGAGAATCCTTATGATCAGTGGAAAGAAGCAAAGGATTTTGCGTGCGAAGTGCCGTTGGCTTTTTACAGTACGCCTCATGAGCTGTCCATTTACCAGAGTAAAAGTGACAGGTCTTATATTACTGTGTTGCAATCCTATGCAGCAGGGATGATGTCACTGGCAGAGCTTGAAGTGGGTATGGAACATATGCCCGGAAGACCCAGTGTTTCTCCTACCGGTTCTACGCTCTATTTTAAGAGTGAGACAATGATCTACTGGATCAGTATCGTAAAGGTTCCTCAAAAGGCGGAGGATACCATATTCCGGTACTTAAGAGGGCTGGACTTCTTTGAGGATGACTGGCTTCCAAAGAAAGATGAGCAGGAAACAGAAGCGGCGGCAGAGACGCTGCCGTATTAAGGAGGATATTATGGGATTACCAGTATTGATCTATGGAAAATCCGGAAGCGGGAAGAGCCGCAGCCTTAAGTTTTTTGATGAGGATGAGATCGTGCTTCTGAATACGGAGCGGAAGGAACTGCCGTTTAAGAAGCGCTTTAAGAAGACAGGATGCAGTGATGATATCAACCGGATCATTACAACGATCAACCAGAACCCGGAAAAGACTTACGTGATCGATGATGCGGGGTATATTATGACGCATCTTTTCATGTCACAGCACCGGAATAAGAAGGGAAATGCATCCTTTGAGATGTACGATGACATTGCGGATGCCATGTATGGTCTGGTGAAACGGATCAAGACGGATGTGACAGCTCCGGACAAGATCGTTTACATCATGTTCCACGAAGATACGGACGATTTTGGTATCTCACGTCTCAGGACCATTGGCAAGCAGTTGGACCGGAAAGTGTGCCTAGAAGGCATGGTCACGATCTGCATCCGTTGCATGAGTGAAAATGGGAACCATTTCTTCCGGACGGTTACGGACGGATCCGATATCACAAAGACTCCGGAAGAGATGTTCCCGGAACCGGAGATCGAAAACAACTTGAAATTAGTAGATGATACCATCCGGGATTTTTATGGATGGGAAAAACATAAGACCAAGGAGGATACAAAGTCATGATAAAGAAACCAGCAGGATATGATGAGGCAGCAGCTTATACAGGGGAATCCCAGCAGCTGCCAAAAGGAAAGTATGTGTGTGTGATCAAACAGGTAGCAACCCAGACATCCAAGAACGGAAATAAGCAGTTTGTGATCCTGTTTGATGTAGCAGAGGGAGAGCAGAAAGACTTTTTCCAGAAGCTCTTTAATGCGGACAAGGCCCAGAACAGTGCTGACGCAAAATGGCGTGGTGTGTTTAAACAGAACATGGAAGGAAAAGGACTTTCCTGGTTCAAGGGGATCATCACTTCCATTGAGCGTTCGAATAATTTTACTTTCCAGTGGGATAAGGAAAACAATGAAAAAACACTGGCAGGAAAGAAATTTGGAGGAATTTTCCGGCGCAGGCAGTATGAGGCAGAGAACGGAAACCGCCCTATCGTTACAGAACTGTGGCAGATCCGCAGCGTGGCGGGTCTGGCAGATGCGGAGGTACCAGAGGATGATCTGCTTCCGGAAGGCACGGTACAGAAGCCGGCAGAAACACCGTCTCCTGTGGGTGATGGTTTCATGAATATTCCGGAGGGCGCAGGTGATGAAGGCATCCCGTTCATGTGATCCGGAGCTTTACAGCAGGATAAAAGATGCAGTAAGTATGCAGCAGGCCGTGGAATACTGCGGCCTGCATATTTTAAAACGGAAAATGCCTCTGTCCGTTCCATAAGGATACCCATCCTTCCATGAAGATCTATCCAATGGAAAAGGGTATTACTGTTTTGTCTGCGGTTCCGGTGGTGACCAGATCAAGTTTGTGGCGGCCTATTACGTGATCAGTAATTATGAAGCCGCAAAGCAGCTGGCGCAGGCTTACGGGGTGCCAGTCAATGAGCCGGTGACCTATAGGGAAAAGCGGGAAGCAGACAAGAGGAGGCGCTATAAGCGGGAATTAGGGCAGTTTGTGCAGGAGGCGGTAAAATGGCTGACCGTGTACAGAGGACTGCTCTGTGAGGCTGTCAGGGAGCGCAATGAACATTTCTGGGAAGGGCTTGGCAACTTGACCTATGTGGAGTATCTGTTGGGGTGCCTTAAGGACTGCCCGGAAGAAGTGTATGCCGATAAGAAGGTGGTGAAAGAGATTGGAAAAGTCGAAGGACGAGTTATTAGCTGGTATATCTAAGCTGTCTGGCCTGGATCCGTTCCCGGATGAGATATTTTACCAGATCTTTGAGATTGAGGATAACGTGGAGCGGACCCAGTACGTGGAGGCACTGCGGAAAGAAGCAGGGAAGCTGAAGCGCAGGCCAGAGTTTAACAATCTGTACCGTGCGTTTGTCCTGGACTATTCCCAGAGACAGAAGCAGACGGGGAAAGTGACACGGTTTACGGACCAGCCATAGAGCTTAACTGTGGGGAATGGGAGGCAACGGATATGGGGGTAAAGACCGTCCGTTACGACAAGAATGCCATGCCGGTTGCTATTACGCCTGCAGCCACCCGATCCTTCCGGTGGAGATCTTAAAAAATGTGGATACGGCCCAGGAGCGCATTTCCCTGGCATATTTTAAGTCAGCCACCTGGCAGAAGATCACGGTTGACAGGGCCGTGTGCGCCAATGCCAATAAGATCGTGGACGCGCTCAGCCAGTTCGGGATCGAGGTGACCAGTGATAACGCAAAGAGCCTGGTGCGCTATATCTCAGACTGTGTTGGACTGAACCCGGCTACCCTGGAACCCAAAAAATCCATCAACCGCCTTGGATGGGTGGGGAGCAGCTTTACGCCCTATGCCCAGGATATCCGGTATGAGGGAGATATGGACTATGAGGTGATCTTCCGGAATGTGGCCCAGAAAGGCGATTTTGGTGCCTGGAAGACACTTTGCAGGGATCTGCGTAAAAATATACCCTGCGCATGATGATGGCCGCCAGCTTTGCTTCCGTGCTTCTGGAACCTCTTAAGGTATTGCCGTTTGTATTGCATTTATGGGGAACGACCGGAACCGGAAAGACAGTAGCGCTCATGGTGGCAATGTCCATCTGGGGCAATCCCAAAATGGGCGGCCTGGTAAAGACCATGAACATGACAAAGAACGCCATTATGCGCAATGCCGCATTTTTATGCAGTATCCCTTTTGCCGGAGATGAGCTGCAGACCATAAAGGATAAATGGCAGGGGAATTTCGACCAGCTGATCTACCAGATCACGGAAGGTGTGGATCGTGGCCGTGCCAGGGCCTATGGCGGAGTGGAAGATACCAAGACCTGGAAGAACAGTTTTATCTTTACAGGCGAGGAACCGATCACAAAGGTAAACTCCGGCGGTGGTTCTAAGAACCGAGTGATCGAGATCGCCATTGACGGACTTCTGATTGAGGACGGCCATTATGTCAGCAGCGTGTCCAGGAGCATTATGGATACGCTGGACGGAAGTTTGTGGAGTACATACAGGAAATGGACTTAAACCGGATCATGGACCGGTACCGGGAAATATTTGAGCAGTTATGTAAGCTGGATACAACGGATAAACAGGCAATGGCAATGTCTTGTATGTTGCTGGCGGATGAGATCGCAGTGAAGCTTTTCTTTCCAGAAGAGCGGGCTTTACAGGTCAGCCAGGTAAAACAATACCTGCAGAGTAACTTTGATGTGGATGTGGCGGAACGTGCCTACCAGCAGGTACTCAACTGGGCAGCCAAGAACCCGGTGCGTTTTGAGGATCCCAAGGCGGATAATTCACCCAATAAAGGGGAAGTCTGGGGCAAGATCGATGAGGACAAGCTGATCGTGAACCGTGACGTACTCCTGGCGTTCCTGGACCAGAATGGGTTTGATTATACGGCGGTAAGTAAGAAATGGTCAGAGAAAGGGTATCTGGTACGTAATTCCCAGGGGAAAATGGTGCATCAGACCAAGGTATATGGGATCAAATCCAGCTATATCAAGTTCAGGCTTCCGGAGGATGATGATACAACGGATGCAGATGGATTTATGGTAGTTGATGGGAATGAACAGGAGTCATTGCCCTTTGATTAAGGGTCTTACCTGCGAAAAAAAGGTAAGACTTTGGTAAGACCCCTAAACCCCGCATAAACACTGGCTTTTTTATATAGGTCTTACCTGTCTTACCTGTTTTTAATATACGTAACGTAGGAAAAAGTTATTGTAGAAAATTTAACGTTAAATATATCACAATATTAAAATTTCTTTAAAAATGTTGGTATATATAACCGGATTTTAGGTAAGACAGTAAGACCCTAAGAAAATAAGGGGTTTGCGGGCATTTTTCAGGTAAGATTTAGGAAAGACATTTCTGCAAAATGGTAAGACCATGGCAGGAAAGGAGATAAAAACAGATGGAAATGAGCAATAAATCAGCCGGAACGCAGTTTGAAAGAGAATTTGCAGCCCGGCTGGCAGCGGAAGGCTTCTGGGTGCACCGCTTCCAGGATAACAAGAATGGACAGCCCTGTGATGTGATCGCTGCAAGAAATGGAGAAGCGTACCTGTTTGATTGTAAGGACTGTAAAACAGATGCATTCAGCCTGAGAAGAGTGGAAGAAAACCAGTTCAATGCAATGAGGCTGTTTGATACAACAGGAAACCGGCGTGGGATGTTTGCGATCCGGTATCCGGATCAGGAGATTTACCTGGTGGATTATGAGATCGTCAAGATTATCCGAAACAATGGGAAGAGCAGTATTCCAAGGCACTTGATCGGAATGTATGGAAGGACGTTGGAAGACTGGCTGGATGATCTTGCAGTAATGGGGGATAAAAAGAACAATGGTTGTAGAGATTGGATCTGAGATACGGATCAGGGACGCTTCCAAGGAACTGTATGACTGGGCGCAGGAAAATCTGATCATCCCTAACCCGCAATACCGGGAAAGGAACGCAGAGGACTTTGGGTAGGAAATACACCGAAGTATCTCTGGCTCTATCATGTGGATGGTTCGGACTTGATCGTTCCTACCGGAGTAGGAAAGCAGGTAAGGCAGTTCCTTTCAGAGAAGGATAAGATAAGCGTTCATCTGGCCGATAACGGGATTTTAGATTATAAAGGCACAATTCCCCTGTATGACTACCAGAAAGATGCAGTAGAGGCCATGCAGCGTACCAGCTGCGGGATTTTACAAAGCCCCTGCGGATCAGGAAAGACGCAGATGGGGATTGCCCTGGCTGCTGAGCTTAGCCGCAAGGTATTGTGGATCACTCATACGCAGGACCTGCTCACTCAGTCAAAGACCAGGGCAGAACAGTATTTTCCAGAGGAAACACTGGGAACAATCACGCAGGAAAAGCCCAGGTTGGCAGCCATATAACATTTGCCACAGTCCAGACCCTGTGCAAGATGGATCTGGACCAGTTCCGGTATACATGGGATGTGGTGATCGTGGATGAGTGCCACCGGCTGGCTGGTTCGCCAACTCAGGTGACGATGTTTTACAAGGTGATGAACGGCCTGGCTGCAAGGCATAAATATGGCCTGTCCGCTACGGTACATCGTTCGGACGGAATGATCAAAAGCACCTTTGCAGTCCTGGGGCCTGTGATCTACAAAGTACCGGATGAGGCAGTAGCGGATAAGACCATGCAGGTGCGGATCCTGCAGAGGAATACAGACATAACCGTCAGCCGCAGCTGTCTGGATACAGATGGGACCTTGGATTATAACGAACTGCTTTCTTATCTTGGAGGAAACAGGGAGAGAAATGAGATGATCGTTAAGGATCTGGTAAATCAGAAGGGACATTCCTGTCTGATTCTGGCAAGCAGGCTGGAACAGCTGCGAAATATCATGGATCTGCTCCCGGATGAATTGAGAAGTATTTCTGCCATGATTGATGGGGGAATGACCAGTAAGAAAGGAAAGGCCGAAAGAGAGGCTGCGATCGAAGATATGAGGACTGGAAGAAAGAAAATCCTGTTTGCATCCTTTGGCCTGGCAAAAGAAGGTCTGGATATCCCGAGGCTTGACCGGCTGTTCCTGGTATCTCCGCAGAAAGATTACGCAGTAGTTACACAATCTATTGGTCGGATTGCCAGAAAGGCAGAAGGAAAGACAGATGCCGTGTGTTATGACTACGTGGACGATATCCAGTTTTGCGAAAACCAGTTTAAACGGCGTAAGACTCATTACAGGAAGGCGGGGTGTATCTTATGACAAGAAATGAAGAACAGGCAGCGCTTGCGAAAGGCGTGTGGTGTGACTCCTATAACTTTTATCTGAAGTATCATGGCCGCCCTGCTGATCCGGGCTTCTGGGAAGAGGCCACGGCAGACTTCGGGAAGATCATGAAGAAATATGGAGGTGCTACGGTGTGCGGCAGATTGATGCTGGCAGCGTTCAGCCTTTTGGAGGAGGAAACCAGATGAATGACCCAAAGAAGATGTCCGTCCCGGTCTGCTGCATCTGCCAGAAGGTGATCAATGGGGATGCAGAGTGGATCAGGACCCGGAGAGGGACGGTATTGTATATGCATAAAGAGTGTGTGAGGAAAAGAAAATGGGAAGATTAATTGAAAAGGATGACCTGGGTAACTGGTGCCTGAAGGGTGTCAGGTGGGAGCAGCTGCGAGCGGGCCAGGTAATCACCAAAGAAGTAAGTGAAAGGCTGTATGGGGCGCTGTGTAAGCTTAAGGACTATGAAGATACGGGCTGCAACCCAGGAGATGTTGAAGGTTTCATAGAGCTTGGTGGCAATTTGGTTAAAATTGTAGCGGAATATGTAAAGAAATACAGATGGATCCCGGTGGAAGAGAGACTTCCGGAAGAAGATGAATATGTCCTGATGTCATTTGAGAATTTCTCGCTTCCGATGATCGGACGGTATGAAAAAGATAATGATGGTGGTGGAGCATGGTATGCTGGTGGTGATGATGGATGCGATACTTGCAGCAGCCAGGACTTATTTGTGAATGCCTGGTTGCCACTTCCGAAGCCATGCAGGGTAGAGGTGGAAGAAAATTAAGATTTGGAGGATACTATGAAAAAGTGGGTAGAGAACAAAGAACCATCCGGCGCAGTGGTTCACACGCTTGTGTTCGGGCATCATGGAGATGATCCCAAAGTCATAGTGGAGTTGTTTAGAGATTCAGAGGGAGATTGGCTTACAATATCGAATGTGCTCGATACAGACTGGGACTTGCTGACCGGCAAGGAAATGTGTGAGCATGATGCCAAAATGATGGTAGAGGAAATGGTGTACGATCATTTTGCGGATGAAAAGAGGTATTACGAGGAAATTTGCGAAGAGTTTGATATGGAAAACTGAAATTTAGAGGAGGTAGCCTATGAATAACAAACATGTAAAGCAGTACATCATCCAGAATATAAGCCACATAGAAGACAGCCTGTTCCTTCGCCAGATCTACACACTGGTAAAGCTGTATCTGGAAAGAAAAGACCGGAAGCATACCGGTAAAGCCGCGTAATGTGGAAACGAGTAAATCCCAACGTGGAGTATGTGATAGCTGTCATGCGCAAGAAGGGAGAGGATATAAAGAATGGGATTAGTAAAGTCAGATGCCCAGAGAAAGGCAAACCAGCTGCAAAGGAAAAGTGCCATAGCTGCAGCTGATAAGGATATGATCACCGGACCGAAGCCTACAACCTGGTCAGCCAGGATGCCGGCCTATGCGGGGACAAGCCTCTGCCCAGATCCGGAGTTAAGAGGAGGTGATACCATTGGCGAAAATAAAGATAACCAGGAAGCTTCTGAGCAGTTACCGAAAGCTTAAGAAAGAGATTGTAGTCTTGGAATTGGAACTGGTAGAGATGATGGAAGGGGATAACGGGATCGGCATCAGCGTTGTTATGGACTACCGCAAAGGCTATCCACAACCGAAAGCGGTTCCTGGTTTTGACTGGAAGCTGCATGATCGCCGTCAGAGGATCCTGGATAACAAAAAAGCAAGGTGCAAGGCCGTAGAAGACTGGATAAGATCCATAGAAGATGGTCAGGCACGGTATGTGTTCCGGATGTTCTACATAGAGGGAATGACGTGGGATAGGATCGCTGCAAAGATTGGATACAGCAACAGTCCGGACTATCCAAGGCTGCATATAACGTGATGCCTATTTAAAAGAATCTAACAGTAATAGAACAAAAAAGGTTCGGTTTAGTCGGTGATGTCGTAATACAATAGAGTCGGAAGCCAAAG
>ENA-OQIG01000969-OQIG01000969.1-human-gut-metagenome-genome-assembly--contig:-NODE-969-length-14104-cov-1.826214_pt1 | contig 14104 bp, 15 predicted proteins | sample MGYA00242576_ERZ504741 | MGnify/ENA primary metagenome ERZ504741 (study PRJEB26092, sample SAMD00036436) | human gut metagenome | host: Homo sapiens | study: EMG produced TPA metagenomics assembly of... | reverse complement strand
TATGATGATTACTTTTTTAATTTAATTTTCAGTTAAATTCTGTCGTATACAAGTCCATTTTGCCGCATACAAGGCTGCAAATATAGTTTTTTTTTCACATTCATATGTAATAAGCCCTCAAATATTTGATGTTTAAGGGCTTTTTTGCCGTTTTATTTCATTCCTCTGTTTTTCAGTAACGGCTCCAGGCTTGGTTCTGCACCGCGGAAATTCTTATAAAGTATCATCGGATCTTCGCTGTCTCCCTTTTCCAATACGTTGTAGCGGAAGAGGTCGGCAGTGTTTTTATCAAAGATCCATGTTCTTTGAAGGCTTCAAAGGCATCATTGTCAAGTACATTCGCCCAAAGGTAACTGTAGTATCCGGCAGCGTATCCGCCAATGATATGATTGAAGTAAGTGACGCGGTAGCGGGGGGCAATTTCGGGGATCAGGCCGAGCTTGTCCATGGCTTCTTTTTCGAAAGCAAGCATATCCAGATTCTTTACATCTGTTATCATGTGAAGGTTCATGTCGAGGATGGCGGCAGCCAGTAACTCGGTGGTCATGAATCCTTGGTTGAACGTTTTCTGTTTCAGAATCTTTTCGATGATTTCATCGGGGATTACTTCTCCTGTCTGATAGTGTTTGGCATACATTTTCAGCACTTCCGGTTCGGTAGCCCAATGTTCGTTGATCTGAGAAGGAAGTTCAACAAAATCGCGTACGACATTGGTGCCGGAAGTCCCTTTGTATTCGCACTTTGTCAGTAAGCCATGCAGAGCGTGCCCGAATTCGTGGAACAGAGTTTCTACTTCGTCCATAGTCAGCAGAGAAGGGGTGTCGCCGACCGGTTTGGTGAAACTGCATACGTTGCATACCAAGGGGCGGGTTGCTCCCTGCTGTTCGCGGTAATTGCTCATCCATGCGCCACCGCTTTTTCCTGAACGCGGGAAATAGTCTACATAGAATATGCCAGTTGGGAGCCGTCAGCGTCTTTCACTTCGAAGACTTCTACATCCGGATGATAAGTCGGGATACCTTCCAGTTTGTTCAGAGTGATACCATATAGTTTGTTGGCGACTGCGAAAGCTCCTTCACGTACATTCTCCAGTTTGAAGTAAGGTTTGGTGTCTTCTTCGGAGAGGTTGTATTTCTCTTTGCGGAGTTTTTCTGTGTAGTACCACCAGTCCCAGGCTTCCAGTTTCTCTCCTTTGCCTTCTTTGTCCATTAACTGTTGAAGTTCTGCGGCTTCGGCTTTCGCTTTCGGGAGGGCATAGCTCCAAAGGTTGTTCAGCAGACTCATTACGTTGCTGTCATTCTTTGACATTGTCTCATCCAGTACGAAGTTGGCGTAGTTGTTGAAGCCCAATAGCCTTGCTTTTTCCAGGCGGAGGGAGACGATCTTGCGGATCGTTTCTTTGTTGTCATTCTTGTCATTGTTATTGCCGCGGTTGATGTATGCTTTGTACATTTTCTCACGGAGAGGGCGGTTCTCAGCGTATTGCAGGAACGGAAGGCGGCTGGCGTTGTGCAGGGTGAACAGCCATTTCCCCGGTTGTCCGGCAGCTTTGGCTTCTTCGGCTGCGCTTTGGCAGAACCATTCGGGCAATCCGGCTAAATCTTCTTTCTTGTCTACGAAAAGCTGGAAAGCATTGTTTTCATTCAGTATATTATTGCTGAATGTGATGCCGAGAGTGGAAAGTTCTTTGTTGATTTCACGCAGACGTGCCTGTTTCTCTGCATCCAGATTAGCACCTGAACGGACAAATCCTTTGTAAGTTTTGTCCAGCAGACGTTTCTGTTCCGTGGTCAGATTCATGGAATCTTTCTGTTGATATACAACGTTTACACGTTTGAAAAGCTCCTGATTCAGGGAGATGTTATCTTCGTGCTCGGAAAGGACCGGTGCCATTTTGATAGAGAGCTCGGTCAGTTCATCGGTTGTTTCCGCATCCGTCATATTGAAGAAAATGGCGCTTACACGGTCCAGAATGGGTGCGCTGCTGTCCAAAGCTACAATCGTATTGTCGAAAGTAGGCACTTCCGGGCTTGCGATAATGGCTTGGATATTCTGATTCTGCTCTTCAATACCTTTCAGAAAGGCGGGTTCGTAATGTTCCAGTTTGATTTTATCGAAGGAAGGAACACCATACTCTGTTTGAAATTCAGTGAAGAAAGGGTTGCTTTCTGTTTTTGTTCCACAGGAGTACATCATACAACTTACTGCTAAAATGGTTAAAGTTTTCTAATCATCATGGTATTTATTTAAGTTTTTCTGCTTTATTGCTTGCCTATATAGCACCAGATCGGGTAATGGTCCGAATCTTTGATCGAACGGTCTACGGTGCAGTTGTAGGCTTTCTGGTTGGGGCTGATCAGAATATTGTCTATCCGGAAATAGAATTTATTCAGATTATAGGAGATGCCCAGTCCCCTGCCGGATTGTGTAAAGGCGTCATCCAGCTGTTGAGTCAGGATGCGATGGGTATATGAAATGGAGCGTCGTTGAAATCGCCACAGGCAATAATAGTCGGGTATTTGCTGTTTGCGATGGCGACGGCTACCGAATCCGCTTGCGAAGAACGGATGGCCGATGCTTCCGCCAGTTTCTTTATTAATTGCCGGAGACCCGTTTTTACCTTCTTTGCGTTCGGGTCTTTAATCATATCTTCATAAATCACCTTGTCTTCTTTCGTCAGTTTATTGGATTCCAGATGGTTGTTTATGAGGGTGATAGTGTCCTCGTTAACTTTGAGGGTGTACTGCATCGAACCGTTGTAGGTGCTTTCATACTTGATGGGACGTGCCGAAGTATGGGGAATTTGGAGAAACAGGCCAACTGACTGCCTCCTTTTTCCGGATTGTGAATGGAACGGTAGGGATATGCTTTCAATGCTTTTCTGATGTCTTCGTCTGTCAGATATTTCTTGTTTTTGGTTGAATTGTACTCCTGAAGACAGATTATGTCAGCTTCACTGTCAGCCAGATAGGATAATATCGGATTCTTTCCTTCCTTTTTCTCCAGATTGTTAAATCCCATCACATTGTAAGAGAGGAATTTGATGCTGCATCCGGTATCGTTTCTACTGTAGATTGATGGAATATAGGTGCGTATCTGTGGAATACATACCAGAAAACCGATGACCGGTAATAAGGCATAGCGGTAGCTGATGATTACCCAGAATAGGGTGAAACAGATGTTGACAGCAAGGAAGATGGGGAAGGCAAGCCCCAGGCAAGAAGCTATCGGGTGTATTTTCGGTTGAAGATACGGGCTATAGGCACTCAAAATCAACATCCCTACAAAGAGTGCGTTGACTGCCAATATCAAATAAAGGACAAATTTGCCAATGTGTTCCATTCTTTATCTTTTGCTTGCGTCGAACAAGCTCTTTTTCTCTTCCGTCGTCAGGCTTTCATAACCGGATTTTTTCAGCTTTTCCAAAATGCGGTCTACTTCATCCGATTGTGCTTTCTTACGGGCGTTATAATCGTAATCTTTCTCGCGACTTGTGTCGCTTCCATAATGTACTTTCATTTTTGGTTTGCGTTTCCATGTCTTTTTCTGAAACAGGGAAGCGAAGCCGTCAAGGAACCAGTTGATCCAGTAAGTCACGTCTTTGCCTTTGCTCAGACTGGCTGCAAACCAAAGTCCGGCAAGTGCGCCGCCTAAGTGGGCGATGTGTCCTCCGGCATTGTTGGATGTAATAAAGAGCAGGTCTGTTCCGATAACGATCAGTGCGAGGTATTTCAAACGGACGGCGCCGAAAAGGAAAAGTTGTACCCGGTAGTTCGGTTCTCTGTAGGCGGTGGCAGCTACGATGGCCAGCACGGAAGCGGAAGCCCCGACCAGTGTGGAGAACGGCAATGTCTGGCTGAAATAAGGAAGATGTTATACGCTATCATGTAGAACAATCCTCCGCAGATGCCTCCCAATACATACAATCCCCGTAAATGCTTTCCCGAAAAGAAATAGAGAAACAGACTTCCGAACCAGTACAGCCAGAGCATATTGAACAGGATATGCAGGAAGCCTGCATGCATGAACATGTAGCTGAGCAATGACCATGGCTGAAGAATAAACCGGTGAAGGGAAGCCGGAAGGGCGAATAAATCGAATATTCCCGTTGCACTCAGGTTGAACAGCTGCAATATGACACTGATTAACGTACCGATAACAAAGATGCCTACGTTAATGTAAATCAGTCGGATGAAAGTGTTTCCTCTTCTGAACGTTTCTTTTAAATCAGTTATAATATGTCCCATTGTTTCTACTTTTTTTCTTCCAATACATAATCAGGATAAATCCGAATATCATACCTCCCAAGTGGGCGAAATGCGCGACATTATCTCCGGGATTATTGGCAAAGCCGGCATACAGTTCAATCAAAGCATAACCGATAACAAAGAATTTAGCTTTGATAGGGAAGGGCAGCGGAAAGATGAATAGCTGGTTGTTGGGGAACAACATACCGAATGCGAGCAAAATGGCATATACAGCTCCCGAAGCGCCCACGGTGGTCAGCATGTTCAAAAACTCTCCCATAGGAATAATTCCCGTTCCTATATCCACTTGTGAATAGTGGCTGTAGTCTACTATATATTTGATGTATTGCACTCCTTCCTGGATAAGTCCTGCACCGATACCACAGGCGATATAATAAAAAAGGAAACGTTTCGGTCCCCAGGTCCGTTCAAGAACAGTTCCAAACATGAAAACAGCAAACATATTGAAAAAAATGTGGCTGAACCCGCCATGCATGAACATATAAGTGATAAGCTGTGCCGGATTGAAGTCACTGGCGAGGAAAAAATGCAATCCCAGATAATTAGTCAGATCGATACCGTATCGTTGGGCGACAAGTGTCCCGAAAAAGACTAGTACATTGATAATTATCAGGTTTTAGTTACAGTTGGCATAATTTTATATTCTGAATATTTAAGTAATGAACGCAAAAGTACGAATAAATTCTGTTTTAAAGCATGGAAAAGCTTCCCTATTAGCTCTTTTTCAATAATTTGCTGCGTTTTTTTTATGTTTTTATTTTGATATGTTGTTTTGTTCATCTATATTTGTAAAGTCGTAATGGGAAATCTTTTGTGTAACATATATATTAATTAATCATTTTACGTATCATGAATAAGTCTGAACTTATTAGTGCAATGGCTGCTGAAGCTCAAATGAGTAAAGCCGATGCGAAGAAAGCTCTTGATGCTTTCATTTCTTCAGTTACTAACGCTATGAAAGCTGGTGATAAGGTAGCTTTGGTTGGTTTTGGAACGTTCTCTGTAAGTGAAAGAGCAGCAAGAACCGGTATTAATCCTTCTACAAAGGCAGCTATTACTATTCCTGCTAAGAAAGTAGCTAAATTTAAAGCTGGTGCTGAATTGTCTGCAGCTGTTGAATAACATATAGTTGAAAGAAATTAGAAGAGGGAGGCGCGTGCGTCTCCTTTTTTTGTATCTTTGCGCGCAAGAAACAACTTGATTATGAAGATAGAAGATAAACTTGTAGCGTCCGTCATCAACGGACTAAAAGCACTTTACGGTCAGGAAGTCCCTGAGAAGATGGTGCAGTTGCAAAAAACGAAGAAAGAATTTGAAGGACATTTGACACTGGTCGTGTTCCCTTTTCTGAAAATGTCAAGAAAAGGACCGGAACAGACAGCGCAGGAAATTGGCGAATATCTGAAGGCGAACGAACCGGCTGTAGCTGCTTTCAATGTAATAAAAGGCTTTTTGAATCTGACTATTGCATCGGCTACCTGGATTGAGTTGCTGAATGAGATTCAGTCGGATGAAGAGTACGGCCTGGTGAAAGCTACCGAAACTTCTCCGTTGGTGATGATTGAGTATTCTTCACCGAATACCAACAAGCCGCTTCACTTAGGTCATGTGCGCAACAATCTTTTGGGAAATGCGCTGGCTAACATTGTGGCTGCAAACGGAAACAGAGTAGTAAAGACGAATATAGTAAACGACCGTGGTATCCATATCTGCAAATCCATGCTGGCATGGAAGAAATACGGAAACGGCGAAACTCCTGAAAGCACCGGCAAGAAAGGTGATCATCTGGTAGGCGACTACTATGTGTCTTTCGACAAGCATTATAAAGCGGAACTTGCCGAACTGATGGAAAAAGGCATGACGAAAGAGGAAGCGGAAGCTGCTTCTCCGTTGATGCAGGAAGCCCGCGAAATGTTGGTGAATGGGAAGCCGGTGATCCGGAAGTACGTGCCCTGTGGAGATGATGAACAACTGGTGTATGCCGGATTTGATGAGACTTACCGGAAGATGGGGGTCGGCTTCGATAAGATATATTATGAATCCAATACTTATCTTGAAGGAAAAGAGAAAGTAATGGAGGGACTGGAAAAAGGCTTTTTCTTCAAAAAAGAAGACGGCTCTGTCTGGGTTGACCTGACTGCCGAGGGGCTGGATCATAAGCTGCTTCTTCGTGGCGATGGAACCTCTGTTTATATGACGCAGGATATTGGCACGGCCAAACTTCGTTTCGCTGATTATCCGATTGATAAAATGATTTATGTCGTTGGTAACGAACAGAATTATCACTTCCAGGTACTTTCTATTCTGTTGGATAAACTCGGTTTTGAATGGGGTAAAGGCCTTGTACATTTCTCTTATGGTATGGTAGAATTGCCGGAAGGTAAGATGAAATCTCGTGAAGGAACAGTCGTTGATGCGATGACTGATGGAAGAGATGGTATCGACTGCAAAAGAAACTTCGCAGGAACTCGGAAAACTGGATGGTCTGACGCAGGAAGAAGCAGATGATATTGCCCGTATTGTCGGTCTGGGTGCTTTGAAGTACTTTATTCTCAAAGTAGATGCCCGTAAGAATATGACATTCAATCCGAAAGAATCTATCGACTTCAATGGTAATACAGGACCGTTCATTCAATATACGTATGCCCGTATTCAGTCTGTGCTTCGTAAAGCGGCTGAGTCTGGAATTGTGATACCTGAACAGATTCCTGCTGGTATCGAACTGAGCGAGAAGGAAGAAGGATTGATTCAGTTGGTTGCTGACTTGCGGCAGTTGTAAAACAGGCCGGAGAAGACTACAGTCCGTCTATTATCGCGAATTATACCTATGATCTGGTGAAAGAATATAATCAGTTCTACCATGATTTCAGCATTCTGCGTGAAGAGAATGAGGCGGTAAAAGTATTCCGTATTGCTCTGTCTGCCAATGTAGCAAAAGTGTTCGTTTAGGAATGGGCTTGTTGGGCATTGAGGTACCTTCCAGAATGTAATACCTGCCTGAACAAAATATATTTATGTGTTCCGGAACGGGACTGGGATGTTGTTGAATAGAAAAAGACTGTCCGAAAAGGAATTGTACTCTATCTTTAAGAAAGACTTTGGGTAAAGTTAATGATAGGGATTACATACTTTTCAGACAGTCTTTTTTATTATTGGGTAATTACTTTCGAATTATCAGGGTCTTTCCACCAATATGGATTGGAAGCGCCGAAGCTGGATGCCCAGTCACCAAATTTAGGATACGCTTCCAAAATGCTTGTCGTTTCTACTGGTACAAGGAAATCGGTACCACGTTTAGTTCCTACACTGATACCGCTAATCTGCAGTCCCGTTGGCATATTCTCATTATTTACATAATATAATCCCTCATCAGCCTGGATACATCACTACCTGTGCCGAAATAAGAGAAATTCATTTTACTTGTTGGAGGGAATTTCACAATATGTGCTTCTTTATCACGTCCTGTATTGGCAGAAATGATGATAAAGGGGTTCATATTAAATTTGCTGTATGTTTGTTCCCAAAATTTGTTATTAAAGAAAGGAGTAAATGCTGTTTCTGTAAATCTTTCTTGGGCGACGTCTATTCGTTACAGTAAACGTTTTGTTTATAGCTGCTTTTTGATTGTCAAAAGGATAATAGTGGGATAATTTTGACCAGGTTCCCGGTCTTGCCTTCCATGAATTGTGAGACGATTCCGCCGGATTCTACGGTTATTTTCTTTATATCACTATTTGCTATACCTGTGAGCTGGTAACCAAAACCGTTTTGCCAGTTGCGCCATCATGTTTAGGCACAAATGTATCTATAACTTTTACGACTTTACTTGTGAGAACACTCTTATAAATTTCGCGCTTATATTCGACAATCATATCATTCATGTCATAATCTCCTTTGGATGGCCAAAAATCTTCAAATGATAATACACCTTTAAAGGAGTTATAAATCTCTTTGTTGTCAATGGATTTGTCTGGGAGTTCTTCTACACCACCAGTCTCAATGGCTGATCCATCTGAGAAATCAAGATAGAATACGGCATCGCCAAAGTTTCCTTTTCTGGTATTATCTCCTGTCGGTTCAAAGTTGGTTGCATCCTCCATACCAAATGCAACGACTTCTCCTGATTTGTTCTTTAGGGCAATGGTACGGTGTTCTTTGCTCTTATTCAGATCACGAATAGAATAGAAAGTACGTTTATTATTCATAATCTCCTTTGTGCCTTGGTTGTAGGAAGACTCAATAAGAAACCATGCTATGCTTACTCCCGCAGAACTCGTTCACGAACTTTGTGCCATCCCAATATTTCAGTTCTACTCTGTCGCCGGTATACATACTACCTGCTGTACTGCTGGAATTACACACGGCAGTCGATATGCGCGGATAGCAATGATCGGTGTAACTTGACTTATATCAGTCGGCTTCTGATCGGTAGGGTAGGTGAAATAACCGACTGTGTTTTGTTTGGTACCTGTACTGCTGAGCATAACCAGTCCTATTTCTGTTGGTTTCTTAACATTGATTTCTATATTTACATTATCACCTATATATTCAGGATAATAATCTTCCATCGCTGCACTTCCACCCGGCTTAATAAAAACTTCACGGATATTATACATGAGCTGCCCATCTATTTCCGTTGGAGTAGAAGAAAGATAAGTAGGACATCCTATCTCATTCCATTCACCTAAAACCTGGAAACCTTCCGGATATTTGTAGCCGCTATTGGTAACCCCTCTACTCGTACCCTTCGCATTTCTCTTACTTTGTATAAAAGCTTGCTGATCAAAAGATACTTTTCCGTTTGTAATTTGTAGCTGAATCGGGCTGACAGTTCCAAGATAGTCTGAATAAAGGTAAAGTTCTGTAAGATAAGACGGAATAGATATGAAATCATTAAAGATTCCTTTTTTATCCGTAGCCCCGCGATAGACAGGCTCTTCTTTTGTCTTGATAATGTTTCCATCCTTATCTTCCGATAGCGGATTTTCGGCATATAACTCAAAAACAACCTGATAATTTAAACCATAGTTTAAATCAACTGTGCAACTGGAGGATGTTGTAAAGCCAAAGTATTCATCTGCAGTTTTTTCTTCTGGAGCCTGATATAAGTCCTTTTCCATACAACTGGCTAACGAGAGTGCGCATAGTACCCCCATTGAGAGAGATTTGAAATTGTTTGTTTGCATAACTGTGTTCTGATAATTTGATTGTGACCCGCAAATGTATGCATTTAATATATCAAAACAAAGAGTTAGGAAATAAATCGTTTAAAAAGAAATATATAGCATGGTAAATACAACAAAAGTCCGGTAACCAGTTGATATAGGTTACCGGACTTTGATGTCTCATTGGATGCAAATATTATTTCTTTTTTGCGGTTCGTTTACCTTTGGCAGAAGTGCCAGGACCTTTCTCATCTTGTATTTTGATTAGATCGAAGCAACTCTTCAAACTCAGATCTTGAGGAACAATGTCTTTAGGGATCTTGTAATTATTACCTTTGTATGCAATGTAAGGTCCGTACCGACCATTCAGAATCTCCAGTTCCGGTTCTTCATCAAATTTTTTGATATGGCGTTCTGCTTCTTTCGTCCGTTTTTCCAGAATCAGCTGCTCTGCTTCTTCCAGAGTAACTTTCATCGGATCAAGTGTTTTCGGCAGTGATACATATACCTTGTTATGCTGGATGTAAGGACCAAAGCGACCTATACCTACAGTGACAGTCTTTCCTTCATACTCACCTAAAGTACGCGGTAGCTTGAACAGTTCCAGCGCTTCCTCTAGGGTAATGGTCTCCATGGACTGCCCTTTCTTCATCTGGGCAAAGCGAGGCTTCTCTTCATCATCTGCGGCACCGATCTGTACTACAGGGCCGAAACGACCGATTTTCACAGATACAGCTTGCCTGTTTCCGGTTCTTCTCCCAGCATACGTTCGCCGACTTATGTTCTGTCTTTATGGATAATGTCTTCTCTACTGCCGGATGGAACTGATCATAGAAAGTCTTCATGATCGAAGTCCATTTTACTTCTCCTTCCGCTATTTCGTCAAATTCCTTTTCTACACTGGCGGTAAAGTTGTAATCCAGAATATCCGGGAAGTATTCGGTAAGGAAGTCATTCACCACAGTTCCTGTATCTGTAGGAAAGAGTTTCGACTTTTCTGCTCCCGTCACTTCATTGTGACTTTCATCTTTAATCTGATTGTCTTTCAGTGTCAGCACATTAAATGTACGCTCTTCACCGTCTTTATTTCCTTTTTCCACATATTCGCGTTGCTGAATAGTAGAATCGTAGGAGCGTATGTGGACGGACGACCGATACCCAGCTCTTCCAGTTTACGTACAAGGCTTGCTTCCGTATAGCGTGGCGGGCGTTGAGTGAAACGTTCAGTGGCAACGATAGGTCCATATTCCAGTTTCTGGCCTTTTTTTAAAGGAGGCAACAGACGGCTCTCATCTTCCTGTTCATTCTCATCGTCGTAAGACTCACGGTATACACGTAGGAAACCATCGAACTTGATAACTTCGCCGATGGCAGTGAATGCATCACCGCTTTTGCTTATAGAGATAGTAGCAGTAGTCTTTTCCAGTTCCGCATCCGCCATTTGTGATGCATGGTGCGCTTCCAGATCAGATCATACAGTTTCTTTTCCTGTGCTGTGCCTTCTATGGATTGATTTTCCATGTAAGTCGGACGAATGGCTTCGTGCGCTTCCTGTGCTCCCTTCGTCTTTGTTTCGAAGTGGCGCGGATGTACATAGCGTTCGCCCATCATCTGTATGATAGCGTCTTTGCTGCTGGCTGTTGCATATTCCGACAGGTTGACGGAGTCCGTACGCATATAAGTGATAAATCCGGATTCGTACAAACGTTGTGCGATCATCATCGTTTGTGCTACGGTATATCCCAGTTTGCGTGCCGCTTCCTGTTGCAGGGTGGAAGTTGTGAATGGAGCCGGCGGTGTTTTCTTTACCGGACGGGTGGTTATATCTTCAATCGTAAAAGTCGCTCCCTTACATGCGTCAAGGAATGCTTTTGCTTCTTCTTTCGTCTTGATACGGCGTGACAGTTCCGCTTTCATTTCTACCAGCTTGCCGTCTGTATCGGGAACCAGGAATATGGCAATAACCCGGTAAGCGGCTTCTGATTTGAACGCATGAATTTCGCGTTCACGTTCTACAATCAGGCGGACAGCTACCGACTGTACGCGTCCTGCCGACAGAGATGGTTTAACTTTTCTCCAAAGTACAGGAGACAATTCAAACCTACAATTCTATCCAGGATTCGTCGTGCCTGCTGTGCATTTACGAGGTTGAGGTCGATATTGCGTGGTTGCTCGATTGCTTTTAAAATAGCACCTTTGGTAATTTCGTGAAATACGATTCGCTTTGTGTTTTCCGGTTTTAGTTTTAATACTTCATACAGATGCCAGGCAATAGCTTCTCCCTCGCGGTCCTCATCGGATGCGAGCCATACGGTTTCTGCCTCTTTAGCTTCTGCTTTCAGCGTGCTGACCAAAGCCTTTTTGTCTGCCGGAATTTCATAATCGGGTTTAAAATTCTTATCTACGTCGATACTGAATTCTTTCTTCTTCAGATCACGTATATGTCCGTAACTAGAAAGGACTTTGAAATCTTTCCCGAGAAATTTTTCAATCGTTTTTGCTTTTGCCGGAGACTCGACAATGACAAGGTTTTTTTGCATAATTCTTTCTTTTATAATGGCTTGTACCATAATATTTCGGGGCAAAAGTAAAAAAAAAGATTCGCCCTACCTTATAATATAAGGAGAAACTAATATTTTTTTGGAAAAAATAGGTTTTGAGTAAATCTGCATTTCTTTTGTATGTGCAAGTATTATTAAAGAAATGTTCTATAATTAAGGGGAAATTAATATAAAACAGTTTTATTTAAAATGAATTTCCTATATTTACACCTTTGTACAGTATTATGTGGCTATTTATGAGAAAGATTCTATTTAAAATATATCTATTGTTTTCTTTGTAGGTATTGCACAACCTATATTGAGCCAGTCTCCTTATTATTATTACAAACAACTCGGAATAAAGGAAGGACTCTCACAGTCGAAGTACAATGTGTTCTGAATGATCATCGGGGGTATCTTTGGATTGGTACGGAATCCGGTTTGAATTGTTATGACCGTGACCATCTGAAGCAATATCTGCATCGGCCGGGAGATGAAAGAACACTGCCTTCCAACAATATCACTTTTATCGCCGAGGACTCTTTATGCAATCTATGGGTAGCTACGATGAACGGCATTTGCCTTTACGACAGAGGGAGTGATAGTTTCAGAACTTTATCGAATAATGGTAAACCGATCTATGTTGCTTCCTATTTATTGGTTGAAGGAGGAATCTTACTGGGAGGATCAGGAGCTATATACAAATATGTCTATGCCACTAATAAGCTGGAACCTTTGTATTATGCGCAAGACCCTGTTTATTACAATCCCTTTTGGCAGATGATACGTTATGATGAAGAGAATATCCTGCTCAATTCACGTTGGCACGGCATATATTCCTTCAATATGAAGACGTATGAAGTGAAGAAAATAGAGTCGTTTACAGAAAATAACTATACCAGTATCTATCTGACTCCTACAAGCGTCTGTGGGTAAGTGTTTATGGTAACGGACTGTATTGCTATCAGGGAGACCAGTTGATAAAACACTTTACGGCGTCAAATTCTCCTTTGACGTATGATGTCATTCATGATATCATGGAGAGAGATAATCAGCTTTGGGTAGCCACTGATGGTGGTGGAATCAATATAATCTCTTTAGATGATTTCTCATTTACTAATATTCAACAAAAACAGGATGATGTTCATTCCTTTCCAGCCAATACTATATACCGCCTCTATCTGGACCCGGCCAATAATATGTGGGCAGGCAGTATCAGAAGAGGGTTGATTGGTATAAAGAATGTGTATGCCTGTTCTTATCAGAACGTTCCTTTTGGCAATCTGTACGGATTAAGCAACCAGACTATTAATAGTTTCTTTCAGGATAGTGACGGAATAGTCTGGGTGGGAACTGATGGGGGAGGTATCAACCGGTTTGATCCGGTATCGGGTACCTTCAAACATTATCCTGCCACCAAATATGAGAAAGTTGTCTCCATTGTGGAATATACTCCTGACGAACTGTTGTTCTTCTCCTTTAATAAAGGACTCTTTATCTTTCATAAGAAAACGGGGCAGATACGTCCCTTTGTGCTGATTGACAAGGAAATGAATGATCAGACCTGTATCAATGGTTTTTCTGTCAATATCCAGCGGATAACGAAGACTAAAATTCTTTTCAGTGCCCAGCATATTTTTATATATGATATGGTCACCCGTAAATTTGATATAGTGGCTACTATGGGAGAAGAGTACGAGCGTCATTCTCCACTGATAATAGCTACGAAAGGTGCAAAGACATACCTTTCCGATCTGAAGAATATTTGTGAGTATGATTCTTCGGAAGGGACTTTCCGGACGATTTATCAAGGACAATACACTATCAATGACGCCTCTATGGATCAGGATGGTATTTTTTGGCTGGCTTCTACCGAAGGTTTGGTACGTTATGATCCACGGACAGGGAAGAGTGAACTGATAAATACAAGCCTGTTTCAGGATGTAGCTTCTGTTGTTGCCGATAATCAATATCGAATCTGGATAGGAACGAGACGTCATTTATTTGTTTATTCTTCCCGTACCCATAATTTTACTACCTTGGAGGAAGTAGATGGAGTTTTGCCTAACGAATTCATCTTTCATGCTACTCTTCTGGCCAAAAACGGAGATGTTTTGTCGGTGGAACTACA
>ENA-OQIG01000968-OQIG01000968.1-human-gut-metagenome-genome-assembly--contig:-NODE-968-length-14142-cov-4.431894_pt1 | contig 14142 bp, 15 predicted proteins | sample MGYA00242576_ERZ504741 | MGnify/ENA primary metagenome ERZ504741 (study PRJEB26092, sample SAMD00036436) | human gut metagenome | host: Homo sapiens | study: EMG produced TPA metagenomics assembly of... | reverse complement strand
GTCAAGTACTTGTTGTGCTGCTTCCTGAGTGCTGTTCGAACCGAAGGGAAACGGACCGGATAGTTTCCCTCCAGCGGAGGTTGCTTGCTTAGCAATATATCACGTAGTTCGGCAAGGCGGTTACCTTTGGCGCGAATCACATCTTCCAGCGCTTCGAACATGGTACGATAGGAGGTTTCATCAAAATAGAGTTGTACTCCCAGACGTTCTGCTCCTTGTATTTCAAGTAGAGATCCGGCACCGGTACGGCTACTACCATACGCTCCTCGTCGGCATAACTGACTGTACAGATGGAATTGAAATAATGTATTTTTCCGTCATATCCCTGTTCGAAAAAGCAAACCGGACGTCCGAATTCGAATACATGTTCGATGTCTTTATCTTCTTTCCTTTCTATTTCGATGACCAATTGGTTCAGTGAATTGTAGAAACTCCGTCCCGTCCCGACCGGATACCAGCAGAGCCCTCGTTTTACTTTCCGTGCAATGCCCATCGTCTCTGTCTGCCGGCGGAATTCTTCTTTCTCGTATTCATATTCCATGCGTAGCAAAAGTTGCTGATGCTGAAGATCACTGAGTGGAGAAGAAGACTTTATTTTATTATCATTCATCTTGATTGGCTGTAAGTTATATGCTAAGAACTATAGTTATGGAATGACTACAAATTACGAAAATTATGCAGAACCTGTCACAGTCACTTGTAGCTTGTAGCATCTGATTTGTAGCAGCTATACTTATAGCTTCTCACAAAATTTCCCGCAAAGATAACAATTCTGTTTCCGGGTTGGAATAACATTTCAATTTGTTAAACCTTTCTTTCATATTATTGGTTATAATAAATAGAAGAACAGATAAAACCGAAATTGTTATGGTATATGATTTGAATATGTTGAAGAGCTTCTATGCTTCCTATAAAGGGAAGATGGAGCATGTTCGTGCAGCCTTGAAACGTCCTTTGACGTTGGCTGAAAAGATTTTGTATACACATTTGTATAATGTGGCGGATTTAAAAAATTATGAAAGGGGTGAAGACTATGTCAACTTTCGCCCGGACCGCGTTGCTATGCAGGATGCTACTGCTCAGATGGCTCTGTTGCAATTTATGAATGCGGGTAAAGAAGCGGTGGCAGTACCTTCCACGGTTCATTGCGACCATCTGATACAAGCTTATCGGGGGGCTGAACGTGATATTGAAACTGCTACACAAACCAATCGGGAGGTGTACGATTTTCTGCGTGATGTCTCTTCCCGTTATGGCATCGGTTTCTGGAAACCGGGAGCGGGTATCATTCACCAGGTAGTACTTGAAAATTATGCTTTTCCGGGTGGGATGATGGTCGGTACAGACTCACATACTCCCAATGCAGGAGGTCTCGGAATGGTAGCTATCGGTGTAGGCGGAGCCGATGCTGTGGATGTAATGACAGGTATGGAGTGGGAACTTAAGATGCCAAAACTGATTGGAGTCCGTTTGACAGGCGAGTTGAACGGATGGACAGCTCCGAAAGACGTGATACTGAAACTGGCGGGCATCTTGACCGTGAAGGGTGGGACGAATGCCATTATCGAATATTTTGGCCCGGGTACAGCTTCGCTATCGGCTACAGGAAAGGCCACCATCTGCAATATGGGTGCCGAAGTGGGGGCAACCACTTCATTATTCCCGTATGATGAACGGATGGCTGTTTATCTGAAAGCAACCGGACGTGAAGAAGTAGCTGCGATGGCTGACAGTGTAGCTGCCGACTTGCGTGCAGATGACGAAGTGATGGCACGACCGGACGATTTTTATGACCGGGTTATTGAGATAAACCTTTCCGAACTGGAACCTTATATTAATGGTCCGTTTACTCCGGATGCTGCTACTCCTATTTCAGAGTTTGCAGAGAAAGTGGTAACAAACGGTTATCCCGGAAGATGGAAGTGGTTGATAGGATCTTGTACCAACTCTTCTTATCAGGATATCAGCCGTGCCGCTTCTGTTGCCCGGCAGGTGAATGAAAAGAATCTGGGAGTGGCGGCACCGCTGATTGTGAATCCGGGATCCGAACAGATTCGTGCTACGGCCGAGCGTGACGGCATGATGGATGTGTTCGAAAAGATGGGGGCTACGATTATGGCTAATGCCTGTGGTCCCTGTATCGGACAGTGGAAACGCCATACGGACGATCCGACCCGTAAAAACTCGATAGTGACTTCCTTTAACCGTAATTTTGCCAAACGTGCCGACGGTAATCCGAATACTTTTGCTTTTGTGGCTTCTCCTGAAATTGTTTTGGCATTGACTATTGCCGGAGACCTTTGTTTCAATCCGCTGAAAGACCGTTTGGTGAATCATGACGGTGAAAAGGTGAAACTCAGTGAACCTCAAGGTGACGAACTTCCATCAGCCGGATTTGTAGCCGGTAATCAGGGTTATCAGGCTCCCGGCGGTGAGAAAAACGAGATCAGAGTGGCTCCCGATTCTCAACGGTTGCAGTTGTTGACTCCTTTCCCCGCGTGGGATGGCAATGATTTTCTCAATATGCCGCTGCTTATCAAAGCACAGGGTAAGTGTACGACAGACCATATTTCGATGGCGGGTCCCTGGCTTCGGTTCCGGGGGCATCTGGAGAATATATCTGATAATATGCTGATGGGAGCGGTGAATGCTTTCAATGGCGAAACGAATAAGGTATGGAATCGTTTGACCAATACCTATGAAACTGTTTCGGGTACGGCTAAACAGTATAAGGCGGACGGTATCTCTTCCATCGTTGTGGCCGAAGAAAATTACGGTGAAGGTTCCAGTCGTGAGCATGCCGCTATGGAACCGCGTTTCCTTCATGTAAAGGTGATCCTGGCTAAGAGTTTTGCCCGTATCCATGAGACTAATCTGAAAAAGCAAGGTATGCTGGCTGTTACATTTGCAGACAAGGCTGATTATGACCGGATTCGTGAGCACGATTTGATCTCGGTAGTCGGATTGAAAGAGTTTTCACCCGGACGCAATCTGGAGGTGATATTGCACCACGAAGATGGTACGGAAGAACGGTTTGCTGTACAACATACTTACAATGAACAACAGATAGGCTGGTTCCGTGCCGGTTCTGCTTTGAATGCAAAATAGCCTTCAGGAGGCTTTCAGCGGCCCGCTTTTAGGTTTGAAAATCAATAGGACTTAGGTTTAAAACCAACGGGTCTTTAGTTTAAAAGGTAAGGAGTGTTGGTTCTAAACCAACGAACCTTTACTTCGGAACACGATTGGAGGAGTATATAAAAAGATAAATAGATGAGTAAAATTACCAAACAGCAAAATGGAGTATTGTCAGTGCCGGATGTACCGACAATACCTTTTATAACGGGTGATGGAGTAGGAGCGGAAATAACTCCGGCCATGCAGGCGATAGTAGATGCGGCGGTAGACATGTCGTATGGTGGTGCCCGGCGTATCGAATGGAAAGAAGTACTGGCCGGTGAACGTGCTTTCCGGGCTACCGGTTCGTGGTTGCCGGAGGAAACGATGGAGGTTTTCAAGGAGTATCTGATAGGCATCAAAGGACCGTTGACTACTCCGGTAGGAGGAGGAATACGTTCGTTGAACGTGGCTTTGCGCCAGACACTCGATTTATATGTCTGCCTGCGTCCGGTACGTTGGTTCCGCGGAGTGGTGTCTCCGGTCAAAGAGCCCGAAAAGGTGAATATGTACATCTTTCGTGAGAATACGGAAGATATCTATGCCGGTATCGAATGGGAAGCAGGCACTCCGGAAGCTAAGAAGTTCTACCGGTTCTTGCACGAAGAGATGGGAGTCAGTAAAGTACGTTTCCCCGAAACCTCTTCTTTTGGTGTGAAACCGGTTTCGCGTGAGGGGACGGAGCGTCTGGTACGCGCTGCCTGCCGTTATGCGTTGCAGCATGAATTGCCCTCGGTCACCTTGGTGCACAAAGGTAATATCATGAAATTCACAGAAGGAGGTTTTAAGAAGTGGGGGTACGAATTGGCTGAGCGGGAGTTTGCAGATGCTCTTGCTCAGGTAACTGGTGATCAAAGACTGTATAGCCGATGCCTTTTTGCAGAACACTCTTTTGATTCCTGAAGAATATTCGGTCATTGCCACTCTGAATCTGAACGGAGACTATATTTCCGACCAACTGGCTGCGATGGTAGGTGGCATTGGTATTGCACCGGGAGCCAATATCAATTATGATTCCGGACACGCCATCTTTGAGGCCACTCATGGGACAGCCCCCAATATTGCCGGAAAGAATGTGGTGAATCCCTGTTCACTGATACTTTCGGCCGTTATGATGCTTGAATATATAGGCTGGCAAGAACCCGCCGATCTTATCGTCGAGGCGCTTGAAGCCAGTTTTGCCGAGGGGAAAGCCACTAATGACCTGGCACGTTTCATGCACAAAGGCCAGCCGCTCTCTACTTCGGAATTTACCCGGGAAATCATTAACCGAATTAAAAATTAATACCTTCAGAACATGAAAAAAGAATATTTGATTTATAAACTCTCCGAGGCAATGAAGGATTGTACCCGGATTGATAACGAATTGTTTCCAAAATTTGACGTTAAACGGGGGCTTCGCAATGAAGACGGTACAGGTGTATTGGTCGGATTGACTAAGATTGGTAATGTCGTAGGATACGAACGAATCCCCGGAGGTGGTCTGAAGCCGATCCCGGGAAAGTTATTTTACCGTGGATATGACCTGGAAGATTTAGCCCACGCCATTTTAAAAGAAAAACGTTTCGGATTTGAAGAGGTGGCCTACCTGCTGTTATCCGGCAGTTTGCCCGATAAGGAAGAACTGGCTTCGTTTCGCGAGCTGATCAATGATAATATGCCTTTGGAGCAGAAGACCAAGATGAATATCATTGAACTTGAAGGAAACAATATTATGAATATTCTGGCGCGCAGCGTACTCGAGATGTATCGTTTCGACCCTAATCCGGATGATACTTCACGTGACAATCTAATGCGTCAGAGCATCGATCTGATCTCGAAATTCCCGACCATTATTGCTTATGCTTTTAACATGTTGCGTCATGCCACCTTCGGGCGTTCGTTACACATTCGTCATCCGCAGGAGAATCTGTCGATTGCCGAAAACTTTCTCTATATGCTGAAACGCGATTATACCGAGCTGGATGCGCGTACACTCGACCTTTTGTTGGTGCTTCAGGCAGAGCACGGAGGAGGTAACAACTCTACGTTTACTGTCCGGGTAACTTCGTCTACCGGTACAGATACATACTCGGCCATTGCCGCAGGCATCGGGTCGCTGAAAGGCCCGCTTCACGGAGGAGCCAATATTCAGGTAGCCGATATGTTCCATCATTTACAGGAAAATATTCAGGACTGGACCAATGTAGACGAAATCGATACTTACTTTACCCGTATGTTGAATAAGGAGGTTTACAATAAGACCGGATTGATATATGGCATCGGGCATGCCGTATATACCATTTCCGATCCGCGAGCTGTGTTGCTGAAGGAACTCGCACGTGACTTGGCACACGAGAAAGGTCGTGAACGGGAGTTTGCTTTTCTTGAACTTTTGGAAGAACGTGCTATCGCTACTTTCGGTAAGATTAAGAATAATGGGAAAACAGTATCCAGCAACGTTGATTTTTATTCCGGTTTTGTTTATGAGATGATTGGCCTGCCGCAGGAAATCTATACCCCTTGTTTGCCATGGCGCGTATCGTGGGTTGGTGTGCCCATCGCAACGAAGAGTTGAATTTTGAAGGTAAACGTATCATTCGTCCGGCTTATAAAAATGTGTTGGAAGAAGAACAATATGTACCGTTAAAGAAACGGTAAAAGAGAAGCTTGAAGTCAGAAGTTCACCGCAGATTTACAGATTGCACAGACCGGCACCGGCATTGATTGATTGTCTGTCAGTTCTATGTTTGTACCGTCTGCCAATCTGTGGTAGAACAGACTTTTGTGATACGCTTGCTTTATTTTCGTAAACTATTTGTCCCTTTAAAGTTTTTCTTTTAACTTTATCCTTGTATAAAATCTTGGATATGAGTATAGAAAGCTTTAATCTGCTTCTTTTAGTAATGGGCCTGGTGGCTTTGGTCGTATTCATAGCCCTTTATTTTGTCAGGGCGGGATATGGCATGTTTCGCAGCCGTTCCTGGGGAATCTCGGTGAATAATAAGATAGCCTGGATTCTGATGGAAGCTCCTGTCTTTCTGGTTATGGGATGGTTGTGGTGGCATTCCGACCGACGTTTTTTTACCTGCGAATCTTCTACTTCTTTCTTTTTTTCCAACTACATTACTTCCAAAGGCTTTGTTTTCCTTTCCTTGATTGAAGGAAAGAGCAAGATGCCGGTACTCATTCTTTTGATGGGAGTGATCTTTAATATTCTCAACGGACTGATGCAGGGAGAATGGATATTCTATCTTGCTCCCTCGGACTATTATACACCCGGATGGTTGCTGACTCCTTGCTTTTGGATAGGAACCCTTTTATTTTTTGCCGGAATGGGGATCAACTGGCATTCGGATTCAGTCATCCGTCATCTGCGTGCTCCCGGAGATACCCGTCATTACCTTCCTCAAAGAGGCATGTATCGATATGTGACCTCTGCCAATTATTTGGGTGAAATTGTAGAGTGGGTAGGCTGGGCTATTCTCACTTGGTCTTTGTCCGGATGTATTTTTGCCTGGTGGACTGTTGCCAATCTTGTTCCGAGAGCAGATGCTATCTGGCATCGCTATCGGGAAGAGTTTGGGACGCAGGTCGGATCGAAGAAACGAATTTTTCCTTTCTTATATTAAAACACACAGTACTTATGAACACACATTCTGCTTCTAAGCTTTTCACGCCGGTTACCATCGGACCGCTCACTTTGCGTAACCGTACCATCGTTCGGCGGCTTTTGAAGGCATGTGCCCGGGAAATGCTCCTTCCCCCATGTTACTCGATTACCATCGTTCTGTGGCCGCCGGAGGCGTGGGAATGACTACCATTGCCTATGCTTCGGTAACACGCAGCGGACTGTCGTTTCCACGGCAATTGTGGCTCCGTCCGGAAATTATTCCCGGTTTGCGTGAAGTGACTGCCGCTATTCATGCCGAAGGTGCCGCCGCCAGCATACAGATAGGGCATTGCGGCAATATGTCTCATAAGAGTATTTGCGGAGTTACCCCAATTTCTGCTTCGTCAGGTTTCAATATTTATTCGCCTACTTGGGTGCGGGGGATGAAACGCGAAGAGTTGCCGGAGATGGCAAAAGCTTACGGGCGTGCTGTCTGCCTGGCTCGCGAAGCCGGTTTTGATGCCGTCGAGGTACATGCGGGACACGGCTATCTGATCAGTCAGTTTCTGTCGCCTTATACCAATCACCGGAAAGATGAATACGGAGGATCGTTGGAGAATAGGATGCGTTTCATGACGATGGTGATGAACGAGGTGATGAAGGCGGCCGGTAAGGATCTGGCAGTATTTGTGAAGATGAATATGCGTGATGGCTTTCGGGGCGGAATGGAAATAGAAGAGACGCTCGAGGTAGCCAGGCGACTCGAATCTTTGGGGGCTCATGCGTTGGTTTTGAGCGGAGGATTTGTCAGTAAAGCCCCTATGTACGTCATGCGTGGGGCCATGCCTATCAAGACCCTGACACATTATATGGATTGTTGGTGGTTGAAGTTCGGCGTCAAATTGGCGGGGAGGATGATGATACCGACTGTTCCTTTCAAAGAAGCCTATTTTCTGGAAGATGCTCTGAAGTTTCGTTCGGAAATTAAAATTCCTTTGATCTATGTCGGCGGACTTGTTTCCCGTGAGAAAATAGATGAAGTGCTGAACGAAGGGTTCGAAGCCGTGCAGATGGCACGTGCTTTACTCAACGAACCGGGGTTTGTCAATCGGATGCGTCGGGAAGAGAAAGCACGCTGTAATTGCGGTCATAGTAATTATTGCATTGGGAGGATGTACACGATCGAAATGGCTTGCCATCAGCATCTGACAGAAGAACTTCCTCTTTGCCTGAAAAAAGAAATAGAACAGTTGGAGAATAAATGATGGAACGTAACTTGCTGTTATTACCGGTGCCGACGGCGGGATGGGAACGGAGATTACTCGTGCCGTGGCTTGTGCGGGGTATGATGTAATTATGGCCTGCTATTCATCGTCAAAAGCTGAAACCAAATGCCGGGAGTTGGTGAAAGAAACGGGAAATGAAAAGATAGAGGTATGGCAGATCGACCTTGCTTCACTGGCTTCGGTGAGGGCTTTTGCCGACCGGATGTTACGGCAAAAGACTCCTGTCGCTTTGTTGATGAATAACGCCGGGACCATGGAAACCGGATTGCACATTACGGAAGATGGTTTAGAGCGGACGGTCAGTGTAAATTATGTAGGTCCTTATCTCTTGACGCGGCTTTTGCTTCCCTTGATGGGAGAGGGAACCCGCATTGTCAATATGGTGTCTTGTACCTATGCAATCGGTAAACTGGATTTCCCGGATTTTTTTCTTCGGGGGAGAAAGGGAAGTTTCTGGCGTATTCCTATCTATAGCAATACCAAGCTTGCTTTGTTGCTTTTTACCATTGAACTGGCTGAACGTCTTCGGGCACGCGGGATTACTGTCAATGCGGCCGATCCGGGCATTGTGTCTACCAATATCATACGGATGGACCAGTGGTTCGATCCGCTGACAGACATTTTTTTCCGTCCTTTTATACGTACTCCCCTCCAGGGAGCAGCTACTGCAATCGGATTATTGCTCGATGCGGAAGTGGAGGGACGGACGGCAACGTTTAATTTGAATAATCATTGTCGTCTTCTACCGGAAAAATATACCCGTCCTGACCGAAGGGCACAGCTATGGGAAGAGACGGAACGGATCTTGTCGGAAAAGGCTTCTTGCCGATAAATGATAAACGTGAACCATAAACATGTATGTTTACCGTCCACCGTTTATCTTATTACTGTTGTACTGCTATCAAATAGACAGTTCTCTCAATACATTGACGAGATCTCTCTTGACAGGTTTATCATTCTTGATGGCTTTACTGAACGGAACGTATACAATCTCGTCGTGTTCAATGCCAATCATGACATTTCGTTGATCTTCCATAATAGCGTCGATAGCGGCTGCGCCTAGACGGCTGGCCAAAATACGGTCGTGTGCCGTCGGACTACCCCCGCGCTGCAAGTGCCCTAAAATGGTGACACGGACGTCGTATTGAGGGTATTCGTTTTTCACGCGTTCGGCATAATGCATAGCTCCTCCGGTGAGTTCGCTTTCGGCTACCAGTACGATACTGCTGTTCTTTGATTTACGGAAACCGCTCTTTATAAATTCTTCCAATTGGTCGACTTCTGTACTGAATTCGGGGATGATGGCAGCTTCTGCTCCGGAAGCAATCGCACCGTTCAATGCCAGGAAACCGGCATCACGTCCCATCACTTCAACGAAGAACAGACGTTCGTGAGAAGTGGCCGTGTCACGGATTTTGTCGACAGCATCCAAAATAGTGTTCAGCGCCGTATCGTATCCGATGGTCGTGTCGGTGCCGTAAAGGTCATTGTCGATGGTTCCCGGAAGTCCGATGCATGGAATGTCATACTCTTGTGCAAAGATGCGTGCTCCGGTCAGCGAACCGTCGCCACCGATCACTACAAGGGCATCGATTCCTTCTTTCACCATATTGTCGTATGCCATTTTACGTCCTTCGGGAGTTGTAAACTCTTTGCAACGTGCTGTCTTCAGGATCGTTCCTCCCAGTTGAATGATGTTACTTACATTCTGACTCTTAAACTCCTTGATCTCTCCTGTCACCAAGCCTCTGTATCCTCTATATATACCTTTTACTTGCAGTCCGTTGTAGATTGCTGCACGCGTTACTGCACGAATAGCAGCGTTCATTCCCGGTGCATCACCACCGGAAGTTAAAATACCAACACACTTAACTGTTCCCATAACAATCATGTTTTTTAATTGACGTTGCAAAGATAACAAAAAGGAGTGCCCTGTATGATTAAATAACGTTAATTCATTGTCTTTTAATCTGTGCCTTTATAGCTTCAGAGATTTCTTCCATCAGCCATTTAGGAGTCGATGTAGCCCCGCATACACCGATAGAATTGACACCGGGTAGTAAAGAGTCGTCAATTTCGTCGGCACTGTCTATCAAATGTGAATTCGGGTTGACTTTTTTGCATTCTTCGAATAACATTTTGCCATTTGAACTTTTTTTACCACTGACGAAGAAGATCAAATCGTGTGATGCGGCAAACTTTCGCAGGTTGGGCATACGGTTGGCCACTTGGCGGCAAATGGTATCGTAGTACTCAAAAGTTACGTCGGGAGAGATGTGTTCCTTGATATATTCCACGATTTCCCAGAATTCATCCAGTGATTTGGTTGTCTGCGAGTACAGGCGTATGCTTTTGCTGAAATCCAGCCGGCGAGCCTCGTCGAGCTTTTCTATCACAATAGCTTTGCCGGTTGTCTGCCCTACCAGACCTAAGACTTCCGCATGTCCGTTCTTTCCGTAAATTACGATTTGTTTTTCGTCGAGGTCCTCCTGCATATACTCTTGTTTGATCCGTTTTTGCAGGCGGAGTACCACCGGACACGTGGCATCGATGATTTCGATATTATTTTCTTTGGCAATGATATAGGTTTCGGGTGGTTCGCCATGGGCACGCAAAAGTACTTTGGCGTTATGGAGTTGTTTGAACTCTTCATGATTGATGGTAATCAGCCCCATCTCTTTCAGGCGTTCCACTTCACGGCTGTTGTGTACAATGTCTCCCAGGCAATAGAGTGTTACCCCTTTTGCGAGTTCCTCTTCGGCTTTGTGGATAGCTGTGACCACTCCAAAGCAAAAACCGGAACCTTCATCTATTTCTACTTTTACCATAATGATTACAAATGTATGATTAAAAAAGGGTGTAGCCATACTGACCGGATGGCTACACCCTTTCTTTAGGATGGCTACACCCTAACAGGCGGATGGTTACACCCTTTTGTTTTTATGCTTTTATCGCTTTCTGATATTCTGCCATCAGACTCTTTTGGCTCGGCGATGGTGAGATGGCTGTTGTCTAATAGCAAAGCATCGTCGGCTTTCTTCAATGGGCTGACTTCACGTGTCTGATCGATGTGGTCACGTTGCTTCACATTTTCCAGTATCTCTTCGAAGCCGGTTTCCTGACCCTTGGCTTTCAGTTCGTCATAGCGGCGTTGGGCACGGATTTCGGCGGAGGCGGTTACGAATATTTTTAATTCTGCATCTGGGAATACGGTCGTCCCGATGTCACGACCATCCATAACAATACCCTTGGCTTTTCCCATTTCCTGTTGCTGAGCCACCATCGCTTCCCGGACAAAACCGAGTGCACTGATCGGGCTTACTTTAGAAGAAACCTCCATTGTGCGGATTTTGTTCTCTACATTCACTCCATTTAAGTAAGTGTTGGGGCGTCCTGTCTCCGGATTGATCCGGAAAGAGATGTGGATGTCGCCGATACGTCGTTTTAATTCATCCGTATCGATTGTATCACCGTGAAAGATGCCATTTTCTATACTATATAATGTAACGGCACGATACATCGCTCCACTGTCGATGTAGATGTATCCTATTTCTTTGGCTAAATCTTCTTTAGCATGGTGCTTTTCCCGCACGAGGAAAAGCCATCAATTGCAATTGTTATCTTTTTCATTATGTTATGCAGCAGGTTTACTCCCTTTTTTAACGTATTATCTAAATTTTTTTCGCCAAATATACTGTATTTTTAAAATATCTGCGTTATATTTGTGCCACAAAAGCAATAACAGCTTAAAAACCAGAAGAACACCAATTTTTATATACTAATTTTATGGAAGTAAAAAAATCGCCCAAAGCAGACCTCGAAGGTAAGAAAACCCAGTGGCTGCTGATCGGTTACGTGGTGGTGCTCGCCTTTATATTCGTTGCGTTCGAATGGACGGAGCGTGATATAAAGATCGATACAAGCCAGGCGGTAGCCCAGATTGAGTTTGAAGAGGAAATGATTCCTATTACACAACAGGAAGAAAAACCGGCCCCACCTCCTGTCGAGGTTCCCAAACAGGCTGAAATCCTGAAGATTGTTGATGACGAGGCTGATGTACAAGAAACAGCCATTGCTTCAACAGAGGATACCGGACAGAAAGTGGAAGTAAATATGTACCGGTTGAGGTAAAAGAAGAAGAACCCTCGGAACAAGAGATTTTTGAAGTAGTAGAAAATGCACCTGAATTCCCGGGTGGTATGCCTGCTTGTCTCCAGTTCCTGTACAAGAATATCAAATATCCGCCGATCGCTCAGGAAAACGGTACTCAGGGACAGGTTGTCCTCCAGTTCGTTGTTGAACGTGACGGTAGCATAGGTGATATTAAAGTTGTAAAGAGCGTTGACCCCTACCTTGATAAAGAAGCTCTTCGTGTGGTTAAGACCATGCCTAAGTGGAAGCCGGGTATGCAGAGAGGTAAACCGGTTCGTTGTCGGTTTACATTACCTGTACGATTCAGACTGCAATAATCATTGTATAGTATAAGAAGAGAGGCTGCCGTCCAAGCAGCCTCTTTTCATTCAATCTCTCTTTTTATAATTTATTTATTATGTATACAGCATTTCAGCTTCTCGATAAGATCAATTCTCACATTTCAGATATCCAGTTTACACGTACTCCGGCAGGTTTGTATGACCCTATTAAATATGTTCTTTCCATGGGAGGAAAACGTATTCGGCCGGTTCTTATGCTAATGGCATACAACCTCTACAAGGAGGATGTGTCCTCTATTTATGACCCTGCTACGGCTATTGAAGTTTATCATAATTATACTCTTTTGCATGACGATTTGATGGATCGGGCTGATATGCGCCGCGGCAAGACAACTGTCCATAAAGTATGGAATGACAATACTGCGATTTTGTCAGGAGACGCTATGCTGGTGCTGGCCTATCAGTATATGGCTGCCAGTTCATCGGAACACCTCAAAGAAGTGATGGATTTGTTCAGCCTGACAGCACTTGAAATTTGTGAGGGGCAGCAAATGGATATGAATTTTGAGTCCCGTGAGGATGTAAAGGAAGAGGAGTATCTGGAAATGATCCGTTTGAAAACGGCGGTTTTGTTGGCTGCCAGTTTGAAAATCGGAGCTATTTTAGGTGGAGCTTCTCCTGAGGATGCCGAAAATCTGTATGATTTTGGCATGCAGATCGGAGTAGCCTTCCAATTGCAGGATGATTTGCTGGATGTATATGGTGATCCTGCTGTGTTTGGTAAAAACATCGGTGGAGACATTCTATGCAATAAAAAGACGTATATGCTGATTAAAGCACTGGAACGTGCCGACCGGGATCAGTTGGAGGGATTAAATCATTGGTTAAGTGCAACTTCATTCTGTCCCGAAGAAAAAATCAGTGCTGTGACCGAATTGTACACTCAGATTGGCATCAAGGCTGTTTGCGAAAACAAGATGCGTGAGTATTACACTCGTGCGATGACAAGCCTGGGCGCCGTGTCTGTCATTGAGGATAAGAAGAGTGAGCTGAAAAAGTTGATGAAGCATTTAATGTACCGCGAGATGTAATATCGAGATGCCCTATAGACGTTTGCCAAATACAGATCAAGCCAGGATACGGGCGCTGAAAACAGCGGTCGTGAAGGGCGATATGTGTGATGTCTATGATTTGCCTGTTTCACTCAAGACATTGGGAGAAGCCCGTATATTTCTGTCTAAATTTGAAACGGCGCATTCTTATTATGTACACTGTTACGGAGAGCAAAGCAGGAACAGTAAGAAACACCAGGCGAATGTAAAAACGGCCCGGCTTTATATTTCTCACTTCATACAAGTCTTGAATTTGGCTGTGATTCGTATGGAAATCAAAGAATCTCATAAGGCTTTGTATGGCTTGCCCGTAGATAATTTCAGTGTACCCGATTTAAGTAGTGAAGCGTCTCTGGCCGAGTGGGGACAAAAAATTATAGAAGGGGAGCGGAAACGCACCTCTCAAGGCGGTATTCCGATTTATAACCCTACGATTGCTAAAGTGAAAGTGCATTATGATAATATTCATGGAAGGATATGAAAACAGAAAAGACCTTCAGTCTACTCACCAATCAATACTACGACCTGCCCCAATACGGAGAGGG
>ENA-OQIG01000967-OQIG01000967.1-human-gut-metagenome-genome-assembly--contig:-NODE-967-length-14145-cov-5.959766_pt1 | contig 14145 bp, 15 predicted proteins | sample MGYA00242576_ERZ504741 | MGnify/ENA primary metagenome ERZ504741 (study PRJEB26092, sample SAMD00036436) | human gut metagenome | host: Homo sapiens | study: EMG produced TPA metagenomics assembly of... | reverse complement strand
GGAGCTGGGAAACTGGATGCCATCGGGCACAGCGCCATTACGCCTGAGCAATGCGGTGCCCACGGCAGCCAATGTGGTGTACCATGCCAAGATTGTGGAGGAAAAATCTCTCCGCCGGCAGCTGATCAATTCCGCAACGGAAGTGGCGGCCAGCGGCTATGAGGAAGACCAGGACATTGCCCAGACCATCGACCAGGCGGAACAGAAAATCCTGGCGGTGGCCAACCGGAAACATTCCGGGGGCGTGGTGAAGATCAAGGACATTGTGAAAAGCGCCATGGCCCGGATCGAAGAGCTGTATGACACCAAGGATGCCTTCACCGGTCTGCCCACCGGGTTTGCGGATTTCGACAAGATGACCAGCGGTCTCCAGCCTTCGGATCTGATCATCGTGGCGGCCCGTCCTTCCATGGGGAAATCCTCCCTGGTGCTGAATATTGCGGAACATGTGGCGTTGGATGGGGGCAAATCCGTGGCCTTCTTCTCCCTGGAAATGAGCAAGGAGCAGCTGGTCCAGCGGCTTCTGTGCTCCCAGGCCCGGATCGACGCCTCCCGGCTGCGGATCGGCCAGCTCCAGGAAAGCGAATGGCCCAACCTGGTCAGTGCGGCGGACAAGCTCAGTGCCGCCAAGATCATGTTGGACGATACCCCGGGGATGACGGCACTGGAAATGCGGTCCAAGGCCCGGCGGTGGAAAAATGAAAACGGCCTGGATCTGATCATCGTGGACTATCTGCAGCTGATGCAGGGGTCTTCCAAACGGGCCAGCGACAACCGGCAGCAGGAAATGAGTGACATCTCCCGGTCCCTGAAGGGACTGGCCCGGGAACTGAATGTGCCGGTGATCGCCCTGTCCCAGCTGAGCCGGAGCGTGGAACAGCGGACCAGCAAACGGCCCATGCTCAGTGACCTGCGGGAATCCGGGGCCCTGGAACAGGATGCGGATATCGTTTGCTTCATCTACCGGGACGATTATTACAACCAGGATACGGAACAGAAGAATGTGGCGGAACTGATCGTGGCCAAGCACCGGAATGGTCCGGTGGGCACGGTGCCGCTGTATTTCCGGAAAGACATTACCCGGTTCGAGGACCTGAGCCGGCGGCCGGAATGAATGGGGCTGCCATACAGCAGCCGTTTGTCAATTGTCAATTGCTGAAGGAGGCAGCCGGGTTGCGGCTGCCTTTTATTGCAAACAAAATATTCTTATCGTTGCGAAGCGTTCGGCAAAATGATACAATAAAAAGACAGCGGGAACGGTGTGTTCCCTCGTTATGCCATTTTTTTGTTAAACCTAAGGAGGAAGTATTGTGATTCCACGTTATACCAGTAAAGAAATGGGTTCCATCTGGACGGAAGAAAACGAAGACCGCAACATTGTCAAAGTTGAAGTCACGGCCTGCGAAGCCATGAACAAACTGGGCATTGTACCGGATGATGCGCTCCATGACATCCAAACCAAGGCGGACTTCGATCTGGACCGGGTCCACGAAATCGAAAAGACCACCAACCATGACATCATTTCTCTGCTTACTTCTGTGGCTGAACACGTCGGCGATGCTTCCAAATATATCCATAAAGCCTGACCTCCAACGACGTGAAGGATACGGCTATGGGGCTCATGATGAAACATTCCGCGGAAATCCTGATCCGGGAAGAAAAAGAACTCCATGAAATCCTGAAAAGCCAGGCCCAGAAATACCGGCATACCCTGTGCGTGGGCCGTACCCACGGGATCCATGCGGAACCCATGACCTTTGGCCTGAAGTTCCTGCTGTGGATGTCTGAAACCGAACGGAACATCGAACGGCTGGAAATGGCCAAGAAATACATCTCTGTAGGCAAGCTCAGCGGTGCATCGGGACCTATTCCAACATCGACCCGTTTGTGGAAAAATACGTCTGTGAAAAACTGGGCCTGACGCCTGTGCCCATTGCCAACCAGGTTGTCCAGAGAGATCGGCATGCCTTCTATCTGAGCACCATCGCCGTGTGCGGCGCCACCCTGGAGAAGATGGCCACGGAAGTCCGTCATCTCCAGCGTACGGAAGTCCGGGAAGCGGAAGAATATTTTGCTCCCGGCCAGAAGGGCTCTTCCGCCATGCCTCACAAACGGAACCCCATCACCTGCGAAAAAGTCTGCGGTATGGCCCGTGTGCTCCGGGGCAATGCGGAAGCCGCCATTGAAAACGTGGCCCTGTGGCATGAACGGGATATCTCCCATTCTTCCGTGGAACGATCATCATCCCGGATTCCACCATCCTGCTGGATCATATGCTCCGGAAGATGAAGGATATCATGGGCAAGATGCTGGTGTATCCGGAAGCCATGCTTCGGGATCTGAACCTGACCGGCGGCCTGATTTACAGCCAGAACCTGCTGATCGCCTGGTGAGCAAAGGCGTGCTCCGGGAAGACGCTACAAGTGGGTGCAGCGGAACGCCATGGCCCGCTGGATGGAAGGTGCCGACTTCAAGACCAACGTGGAAGCGGATCCGGATATCGACAAGTACCTGACCAAGGAAGAAGTGGAAGCCTGCTTCGAACCGAAACATATGCTGAAGCATGTGGACGAAATCTACGCACGGTTTGGAATGTAACCTGAAAGAAGGAGAAATCTATGTCATCTGTTGTTGTAATCGGTTCCCAGTGGGGGGACGAAGGCAAAGGAAAGATCGTTGACTATCTGGCCCAGCAGGCTGATGCGGTGGTCCGCTATTCCGGCGGCTCCAATGCCGGTCATACGGTGGTGGTCAATGACGTTTCCTACAAACTGCGTCTGCTGCCCAGCGGCATCCTGTATCGGGACAAGACCTGCATCCTGGGCAACGGGGTTGTGATCAATCCCCGTGTGGTGCTCCAGGAAATCGCCGAAATGAAGGCCAAAGGGGTGGACACCAGCAATCTGCTGATCAGCGACCGGGCCCATGTGGTGTTCCCGTACCATGAAAAACAGGACGAACTCCAGGAAGCAGCCCTGGGGGATGCCAAGATCGGTACCACCAAAGGCGGCATCGGCCCCTGCTATATGGACAAATACGCCCGTACCGGATCCGGGTCTGCGACCTGATGAACAAAGACATCCTGGCGGAAAAACTGAAACGGAACCTGGCGGCAAAGAATGCCCTGTTCACCAAAGTGTACGGCGCTGAACCTCTGGAATATGAACCCATGCTGAAGGCGTATCTGGGGTATGCGGAAGAACTGCGGCCCCATGTAACTGATACCAGCGTGGCGCTGGGGAACATTTTCGATGCCAACAAGAAAGTCCTGTTCGAAGGGGCCCAGGCCACCTTCCTGGACATCGACTACGGCACCTATCCCTATGTGACCAGCTCCAACCCCACCGCCGGCAATGCGGCTACGGCAGCGGCGTCGGGCCCCGGTTCATCGACCATGTGGTGGGGGTTGTGAAAGCCTATACCACCCGGGTAGGGGAAGGTCCCTTTGTGTGCGAACTGTTCGATACCGACGGCCCGGGAACTATCTGCGGAACACCGGCCATGAATTCGGCACTGTTACCGGGCGGCCCCGCCGCTGCGGCTGGCTGGATGCCTTCATGGTGAAATATGCGGCCCGGCTGAACTCCATGGATGCCCTGGCCATTACCCGTCTGGATATCCTGGACGGGCTGGATGAAATCAAGATGTGCACCGGGTGGACCATCGACGGGGAACCCATCCAGCATATCCCGGCGGATCTGAGCATCCTGGCCAAAGCCCAGCCGGTCTATGAGACCTTCAAGGGCTGGAAGAAGGATATTTCCGGCGTCCGGTCCTATGGGGACCTGCCCAAGGAAGCCCAGGCCTATCTGGCCCGTCTCAGCGAAGTGGTGGGCGTGGAAATCGGCATTGTGTCCGTAGGCCCCAACCGGGATCAGACCTTCTGCCTGAAGGAATTCTTCTGATTGAGAAAAAAATAAAAAAAGGCGAAGAAAACCCTTGCGTTTTCTTCGCCTTTTTGCTATACTATACAAGCTTTCTCCTTGAGAAAGCAACAGACAAAAGGTTTCTCAACAACAGAATGTTTCAACTGAAACATTGAAAGAAAAAAGTTGTTGACAAAGAAACGAAAGTCTGGTATTATATAGAAGCTGTCACTGAGACAGCGAGACGAACTTTGAGAACTGAATATTGTTGACAGATGTGCGGGTCAAGTCACTTTTAGTGATGAGATCGAGTCACCTGGATGACAACCAGGTTAAAAAATCAAAGCTAGTTTTTCGAGAGCCAAGCGGCTCTTCAAAATACTCTATTTTGGAGAGTTTGATCCTGGCTCAGGACGAACGCTGGCGGCGTGCTTAACACATGCAAGTCGAACGGAGAACTTTCTTCGGAATGTTCTTAGTGGCGAACGGGTGAGTAACGCGTAGGCAACCTGCCCTCTGGTTGGGGACAACATTCCGAAAGGGATGCTAATACCGAATGAGATCCTCTTTCCGCATGGAGAGAGGATGAAAGATGGCCTCTACTTGTAAGCTATCGCCAGAAGATGGGCCTGCGTCTGATTAGCTAGTAGGTGAGGTAACGGCTCACCTAGGCGATGATCAGTAGCCGGTCTGAGAGGATGAACGGCCACATTGGGACTGAGACACGGCCCAAACTCCTACGGGAGGCAGCAGTGGGGAATCTTCCGCAATGGACGAAAGTCTGACGGAGCAACGCCGCGTGAGTGATGAAGGCCTCGGGTTGTAAAACTCTGTTGTCAGGGACGAAAGCACCGATCTATAATACATTTTGGTGTTGACGGTACCTGACGAGGAAGCCACGGCTAACTACGTGCCAGCAGCCGCGGTAATACGTAGGTGGCAAGCGTTGTCCGGAATTATTGGGCGTAAAGAGCATGTAGGCGGGCTTTTAAGTCCGACGTGAAAATGCGGGGCTTAACCCCGTATGGCGTTGGATACTGGAAGTCTTGAGTGCAGGAGAGGAAAGGGGAATTCCCAGTGTAGCGGTGAAATGCGTAGATATTGGGAGGAACACCAGTGGCGAAGGCGCCTTTCTGGACTGTGTCTGACGCTGAGATGCGAAAGCCAGGGTAGCAAACGGGATTAGATACCCCGGTAGTCCTGGCCGTAAACGATGGTACTAGGTGTAGGAGGTATCGACCCCTTCTGTGCCGGAGTTAACGCAATAAGTACCCCGCCTGGGGACTACGATCGCAAGATTGAAACTCAAAGGAATTGACGGGGGCCCGCACAAGCGGTGGAGTATGTGGTTTAATTCGACGCAACGCGAAGAACCTTACCAAGGCTTGACATTGAGTGAAAGACCCAGAGATGGGTCCCCTTCTTCGGAAGCACGAAAACAGGTGGTGCATGGCTGTCGTCAGCTCGTGTCGTGAGATGTTGGGTTAAGTCCCGCAACGAGCGCAACCCTTATCCTATGTTACCAGCACACAATGGTGGGGACTCATAGGAGACTGCCAGGGATAACCTGGAGGAAGGCGGGGATGACGTCAAGTCATCATGCCCCTTATGTCTTGGGCTACACACGTACTACAATGGTCGGCAACAAAGGGCAGCGAAGCCGCGAGGCGGAGCCAATCCCAGAAACCCGACCCCAGTTCGGATCGCAGGCTGCAACCCGCCTGCGTGAAGTTGGAATCGCTAGTAATCGCAGGTCAGCATACTGCGGTGAATACGTTCCGGGCCTTGTACACACCGCCCGTCACACCACGAAAGTTGGTAACACCCGAAGCCGGTGAGATAACCTTTTAGGAGTCAGCTGTCTAAGGTGGGGCCGATGATTGGGGTGAAGTCGTAACAAGGTAGCCGTTCGAGAACGAGCGGCTGGATCACCTCCTTTCTATGGAGAACCGAAGGAGTCCAAGGACTTGCTTCTATTCTCGTCGACGCACATCTGTCAGGAACAATATTCGGTTCTCAGGGCTCGTCCCTGAACATGAACCTTGAAAACTTCATAGAAGAGACAAAACAAAGTCTTATCTGATGTGATGATCAGATAAGCACCTCTGATCTAAATGCGAATTTAGAAACGAGTAACGAGAATACCAGGGAACGTAAGTTCCTTAGTAATGAGAACCGGGATTTTAAAGCAATTTAGAATCCGGAAAATTGCGAAGAGAAATTGCTCTGATCCGCGAAGCGAGGAAGAGAGCCACCGGAGACTATACTCCAGTATGTCGAGGATGGCGAACGACGAGCGACAAAGGAGCAGACAATTTATCGAAGCAATTTTAAGTCAAGCTACTAAGGGCATACGGTGAATGCCTTGGCACTAAGAGCCGATGAAGGACGTGGTAAGCTGCGAAAAGCTACGGGGAGCCGCAAGCAGGCTTTGATCCGTAGATGTCCGAATGGGGGAACCCACCATCCGTCATGGGATGGTATCCTTCGGGAAGGGAACCCGGTGAACTGAAACATCTAAGTAGCCGGAGGAAGAGAAATCAAACGAGATGCCCACAGTAGCGGCGAGCGAAGAGGCAGAGCCTAAACCAGAGAGCTTCGGCTCCCTGGGGTTACGGACTGGCATAAACCGAGTCAGGCCTAGCCGAATCACCTGGAAAGGTGAGCCACAGACCGTGAGAGCCGGGTAGGCGAAAGGCAGAGCAAGGGGGCCAGTATCCAGAGTACCGCGAAGCACGAGGAATTTTGCGGGAAGTCGGGGGGACCACCCTCCAAGGCTAAACACTTCTTAGTGACCGATAGCGCATAGTACCGTGAGGGAAAGGTGAAAAGAACCGCGGGAGCGGAGTGAAAGAGAACCTGAAACCGTATGTCTACAAGCAGTCGGAGCGCAAGCGACGGCGTGCCTATTGAAGAATGAGCCAACGAGTTACGGGCACCAGCGAGGTTAAGCAGGAAATGCGGAGCCGTAGGGAAACCGAGTCTGAAAAGGGCGGATAGTTGGTGTTCGTAGACCCGAAACTGTAGTGATCTACCATGATCAGGTTGAAGCACGGGTAAAATCGTGTGGAGGACCGAACCGGTGAGTGTTGAAAAACTTTCGGATGAATCGTGGGTAGCGGTGAAATTCCAATCGAACGCAGAGATAGCTGGTTCTCCTCGAAATAGCTTTAGGGCTAGCCTCAGGCAGTAAGCATAGGCGGTAGAGCACTGATCGGGATAGGGACTGTAATGGTTACCGAACCCTGTCAAACTACGAATGGTTATGCTGCAGAGCCTGGGAGTCAGACTACGAGAGATAAGTCCCGTTGTCAAAAGGGAAACAGCCCAGACCATCAGCTAAGGTCCCCAATGCCATACTAAGTGGAAAAGGATGTGGGGTCTCATAAACAACCAGGATGTTGGCTCAGAAGCAGCCACCATTTAAAGAGTGCGTAATAGCTCACTGGTCGAGAGGCCCTGCGCCGAAGATTCCCGGGGCTAAAGTATGGAACCGAAGCTATGGATGCATACGTAGGTATGCGTGGTAGAGGAGCGTTCCCATCGGGTTGAAGTCGTCCTGGAAGGGACGGTGGACTGGTGGGAAGTGAGAATGTTGGCATGAGTAGCGAAAAGAATGGTGAGAATCCATTCCACCGAAAGCATAAGGATTCCTGAGCAACGATCGTCGTCTCAGGGTAAGTCGGGACCTAATCCGAGGCAAAGAGCGTAGGAGATGGACAACTGGTTGATATTCCAGTACCGGCAGTGATCGTTTGAACGAAGGAGTGACGCAGGAAGGCAGGTCCGCACGAGATTGGTAGATCGTGTGCAAGCGTGCAGGCTGGTTACCAGGCAAATCCGGTAACTGAGGCTGAGGCGTGATGCGGAGGGAACTTGTTCCCGAAGGGATTGAGCCTACGCTGCCGAGAAAAGCTTCTAGTGAGAAAGCTGCCGCCCGTACCGTAAACCGACACAGGTATGCGGGGAGAGAATCCTAAGGTGCGCGGGAGAACCCTCGTTAAGGAACTCGGCAAAATGTACCCGTAACTTCGGGATAAGGTAGCCACAAAGGTGAAGGGACTTGCTCCCGGAGCCCGGTGTGGTCGCAGAGAAGAGGCCCAAGCGACTGTTAACCAGAAACACAGGTGCCTGCGAAAGAGAAATCTGAAGTATAGGTGCTGACACCTGCCCAGTGCTGGAAGGTTAAAGAAGGATGTCCGGGTTCGACCCAAAGCATTCGACTGAAGCCCCAGTGAACGGCGGCCGTAACTATAACGGTCCTAAGGTAGCGAAATTCCTTGTCGGGTAAGTTCCGACCCGCACGAAAGGTGTAACGATTTGGCACTGTCTCAACGAGGGACCCGGTGAAATTGAAATACCTGTGAAGATGCAGGTTACCCGCGACTGGACAGAAAGACCCCATGGAGCTTTACTGTAACCTAATATTGGGTTCTGATACTTGATGCACAGGATAGGTGGGAGGCACGGAAGGCAGTCCTCTGGGATTGCCGGAGCCGACGTTGGGATACCACCTTCAATTATCGGGATTCTAACCGAGCGAGTAACGATCGCCGGGACAGTGTTAGGCGGGCAGTTTGACTGGGGCGTCGCCTCCCAAAGAGTAACGGAGGCGCCCAAAGGTTCCCTCAGCGCGGACGGAAACCGCGCGCGGAGTGTAAAGGCAGAAGGGAGCTTGACTGCGAGCCAAACACGGCGAGCAGGTACGAAAGTAGGGCTTAGTGATCCGGTGGCATCCAAGTGGAAGGGCCATCGCTCAACGGATAAAAGCTACCCTGGGGATAACAGGCTAATCTCTCCCAAGAGTCCATATCGACGGAGGTTTGGCACCTCGATGTCGGCTCATCACATCCTGGGGCTGAAGTCGGTCCCAAGGGCTGGGCTGTTCGCCATTAAGTGTACGTGAGCTGGGTTCAGAACGTCGTGAGACAGTTCGGTCCCTATCCATCGCGGGCGCAAGAGATTTGAAGGGGGCTGCTCCTAGTACGAGAGGACCGGAGTGGACGGACCGCTGGTGTACCAATTATCCCGCCAGGGGTACAGTTGGGTAGCTACGTCCGGAACGGATAAACGCTGAAAGCATCTAAGCGTGAAACCATCCTTAAGATGAGATCTCTCACAGCGTAAGCTGGTAAGACACCTGGAAGATTACCAGGTTGATAGGCAGGGTGTGGAAGCGTAGCAATATGTTAAGCTGACCTGTACTAATATGTCGAGGGCTTGACTTAAGTGAGTCGCCGATTGTTTGCAAGCGGAAGCGCAGCAAAGAATCGTGCCAGCGAACTTACTCAGAAGGATGCGACGAAAAGGAGCATCCGTGAGTATCCTCTACCGCGAAGCGGCTGAGGCATACGAAATAAGAGAGTAAGTGAGCGAAAGAAGCTCGTAACGTTACGTCCGAAAGAACGTATATGTCTCTTCATGAAGTTTTGAGGCTCATGCCTTCAATTGAAAATCCGGTGGCGATAGCTAAGGGGATCCACCTGTTCCCATGCCGAACACAGCAGTTAAGCCCTTATACGCCGAAAGTACTCGACTGGAAACGGTCCGGAGGATAGGGAGCTGCCGGTTAAGAGAGAACGCCTGCATCGAAAGATGCAGCGTTTTTGTGTATGTCACTGGTCAACGGTCACTCGGACCCGTAGGGGCTGCACGCCGGGCAGCCCGTCTAGTTGCCGATTGCCGGTGTATTGGGCGGGGCGCCGGGCCTGCGCCCCCTACGGTTTATGCTGTTTCAAAATCAATTGGCAAAAGGGGTGTGTACAAATCCTGTGGGATTTCCGTAAAATTTTGGTATAGAAGACGAAAAGAAGGAGAACATGGTACAATAGAAACAAAAATGAGGGGGATGGAAACATGGGACGGATGCTGATCGGCCTGGGGCTGCTGCTGGTGGTGACAGGTCTTGTGGTGGAATTGGGCGCACACTTTTTCCCTCTGGGCCATTTGCCCGGAGATATCCATATTACCGGGAAACACGGGAGCTTTTATTTTCCCGTGGTTACCTGCATCGTGGTCAGTGTGGTGCTGAATCTGCTGTTGCGGTTATTTCATTAAAAGGGGCTGTTGATTCATGCAACAGCCCCTTCTTTCTATCTGTTTTTATCTTCGCTTCCGTCCATTGATCCACGGCTTTTTTCAGTTCTTTCAGCCAGGGAGAGAACTGGACGGCTTTTTCCGGGTAGGTGAACTGGAGATCGTATTCCAGGGGCAGCCAGGTGTCCCGATCCGATTCATTGTGGCTGATCACCGCTTCCAGTTTGTCCAGGGCCTTGTACAGTCTGGCTTCCCGGGTTTCCTGGGCTTCCATCTCTTCCAGCAGGGCCTGCCATTCCTCCCGGTTTTCTTCCGGAAAGGTGGCCAGCCAGCTGGCCCAGCAATCCTGTTCCACCGCCCGGTTCCGGTCTCCTTTGGCAAGGTGGGGATATCCCGGTAAAGGCTTCTCCCAGGTCGTGGATCAGGCACATCCGGATCACCCGGTCCAGGTCCAGTTCCCGGAATTCCGTTCCTTGGACAACAGAAGGGCCATCAGGGCCATCCGCCAGGAATGGTCCGCCACGCTTTCCTGGCGGCCGGAAGCGGTCCAACAGTGGCGGGTGGCGGTTTTCAGCCGGCCGGCCCGGGTCAGGATCGCAAGAAACGTTTCAGGGGACATGGAACTACTTCCTTTCTTGGTGCAGAGATGGAACCTTATAGAGCGGAATAGGCAGCAGGTCAAAGGGAAGAAGAAAATCACTGTATTATAGTCATAACTAGTATAGTCATGGCTATAATACGCATGAGTATATTTTTTGAGAATGGATGGAAAAAGAGAGGGTTGTTGCATGTGTGCGATTTTCACACGTGCAACAACCCCTTCGTCTTTTTCTCAGGGTACCAGGGTGGGGGCGGCGTAGACCCGGGCCAGGAGTTCCTGGTTCAGGGCATACAACCCTTTGGGATCGCTGCCGAACAGTTCAAATTTCTTGATCAGGTCGCTGACGTTCTTTTCTTCTTCGCCCTGTTCTTTGACGAACCAGTCGAAGAACTGCATGGTCCGGTAATCTTTGGCTTTGTCGGCGGCGGCGTAGATCTTGTTGATGCAGCCGGTGATGAACTGTTCATGTTTCAGGGCGGCCTTCAGGCATCGTCCAGTTTCTTGCAGGTCATGTCCGGTTTGTCGATGGTGCCGAAGACCACGGGAACATCGTTGTTCTGCAGGTAGGTGCGCATAAGCATGGCGTGGTCCCGTTCTTCCTGGGCCTGGATATCGAACCAGTGGGCGAAACCGTCCAGTCCCTTTTCCTGATAATAGTTGGCGAAATCCAGATACAGGTAGGCGGAATAGAATTCCTTGGTGACCTGTTCGTTGATCAGGTCTCTGACTTTATTGTCCAGCATGGATAAAACCTCCTTTTTCATTCCTACCATTATAGCAGGTTTGGCGGAGGGCGGCGAAAAAACTTGACAGGGTTTCCCCGGTTGGGTATGCTAACCCTGTATCAACAAAGGAGGAAATCCCATGCATTTTGAATATTGCCCCACCTGCGGCAGCCATCTCCAGCCCAAACCGGCGGGGGATGAGGGCCGGTCCCTTTCTGCCCTGTATGCCAGCGGTACTGGTTCGATTTTTTCTACAGCTGCATCATCATCCTGCTGTGCAATGAACAGGACGAAGTGGTCCTGTGCAAACAGCCCCACCTGTCCCAGGAATACGAAAGCATCACCTCCGGGTTCATCATGCCGGGGGAAACTGCAGAAGAAACGGCCCACCGGGAAGTCCGGGAAGAACTGGGCCTGACCCTGGAACGGATGATCCCGGAAGGCACCTACTGGTTCAGCAAGGGACAGATGCTCATGCACGGCTTTTTGGGCTTTGTCCGGAAGCAGCCTTTCCGGCTGTCCCAGGAAGTCACCTCCGCCCACTGGTCCCCATCCTGGACCTGCCCCAAACTGCCTATCCGGAAACCCCGGAAAATGTGATCTACCCTCTGTGGCGGAAGCTGCTGGCCATGAAAGCTGGAAGAACCGAAGAAAAGGTAATGATAAAACAATAATTTTAATAAAAGCTCGGAAATAAACGAAATATGTATACAGTATTTTCCCGACAGAAACATGGATTTTCCATAGGAATTTGCTTATAATGAAACTGTGCTTTTTCTCATAAGCGTTCTGCCATTATCTCTTTAATGTACTGGAAAAAGCCAATTTCTCAAGGAAAGGATGTTGTTACCATGACTGCAGGGACACAGGAAAAAACGAAGAAAAGTCTTATGGACCGGTTCCTGAACGCGGTGGAAGTGGCCGGCAACAAACTGCCGGATCCGGCAACCCTGTTCATTATCCTGGCGGTGATCGTCATTATCCTGTCAGCGATTTTCGGAAGCATGGGGGTATCGGCTGTCCATCCGGGCACGGGCAAGGAAATCAAAGTGGTCAACCTGCTGACCGTGGATGGATTCCGGATGATGTGGAGCAAGGCCGTGACCAACTTTTCCACCTTCGCTCCTCTGGGTATGGTGCTGGTTTGTGTGCTGGGGGCCGGTGTGGCTGAAAAAAGCGGGTTCCTGGCAGCCTTCATGCAGAAGATGCTGGGGGATGCGGCTCCGGCTCTGGTGACCTGGGTGATCATTTTCATCGGCATCAACGGCAACGTGGCCGGGGATGCGGCCTTTGTGGTGCTGCCGCCGGTGGCCGGGGTGATCTACCTGAGCATGGGGCGCCATCCGCTCCTGGGGGTCTTTACCGCCTTTGCCAGTGTGGCTGCCGGGTTCTGTGCCAATGTGATGCTGGGGATGAGTGATTCCCTGGCCTACGGGTTTACGGAAGCCGCCGCCAAGCTCATCGATCCCAGCTACCAGCAGACGCCGGCCATCAACTATTATTTCCTGGTGGTATCCTGTTTCCTGCTGAGCTTTGTAGGGACCTTCGTAACGGAAAAAATCATGGCGCCCCGGTTTGCCGGTGTGGACCTGAGCAAGTATGAAATCGACAAATCCCTGACGGAAATGACGCCCCGGAACAAGGCGGCGGTGAACAAGGCCATTGTGGCCACTCTGATTACCCTGGTGGTCATTGCCCTGCTGTGCGTGGGGGCCGACCCCATCCTGGGGGATCCCAAGACCCACTCCATCATGAACGTGAAATCTCCCTTCATGACCGGCATCATCCTGATGGTGACCCTGGTGCTGTTTGTGCCCGGGGCGGTGTACGGCTTCGCTTCCGGCAAGTATAAAAACGACAAGGATATGTTTGCGGACATTTCCCAGGCTTTCAAGGATATTTCTTCCTACATCCTGCTGTGCTTCTTCTGTTCCCAGTTCACCAGTTATTTCGGCTGGTCCAAGCTGGGGCTGGTGCTGGCCATCAAAGGGGCTGCGGGACTGAAGGCCATGAACTTCACCGGCTTCCGCTGATCATCGGTCTGGTGATCGTATCCTGCATCGTGAACATCTTCATCGGCTCCGCTTCCGCCAAGTGGGCCATCCTGGCACCGGTGATGGTGCCCATGATGATGCTCATGGGGTTTGACCCGGCTCTGACCCAGGTGGCTCACCGGATTGGGGACTCCCTGACCAACCCGCTGTCCCCCCTGTTCTATTATTTCCCTCTGATGCTGGGATTTGCCCGGAAGTATGAAAAGGACACCGGGATGGGCACCATCATCGCCAATATGCTGCCCTATTCCATCTGCTTTGCCATTGCCTGGCTGATCCTGCTGGCAGCCTGGGTGGTACTGGATCTGCCCCTGGGCCCCGGCGGCGGGATTTATCTGTAAGGGTATTTGGAAGGAACCCGGGTCGCGGGTTCCCTCAATGGGAAACGCAGCCGGAGGCTGCGTTTCTGTTCCAGGGCAAACGCCAGCCGCGTTTGCCTGCCTCTGTCCAGTGTCCAGTGACAAGAGAACAGTGACCGGGGGTGTGATTTTTTCACACTCTCCCGTTTATAGAAAGGACAAACGCTTATGGGTTTACGGAAGGATAAAGCAAAGGAAATCGATTTTACCATCACCGTCCATGGGGTTTCGGCCCACGGTTCCACGCCCCATCTGGGGAAGGATGCCATTGTGGCGGCTTCGGCGGTGGTCCAGGCGGCCCAGACCCTGGTGAGCCGGGTGAACAATCCCCTCCGTCCCCTGGTCCTGGGGTTTGAAAGCGTCAGGGCCGGGAAACAGTTCAACATCGTCTGCGACAAGGTCCAGCTGACCGGCTGTCTCCAGGCCTACGACGACGAACTGCTCATGGACATGGCGGACAAACTGAAGAAACTGGCCCGGCGGACGGCGGAAACTTTTGACTGC
>ENA-OQIG01000966-OQIG01000966.1-human-gut-metagenome-genome-assembly--contig:-NODE-966-length-14148-cov-2.823194_pt1 | contig 14148 bp, 15 predicted proteins | sample MGYA00242576_ERZ504741 | MGnify/ENA primary metagenome ERZ504741 (study PRJEB26092, sample SAMD00036436) | human gut metagenome | host: Homo sapiens | study: EMG produced TPA metagenomics assembly of... | reverse complement strand
CGCGCTGGCGCAGCATGGTATTGCGCTCAATGAAAAACTTATGCGCGTAAACGGGTGAAATCGGACGCCCGGCCAGGCGGGGACCGAAGGGTAGAAACGTTGGCTCGAACGTGGGCTAATTAGCGCGTTAGTTGCCAGTAACGACGATATGGCGATAGGTGCGATGAAAGCGTTGCACGAGCGCGGCGTAGCGGTGCCAGAGCAGGTGTCAGTTATCGGATTCGATGATATCGCAATTGCCCCTATATCGTTCCGGCGCTCTCCAGCGTAAAAATTCCGGTGACTGAGATGATTCAGGAAATTATTGGACGGCTGATTTTTATGCTCGATGGCGGGGATTTCTCACCGCCGAAAACCTTCAGCGGAAAACTGATCCGCCGCGACTCACTCATTGCTCTTTCGCGATAAACATTGTCATCACATGTCATCGTCACTAGTGTCGATGACATCTTTTTCCTGCATTACAGAAATTAATTTCCTTAAATAACAGCAAATTAAAAACTGGCATGATTTGTGAATGTATCGGCGCATTAACTGTCATTGCTGGAGAATTTGATGAACCGTTTCATCATGCTGACGCGAGTAAATGTATTGGTTGCCGTACCTGTGAAGTAGCGTGCGTGGTTTCTCATCAGGAAAATCAGGACTGTGCATCGCTGACCCCGGAAACTTTTTTTACCGCGAATCCATGTCATTAAAGGTGTGAACATTTCTACGGCAACAGTCTGCCGTCAGTGTGAAGATGCACCGTGCGCTAACGTCTGCCCGAATGGTGCTATCAGCCGTGATAAAGGGTTTGTTCATGTGATGCAGGAACGTTGCATTGGTTGCAAAACCTGCGTTGTGGCTTGCCCGTATGGCGCGATGGAAGTGGTGGTACGTCCGGTGATTCGCAACAGCGGCGCAGGCTGAATGTACGGGCTGACAAAGCCGAAGCCAATAAATGCGACCTGTGCAACCATCGTGAAGACGGTCCGGCGTGTATGGCGGCTTGCCCGACCCATGCGCTAATTTGTGTCGATCGCAATAAACTTGAACAACTGAGCGCAGAAAAACGCCGCCGTACGGCGCTGATGTTCTAAAAATCTTACAGAACTGTTCTGGCATCAAAGGAATTCCCGGAAATATTCGTAGAATACGAAGCGGGCAGTATCGCCGACCTGTGACTACCGGATGCGACGCTGTCGTGTCCGGCTGGGCGGGTTACGCAATTCATGATGGCGGGAATAATTCAATGTCAAAAAACACATCTTGCGGTGTCCAACTGCGTATTCGTGGCAAAGTGCAGGGCGTCGGTTTTCGTCCGTTTGTCTGGCAGTTGGCACAGCAATTAAATCTTCACGGCGATGTCTGTAATGACGGCGATGGCGTAGAAGTCCGGCTGCTGGAAGACCCGGAAACGTTTCTTGTTCAATTGCATCAGCACTGCCGCCGCTGGCGCGTATTGATAGCGTCGAGCGTGAGCCGTACATCTGGTCACAACTGCCCAATGAGTTCACTATACGCCAGAGCACAGGCGGCACCATGAATACGCAAATTGTTCCCGATGCCGCCACTTGCCCTGCCTGTCTTGCCGAAATGAATACCCCAGGCGAGCGGCGTTATCGTTATCCGTTTATCAACTGTACTCACTGTGGTCCGCGTTTCACCATTATTCGCGCCATGCCTTACGACCGCCCGTTTACCGTAATGGCGGCGTTTCCGCTGTGTCCGGCCTGTGATAAAGAATACCGCGACCCGCTCGATCGCCGCTTCCACGCCCAGCCGGTGGCCTGCCCGGAGTGTGGCCCACATCTTGAATGGGTAAGTCATGGTGAACATGCAGAACAAGAGGCGGCATTACAGGCGGCTATCGCACAGTTAAAAATGGGCAACATTGTCGCCATCAAAGGGATTGGCGGATTTCATCTTGCCTGCGATGCACGTAACAGTAACGCGGTGGCGACACTTCGGGCGCGCAAACATCGTCCGGCGAAACCGCTGGCGGTCATGTTGCCAGTGGCTGACGGTTTACCAGACGCTGCGCGCCAGTTGCTTACCACGCCCGCCGCGCCGATTGTGCTGGTGGATAAAAAATACGTTCCTGAGCTTTGTGATGATATCGCCCCTGGCCTTAACGAAGTCGGGGTGATGTTGCCTGCGAACCCGCTCCAGCATTTGCTGTTACAGGAACTGCAATGCCCGCTGGTGATGACCTCCGGCAACCTGAGCGGTAAACCACCGGCTATCAGCAACGAACAGGCGCTGGCGGATTTGCAGGGCATTGCCGACGGATTCTTAATACATAACCGCGACATCGTGCAGCGGATGGATGATTCAGTGGTGCGCGAAAGCGGCGAAATGCTGCGCCGTTCACGCGGGTATGTGCCGGATGCGCTGGCTTTGCCTCCGGGCTTTAAAAATGTTCCGCCTGTGCTGTGTCTCGGCGCGGATCTGAAAAATACCTTCTGCCTGGTGCGCGGTGAACAAGCGGTGTTGAGTCAGCATCTGGGCGATTTAAGTGACGATGGCATCCAGATGCAGTGGCGCGAAGCGTTACGCCTGGTGCAAAACATCTACGATTTCACTCCGCAATACGTTGTGCATGACGTGCATCCGGGCTATGTCTCCAGCCAGTGGGCGCGCGAAATGAATCTGCCGACGCAAACGGTGCTGCATCATCATGCCCACGCGGCGGCGTGTCTGGCAGAACATCACTGGCCACTGGAGGGCGGTGATGTCATTGCTTTGACGCTCGACGGTATCGGTATGGGGGAGAACGGCGCTTTGTGGGGCGGCGAGTGCCTGCGGGTGAACTATCGCGAATGCCAGCACCTGGGCGGCTTGCCTGCAGTGGCGCTTCCGGGTGGCGATTTGGCAGCGAAGCAGCGTGGCGAAACCTGCTGGCGCAGTGCCTGCGCTTTGTGCCGGAGTGCAGAATTACTCTGAAACAGCAAGTGTGCAACAGCAAAACTGGAGCGTGCTGGCGCGGGCCATTGAGCGTGGAATTAACGCGCCGCTGGCGTCATCGTGTGGGCGTTTGTTCGATGCAGTGGCGGCGGCACTGGGCTGTGCGCCAGCCACGTTAAGTTATGAAGGTGAAGCGGCTTGTGCTCTGGAGCGCTCGCAGCCTCATGCCACGGAGTGACGCATCCGGTGACAATGCCGCTGGTGGACAATCAACTGGATCTCGCTACTTTCTGGCAGCAGTGGCTGAACTGGCAGGCACCGGTTAATCAACGCGCGTGGGCGTTTCATGATGCGCTGGCGCAGGGTTTTGCTGCGTTGATGCGTGAGCAGGCCACGATGCGTGGTATCACTACGCTGGTATTTAGCGGCGGGGTTATTCATAACCGTTTGCTGCGTGCACGTCTGGCGCATTATCTCGCTGATTTCACATTGCTCTTTCCACAGAGTTTACCGGCGGGTGATGGCGGCTTGTCTCTGGGGCAGGGGGTTATTGCTGCGGCGCGTTGGTTAGCGGGTGAAGTCCAGAACGGATAAAACGTGTTGCATTTGGACACCATTGCCGGATGCGGCGTAAACGCCTTATCCGGCCTACACATGCGTCCCCGTAGGTCGGATAAGACGCGCCAGCGTCGCATCCGACATTTTAGGCACAGTAGCCCACCTACATCGGCAATGTTTTCAACAATCCAAATGCCTCTTTCATCCGATCCTCACTGACCACAAAGGCGCGAAGCTGGTCAGCATCGTCAACGCCGCGCGCCACCATTCCCTGGCGTTCGGTATTAATTTGCCAGCGTAAATCCTGACGCTGGGTTTCGCCTGCCAGATGCAGCGGTAATTCCGGCGTTTTGATTTTCACCAGCATCGCCGGTAGTTTCAGCGGCGTGTTATTGCCGAGAAGATTTTTTGCCAGCACCATCGCGCTAAGTTGAATCGGCTGCAGGAACGGCAGTACCTGACCGTTAATTTCCGCGCAATCGCCCAGCGCGTAAATATCGGTATTACTGGTTTGCAGATAACTATCGACGCAAACGCCGCGATTAATCGTCAGCCCGGCGCGTCGTGCCAGGGCTGTTTCCGGGCGCAGTCCGGTGGCGGCAATTACCGCATCCACTTCGATGCTGCGCTGGTGGTCCAGCGTTGCCAGAATGCCAGAATCCGTTTTTTCCAGCCCCTGCAACTGAGATTTCAACAGCAGATGAACGCCCATCTCCGTCAACCGATGCTGCAAGCGACTGCTTACTTCCGGTGGCATTAATGACGCCAGAATACTGGCAGCGTTGTCGATTAGCGTGACTGCTTTGCCTGCACGACAAAAATCCATCGCCAGTTCGCTACCAATCAAGCCACCGCCAACAATCAACACGCGTCGGGCATCCCGCAGTTGCGTTTCACAGGCGCGATACTCTTGCTGACTATTTAACGTCAGCATTAACTCACGCCCAGGCACTGGCGGGACAAAAGCGCTGGCACCGGTTGCCAGCACTAACTTGTCGTATTGCCACTGATTATTCTGGCTTTTCACCACATGGGCTTCGGCATCGATATCCGTCACCCAGGTGTGCGGAAACAGGCGCAGATTAAACTGCCCGGCAAATTCACCCGCCGTCTGGCGGGTAAGGTCGTCGGCACGTTGCCCCTGACTGATAACATGGCTGAGGTCAGGTTTGTTGTACTCATCTATGCTGTCGGCGGCAATCAGGTTAATGGAATAGTGGCGTCCTGTTTGCGAATATTTTTCACCAGTTGGCGGGCGGCGAAGCCCGAACCAATGATCACAATGCCGTTGCTCATTTTGCCTCCGATGCCAGTTCGTCAAAGACGTCTTTGCCGAGGGAGCATTCCGGGCAGAGGAAGTTATCCGGGACTTCACTCCACGGCGTTCCTGGCGCAACGTCCTGCATTGGCTCGCCTTTTGCCGGATCGTAAATCCACTGGCAGACGCTGCACTGCATCCGTGGGCCGAGGTCAGCCGTCGTGGCGGCAGAGGTTTCTTCTTTAACTACCGTATTCACCGTGCTCTGCGGCAGCGGCGCGAGCGCCCACTGACGGGCGATTTCGCGACCGTGTTCACGGCATAACTCCAGAGCGTCCTGGTCTGGTCGCCATTTGGCTTTCAGGCTAAGCGACATTTCGAAACCCGCATCCTGCAGGCGCGTGGAAAGACGATCCACCGCACCGCCGCTCCAGCCGTGAGAGCCGAAAGCACTGGCGCGTTTGTTACGGAAGCGTAAACCAGTCATCTCCTCCACCAGCCCGGCGATTTTCGGCATCATCACGTTATTCATCGTCGAAGTGCCGACCAGCACGCCTTTTGAGCGGAAGACATTAGTCAGGATTTCGTTTTTATCGCTTCGGGCGACGTTGAAATTTCACCGCCACGCGTGGGTCGGTTTCCGCAATCCCCTGGCGATAGCGTCAGCCATCATGCGGGTGTTATTCGACATGGTGTCGTAGAAAATGGTGATTCTGTCTTCCTGATAATCAGCCGCCCATTTCAGGTACAGCTCGACAATTTGCGTCGGGTTATCGCGCCATACCACGCCGTGGGAAGTGGCTATCATATCGACTGGTAAGTTAAAGCCCAGGATCTCGGTAATTTTCGGTGTTACCAGGCGGCTGAACGGCGTCAGGATATTGGCGTAGTAACGCTGGCACTGCTCGAAAAGCTCCGTCTGATCCACTTCATCGTTGAACAGATGCTCGTCGCAGTAGTGCTGACCGAAAGCATCGTTACTGAACAGCACCGCGTCGCCTGTCAGGTAAGTCATCATGCTGTCCGGCCAGTGCAGCATTGGTGTTTCGACAAAAATGAGCTGTTTGCCGTTGCCGATATCCAGCGTGTCGCCAGTTTTCACCACATTAAAATTCCACTCCGGATGATGGTGATGACCATTTATCGAGTCGATAGCGTTGGCTGTACAGTAGATCGGCGTATCGGGAATTTGTGCCATCAGTTCGGTCAGCGCCCCGGCGTGGTCCTCTTCTGCATGGTTAATCACGATGTAATCGATATCCGCCAGATCGATTTCATTACGCAGGTTCTGCACAAATTCGCGGCTGAATTTATGGTCGACGGTGTCGATCAGCACGTTTTTTTCTTCGCGGATGAGGTAGCTGTTGTAACTGCTGCCGCGCAGCGTTTTATATTCCGTACCGTGAAAATCACGCACTTCCCAGTCACGTTGACCAACCCAATGAATGTTATTTTTCACCACAATAGACATAGCAACCTCAATTTATTCAGCGTGTTCTAAAAAGATGTCTTGCTAATTGCAGATTACGTGCCAGTTTTTTATCTGATTGTTTTTACTCTATAAATAAAATTATGCTCATTAATGAGTAGTCAAAATGACTATCAATCAAATGGTCGATATGACAATATCTATAGTCAAATTGACAGTGAGGCAAAGATGAGTTTTTCCGTTGATGTGCTGGCGAATATCGCCATCGAATTGCAGCGTGGGATTGGTCATCAGGATCGTTTTCAGCGCCTGATCACCACGCTACGTCAGGTGCTGGAGTGCGATGCGTCTGCGTTGCTACGTTACGATTCGCGGCAGTTTATTCCGCTTGCCATCGACGGTCTGGCAAAGGATGTACTCGGTAGACGCTTTGCGCTGGAAGGGCATCCACGCTGGAAGCGATTGCCCGCGCCGGGGATGTGGTGCGCTTTCCCGCAGACAGCGAATTGCCCGATCCCTATGACGGTTTGATTCCTGGGCAGGAGAGTCTGAAGGTTCACGCCTGCGTTGGTCTGCCATTGTTTGCCGGGCAAAACCTGATCGGCGCACTGACGCTCGACGGGATGCAGCCCGATCAGTTCGATGTTTTCAGCGACGAAGAGCTACGGCTGATTGCTGCGCTGGCGGCGGGAGCGTTAAGCAATGCGTTGCTGATTGAACAACTGGAAAGCCAGAATATGATGCCAGGCGATGCCACGCCGTTTGAAGCGGTGAAACAGACGCAGATGATTGGCTTGTCCCCTGGCATGACGCAACTGAAAAAAGAGATTGAGATTGTGGCGGCGTCCGATCTCAACGTCCTGATCAGCGGTGAGACGGGAACCGGTAAGGAGCTGGTGGCGAAAGCGATTCATGAAGCCTCGCCACGGGCGGTGAATCCGCTGGTCTATCTCAACTGTGCTGCACTGCCGGAAAGTGTGGCGGAAAGTGAGTTGTTCGGGCATGTGAAAGGAGCGTTTACTGGCGCTATCAGTAACCGCAGCGGGAAGTTTGAAATGGCGGATAACGGCACTCTGTTTCTGGATGAGATCGGCGAGTTATCGTTGGCATTGCAGGCCAAGCTGCTGAGGGTGTTGCAGTATGGCGATATTCAGCGCGTTGGCGATGACCGTAGTTTGCGGGTCGATGTGCGCGTGCTGGCGGCGACTAACCGCGACTTACGCGAAGAGGTGCTGGCAGGGCGATTTCGCGCTGACTTGTTTCATCGCCTGAGCGTGTTTCCACTTTCGGTGCCGCCGCTGCGTGAGCGGGGCGATGATGTCATTCTGCTGGCGGGGTATTTCTGCGAGCAGTGTCGTTTGCGGCTGGGGCTCTCCCGCGTGGTATTAAGTGCCGGAGCGCGAAATTTACTGCAACACTATCGTTTTCCGGGGAACGTGCGCGAACTGGAACATGCTATTCATCGGGCGGTAGTGCTGGCGAGAGCCACCCGCAACGGCGATGAAGTGATTCTTGAGGCGCAACATTGCTTTTCCTGAGGTGACGTTGCCGCCGCCAGAAGCGGCGGCGGTGCCCGTTGTTAAGCAAAACCTGCGTGAAGCGACAGAAGCGTTCCAGCGTGAAACTATTCGCCAGGCACTGGCACAAAATCATCATAACTGGGCTGCCTGCGCGCGGATGCTGGAAACCGACGTCGCAACCTGCATCGGCTGGCGAAACGTCTGGGAATGAAGGATTAAATAATCCCGGCCTGATAGAAATCCTGCAGGTTAATTGCGCCGGTGAGTTTGCCGTTTTCATCCACACCGGTGCGGCAGTGATTTTGCGCTTCATCAGGATCTCTTTGGCGTCGATGGCGCGACTTTGCGCCTGTAACGTGGTGCCGCCTGTCGTCATCGCTTCATTAACTGGCGTGGTGAGTGCCCCGCCGCCTACCAGCCAGCGACGTAAATCGCCGTCGGTAAAGACGCCTTGTACCTGTTGTTGAGCGTCACATACCGCCACCAGCCCCAGACCGGTGCGGCTGAGTTCCAGCATCGCATCCATCACGCTGGCGGTTAACGCCACCTGTGGGATGGCATCGTCACGGCGCATCAGATGATGCACTTTATTCAGCAAGCGAGCGCCCAGTGCCCCGGCTGGGTGGGAGCGGGCAAAATCTTCTTCATTAAATCCGCGCGCCTGCATGACCGCCATCGCCAGCGCGTCACCCATCATCAGGGTATTGACGGTGCTGGAGGTCGGCGCAAGGTGCATCGGGCAGGCTTCGCGTTCTACGGAGATATCCAGCACCGCTTTTGCCGCCAGGCCCAGCGGTGACGTCGGTTTGCCGGTCATCGCCAGCAGCGCGATAGATTTATCTTCCAGACGCGGAATAATCAGATCCAGTTCCTTCGCGCCACCGGAGTAAGAGATAAACAGCATCACATCGCGGCTTTCAATCATCCCCAGATCGCCGTGCAGTGCTTCTGCCGGATGGACAAAAAAAGCCGGTGTGCCGGTACTGGCAAGTGTTGCGGCGATTTTCTTACCAATGTGGCCCGATTTGCCAATTCCCGAAACCACCACTTTGCCTTCGCAGTGCAGGATGATATTGGCGGCGCGAACAAAATCATCGCCCAGACGTTCCGGTAAACGGCTTGCTTCCTGCAACTCCAGCATTAACGTCTGACGTCCCGCGTTCAGTAGTGCTTCACTCATTGCTCTCTCCGGTTATGATCACATCGATCCCTTTCTCTTCCAGCGCCTGACGAAACGCCGGATCGATACCTGCGTCGGTAATCAGCTTATCGACGCTTTCAAGACTGCAACTACGTTGGGGCTTTTACGGCCAAACTTTGATGAGTCCGCCATCAAAATCACTTCGCGCGCGGCATTACACATCGCCTTACTGACGGTATAGACCTCGTTGAAGGTGGTTACGCCCGCATTGAGATCGATGCCGTCGGTGCCCATAAACAATTTATCGAAGGTGAAATGCTCGAAGGCATTCTCTGCCAGCTGCCCGTGAAATGAGGCCGATTTTTTACGAAATGTTCCGCCTGGCATCAGGATAGTTTGTTCGTTATCCAGTTCGGATAGCGCATTGACGATATGCAGGCTGTTGGTCATCACCGTGATGTTATTAAAGCGCGAGAGCAGGGGCACCATCTGCAAAACGGTACTGCCAGCATCCAGAATTATTGAGTCGCCATCATGAATAAAACTAACGGCAGCTTCTGCAATCAGCTCTTTCTTGTGGGTGTTGATGAGTGTTTTATGATCGATAGGCGGATCGGATTCCTCTTTATTCAACACCACTCCGCCATAAGTACGAATGACGGTTCCTGCATGTTCCAGAATGACCAGATCTTTGCGAATGGTTGTGCCTGTGGTGTCAAAGTATTGCGCCAATTCTTCAACCGAGCATTTACCCTGCTTTTGCAGATACTCCAGAATGGCGGCCTGACGCTGACGAGGTTTCATGGGCGTGATTACCTGATTTAGGTTTCAAAATGATAACTTCGCAAGCAAGTAACATTCACAACGAAATTATCCACGTTTCAGTTTAAGCGCCAATGATAGAGCATTCTGTGATAGTGGATCATGGGGAAAGATCACATCGGGTTGTAAATCACCCGCATGCATGCCGGTAATTGCGGGAATTTTTTGCGGTCGGGCGAAGATGGTCAGTCCTTTCATAAACAAGGTGTCGACGATGCGCTGCTGATCGTCCAGCGCGATGGCGACCACGACCCGCGGTTTAAAGCGCCCGCTGGAACGGCCCACGCCAACCCGACCTTGCTGGCATAGTGTGTCGAAGGCACGGTTAAAACGAGAAATTTGCCAGCCGCCTAAGGCCAGTTGCGCACACCAGGCGATAACGGCGACAGTGATGAGTGCGGATACCATAACTTTTCCTTAATGTAGTGGCGGAAGTCCTGTAGGCCTGATGAGCGTAGCGCATCAGGCATTCTATTAGTCTCACGGAGATCCTTAACGGATCTCCGCTGTTGATCAGAACATCACCTGACCGCCGGTGACATTGATCGACTGACCAGTGCAGTACGACGCCTTAGGACTGGCGTAGAACAGCAGCATATTCAGCACATCCTGATAATCGCAGCCGCGTTTGAGCGGTACTTTATCGATGTAATACTGCTCGACTTGATCCGGTTTGATACCCAGCTTGGTCGCGTATTGTGGCAACAGCGACTGAAACATCGGCGATTTCAGCAGGTTACCCAGCATCAGTGAATGCACCGTAATGCCGTACTCTGCCAGATCCAGCGCCAGTGATTGAGTCAGCCCGACGCCACCAAATTTCGCTGCGCTGTAGCCAGAGTTGTGTTTGCTGCCCACTTTGCCGGATTTCGAGTTGATCTGAATAATGCGACCCTGAATCCCGTCGCGGATCATCAAACGCGAAAATTCACGGGCACACAGGAAATAACCCACCAGATTCACCTGTAGCGAACGGTCAAAATCGCCGAGCTGGAAGTCGCTGATAAAGGCTGCTTTTGCAATTCCGGCGCTGTAGACCAGCAAATCCACGCGACCAAAGATTTCATCTACCCACGAGAGAGCGCCAGAACGCTTTGCTCGCTGGTGGCGTCAGCACCAAAACCATACGCTGTTCCTTCACCATATTCGGCGTTAATTTCTTGTGCCACATTTGCGGCTTTGTCGCTCTGAATATCGACAACCGCGACGCGATACCCCTCGGCAGCCAGACCGTGGCACAGGAACGCGCCTAAGGTTTGCCCACCACCGATGACAACGGCAACCTGATTCATTTTTTACTCCTTAACAGATTCAAACTTCAAAACCGATCCCGGCGCGATATCGTCGGGTACAGGGCCTGCCACATGGACAGTGCCCGGAAATTCCGCTTCGTTTAAACCATCGAAGCGCAGGGTGACATGACCCAGTTCGCGAAGGTTGTCTTCCGCCACGCTGCCAACAGCGGTCACCGGATAGCGATGCTGCCCGAGCGTAAATTGCAAACCGGGATGGAGTGCACCTTTCAACTCGCCGTGGCAATGAATGAAGCAATACTCTTCGAGGTCCGCTGGCGCGCCTTCACGAAAGGTGATGAGCATCTGGTCGCTGAGGGCGTCAGTGGCACTCGCGCCGATACGGGTGATGGTGGTCTGATAAATAACGGTCATGTTTCAGCCTCTATTGATAGATAAAACCGGAGACAAACCAGGCGATCAGTACAGTCGGTGCGCCGGTTAAAAAGCGGCTCACCAGTACAGAAGGGACACCGACGCGAACCGTGTCCTGACGGGCTTCCGCCAGCGACAAACCGACCGGGATGAAGTCGCAGGCGCCTGCGCGTTGATGGCAAACAGTGCCGGTAAAGCCAGATGCGGCGGAATATTGCCGAGACCAATCTGCACGCCAATCAATACGCCGATAACCTGTGCGATAACTGCGCCTGGGCCGAGGAAAGGTGAAAGCAGTGGGAAGGAGCAGATGAGCGCCAGCATGACCAGACCCAGTGGATGGCTCGCCAGCGGAGCAAGACCGTGGGCAATCCAGTCACCAAGGCCAGAAGCCATAATGATGCCAATGAGCGCCGAGACGAATGCCATAAACGGCAGAATGGTTTTTAATACAGTGTCGATGGTGTCACGACCAGATTGAAACAGCACCGCAACGGCGGACCCCATGCCCATTCCCACCTTCGCCAGTAAACCATCGCTTTGTTCGGTGATTTTCTTGCTGGTGTCATAGTCACGGCCCACGGAAGAGGGTTGTGGTGTCGCCTCACCCACTACAGTGATGTTTTCTTCTTTTACGCCAGAGACATAAATATCTTCCACAATGTACTGCGCCAGCGGACCGGACTTGCCCGTCGAGTGGATATTAATGGTGGGAATACGTCGTTTCGGATAGATGCCGCAGCGTAATGTGCCGCCACAGTCGATTACCGCGACACCAATTTCCGCCTCCGCGGGTTCACCTTCTTTAAATCCGTCAATAGCCTGCCAGCCAGTAAGCTGTGCCAGTTTGTCAACAATCGCAGGCCGGGTACCGGCGGTGATATAGACGATTTTTTTTCCCGGCGTGGCTTTCAGCTCAAGCGGGCCGCCCCAGCCACCCGTTCCTTTTTCGATCCGAATATGCGTCATGATGTTGCTCCTGCCAGGTGAACTTTTTGTTCAAGTTGAGTGCCCATCTTTTTCTCAAAAATGGCGGTGGTCAGATCGGTCACCCAGCCGCGGAAGAAATTGGTGACCAGACCAACCAGCAGATAACTCACCGCCAGTGGCCAAGTGGCAGGTTCAGCGTTGTCAGACCGCTGGCAATGCCAAGATAAACAAACAGTTCGCCAGGGTTGATATGGGGGAAGAGGCCATTCATTGAGTGGCAGCTATAAGAGGCCGCCGCGTAGTAGCTGGGTTTGTACTTTTCCGGCATAAAGCGACCCAGGCTTAGGGTCATCGGATTGCAAAAGACAAACGTGCCAATGCACGGTAACAGTAGGTAACGGGAAACAGGGTTACCGGCGCAACGTTGAGCAAAACGTTCAATACGATGCTGACCGATAAAATTAATCAGTGCGTTCATGATAACCAGCAGGCTAATCAACAGCGGAAGAATGCCGGTCACCATCCGGTAAACACCTCTCCGCCCTTTTGGAACAGCCCGATAAACCACTCTGCACCATGAGTAATGGTTTCTATCATTGTTCTCTCCTTCAGGATTTATTGTTTTATTACCAAACGGCAACCTAATCTAATCAGATTGAAAGATTTAAAAGTGTTATTTTGATCGCAAGATGAAAGATAAATATTTTAATTTGAAAGTTTGAATAAAAGGATAGCGAGGGGAATGAGTTGAGTTATGTAAAGTCCGTATCGGGCAGTGACTACCGCTTCCTTGTGCGGGGCGTGATGCTTTACCATACTTGCCCCTGGTTGAATCTGTTAAATGGACCCTCATGTTCAAGCGTCGTTATGTAACATTGCTTCCCCTTTTTGTGTTGCTTGCCGCCTGTAGCAGCAAGCCAAAACCTACTGAGACTGATACGACCACCGGAACGCCGTCTGGCGGCTTCCTGCTTGAGCCGCAGCACAATGTGATGCAGATGGGCGGCGATTTCGCTAATAACCCGAATGCCCAGCAGTTCATCGACAAAATGGTGAACAAACACGGTTTCGATCGTCAGCAGTTGCAGGAAATTCTCTCCCAGGCGAAACGTCTGGATTCGGTACTGCGGCTGATGGATAACCAGGCACCAACCACATCGGTGAAACCGCCATCAGTCCGAACGGCGCATGGCTGCGTTATCGCAAAAAATTTATTACGCCGGACAACGTGCAGAACGGTGTGGTTTTCTGGAATCAGTATGAAGATGCGTTGAATCGCGCGTGGCAGGTGTATGGCGTACCGCCGGAAATTATCGTCGGGATTATCGGCGTTGAAACCCGCTGGGGGCGCGTGATGGGGAAAACTCGCATCCTCGATGCGCTGGCAACGCTGTCATTTAACTACCCACGCCGCGCGGAGTATTTCTCTGGCGAGCTGGAAACCTTCCTGTTGATGGCGCGCGACGAGCAGGACGATCCGCTCAATCTGAAAGGTTCCTTTGCCGGGGCGATGGGCTACGGACAGTTTATGCCGTCGTCTTACAAACAATATGCGGTAGATTTCAGCGGCGACGGGCATATCAACCTGTGGGATCCGGTTGATGCGATCGGTAGCGTGGCGAACTATTTCAAAGCGCACGGCTGGGTGAAAGGCGATCAGGTCGCGGTAATGGCAAACGGTCAGGCTCCAGGCTTGCCAAATGGCTTCAAAACTAAGTACAGCATTTCGCAGCTTGCCGCCGCAGGTTTAACGCCACAGCAGCCGCTGGGCAACCATCAACAAGCCAGCCTGCTGCGTCTGGATGTTGCACCGGCTACCAGTACTGGTACGGTCTGCCGAACTTCTACACCATCACCCGTTACAACCACAGCACCATTACGCAATGGCGGTCTGGCAGTTAGGACAAGCCGTGGCGCTGGCGCGAGTACAGTAG
>ENA-OQIG01000965-OQIG01000965.1-human-gut-metagenome-genome-assembly--contig:-NODE-965-length-14162-cov-2.670538_pt1 | contig 14162 bp, 17 predicted proteins | sample MGYA00242576_ERZ504741 | MGnify/ENA primary metagenome ERZ504741 (study PRJEB26092, sample SAMD00036436) | human gut metagenome | host: Homo sapiens | study: EMG produced TPA metagenomics assembly of... | reverse complement strand
CTGTAATGCACCTTTCAGAGTAGAGCGTTTAGAGCGTGCGCCTTTGGCAACCAGACGCACGCGACCCGATTCCTCCGTGAAGACGTCCAGCATCAGGCTGGTTTCGCTCCACGGGCGACTATGCAGGACAAATGCGCGCTGCCAGCCTTCCATCGGAGTTACTCTTAAAGATCGTCAACGTAACCGAGACTGCGCAGTGCGCGTTCGTCGTCGGCCCAACCGGATTTCACTTTTACCCACAGTTCAAGGTGAACAGGCGCTTCGAACATTTCCTGCATGTCTTTACGCGCTTCAATCCCGATGGTTTTGATCTTGGCCCCTTTGTTGCCAATGACCATCTTCTTCTGCCCTTCACGCTCAACGAGAATCAAACCGTTGATGTCATAACCACCGCGTTCGTTAGAGACGAAACGTTCGATCTCCACGGTCACGGAGTACGGCAGTTCAGCGCCGAGGAAACGCATCAGTTTTTCGCGGATGATTTCAGACGCCATAAAACGCTGTGAGCGATCGGTGATGTAATCTTCCGGGAAGTGATGAGTCGCTTCAGGTAGATGCTTACGCACGATTGCCGCAATAGTGTCAACATTCAGCCGGTTTCGGCAGAGATTGGCACGATATCGAGGAAGTTCATCTGGCTTGCCAGGAACTGCAGGTGCGGCAGCAGATCGGCTTTCTCCTGCACGTTGTCCACTTTGTTCACCGCGAGGATTACCGGCGCTTTGCCTTCGCGCAGTTTGTTGAGCACCATTTCGTCGTCCGGCGTCCAGCGGGTGCCTTCAACGACAAAAATCACCAGCTCAACATCGCCAATAGAGCTGCTCGCCGCTTTGTTCATCAGGCGGTTAATGGCGCGTTTTTCTTCCATATGCAGGCCCGGTGTATCGACGTAGATCGCCTGATACGCGCCTTCAGTATGGATCCCCACAATGCGGTGACGAGTTGTCTGCGCCTTGCGGGAAGTGATGGAGATTTTCTGCCCCAGCAGTTTGTTCAACAATGTGGATTTGCCAACGTTCGGACGTCCGACGATGGCAATAAATCCGCAGTAACTTTTATCGATGCTCATTCCAGCTCCAGTTTTTTCAACGCCTGTTCGGCGGCAGCCTGCTCAGCCTTACGACGCTTGAACCTGTGCCAACCACCGGTTCACTCAGCCGCTGACCTGGCAGTGGATAGTAAATTCCTGATCGTGCGCTTCGCCACGTACCTGGACTACCAGATAAGTCGGCAGCGGCAGATGGCGACCCTGCAAATATTCTTGCAAGCGCGTTTTCGGATCTTTTTGTTTATCGCCTGGGCTAATTTCGTCCAAACGAGTTTGATACCAGTTGAGGATTAATTTCTCGACGGTTTGAATATCACTGTCGAGGAATACGCCACCAATTAATGCTTCGACGGTGTCGGCGAGAATTGACTCACGACGAAATCCACCGCTTTTAAGTTCACCTGGCCCTAAACGTAAGCACTCGCCTAACTCAAATTCGCGCGCCAGTTCTGCCAGCTATTGCCACGGACCAGCGTGGCGCGCATCCGGCTCATATCGCTTCATCCACACGAGGGAAACGGTGATAAAGCGCATTGGCGATAACGTAGCTCAGAATAGAGTCGCCTAAAAATTCTAAACGCTCGTTATGTTTACTGCTGGCACTACGATGAGTTAATGCCTGCTGCAACAGTTCCTGATGATTAAAAGTGTAGCCCAGCTTCCGTTGAAGCCGATTAATTACGATGGGTTCATGCGATACCAATAAATAAATGCGTCAACAATTCAGCACACGAAACAGACCTGATATACATGGCTCTGCTAACTGCTTCGCTGCAGTTTCAGTTTACCGGTATATGGGGACCAACGCTGTTTCGTGTGCCGTGGCAACCTGGAGGTGCCAACCTTAAACTTCGGGGGAATATTCTATACACAACGACGGGGGATGTCGTTAGCCACGGGAGATTTATCTCATAAATAATTCACGTTGTCGCCATAACGGCGACAACGTGAACGAAGATGGCTATTAATGGATGCCGCCAATGCGACTTAAGCGCACACCTGTCGGCCATTCGCCTTCTTGCTTATCGAAACTCATCCAGATAGCCGTTGCCCGACCGACCAGATTCGCTTCAGGCACAAAACCCCAGTAACGGCTGTCCGCGCTGTTGTCGCGGTTGTCGCCCATCATGAAGTATTGTCCCGGCGGAACAATCCAGGTTGCCAGTTGTTGCCCTGGCTGCTGGTAATACATCCCCACCTGGTCCTGCGCAATCGGCACTGTCAGAATGCGGTGCGTCACATCACCCAATGTCTCTTTACGCTCGGAAAGACGAATTCCATTTTCTTTGGTTTCGTTTTTCGGCACTTCAAAGAATCCGCTGGTCGCTTCCCCACCATTACGGCGTGAGAAGGTCTGAACGAAATCGCTCGGTTCCACGTTTGAGTAGGTGACCGGCAGCGCGTTTTCACACGCCTGGCCGGAACTGCATCCCGGTTGAATCGTCAGCTCTTTTGAGACCGGATCGTAAGTGACTTTATCGCCCGGTAAACCCACCGCGCGCTTGATGTAATCAAGCTTTGGATCTTCCGGATATTTAAAGACCACGATATCGCCGCGTTTCGGATGACCGGTTTCGATCAGCGTTTTCTGGTAGATAGGATCTTTAATGCCATAAGCAAACTTCTCTACCAGAATAAAATCACCGATTAACAGAGTCGGCATCATCGAACCTGACGGGATCTGGAACGGTTCATAAATAAACGAACGCACAATCAATACGATAGCCAGTACCGGAAAAACAGAAGCACCGGTTTCCAGCCAGCCAGGCTTCGGCGCAACCTTTTTCAACGTTGCTTTATCCAGTGAGTCACCGGCAGCCGCCTGCGCCGCTGCCTGACGTTCCCGCCGTTTAGGTGCGAAAAAGAATTTATCCACGCACCATAAAATGCCCGTCACCAGTGTGGCAATCACCAGAATCAGGCAAACATATTCGCCATGCCAACTCCTAAGGGTTATTTGTTGTCTTTGCCGACGTGCAGAATGGCGAGGAACGCTTCCTGCGGCAGCTCGACGTTACCGATCTGCTTCATGCGTTTCTTACCTTCTTTCTGCTTCTGCAGCAGCTTTTTCTTACGGCTGATATCGCCGCCATAACATTTAGCCAGTACGTTTTTACGCAGCTGTTTCACGGTGGATCGCGCAATAATGTGCGTACCAATCGCTGCCTGAATGGCGATATCAAACTGCTGGCGTGGGATCAGATCTTTCATCTTCTCCACCAACTCGCGACCGCGGTTTTGCGAATTATCACGGTGGGTGATCAACGCCAGCGCATCAACACGTTCACCGTTGATTAATACGTCTACACGTACCATGTCGGACGCCTGGAAGCGTTTGAAGTTGTAATCCAGAGACGCATAACCTCGCGAGGTAGATTTCAGTCGATCGAAGAAGTCGAGCACCACTTCCGCCATCGGGATCTCGTACGTCAGTGCCACCTGATTACCGTGGTAAACCATATTGGTCTGCACGCCGCGTTTTTCTACGCACAGCGTAATAACGTTGCCGAGATATGCCTGCGGCAGCAGCATGTGACACTCTGCAATCGGCTCGCGCAGTTCGTAAATGTTATTTACCGCAGGCAGCTTGGATGGGCTGTCGACGTAGATAACTTCCCTTGACGTGGTTTCAACTTCATACACTACGGTCGGCGCAGTGGTGATCAGATCCAGATCGTATTCACGTTCCAGACGTTCCTGGATGATCTCCATGTGCAGCAGGCCAAGGAAGCCGCAGCGGAAACCAAAGCCCAGCGCGCTGGAGCTTTCCGGCTCATAGAACAGTGAGGCATCATTCAGGCTGAGTTTACCCAGCGCGTCACGGAAGGCTTCATAGTCGTCGGAACTTACCGGGAACAGACCGGCGTATACCTGCGGTTTGACTTTCTTAAAGCCAGGCAGCGCCTTTTCTGCCGGATTACGCGCCAGCGTTAAGGTATCGCCGACTGGAGCGCCGTGGATATCTTTAATCGCACATACCAGCCAGCCTACTTCGCCACATTTCAGTTCAGTGCGGTCAACCTGTTTCGGCGTGAAGATGCCCAGACGGTCGGCGTTATAGGTCTGCCCGGTACTCATGACTTTCACTTTGTCGCCCTTACGCAGGGTGCCGTTTTTAATACGGATAAGTGAAACAACGCCCAGGTAGTTGTCGAACCATGAGTCGATAATTAGTGCCTGCAACGGGCCTTCCGGATCGCCTTCCGGCGGCGGAATGTCGCGCACCAGACGTTCGAGAACGTCCTGCACGCCAACGCCGGTTTTCGCTGAACAGCGCACCGCGTCAGTGGCGTCGATGCCGACGATATCTTCAATTTCTTCCGCCACGCGTTCAGGATCGGCTGCCGGCAGGTCAATCTTGTTCAGTACTGGCACCACTTCGAGATCCATTTCCATGGCGGTGTAGCAGTTTGCCAGGGTTTGCGCTTCCACGCCCTGCCCGGCGTCGACCACCAGCAATGCACCTTCACAGGCAGCCAGCGAACGGGAAACTTCATAGGAGAAGTCTACGTGGCCCGGGGTGTCGATAAGTTAAGCTGATAGGTTTCGCCGTCAGACGCTTTGTAGTCCAGCGTCACGCTTTGCGCTTTGATGGTAATGCCACGCTCACGCTCAAGATCCATGGAATCGAGAACCTGCGCCTCCATTTCACGGTCAGACAGGCCACCGCAGATCTGGATAATACGGTCAGACAGCGTCGATTTACCGTGGTCAATGTGAGCTATGATCGAAAAGTTACGTATATTCTTCATAAAGTATGATTATTGTGCCTTAATGCCCGGTTAACCAGGCTTTTAGAAGTCGCTGTTCTGAGCTTAACGTCTGTATTAATAGAAACGCCGCATTCTACACTACAACATTGAGGCGAGGAAATGTTCATACCGTATGGATTGTGGTATCTGGAAACGTCCTCGCATTTGTTATGCAAAATGCAACAAAGCCAGTGAAATCACTGGCTCGCGTCTTCCGAAGATGTTTCAAATCGCACAAGGCCAGGCGGCAATGCCACGCTTAAGATGATCGGTTGCCATTCTGCCCGGGCAGCAAACTTACGCGAGTAGCCCGCGCGCAATCAGGAACCCGCCAATACCGCCGAGGACCGCACCACATAATGCTGCGACGTCAGAAGCAAAGAGTAGCTGAAATAGCGAAGCGATGAGGAATAATCCCACCAGCGGCGACATATAAACCAGTAATGCGGAGCTAAGCAGGCTGCCTTCGGCGATCCCCAATTCCACTTTTTGCCCCGACACTAACGGCTCATCACAGGGTACGACAATGGTATGCGTGGTTTGCGGGCCAAGTTTATTTAACACGCGGCTACCGCAACCGGCGCGTGAAGCGCAGCTGCTGCATGAAGCTTTAACATCACAACTGACCAGCGCCTGCCCGTTTTGCCAGGAGACGACGGTAGCCCACTCTTTGATCATTGCGCTGCCCCGAACTTAATATTCTCGGCAATGCGTTTCGCCGTTTGCGGCGGCAGTTCACCGACAATGGTGATTTCGGCGTTATCACGTACGCTTGTACTGACGGTTCTGCGTCCGGTGCGCAACATCTGATCGGTGCTCGATGGCGTAGCGCGGTTAACGTTTACCGAGAAGCTGAATAATCCGTCGGAATAGAGACGTGATTCGATAGGCATGTTGTCCATCGTCGGTAGCGGACGTCGACTACTGGAAACTTCGCTAAAACCCTGTGGCAACCAGGTTGGCGTCCAGCTGAATTTAGCTTTTTCACCTACAGGAACAGAAAGCAACGGCGGCAAATTTGCCTTCGCCAGCGTCTGCATACTGCTGCTGATATCCTGATTGACGTTAAAAGCAATCACGCGAAATTGTTCCAGCGTTTCACCATCGCGATCAAGGAGATCAACCCGCATCGGTAATTTCGATTCGGTGTCCATCCACACGATGTAGCTGTAGCGTGTACCATCTCGGGCAACCACGCGAATGACTTCGCAAAGACGATCAGCAATACGCGTGCGCCCGACGGAGATAAAGTCGTAGTAAGGAGAAAGGCGTTTGAAATCGGTATAGATAAGCGATGGCAGAGAATCAACAATGTAATCGCCATTAAGCGTGAACGGTTCAAGTCCCGGTTCAAAATAGCTGATTTCATTGCCGCGCTGTACCACTTCCCGGCGCGGGCCATCCATTTGCAATAATTGTGCAAGAGGACGGTTATCGAGGCGTGCATGTCGATAACGCAGAGACTCAACACCCTGTTTATTGATGCTGATGAATGACAGCTCGTAATTCAGTGACTGACTGGCCAGGTTCATCTGCTGTAATAACGCCCCGGACGCGGGAGTGGCCGAGGCGTTAGCAGAGAATAACAGGCTACCTGTCACTAATGACATGGCAAACCAAAGTTGCTTCATTACTGCGATTGCGTTCCTAAAGTTTGAATTCCTGGCACCTGTACAGCGGCTTGCTGGGTTTGCGCCTGCTCAAACTGAAGCTGTTCAGAGTGGAGTCGGCGTTGCAGTTCGTAATCCTGCAACATTGCATTAATGCGACGACGCTGCTCCTGTACCTGCTGCTGTTGACCATTGTTTGCGGTCGCTTCAGAAGGTACTCCCAGGCTTACCGGGCTGGCTTTACCCATCATCGGCAGTGTATTAAATACCGGCGTTTCGGGCTGCTGGGACGTTTCAGATTGTCCATTATAGTGCTGGACGCCAACGATAACTGCAAGCGATACGCATGCTGCTACGCCCATTTGGGTAAGCTGTGCCGCCCACGGACGTACTTTCTGCCAGAATGGCATTTTCTGCCATTGATGCGGCGCAGGCTGGGCTTCCGGGATCAATGTCGCCGGTTGACGTACTGGCTCTTCTTCAATGGCGGCCATCACGCGTGAAGAGATATCGAAATGGAGCACCTCGGGAGTATCACCCCGCATTGAGTCACGGATTAAGTGATAGCTTTCCCAGGTTTTCTGCATTTCTGGGTTATGAGCCAGTTCGTTAAGCAGCTCACTATCCAGCGTTTCGCCATCCATTAAAGCGGAAAGTTGTTCTTTCTGCATGCCTAATACCCTTATCCAGTATCCCGCTATCGTCAACGCCTGATAAGCGGTTGAACTTTGTTATCAATAGCTTCCCTCGCTCGGAAGATACGTGAACGCACCGTACCTACCGGACAATCCATGATAGCGGCTATCTCTTCATAGCTCAGGCCATCCAGCTCCCGCAAGGTTATTGCCATGCGCAAATCTTCCGGGAGGGACTCAATAGTTCGGAAAACTATCTGTCTCAGTTCTTCTGACAACATTAAGTTCTCAGGGTTCGAAATTTCTTTCAACGCGCCGCCACTTTCGAAGTTTTCAGCTTCAATGGCATCCACATCACTGGAAGGTGGACGACGCCCCTGAGCAACCAGGTAATTTTTCGCTGTATTTACAGCAATCCGATACAGCCATGTATAAAAAGCGCTATCTCCCCGGAACGAATCCAGCGCACGATAGGCTTTAATAAAAGCTTCTTGTACCACATCGGGAACATCACCCGACGGCACATAGCGGGAAACCAGACTCGCCACTTTATGCTGATAGCGCACTACCAGTAAGTTAAAGGCTTTCTGATCTCCCTTCTGGACCCGTTCAACCAGGACCTGGTCCGTTAACTGCTCGCTCATCCGAGGTAAAGTCTCCCCAAACCAAATTTCCACGCGCTATCGAAACGCCACTCCATTAGCTGCAATTTGAGCAAGCAAAGGGTTAGAGTGTCTCGTTTTTGTAAAGTTCCGTAACGCATCTGTTTTTGTTTGTCATGCTGTAGACGGATCATTATCTATCATTATAAGTCTACAGAATCTGAACATCGCATTATCTGTGTAGAAATGCCCATTTAACTGCCTGAAGAGTAACCCAACGGCCTTTTTATTTCACCACCTAATCCTCCACCAGCCAGTAACTTCTCTTTTTCTCGCCGCCCTGCATCAGCGTGTTTAGCAACTGTAAACAAATATTAAAATAGCAGGTGTTTATTCGCACAACATGATGCTATACTGACCAAACTGTGTTTAGTAAATTAAACAAAGAAAATGAATACTCTCCCTGAACATTCATGTGACGTGTTGATTATTGGTAGCGGCGCAGCCGGACTTTCACTGGCGCTACGCCTGGCTGACCAGCATCAGGTCATCGTTCTAAGTAAAGGCCCGGTAACGGAAGGTTCAACATTTTATGCCCAGGGCGGTATTGCCGCCGTGTTTGATGAAACTGACAGCATTGACTCGCATGTGGAAGACACATTGATTGCCGGGGCTGGTATTTGCGATCGCCATGCAGTTGAATTTGTCGCCAGCAATGCACGATCTGTGTGCAATGGTTAATTGACCAGGGGGTTTTGTTTGATACCCACGTTCAACCGAATGGCGAAGAAAGCTACCATCTGACCCGTGAAGGTGGACATAGTCACCGTCGTATTCTTCATGCCGCCGACGCCACCGGTAGAGAAGTACAATCCACGCTGGTGAGCAAGGCGCAGAACCATCCGAATATTCGTGTGCTGGAGCGCAGCAACGCGGTTGATCTGATTGTCTCTGACAAAATTGGCCTGCCGGGCACGCGACGGGTTGTTGGCGCGTGGGTATGGAACCGAAATAAAGAAACGGTGGAAACCTGCCACGCAAAAGCAGTGGTACTGGCAACCGGCGGTGCGTCGAAGGTTTATCAGTACACCACCAATCCGGATATTTCTTCTGGCGATGGCATTGCTATGGCGTGGCGCGCGGGCTGTCGGGTTGCCAATCTCGAATTTAATCAGTTCCACCCTACTGCGCTGTATCACCCACAGCACGCAATTTCCTGTTAACGGAAGCACTGCGCGGCGAAGGCGCTTATCTCAAGCGCCCGGATGGCACGCGTTTTATGCCCGATTTTGATGAGCGCGGCGAACTGGCCCCGCGCGATATTGTCGCCCGCGCCATTGACCATGAAATGAAACGCCTCGGCGCAGATTGTATGTTCCTCGACATCAGCCATAAGCCCGCCGATTTTATTCGCCAGCATTTCCCGATGATCTATGAAAAACTGCTCGGGCTGGGCATTGATCTCACGAAAGAACCGGTGCCGATTGTGCCTGCTGCACATTATACCTGCGGTGGTGTAATGGTTGATGATCATGGGCGTACGGACGTCGAGGGCTTGTATGCCATTGGCGAGGTGAGTTATACCGGCTTACACGGCGCTAACCGCATGGCCTCGAATTCATTGCTGGAGTGTCTGGTCTATGGCTGGTCGGCGGCAGAAGATATCACCAGACGTATGCCTGATGCCCACGGCGTCAGTACGTTACCGCCGTGGGATGAAAGCCGCGTTGAGAACCTGACGAACGGGTAGTAATTCAGCATAACTGGCACGAGCTACGGCTGTTTATGTGGGATTACGTTGGCATTGTGCGCACAACGAAGCGCCTGGAACGCGCCCTGCGGCGGATAACCATGCTCCAACAAGAAATAGACGAATATTACGCCCATTTCCGCGTCTCAAATAATTTGCTGGAGCTGCGTAATCTGGTACAGGTTGCCGAGTTGATTGTTCGCTGCGCGATGATGCGCAAAGAAAGCCGGGGGCTGCATTTTACGCTGGATTACCCGGAACTGCTCACGCATTCCGTCCATCGATCCTTTCCCCCGGCAATCATTACATAAACAGATAAAAAGCCTGGGTCAGCGCCGTATACGCTTCGGAATAGTTCTGGTCTGGCCCACGAATGACTAAGCGATCGCTAAAGCATTCTCCCGCCTGCGGGGAGAATGCCAGCAGCACCCGATGCGGCAGTCGCGCTTCGTTTTCCGCCACATCCGTCCGCAAACGTAAATGCCAGCCCATGCTTAATGCCAGTTCAGTAAAACCATTACCAATCTGCTCTGGCAGCACCACGCAGAAAAATCCCTCTTCGGTAATGCACTCCGCCGCACAGGTCAGCAGCGATGGGTGATCAAGCGTAGTGGTATAGCGAGCCTGTTCCCGTTGAGGTGTCGCGCACTCTACTCCCTGCTGATAGTAAGGTGGGTTACTGATGATTAAATTGAAGCGTACTGTCTGCTGTGTGATCCACTGCTGAATATCCGCCGTATGGACGTTAATCCGCTCTGCCCACGGGGACTGGTTGATATTTTCCTGCGCCTGCGCGGCAGCTTCACTTTCCAGCTCAACGGCATCAATTATCACGCTGTCACTGGTTCGCTGCGCCAGCATCAGTGCCAGCAACCCGCTACCCGCGCCGATATCAAGGCAACGTTTCACCCCAGCCACCGGTGCCCATGCGCCCAGCAAAATGCCATCCGTTCCCACTTTCATCGCACAGCATCGTGAGCAACAAAAAACTGTTTAAAAGTAAATCCATTACGACGAAGCACGGATGTAGACTGTGACATGAAAATAAAACCTTGCAGGAAAAACGGCGATAGCACCGGGTGAGAACAATACCCGAGAAGCGATATCCATACAAACAGATGAAGATTGCAGCCGTAACGTCTATAATCAGCGCCCCACACAGAGGTAGAACATGACTGTAACGACTTTTTCCGAACTTGAACTCGACGAAAGCCTGCTGGAAGCCCTCCAGGATAAAGGTTTCACTCGCCCGACCGCCATTCAGGCTGCCGCCATTCCGCCTGCGCTCGATGGCCGTGATGTACTCGGTTCTGCGCCGACAGGCACCGGTAAAACGGCGGCGTATCTGCTGCCAGCGTTGCAGCACCTGCTCGATTTCCCACGTAAGAAATCCGGTCCGCCGCGTATTTTGATCCTCACCCACTCGCGAGCTGGCGATGCAGGTGGCCGATCATGCCCGCGAACTGGCGAAACATACGCATCTGGATATCGCCACCATCACCGGCGGCGTAGCCTATATGAACCACGCGGAAGTGTTCAGCGAAAATCAGGACATCGTGGTCGCCACGACCGGACGTCTGCTGCAATACATAAAAGAAGAGAACTTCGATTGCCGCGCGGTTGAAACGCTGATCCTCGACGAAGCAGACCGTATGCTGGATATGGGCTTCGCTCAGGATATCGAACATATTGCTGGCGAAACGCGCTGGCGTAAACAGACCCTGCTCTTTTCGGCAACGCTGGAAGGCGATGCGATTCAGGACTTTGCCGAGCGTCTGCTGGAAGATCCGGTGGAGGTTTCTGCCAATCCGTCCACCCGTGAGCGCAAAAAAATTCATCAGTGGTATTACCGCGCCGATGACCTGGAACATAAAACCGCATTGCTGGTGCATCTGTTAAAACAGCCGGAAGCGACCCGCTCAATTGTGTTTGTGCGTAAGCGTGAACGTGTGCATGAGCTGGCAAACTGGCTGCGCGAAGCGGGCATCAACAACTGCTATCTCGAAGGTGAGATGGTACAAGGCAAGCGTAACGAAGCGATCAAGCGTTTGACCGAAGGCGCGTAAACGTACTGGTTGCAACCGATGTTGCCGCGCGCGGTATCGACATTCCTGACGTCAGCCACGTCTTTAACTTCGATATGCCGCGCAGTGGCGATACTTATTTGCACCGTATCGGACGTACCGCGCGCGCCGGTCGTAAAGGCACCGCAATTTCGCTGGTGGAAGCCCATGACCATTTGCTGCTGGGCAAGGTTGGCCGTTACATTGAAGAGCCGATTAAAGCTCGCGTTATTGATGAGTTACGCCCGAAAACGCGTGCGCCAAGCGAGAAGCAGACCGGCAAGCCATCGAAGAAAGTACTGGCAAAACGCGCCGAGAAGAAAAAAGCTAAAGAGAAAGAGAAACCGCGGGTGAAAAAACGCCATCGCGACACCAAAAATATTGGTAAGCGCCGTAAACCAAGCGGAACGGGCGTGCCACCGCAAACGACAGAAGAGTAATCTCAATGCCGGGTTTAAGCCCGGCATTATTTTTATCCCGGCAAAAAACACTCTTCAACACACTGAATAAAAATGTGCATCGCCGGGCTAACCGCTTTTCCAGCATGATGTGCGCACATTGCCGTAATGGTCTGCGACTGTTCGCCAAAAGGCAATTCAATTAATTCTCCGCTCTCAAGCTCTTTTTCCACCGCAAAGCGGGGCAAGTAACTGACACCGATATTCGCCGCGACACAACGTTTGATACTTTCAATGCTTAACAGCTCAATGGTGTTTTCCACCGTGCTCCGCCGCTGGCGCAATGTACTTTCAAAGATCTGCCGAAAGACACATTGCGGTTCGTTGATAATAAAGCTACAGGCGTTATGTCTTCCCGGCTCAGTAAAATCGACATCTGCAATTTGCGGTGAAGCCACCAGCACCAGCGATTGTTCACCCAACTCTCGTCGGTTCAGGCATCATCATTCCCTACGCGATAAAAGACGCCGACATCGGCCTCATCATTCAGTAGCGCATCACGGATCACGTAACAGTTCAGCGACTGCAACGATAAACGCACTTTTGGTGCGCGTTGCCGAAAACGCTGCAACACCTGCGGCATTCGATAAGAGAGCAACGTTTCGCCTGAAATAACGCGTAGTTCCCCGTCCGGATCCGACTCTTTTTTAGCAGCCTCACGAAGCGTATCCATCACTCGGGTAAGTTCATAAATGTGCGGCAGCAACTTTTTTCCTTCGCGGGTAAGGCACATCCGTCGGCCAATTTTCTCAAATAACTGGACTGAAAACTCCTGCTCAAGCTGCTGAATATGAAAAGTCACCGTCGATTGTGTACAGCACAATTTTGCGAAGCTCGCAAAAAGGAACCCTCTTCCACCACGGTTTTAAGCGTAATAAAACGGCGCAGATCCATAACCCCAAACCTATCGAAAATATCGAATCTAGAATATAAAAACATTCATTTTTTTAAATGTTCCGTGTCGGGTACTGTCTACCAAAACAGAGGAGATAACAAGTGACACCGACCCTTTTAAGTGCTTTTTGGACTTACACCCTGATTACCGCCATGACGCCAGGACCGAACAATATTCTCGCCCTTAGCTCTGCTACGTCGCATGGATTTCGTCAAAGTACCGCGTGCTGGCAGGGATGAGTCTGGGATTTTGATTGTGATGTTACTGTGTGCGGGCATTTCATTTTCACTGGCAGTGATTGACCCGGCAGCGGTACACCTTTTGAGTTGGGCGGGGGCGGCATATATTGTCTGGCTGGCGTGGAAAATCGCCACCAGCCAACAAAGGAAGACGGACTTCAGGCAAAACCAATCAGCTTTTGGGCCAGCTTTGCTTTGCAGTTTGTGAACGTCAAAATCATTTTGTACGGTGTTACGGCACTGTCGACGTTTGTTCTGCCGCAAACACAGGCGCTAAGCTGGGTAGTTGGCGTCAGCGTTTTGCTGGCGATGATTGGGACGTTTGGCAATGTGTGCTGGGCGCTGGCGGGGCATCTGTTTCAGCGATTGTTTCGCCAGTATGGTCGCCAGTTAAATATCGTGCTTGCCTGTTGCTGGTCTATTGCGCGGTACGCATTTTCTATTAACGAAAAAAGCGGAAGAGGTCGCCCTCTTCCGCTTAGTAACTTGCTACTTAAGCCTTACAGGCTTTCAGTAAAGGTACGAGCGATAACGTCGCGCTGCTGTTCCGGAGTCAGAGAGTTAAAGCGAACTGCATAACCGGATACACGGATGGTCAGCTGCGGATATTTTTCCGGATGCTTAACTGCATCTTCCAGAGTTTCGCGACGCAGAACGTTAACGTTCAGGTGTTGACCACCTTCAACGCGAACTTCTGGTTTCACTTCTACTGGAACTTCACGGTATTCAATGTCACCCAGTTTGCTTACTGCGACCACTTCATCTTCTGCATAACCTGCTTTTGCAACGATGCAACGCGCTTCGCCTTTTTCGCTGTCCAGCAGCCAGAAAGAGTTCAGCAGATCGTCGTTAGCGGCTTTAGTAATCTGGATACCTGTAATCATGTGATGCCTCCCCGGCAAAATTATTTGATTTGTTCAGCCTGTCGCGGCCAATTGGTAAAACCATTGTTGCTTGAGTGTATATATACTCCTCAAACACCCTTGAATCTTTGATTTAAATCAATAAAAACCATATATCAAGTGTGGTCACAAATGGATTTTATTGTTTTACATCAACTTATGCAGATGTGAAATTTTACCAATTTACATTTTTTTGCATGTCTTTTTG
>ENA-OQIG01000964-OQIG01000964.1-human-gut-metagenome-genome-assembly--contig:-NODE-964-length-14164-cov-1.465840_pt1 | contig 14164 bp, 17 predicted proteins | sample MGYA00242576_ERZ504741 | MGnify/ENA primary metagenome ERZ504741 (study PRJEB26092, sample SAMD00036436) | human gut metagenome | host: Homo sapiens | study: EMG produced TPA metagenomics assembly of... | reverse complement strand
GTCCTGTCGTCCCAAGAATCAAGACAAACAGAAAGTATGGGATCAAAAATGCCGCCCCACCGTAAGCGCCAAGCCGGTATGGAAACATCCATATATTTCCAAGTCCAATAGCCGAACCGATGCAAGCCATAACAAATCCCATTCTGCTCGTAAATTTTTCTCTCTTTTCCATAAGCAACTCCTTTTCTCTCCAAACCCATCCACAAAAAACATCAATCAGCAGATCGACTCAGACAGGCTTTCCGATTTCTCTCCATATACTATCACACTTTAAAGCATTAATGCAAGAAAAAGTAGAAAATATATTTTTTTCCTGTTCTTTTGAATATCCGGCACGAAACATACCTATCCTATAATAAAAACATAAGGATGTGTACTATGAAACCAGTAATCGGAATTATTGTCTGCGGTCTGATGGATGACCGCCAATTTGTAACTAATGCTTACATTCAATCCATAAAATATGCAAAAGGAGTCCCTCTTCTGCTCCCACTCGTGCGTTCTGACGAGGCACTTCAGACATATTGTTCTCTCTGTGACGGTTTCCTCTTCTGCGGTGGAAACGACATCACCCCACTTCTGTTTGGAAAAGAACCGGCAAAAGGACTGGGGGCAACCAACATCACACTGGATATTTTTCAACTTCGCCTTCTGCGCGCCATTCTAAAAACAAAAAAGCCCCTGTTTGCCATCTGCCGTGGAATGCAGGTCTTAAATGTAGCCTGTGGAGGAACGCTTCTCCAAGATATCGATACCTCACTCCACGCACCCATCAATCATATGCAGCTTTCCGCCTCTAGAAGTGAAATCAGCCATAAAGTACTGGTCGCAAAAGGAAGTATTCTCTCCTCCATCACAGGTTCGTCCCTCTATGCAAACAGTTTCCATCATCAGGCAGTCGACTCACTCGGCAAAGGGCTCGTCCCAACTGCCCGGACTTCTGACGGCATCATCGAGGCAATCGAACTTTCCGCTCATCCATTTGCCCTTGGAGTCCAATGGCACCCGGAATGTATGTACCGTACTTCTCCTGTCATGCGTGATCTGTTTGCTTCATTTATCACTGCCTGCCGCAAATAATTTATTTTGCCAGCCCCTGCTTCTGCAATTTCTAGTCATTGCCCCGACGCCTGCAATATGGTATGATATCCAGAGACATTTCAAACAACAAAACAAGAACCGAAGGAAGATTTTAAACTCTTCTTTCCGGCAATCATTATAACAAATAAAGGCAGGGCAATACCCATGACAGAATCATCAGATTTCTTCCCTCTCCAGCCTGCTCCACCAGGATCTTTTGAGTTTCTCAAAGGCTCAATTTCCGGTGGACTCCTCTGCGGCTATACCGGAGAAGGATTCCCTTTTCATTTCATCAGCGATCAACTGCTGCACCTTCTTGGCTTTGAGAGCCGCGAGGAATATTGTACGTTTATTAAAAATAAACTGATCAACGGCATCCATCCAGATGATCGGGAGTATACAACAGACACTGTTTTGTCTGCTCTAAACGAAGACCAGACGTACGAAATTAAATATAGAATGTTAAAAAAAGATGGTTCTTTTATCTGGGTCATCGGTCAAGGAAAGAAGTTTTTCCATAAAAATTCCGAATTTGTAGCAAGTATCTGTCTGGATATCACTGATACCATTGAACTGCAGCAAGAGCTGAGTGAACTTACCCATAACATTCCCGGTGGAGTCTGTAAAATTTTGATGGATCAGGATTTCACACTTCTTTATGGAAACGATAGCTTCTATCAGCTATATGGATACACTTCTGCAGAAATGCAGACACAACTGGGCAACAAGCTAATTGCCACGATCCTTCCTGAGGATGCAACGTCTATTATGGAAATCATCGAGCGTACTTACCGAAGTCAAGAATCTCATTTTGAATTTGAACAAAGAATTTTTCACAAGGACGGTTCCATACGCTATCTTCTGACAAACGGTGCCTTCAGCCATTCTCGGAAAGGAGTTCCCACTTTAAATTGCGTCATCATCGATATCACAAAGCGCCGACTATCTGAACAGGAACTTGCTATCAACGAAGAGCGTTTCCGGATTGCTGTCACACAGACACAGAGTGTGATCTTTGACTATCATATTCAAAAAAAACAAGTGGTCCATTCGAAAGAAACAATGCACCTCTATGGACTGCCGGAAATCATGAATGATGTTCCGGAAAGTTTTGTGCGTTCTAAGATCATTCCTCGCAAACATGCTGCCGCTTTTCTTTCCATGTACAGAGAAATCCAGCAAGGAAGTCCTCACAGCAGCTGCACCGTAGAAATCTTAGCAGCAGACGGAAAATATTACTGGAATACGATCACAATGACAACTGTTTTCAATGGTCAGCACAAACCGGTCCGTGCCATTGGTGTCGTGGAAAATATTACTCAAGCATAAAGAAATGGAATATGCTTATCTCAAAGAAGAAACTTACTGACGTGCTCTGCTTGCAGATACTCTGTTTTACGCGGAAATCAACCTGACCGAAGGTATCATCGACACCCTCTCCGAGATGAATACCCAAGAATTGATGGAACACCTCTGCCGCTCTTATGACCAATATCTAAGAGTCGAAGGAATCAAAAATATTCATCGGAAAGATTATCCCAAATTTCTGGAAACTTTTTCGCGTAAAAATCTTCTTGCAAATTATGCCAACGGGATTCAGGAACTCAAATTAGAATATCGTCATTTGACGAATTTTGGAAAGACTTGCTGGGTAGAAACAACTGCCCATATGATGAAAGACCCTGTTTCCGGAGATATCCGCTGTCTTCTCTACTTACATGACATTGATGCAGCAAAAAGAGAGCGGCTGACTCTTGAAACGCCTCCCGGCTGGATCCTCTGACCAAGCTATATAACAAGGGAGCTGCTGAGACATTGATCCGCAGCCAATTAGAAGCAGTTCTCCCGATGCCTGCCACGCATTTATCATCATTGACCTTGATCACTTTAAAAAGATCAATGATCTCCATGGACACGCTTGCGGAGACAAGGTGCTAAAAGAAACGGCAAAACGAATTCAGCAGCATTTCCGTTCAGACGATATCATCGGGCGAATCGGCGGAGATGAGTTCATTGCCTTTATCAAAAATATCCCTTCGAAAGACTTTCTGATCCAAAAGTTAGAAAAGCTTCGATATACCGTAGTACCTTTCCGCGGTATTCTTACATATAGTATGGGAATCTGCCTCACATCGAACTATGGATTTGACTTTGAAGTACTGTATGAAAAAGCGGATATCGCTCTTTATCACTCAAAAGCACGTGGGCGCAACTGTTTTACCTTCTATACTTCAGTCATGCATCTACCGAACAAAATGGTATTCCTAAAAGTGAAATTGTTATGGAACCGGAGGATCCTGCATGGTCACAGGAAATCTTCCATGCGTTGATTGAAAATCTGGAGGATATTACATATCTGAGTGATCCATACACCTATGAACTCCTCTACGTTTCTCCGCAAGTCCGTGACATTTTAGGATTATCCGGCAATGATCCCATTGGAAAAAAATGCTACGAAGTACTTCAAGGAGAACACAAACCATGCCCATTTTGCACAAATCACCTTTTGGATCAAAAGCCGGTCATCTGGGAACACCACCACCGACTCCTGAACCGTGATTACCTGCTCAAAGATAAATTTATCACATGGAATCACCGTAAAGTGCGCATGGAGCTTGCAATCGATATTACGGATCTAAAATTGAACGGAATCCAGCAAAGATTTTCTATCGCATTAACAGAATATGCTTCTCTGCTGGAATCTCTGTCCGGAACAAAAGAGATCCTCCAGGTAGCCGCACAAACACTCGGCAAATTTTATCAGGCGGATGATGTCTGTCTGATTTATCCTGCCCATACGGGAAATTCTTATCATTTCAAATGCCTTTGGCATTACGAAAACTCTATTTCCCAAAGTGCATTGGTCCAACTGACTCAAATTGAAAAATACGCATTTATTCAGGACTTATTTTACACAAATGATATCATCCACATCCCGGATATTGAAATGCTCCGCCCAAACTATCCGGAGGAAATGCGACTTCTGGAACGTTACGAAATCCGGCAGATGCTTGGTTTTTCTTTCTCCGCTGAACACCCTAAAAATGCCTGCCTGATTTTATCCAACCCGCATACCTGTGGCAATGAGTTACATTTTCTTCGTCTGGTATGTCTATCTTCATCACAATCGGCTGCATAGTATCGATGCGGAGAAAAAACTAGACTATAACTTCTGGCATGATGCACTAACCGGCCTTTACAATCTTGCAAGTTTTTCTTCTTATACTAAAAAACGGCATTTTGAAGAACTCTCCTCCGTAGGACTTGTGCTTGCGGATATCAATGGTTTCAAACAGATTAACAATACGATGGGATATTCCTTTGGCAATCAGGTGCTTCTGGACACTGCTCGTGTTTTTCGAAAATATTTCCCAGATGCCTATCACTTCCGTCTCAGCGGAAATGAATTTTGTATTATCTGCGAAAATGCTTCCGGCAAATATTTTTATCAACAGATTTCACTATTACAGGCAGATCCCATCGTTCTGAGACATGACGGGATTTCCTTTGGCTACCACTGGATGCAAAAGAAGTAGATTTTTCCATACTCAAATCTCTTGCAGAAGATTCGATGAATGGAAGAAAAGCAAAAATATTTACAATGGAAATCACCCATTATTTTGCCAAACGGCATCGTCCTACTATCCTGCAACAAACATTGCGCGACTTAAAAGAAGAACGATTCCTCATCTACCTTCAACCCAAAGTAGATCTCTCCTCAAGAAAACTTATCGGAGCTGAGGCATTGATCCGGTATCGCCACGAGGAACGCGGCTTGATAGCACCTGATTTTTTATTCCACCACTAGAAAAAGAGCACCTAATCCGCTATATCGATCTATTTGTTTTAGAACAAGCGTGCCGTCTTCTCGGGCGCTGGCAACAGGAAGGACATAAAACATTTCCTATTTCCATCAATTTTTCTAGAATTACACTGATGGAAGAAGAAATCCTTCCTTCCCTGCTTGAACTGGTACACACTTACCAAATTTCACCTTCTTTGATCCAAATTGAAATCACCGAGACTATCGAAGAGAAAGATTGCGATGTTCTCCTGACACTCAGCCACCAGCTACGGCAGGCCGGATTCACAATTGCCCTCGATGATTTCGGCACAAAATATACAAACTTGTCCATTCTCACCCACATGGATTTTGACGTTCTAAAACTTGACCGCAGTCTGATTCAGACACTGTGTTTCAGAGCATCTAATCAGACGATCATCAAGCATGTAATTCAAATGTGCAAAGAACTTCCGGTAGAAGTCATCGCTGAGGGCATCGAAAATGAAGAACAGGCAGCACTCCTCACCTCTATGGGATGTCCTTCTGCACAGGGATACTTATTCGGAGCACCAATGCCTATTTCCGAATTTGAATCTAGATTCATGCCGGCAGAAACAGATTTCAAAATCTCGCCATAGAAAAAGGAGGGATGGTCCGACTTTGCATCTGCATTGTCCGCCATCCCTCTTTTTCTAACTCTTTACAAAACCCCTTCATCTATCATAAGATCGGTCCCATCTGCCGCAGTCGTCGCCAGTGTGTCACATCTCTCGTTCTGCGGATGTCCATCATGTCCTTTCACCCAGATAAAAGTAACTTGATGTTGTTCCTTGGCTGTCAGAAGCCGTTTCCACAAATCCACGTTTTTGACCGGCTCATTTTTCCCGCGCTTCCAGCCTTTCTTGATCCATCCATCGATCCAGTGTTGATTAAACGCATCCACCACATATTTGGAATCCGAATACAACTCAACGCTGCACGGACGGTTCAGCGCTTCCAATCCTTTGATCACCGCCATCAGCTCCATCCGGTTGTTCGTTGTCCTTCTGTAACCACCGGACAGTTCTCTTGTATGTAATTCTCCTTTTCTATCTACATACTCGAGCACAGTTCCGTATCCTCCCGGTCCGTCCGGATTTCCTCTGGCTGCCCCATCTGTATAAATCTTTACATGCATATTCTTTCCTCCTGTCTGGTCCAGTTCCCCGTTGCTAAAAATTCTTCTGCCATTTTCTCTGCCTCATCTGTAATCCGATCTTCATATCCGATCAACCGAAGAAGTTTGATCGCATTGCGTGATACTGCTCTCCCTTTTGCAGGCAATAATCAAACAGGATATCCTCATCCATGATTGTCTCCTGAAATGATAATTGTCATAGCAGTTCTCCAGCAGATGTGTCAATTCAATATCATGCGTTGCCGCAAAACAAATCACACCTTCTTTTGCAAGACTTTTCAAGATCTGTGCGGAGGCCGCGATTCGCTCCACAGTGTTCGTTCCACGCAGCACTCATCCACAAACACAGCATCGGAACATCCTCGTTACATGATTTAAAATCCTTTTCAATGACTTGATTTCCACAATGTAGTAGCTTTCATTCCCCTGCAAGTTGTCACGCAGAGCCATCGAAGATAGATCTGAAAAAACGGCGCTTCATATTTTGCCGCCGGGCAGGTAAAAATCGTCTGCGCCAGCACCGTATTGATTGCCACGGTCTTTAAGAAAGTAGATTTTCCAGATGCATTGGATCCAGTCAGAAGAATACTTCGGTGCGCTATAACAGAATTTGCCACCGGATCTGCCAGCAGTGGATGATATACATTTTCCAGATAGATTTCTGCCTTCTTTCCTTCTGTAAAATTCGGTTTCTCATAATAAGGAAGAAATGTACGGAAAGATGCCGCGCTGATCATACTGTCCAAATATCCGATAATTTGGATCACTTCTTCAATTTTCCCTTCTATTTTTTTCTGCCATTTCCAGCATCGAATTGAATTTGATTAAGTCAATGTGAAACAACATCCGGATATAATCAAGTACTGCATCGACCATCGATCCAGTCGCACCTCTCCCTGCCACAAGCACATGGGAATGTTTCAGAAATACATTCATTTCTTCCCGAATCTTATGTAGTTTGTCAAGATAAAACTGTATCTCCGGGATTTTTTCCTTCCCCAATGCCTCTGCTGCCCGAAGAACCCGGATCAGATAAGAAAAGGTGGCGATATATGGTTCAATCTCACTTTTCTCACAAAATAACTTTTGATATTCCAGACTGCCGCCGCTATAAGCAAGATCATCCCAACCCCGGGAGCTGCCAGCAGCGCACCGACTCCGACAGCAATCGCTGCAATTGCCAGATAATGTCTGCTGTTTTTTTCACGTCTGACATCCTCCAGACGGTCAATGTAATCGCTCACAGAATATTTCGGCATTCCTCCGATCTCATAGAACAGATATTGCAGGCGGAGCCTCTTCTTCCTCATTTTTGGTGAAAAACTCCATCAGGCGATCTCGTTCCTTCAATTTCTCTGCCGAAAGCACCGGAGTCCGCAGAAGATAGTACAGATATCTGCTCCCACCGAGGAAGTTGTGTGATCCATCACCTGATAGACCTCATCCAAATCCAAATCGTTCCATGTAATATCATCTACATACGGCTCTGTGATCTTTCCCTTTCGCAGCTGCTGCTGAAATAATGAGAAATGGACTCATACTTTGTACGGTCATATTCTTTCTCCGAAGCGGTACCCCACGCTTCTTTCCATGTGTTCTTTAAATATCGCTCTCTTTTCTTGGCATTTGCCGAAATCTGATACAAAAATACTATGATCAGCACAAAAATGATCAAAAGCAGTAAAATATCCTGTCCCATACTACCCCTCCTTCCTTCTGTCCACAAACAGATCCTGCTTTTTCTATGCTGTTCTCAGACAGTTTTTACTTTCCCTACGCTTCTTCCGGCAAAATGACTTCTTCCCCTTTGCCGCTGACACACCAAAATCTTGTTTTCTCATGTGTCTGTCCATAAGTTTCCACATACTGTTTCGCCAGCGCATACTCCTCCACAGATGCATCGGAACCGCAAACTGCACTGGAATTTCTAATAGAAAATGCTCCATTCCAAGGGCATATGCATCTTCCTGCCTTGGATCCAGTACAAGAAATGCTACATCGATCGTCTTCCCTGACAATGCTTCTTTCAATTTCCCGATCTCTGACTGGTATCTTTCCTTCATTGTTTCGTTGTACAATGTAGATTCTTCTTCCAGTGCCACCAGTTCAGATCCCCTGCATGATAAAAAAGTTTTTCTTCGCACGACACAAGAAATGCGACTCCTTCATCTGTGGAACGGAATGTTTCTATTACACAATTTCCAATTGTCTCTGTCTGATTCGGTGCGATTCTTGTCAAGTCGGATCTGCAAATCTCACTTGCATCATATGACGCTTCAGAAATATCATCGGATAAAATGTATTTAATCTTCGGATACTGCTCTGTCCACCGAAAGATTTCCTTGGAAAAATGATCATAATGTCTGTGGCTTACAAACACATAGATTGTTTTCTCTGGATTCCAAAGCGGAAGTTCCCCCTGATAATAATCAAATACAAGTACGCTGTGCTCCAGCTCCACCGCAAAGCAGCTATGAGAAATATAAGTAATCTTTACCATGTCCTCTTCCTTTCTTTTACAAGCGCCACCATCGCCTCCAGTGTCGCTGCTCTGCCATAAATGTCTGCATGCCATAGTGATCCGCTGCTGCCTTTGTCTGTTTCCCGATACAAAGTGCCTGTACTTTGGAAAATCAAGTCCTTTTGCCGCCTGTGCAAAACCTCTTACTGTTGATGCACTTGTAAACATCACATAATCGGTCTTCCCCTGCTCAAATTCTTCCTGGTAATTGATAAATCCATATGCCTCATAATGCGTATCGTAAATCGGAAGGTCTTCTATGACTGCCTCGCTTCTCTTTTTAATCTCACGGATCAACTCCGGATTTCCAATCTTTGCCCGCGGAATCAAAATATGTTCATCAGAAAGTACCTCCAAGTGCTGCTCCAAGGTGCTCTCCATCATAAACTTCCGGCATCAGTTCCGCATACATTCCATGTGCTTCCAACGCGCGCGCAGTTCCGCTTCCAATCACCGCGATCCGAAGGTGAGAAAGGCTTCGCACATCCACGCGATGCTGCCGCAATGCGCTCCAGAACACTTCTACACCGGTTGGACTGGTAAACACGATCCACTGGTATTTCTGGATGTGAAAAAGCACCTGCGAAACTCTTTCGTTTTCCACCTCCGGCACAATGCGGATTGCAGGCGCTTCCAACACCTCCGCCCCTTCTTCCCGCAACATTCCTGCCAGACGGCTGCTCTGCTCCTTCGGTCTTGTCACCATGATCTTCATTCCCGCCAATGGTCGTTTATCATACCATTCCAATGATCTGCAGGCGCATACCTCTCCCACAACAATAATTGCAGGAGTCTGAATCTTTGTCTCTTTTGCAAGTGCTTCTAAAGTTTCCAAGGTACCTGTGATCTTCCGCTGTCTTGCTGTCGTTCCCCGCTCCAAAATTGCCGCAGGTGTCTGCGGATCCATTCCCTCCCGGATTAGATTTGCACATAAAAACGGCAGTGTAGAGACTCCCATCAGAAACACCAGCGTTCCTTTCACACCCGCCAGTTCCCGAAATGGAATCTCGTCCGGCTCATGCCCTTCCTTTTTATGTGCCGTAATAATGTGCAGCGAAGAAGCAGCATCCCGGTGTGTGACCGGAATTCCCTGGTATGCAGGAACCGATACTGCCGATGTCACTCCCGGAACAATTTCAAACGGAATTCCCGCCTTCTTTAGTTCTTCCGCCTCCTCCGCGCCGCGCCCGAACACAAACGGATCGCCACCTTTTAAACGGACAACTTTTTTCCCTTCCATCGCTTCTCTTACGAGAATCTGGTTGATTTCACTTTGTCTCACCCGGTGATTCCCGGAATGTTTTCCTACATCAATATATTCTGCATGTTCTGCCCCATAAGTAAGCACACCCTGCCCTGCAAGTCTGTCATAGACAATGACATCTGCTTCCGAAAGCAGACGTTTCCCTTTTGACAGTCAGAAGTTCTTGATCCGACGGTCCTGCTCCAACAAGCCATACTTTCCCCTGCTTCTTAGTGTTTTGTTCGTAATTCATCCGCAAGCTCCCATCCTAAATGTGCTGACGCCCGGACCTCTGCCCGCTTCGTCGCAATTACATAGTTTCCTGTATCTTCTTCATAATATAGGCCAGTCAGAACCAATTCATCCTGTTCTATTCTTCCATATGCCGCCACCGGAGAACTGCACCCGCCATCCAGCCTTCGCACAAATGCCCGCTCATTTTCAGCGATCACTTCCATCTCCTCAGGCTGAAGTTCTTTCACAAGTTCCCGCATCTCTTCTCTTCCCTGCACGACAAGAATCCCCTGCCCTGCTGCCGGAAGAATCTCTTCTGGAGAAAAATACCGCTCGATCCTCTCTTCGAGTCCGAGTCTCTTTAATCCTGCTGCCGCAAGCACAAGGACATCATACTGTCCGCTATCCAGTTTCTGAAGTCGTGTCTGGATATTGCCCCGGATCCCTCTGACTTCTGCATCCGGGTATAACTTCTGTAGCTGTATCCTTCTCCGGAAACTCGAACACCCGATTACACCCTGACCATTCCAGTTTTCTTTTCCTTTTGCAGGCACAAGTACATCCCGCGGATCCTCTCTCCTGGAATATGCAAGAATCGGAAGTTCCTCTGGTGTCTCCATCGGCATATCTTTCAGACAGTGCACCGCCAGATCAATTTCCCCATCCAAAAGTGCGCGATCCAGTTCTTTTACAAAAAGTCCTTTTCCTCCGATCTGATCCAGACTTCTGTCAAGAATCTTATCTCCGGTCGTTTTCATCGTCACCAATTCTATCTCTAACTGCGGATGTAACTTTTTTAGTTCCTGTATGATCATCTCCGACTGTACTACCGCCAGCTTACTCTCTCTGCTGCCTACTCTGATTTTTCTCTTCATGTTCCATCTCCAAAACTTTTCTTATCCTTGCTGCCGTCTCTGCAACCTTCCTGTGATCACTTCCATCTCCCGTAATTCCCACGACAAGTTCCTCCTGGACTGCCACTGCCGGAAAATAGAAATCACAATCAGTTCTGTCCGTTGCAGTATTCGCCAGAATCTTCCGCTTACGGCACAGCATACAAATCTCATGATTTAACTTTTTTACATTTGTCGCCGCCAGCACCAGAAAAAGTGCTTCCGTCAGATCACTCTCTTCAAATGCTTTTTCTTCTAATACAATTTTCCTTCAGATACAAGCAGATGAAATGCCTCCTTTTGTTCTTTCGGGATCTCTTTTGCAATCACCTTGATGCGCGCACGAAACTGCAACAATGTCTGCACCCTCCGGAGTGCAATCTTCCCTGCCCCGACTACGAGGATATGCTTTCCTTCTATATCTATAAACATTGGAAAATAACTCATTTCGCTTCTCCTGTTCTCCCTTTTCGCGCAACTTTTTCTTTGGCTGTCATGCATCAAATTCCCTGTTTCTATTTTCTGCAATCTGCTTTCTTCCACGGAGGATTGCCTCAAGGACACCACCTCCGACCGCTCTTGCTTTATCAGAAATCGTAAAGCAGTAAGCGTATTCCCTGCGCGCATCAATATCCCCGCACTTCATTCCTTTTGATACAACAATTCCTTCCGGGAGCATCCCACGGATCATTCCACTCATCTGTGCGTAGACCGGATTCTTTCCGCACATTGCCACAAGCTGTCCTTTCTCTACGCAATCACCAATCTCTGCCTTCGGTTCAAATCTCCCTTCCCCGGAAGCACAGATCAACCGCTCCTTTGCATAACCTGCAATCACCCCCGGCACTCCAGTATTCGGAATTGCCGTTCCTTCTGTGATCACTCTTCCAAGATCATGTCCCCGCTTTGTTTCCACGACAAAATGACAGTCTATCCCGGCTGTAAATCCAGGACCGACTCCGATAACAATGGGAGCATCCTCGATCTTCGTTCCAAGATTTCTCTTTGCAAGGATCGCATCTACCTCCACATCTGGCTGATACCAGTCCATATGCACACAAGTCGGATCTGTGATGACCGGGATTTTCTGCTGTTCCAGACAGCTTTCCAGCGCTTCTTTTGTCGATACACACTTTGCAATAATTCCTTCCACCTCGGCTTCAGACTCATAGACGGCTCTGGAAAACGCCACGTATCTGCGGATTGTCGTCGGCTCACCGGTCTCAGTCATGATCACCTGAAATCCACTGTGATATAAGCGAACTGCGATCCCACTTGCCAGATCTCCCGCCCCTTTGATCAACACACGAAGCGGACGCTCTCCTTCTATGAATTTTTTCATTTTCTCGCACACTCCGCAGTCTGTCCAGTCAAAATCTCCACGCCGTGAATCACTTCTTCCAAAATCTCCCCAAGACTTTCCTCTACCGCCTTCGGACTTCCCGGCAGATTGATGATCAATGTCTCCTTCCGGATCCCTGCCGCCGCGCGGGAAAGCATTGCACGTTTCGTATACTTCATACTTGCCGCACGCATTGCTTCCGGAATCCCCGGGACAAGCCGTTCACAAATATCAGTTGTCGCCTCTGGTGTACAGTCTGTTTTGGAAAATCCCGTTCCACCGGTTGTCAGTATCAGATCTGCCATCTGGCTATCCGCGATCACCGCCATCACTTTTGCAAGTGTCTCTCTGTCATCCGGCAGAATCTTTTGAATGTGACTTCTATTCCGGCTTCTTCCACAATCTCACAGATTTTCGCTCCGCTGATGTCTTCCCGCTTCCCTGCATATCCAGTTGTACTGGCTGTAATTACAGCAACTCTTATTTTCATCTGAACTCCTCCTCATTTTTCTATCTATTTTTATCTATCTCAACATCACAATTTCTTTCCTGATTTTTATGTTCCAAATATTTTATTTTGTCCTTCATTCTCTCTTCCTGCGAAGGCTCCCAGTCTATATCACATAGCTATGGCGGGTCATCGTTCTCCCATGTTTTCCAAAATTAACATACGTATAATCTTCGACATAGGTGTACCCGCATTTTCTGATCAGTGCGTTGGATGCCGGATTATCTGTAAATGCATCTGCAAAGCAATAATCATACTCCTGCTTAATCTTTTTTGTCCAAAACCGGAGCAGTTCTGTGCCATACCCCTTCCTATGATATTCCTTCCCCAGAACAAATCCGACTCCTGCACACTTTTTCCCTTTATAAGGCTCTTCTTCCATCTTTTCAGGAAAAATACGAAAATAACCAATCACCTTCTGGTCCAGAAGGATTGCAATTCCATTCTCATCTTCCACTAAATTTTGAAAAAACTCACGAAACTCCTCCTCGGATCCCAGCGCCTGATATCCGGCAGGCTCCGCGATCAATGGATCCGATAAAATGGCATGCAGCGCTGCCCCATCGCTCTCTGTAATTTTTCGATAATGAAGTCTTTCTGAAGATATCTCCTTTTCTATCATACTCTTTCTCCCCTTTGCAAATTTAAACGGAAAACGACTGCCCAGTCTCTGATTTCTAATCTGCTCTATCGTTTTTTTCTGATACTATTTCAATCTGTTCGCAAAATATGATCTCTTCCGGTCCTCCCATCCGGAAATCTCCCGATCAGGAACCCGGTTCGATCAGCACTGTGTAGCTTCCTTTCACATTCTTTTTCAAACCTTCATCACTTCCCGCGATATACAGAAGGTCTTCCCACTTTATTTTCTCTTCTGTTCCTTTCCCGAGAAATGCTGCAAGCATCTCCGGACGAAAACCTGCCTCCTCGATGGAGTGGCCAACTGCCGGATATCCAAACACTCCTATCACAATATCTGTTCCCGGAAAGATCACCGGCTCATGTGCGGCAGGGATTTTAATGTCCTTCCTTTTGCCCCGTCTGCCTCAACGATCAGTACGTCTGCCAGACTGCACAGCGTTTCATAATTTTCGGAAGGGATGCCACAGATTTTTCCATTTTCGCAGGAAACACCTACTGTCAGGATCCGCTTCCGCTCCAGCCGCTCTGCAAAATCTCTAAAAAAATCAGTGGAAGAGCCATACTCGCTTTCTGCATTCCACTCCACAAAGTCCTCTGTAGACTTCCACATATGTGTTGTCGTTGTGACAATGACCTTTTGTCCAAGCAACGCTAATTCCTTTGCCAGTCGGTAACAGGTTGTCTCTTTCCTCCGCCCGACAACAGAAATAATCTTATCTCTGCCCGGACAAATCCACCTG
>ENA-OQIG01000963-OQIG01000963.1-human-gut-metagenome-genome-assembly--contig:-NODE-963-length-14177-cov-1.453950_pt1 | contig 14177 bp, 24 predicted proteins | sample MGYA00242576_ERZ504741 | MGnify/ENA primary metagenome ERZ504741 (study PRJEB26092, sample SAMD00036436) | human gut metagenome | host: Homo sapiens | study: EMG produced TPA metagenomics assembly of... | reverse complement strand
GCCTGATTCCAGTTTCGTAATTTCCAGCTGCCCCTCTGATAATAGAATATGTATTTCCTATTTTTGTATCATGAAGTTCATAAACATGAAATTCTACCGGTTTTACAGTATCTACTGACGCAAATACTTCCATTTTTAAATCTTTTTCCAATATAGTTCCTCCTGGTTTTCATAAAGTTTGTTTTATCATATTTTTTTGTCCTGTATTATTGTGATCCATTTATATTATTCATTATTTCCAATGTATTCTCCAATTTTGTCTTTATATTTTCCCGCAGCATTTGTGGTTCTATAACCATAAACTTATCCATATATTTCATGAACCATCCCAAGTTAAAGTTACAACTGTTCATTTTATAAAAAACGGCTCTGTCAATTTCCATTTTCCAGTTTTTGGACCGATACATTTTCCCAACAAATCATAGAGAATTGCATTTGTCGCCGGTTCTGGTTTATATTCCACTTCTATTCTTACGGTTTCCCCCAGGAAATGGTTTACACTTTCTTCAATATATTTCCGAATAATAAGTTCGGGATTTGGGCCTATTTTTTCTACAGCGTCAATCGCGTCACTCTGTGATATCTCCAGATTTTCAATTCGATCAAGCCTATAACTTGTAAGTCTATCATAATGATCATGTGCCCGATTAAATAATAGGTATTATCAGACCAATATATTTCATAAAGATTAAGCGAATATTTTTTTCCTTCTCTTCGAAGCACCTTTTGCAACTTCTCATTTACTTCTGTATATTGAAATTCAATTTTTTTATGGAGATACATAGCTTCCAGCATTGTTTCAATGTAGTATCCTGTTTCCCTATCAGAATCCATGTTTCCTGCCTTGGGTGTCATCATATGACAAAATCTGCTTCGACTTCTCTTACTTGTAAGATCCAATAGTCGTTCTTTCAATTCCTTTGCTTCCTTTGCAGAAATGCATCTTGCCTGCTGTACTGCATCCAACATAATTTTAATTTCCCAGTCCGAAAATATATGTTTTTTCATATACCAGCCCATCTTTTTATCCGCACACTGATATATTTCATAACCACAAAATTGCAGCATTTTAATATCACGATAAACAGAACGGCGATCGACCTGTTCTATTTGATATTCCTCTTCCAGATATTTCAAAATCTGTGTCGCATTCATCGGACTTTTTTCATCTGTTTCCTCTAAAATCTGTAACACTCGAATCAGTTTTTCTTTATTGATCAGTTCCCATTCTTTCTCCTTTTGATCATTTTATATGTATCTTACCTTTTCGCCGCTTTTTATCATAATATTATATCATCTGTCACAATAATGGCACACGTAAAAACATCTGCCCTATTGGACAGATGTTTTTACATATCTAAAAGCATTTCATAAATATGCTGTTCTTTCTCACTCTGCAAGAAAGTACCGCGCGCCAACGCATTTTGCAGGCGGCTAAGCTGTGCGTCTGCATAGCCACCGAAGGACTGGACGGCTCATTTCCATTTTCATCACCTTTCTTTCTCAGATTGAGATCGAAAAATCTGCTTTCACAAGAAAGAAAAAAAGCGCGATCTGCACCAGCAGCATCAGTGGAACGCCGATGGTAAACTTCTTTTTTCTTGTCTTGTGATGGAACAGGTGCATCGCCAGCAGTGCTCCTGCCGAACCGCCGACTGCGGCCAGGGTAAGAAGCGTCGAGACACGGATTCTCCATTTTCCATGCACAGCGTTTCGTTTATCGATGCCATAGACTGCTATGGTGATCATATTAATACAGATCAGATACAGGTACAATCCTGCCTGTAGTTGAATGGGAAGGTTCATTCTCTCTTCATCCAGCCTTTCCTTTTTATTCTTTCTTTGAAAAGAAGGCAGCGTTTTCTCCGCTGCCTTTCTTTTCAGATTTTTTCAGAATCATTTCTTCTCCAGAAAGATTTTTCTGGTAATAAAGTTGTACACCATGACAACCGCAGTTGCAAAGACTTTTGCAATGGTGTAAATCAGGTTGTAGCCGATGTGCTGCTGCAGTGCAGTGCTCCCCCGGTAGATGGGTCCTACTACAATCCAGATCAGGAAGCTGTTCAGCAGCATTCCGATCAGGGAAAGGACGACGAAGGTAATGAATTCGACTTTTTTGTTCAGGTCTTCTTTTCGCTCAAAGACAAATTTGAAACTTAAAATGTAATTAGCGATGACGGACACAGTAAATCCGACAACAGAACCGACAAGCGATGCCATTTCAAAATATGAACTGGAGTCAGCGCCATAACAAGGTTCAGAAACGATCAGTCCGGTCACGTAATCAATACCAAAGCTGATGAAGCCGACGATACCGAATTTCACAATCTGTGCAAATAATTTTTTCATTTTTTTCCTCTGTTTCTTCTTATATAATTTTTAAGCAACATCCTGTAAAGAATACCATACAATGCCATTTTTTTCAAGTTTCTGCAAATTTTATCACAGCAAAAACGCCAGATTTCACGTTTTAAAATGAAATCTGACGTCTTTCGTTTTTTCTAAAATTCCTGTTTCTCCATAAATCCTACACTGATCCGGTACGAAATCAGCAAAACCACGATGCCTGCAGTAAAAATTCCTGCCTGGCCCGGAATTGTGCCCGTAATGGTGCCAATCAGCTCCGTGATTTGATCCAGTGTCGCTTCTCCTGCGACTTTCTGCACAAACAGAATCACACCGGCAAACAGAAAACAGATTCCTGCCATCATGACCCGTGCGCTTTCTGCTCCGCATTTGATCTGCACCGGAATCATGATGGAAATGGTGATGAAAAATACCGCCAGAAAGACCGGTATCATTCCCGCATTTTCCGAGAGAACACCAGATACATTCGAAACGCCGTGCACCAGCAGGGATACCAGGTATAACGCCCAGGCGAGGACAAACGATACTACGGTTCCGGCCACGCAGAACAGGTATTTTTCGCGGATATACAGTTTCCGGTCAATCGGGAGTGTGAACAGGAACGGCAGTCCGTTATCCGCTTCATCGCAGGAAAGCGTTCCGATCAGCAGAACGATCATCAGAAACGGAAAATAGCCCAGAATAAAGGTGTCCGTCTGGCTAAGTCCGAGGAATACACAGATCATAAGGAAAAGGATCATCGTGTTGCGATGGCCTTTTAACAGCAGACAGATATCTTTCTCTAATAATCCACTCATCTTTTTTCTCCTCCTGTCATCATCAAAATTACATCATCAATTCCGGCCCGCTCTACTACAAGGTCGGGAACGTTTTCTTCGTAATATTTTCTGTCGTTGGTAAGGCATGCATAGCCATACGGTTCTTTCTGGGTATCGAGCAGATATTCTTTGTCGAGCGCCGCATACTGCGCCTCGTCTGCCTTGATGAGACCGTATTGCTCGAGAATCACATCCGTCTCCTCGTGCAGGAGCTGTTTTCCCCCGTGAATCAGATAAATGTCATCGCAGAGATGCTCGAGATCGGAGGCGATGTGGGACGTAATGAGGATCGTCCGGCTCTCATCTTCGGCCGCGTATTCGCGCAGCAGGTCGAGAATCTCATTTCTCGCTTCCACATCGAGTCCTGCGGTCGGCTCGTCGAGGATCAGAAGCTGTGCCTTGTGTGACAGGGCGGTAAGTACACGCAGCTTCGCCTTCATTCCATTGGAAAATTCCTTGAACTGTTTTCCTTCCGGAAGATGCAGCTTCTGGCACTCTCTGGTGAACCAGCTTTCCTCAAACTTTGGATACATTTTCGCCAGAATTTTCTCCACTTCCACGATGGTAAACTGTCCGTTAAATCCAGATTCTGCCAGCGAAACGCCGATATTCTGCCGGTCCTCTGCCATAATTTCTGTGATCGGTTTTCCAAAGAGTTCGATTATTCCGCCATCTGCTTTTGCAAGGCCGAGCATCAGCCGGATCGCCGTGCTTTTTCCGGCTCCGTTTTTTCCAATCAGTCCGGTGATTCTTCCCTCCGGAATCTCCATAGAAAGCTCAAAATCAAATCCCGGATACACCTTTCTGACATTCTGCATTTTTATCATGTCTGTCTCTTCCTTTCTGCCGCTGCTCCGGCATTCCTTATTTTTCCTCCAGAAGAAGGGTTACTGTCTCCAGAATATCCTCCCGGCTCATTCCCATCGCAAGCACGGTCGATGGCTTTTTCAAAATCCGCCTCTGCTTCTCTCTGCCTTGCCTCCAGCGCGAGCTGTTTGTCGGAAGCCGTTACATACGTTCCCTTTCCGTGAATCGTTGTAACAAATCCTTCCTCTTCCAGCTTGTCATACGCCTTTTTGACGGTCAGCGCACTGATCCGCAGTTCCCCGGCCAGAGAACGGACGGATGGGAGCGCCTCTCCTTCTTTTAATGCTGTATTGATAATTTCTGATTTGATCTGCTCCATGAGCTGCTCGTAGATCGGCACCATGGAGGAATGATTCAAAATAATATGCATATCGTTTCTCTTCTCCTTTACAATAAACAGTATATAACAGTCAGCTACTGTTGTCAACTGTTATATACTGTTTATTTCAGAGGATTTTCTTTGTTTTCTTCTGCATTTTTCCCCTCTTTTCTTTGCTTTCTATGGTTTTTCCTCTGCTGTACATGAAAAAAGCAATCAAAAAAATAGCAAAAAGTTCTTGACCAAATAAAAAACACCCGTTATAATGCGTGATATAAAATATGAAAGAGCAGACAAAGGAGTCTGAACAGAAATGTTTTCTCCCTGGTCTGCTCTTTTTCTATGCAAAAAGGAGGAACACCATGAGATTAAATCCCAAGGAACAGGAAAAACTGATGCTTCATATGGCCGGTAATCTCGCCAAAGAGCGGAGAGCACGCGGCCTGAAACTGAATTCACCCGGAAGCACTCGCCTACATCAGTTCCGAGCTTCTGGAACTAGCAAGGGACGGAAAGACCGTTGTGGAGCTGATGCAGCTCGGCACAAAGATTCTAACCCCGCGACGATGTCATGGACGGCGTTGCCGATATGATCGGCGAGGTTCAGGTCGAGGCGACGTTCCCAGATGGAACCAAACTGGTAACTGTACATAATCCTATTCAGTAAGGAGGAGACATCATATGAAAATCGGTGAAATCATGGCTTCCGATCGCGAGATCACATTAAACGAAGGCAAAAAGACAGTCACTGTCATGGTAGCAAATAAGGGCGACCGTCCCGTTCAGGTCGGCTCCCATTTTCATTTCTTTGAGGTCAACCGGTGCCTCTCTTTTGACCGGGAAACGGCGTACGGTTATCACCTCGATATTCCTTCCGGAACTTCGGTCCGTTTTGAGCCGGGCGAGGAAAAAGAGGTGCAGCTCGTCGAGATGGGCGGCAGAAAACGTGTCTTCGGTCTGAATGACCTGACCCGCGCACAGGCTACCGCTGACACGAAAGCCGCATCACTGGAAACGCGAAGTTAAAAGGATTTCTGTAAGGAGGGACAGCAAAAATGAGTGTAAAAATTCCGGAAGTAAATATGCCGCTATGTACGGTCCGACCGTCGGCGATAAGGTCCACCTTGCGACACCAGCCTTGTGATTGAAGTCGAAAAAGACTACACCACATACGGCGATGAAGTAAAATTCGGCGGCGGCAAATCCATCCGCGACGGTATGGGACAGTCCGTTAAGACCTGCAGCAGAGACGGAGACCTTGATCTTGTCATCACAAACGCTCTGATCGTGGATGCTACAGGCATTGTAAAAGCAGACATCGGAATCAAAGACGGAAAAATCGCCGGCATCGGAAAAGCCGGAAACCCGGATGTCAATGGACGGCGTGACTCCTGGCATGACGGTCGGCGCATCGACCGAGCTCTGGCCGGCGAGGGTATGATCGTTACGGCAGGCGGCATCGATACTCACATCCACTTATCAGCCGCAACAGATTGACTGCTCCCTCTACAGCGGCGTGACCACGATGATCGGCGGCGGCACCGGCCCGGCGGACGGCACGAACGCAACGACGTGTACCCCGGACCGTGGAATCTGCGCATGATGCTGAAAGCCGCAGAGGAATATCCGATGAACCTTGGTTTTCTCGGCAAGGGCAACTGCTCCGACGAGGCTCCGTTGATTGAGCAGGTCAAAGCCGGTGCGATGGGCCTGAAAATCCACGAGGACTGGGGCGCAACGCCGGCGGTCATTAACCACTGCCTCAACGTTGCCGATGAGTTCGATGTCCAGGTTGCCATCCACACCGATACTTTGAACGAAGGCGGATGCGTCGAAGATACGCTTGCGGCCATCGGCGGAAGAACCATCCATACGTACCACACCGAGGGAGCCGGCGGCGGCCACGCACCGGACATCATCCGCGCTGCTGCTGCACCGAACGTTCTGCCTTCCTCCACGAATCCGACAATGCCTTACACTGTCAACACACTTGATGAGCATCTTGACATGCTGATGGTATGCCACCACCTCGACAAGCACATCCCGGAGGACGTTGCGTTCGCGGATTCCCGTATCCGCCCGGAGACGATCGCCGCAGAGGATGTTCTGCACGATATGGGTATTTTCAGTATGATGAGTTCCGACTCCCAGGCGATGGGCCGTGTCGGTGAGGTCATCACCCGTACGTGGCAGACCGCAAGCAAAATGAAGGATGAGCGCGGCGCTCTGCCGGAGGATGCCGGTCATGAAAACGATAACTTCCGCGTGAAACGTTATATCGCAAAATATACGATCAACCCGGCCATCACCCACGGTATCTCCGAGTATGTCGCTCGGTCGAAAAGGGAAAATTTGCTGATCTCGTGCTCTGGAATCCTGCTTTCTTCGGCTCCAAACCGGATATGATCATCAAAGGCGGTATGATCGTCGCTTCGAAAATGGGAGACGCCAACGCTTCGATCCCGACGACACAGCCGGTCTGCTATCAGCCGATGTTTGCCGCTCACGGAAAAGCAAAACAGGAGCATGCCTAACCTTCGTTTCCCAGGCTGCTTTCGATGCCGGTATCAAAGACGCATACGGACTGGAAAAAACGGTTGTCCCGGTACACGGCTGCCGCAGTATCAGCAAAAAGGATATGGTATGGAACGACCGCACGCCGGTGCTTACCGTAGATCCGGAGACATATAAGGTCACTGTTGACGGCGAGGAGATCACTTCCAAGCCAGCAGAAAAACTGCCGCTGACCCAGCTTTACAGCCTGTTCTAAACGGCTCTGCATTCTGTAAAACCATACGAGGAGAATTTTATTATGCTTGGAGTGTGTCTTTTATTTGTAGGAATTGTACTGATCAACAACGGCATGTGCACCCTGTACCATGTGGATGGACGCTCGGCCGCTGTAATGAATATCTTTACCGGCGGACTTTCCCTTTTCATCAACTTCGTGAATCTCGTGCAGGGAAATTATTACGCTGCCGGAACGGGACTGCTGTTCTGCTTCACTTACCTCTTTGTGGCCGTCAATAAATTTTTAAACGCCAGCCCGATCCCTTTTGCGTGGTTTTCGACCTTTGTTGCCGTCAACGCTGTCATCTTCGGAACGATCGAAGGCTTCATTGGAAGCGCGGCGCTTGGCATCACGCCGGATCTCCGCTGGGCGGGCATCTGGTATCTGTGGGCCATTCTCTGGGGTACTTCTTTTGTGGAGGATATCTGCGGAAAGAAGCTCGGAAAATTTGTGCCGTGCCTTCAGGTATTTGAGGGCGTTGTCACCGCGTGGATCCCGGGCGTCATGATGCTGCTTCAGATCTGGTAATTCGGTAAGGAGGAACTTTTTTCAATGGTTTGCGAACAGATTTTAGGAAAACTTTCGGAATTTGACACTTCCGGAAAAACGATCGAATACGTCGATATCGAATGGCATGAAGCCTTCAAAAAGATTCATAAAAAGACGACCGACCACGGAACGGAGCTCGGCATCCGCATGGACGATTCCATTCTCACAAGGGGTCTGTATCAGGGTGATGTGCTCTATGCAGACGATGAAAAATCATCGACCGTCAATACGCCTCCGTGCGAGGTGATCCGCGTTTCCCTTACTCCGGGTCACGAAAAGCAGGCGGCAAAGGTCTGCTACGAGATCGGCAACCGCCATGCACCGCTGTTCTGGGGCGAAAACGATACTTTTATCACGATTTACAATGAGCCGATGCTTCTGATGCTTCAGAAACTCCACGCGATACGGACCGAAAAAGAACTGAAAAAGCTCGACTTCGACCAGCGGATTTCCGCATCGATCCACAATCATCATCACTGATGCGGTCTGTCCGCACGCAGAAAAGAATGGGCCGGCCCCTTTTCGCGGGCAGGCTCATTCGATATCTTATGATTTTTCAGGAGACTTTTTATGTCCGAACTTAATTTTTATCTTCTTCAGATCAACGACGCCCTGTTTCCGATCGGCGCGTACTCGCACTCGCAAGGACTCGAAACGTATATTCAGCGTGGAATTGTGCACGATGAGGCGACGGCAAAGGAATATATCCACCACAAAATCCGATGGAATCTTGCCTTCACGGAGCTTCTCGCCGCAAGACTCTCCTATCTTGCTGCCGCATACGGGGATCTGGAACAGCTTCTTTCGATTGAAGAAATTCTGGAAGCGTCGCGGATTCCGATGGAACAAAGGGAGGCCGCACGGAAAATGGGGTCCCGTTTTGCAAAGACGATCGAAAAGCTGGAGCTGCCCGTGACAAAAGAGGAAAACGGGATCTTCCGTCGTTATCTTACTGCCAGGAAAGGCAGGCGATAAACCACTGCTGTATCTACGGTGTTTTCTGCGCTGCATGAACATTCCGCTTGCCGATGCGCTGTCGCATTATCTCTATGCGCAGACTTCCGCGATTGTGACAAACTGCGTCAAAACGATCCCGTTAAGCCAGAGCGCCGGACAGCAGCTTCTCGGCGGATGCTATGCGGAATTTGCCGAGATTTTAAAAGATCTGGAACACCGGAGTGCGGAGGATCTCTGTCTTTCTGCGCCGGGCTTTGATATCCGCGGGATCCAGCATGAAACACTGTATTCCCGTCTTTATATGTCGTAATGTGTTTGTTTCGCGCAATCATTATTTTCAGGAAAAGAGGTATGTGTTATGTCTTACGTAAAAATTGGAGTAGCAGGACCGGTCGGCTCCGGAAAAACGGCACTGATTGAGGCGCTGTCCCGAAAAATGGCAAACGATTACAGTATTGGCGTTATCACCAACGATATTTATACAAAGGAGGACGCACAGTTTCTCGCGAAGAACAGCGTCCTTCCGGTGGAACGCATCATCGGCGTGGAGACCGGCGGCTGCCCGCACACCGCGATCCGCGAGGATGCTTCGATGAACCTCGAGGCCGTCGACGAGATGATGGAGCGGTTCCCGGACATCGAGCTTCTCTTTATCGAGAGCGGCGGTGACAACCTCTCCGCTACGTTCAGTCCGGAGCTTGTGGACGCCACGATCTTTGTTATCGATGTCGCTGAGGGCGATAAGATTCCGCGGAAAGGCGGCCCTGGCATTACACGGTCCGATCTTCTCGTCATCAACAAGATTGATCTGGCTCCGTATGTCGGTGCAAGCCTGGAAGTCATGGAACACGATTCGAAAAAAATGCGTGGCGAGCGTCCGTTTCTGTTCACCAACATCCGCGGCGACGTCCATGTGGATGATGTTGTTTCCTGGATCAAAGAAAATGTGCTCTTAGAAGGAATGTGATGCTTATGGAAAACAAATTCGGAAAGATTTCCCGCATCACGGCCTGCGCGGCGTTAAAAAACGGAAAGACGATTCTCGAAGACCTCTCCTTTACGGCGCCGTACAAGATTATGGCTCCGTTTGCAAAAGAGAACGGCGGAATCCAGATCATGCCTCTCTGTGCCTCCGCGGGTATTATGGAAGGGGATTCACAGGAATTTTCTTACCATGTAAAAGAGGGGGCGGATCTCGAGGTCCTGTCGCAGTCGTTTGAGAAGATCCACAAAATGGACGAGGGATCGGCATCCCGCACAATTTCCGTTCAGGTTGATCCGCACGCGGTACTTTACTACTATCCGCAGCCCGTCATTCCGTTTGCACAGTCTTCTTTTACGAGTACAATGACGATTCATCTGGCAGACGAGACATCCCGCCTGTTTCTGCTGGAAATCATCTCCTGCGGACGGAATGCGCACGAAGAGCGGTTCCAGTACCGCCGCTTGCCTCAAAGGTACAGATTTTCCGCGGTCAAAAGCTGATCTACGCGACAACACCTGCTATCTGCCGATCAGATGCCGATGGAAGGGATTGGTATGTACGAGGGATACACGCATATGGCGAACCTTTTTCTCTCACGGACAGAATACGCGGATACGCTTCTCAATGAAATCCGGGAAATTCTTGACGGCGATCCGGAAATCGACGGCGGCGCAACGACGCTCTCCGGCGGCGATCTTGCTGTTCGAATTTTCGGACACCGTGCGCAGAAGCTGCAGCAGACGGCGGAAAAAATCAAAACTGTGTATGAAAAACTTCTATAAAAACAGACTGGAAAATTTCTGATTTCAATCAATCAAAAATTACCGGAAAAATGTCAAAATAAGGTGTGACAACCTCTTTGGAATGTGATAAAATAGCTTTCGTTTGAAACGAAGATAAAACTAATTTTACCATCATTCTGAGGAGGTTTTTTCATGGAAAGAGACATGACAAAGGGAAGTCCGCTTCCGGTCATTCTGCAGTTTACACTGCCGCTGATTATCGGAAACATTTTCCAGCAGCTCTACAACATGGCAGACACGATTATCGTTGGCCGATATGTCGGAGCGGATGCACTGGCTGCAGTTGGTTCTACGGGAACGATTATGTTCCTGGTGCTTGGATTTGCGCAGGGCATCACAGCAGGCTTTACGGTTCTGACATCGCAACGGTTCGGTGCAAAGGATACGAGCGGAGTAAAGCGAAGTGTGGCAAACGGCATTCTACTGGCTCTCCTTTTCACGGTTGTCCTGACATTCTTCAGCATGATCTCCATGCGGCCGTTGCTGCATCTCATGAACACACCGGAAAATATTTTTCAGGACGCTTATACCTATATTATGATTATCTGCGGTGGCCTGATCGCTACGATTTTTTACAATCTGCTTTCCTCCTATCTGCGTGCAGTAGGAAACAGCCAGACTCCGCTGATGTTCCTGATTTTTTCGGCTGTATTAAATGTTCTTCTGGATCTGCTTCTCATCATTCATTTTAAAATGGGCGTTGCGGGAGCCGGATATGCAACCGTTTTCTCCCAGGGAATTTCTGCTGTGCTCTGTCTTTTTTATATTTATCGCTCCATGCCGGATATGTGGCCGGAAAAACACCACTGGAAGCTTCATGCGGCAGATTCCCGCCATCAGCTCTCGATGGGCATTCCGATGGCACTCCAGTTTGCCATCACCGCATCCGGTACAATGATTATGCAGGCTGCCATTAACCTGTTCGGCTCGGAGGCGGTTGCCGCTTTTACGGCGGCCTGTAAGCTGCAGAATCTGGTCACACAGGCTTTTCCGCAATGGGACAGACGATGGCAACCTACAGCGGGCAAAATTTCGGAAAGGGCGATATTCCACGGATTAAAAAGGGAGTTCGCGCTGCACTTCTGACTTCCGTCACGTATTCGATCGCAGCCGCTGTTCTCGTCTTCCTTCTTCTGAAGCCATGTCTTTCCCTCTTCTTCTCGGGTGATGTCGATATGGCCGCCATGATGCCATGGGCAAAGACTTATTCCTATATGTGTGCTCTTTTTTATGTACCGCTCTGCACCATCTTTATTTTCCGAAATGCAATGCAGGGTTGCGGCTACGGCTTTCTGCCTATGATGGGCGGTGTTTCTGAACTCTTTGCGCGCCTTATTGTAGCTGTGATTGCCATAAAAGTCATCAGTATCCGCTCGCCTGCTTCTGTGACCCGGCAGCCTGGGTGACGGCAGCTGTCTTTACCGGTGTTTCGTATCTGTTTGTCATGAAGGATATCGACAAAAAGTATGATTCAAAGACACCGACGGCTCCGATCAGCTGACATTTTTCATACCAAACGCAAAACTGCGCGGAATGCACGATTCTGAAATGCATTCCACGCAGTTTTTTGTATTTACAGGATTACAGATTCAGTTTTGCTTTCTGCAGACTTACACAGGAACGATGATATGTGAGTGTCATCGTCAGATAAATGACGCCCACGACAATGACTGCGAGAATACCGGTATGGAACACCAGATGCAGGATCATCGTCGCACACAGCAGGATCTGAATCATCTTGCCCAGCGCCATATAGCTTATAGGCACTCTGATATACCATCTCTTTTTCTGCCTCATCGCAACTTGCCATCCAGTCTTTCTGGAAGTTTTTTGAGTTCATATCGCCTCTCTTCTCCGGGTGAGCTGCCTGAACCATTTTTACATAACGCATCTGATAATAGCCATAGAGAAAGAAGTTGATACAAAACAGAGCACAGGCTGCCAGGAATCCGGCGAGCTCTTTTCCCGATGCTTCTTCCAGCCAGGAACGGGAAAAGGTAAATGTCAGCACGATGATATCGCAGACCTGCGAAATCACATTGCAGTTCATCAGCATCGCGCCGTATTTCTCTTCTTCATAGCTTAAGACTTCGTACTGTTCATCCTCTGCTTCTTCGAGATGCTTCATCGTATCCTTTAATTTCCGGCTGTAAAATTCCATCAGGACAATGCTTACAACGAAAATTACCGCAATGATCGGCAGTGCCAGCGGACGGACCAGATCGCTCAGATCACTCATGCCATTTTTCACTCCGAACGTCATAAAAATTCCGACAAAAAAACCGCAGACTCCGCCGATTCCCAGATAAATCAGCATCCGTTTCATCAACTTTCCGTAGGAATTTGGTTTGTTCCCCTGTTTTTCTTTCATGGTTCATCCTCCTCATATTGAAAAATATCTTCTACTTTTACTTCACAGATTTTTGCAAGTTTTAATGCCAGTGTCACCGACGGTGAATAGTCTCCCCGCTCGATCAGGCTGATGGTCTGTCTCGATACTCCCGCCATTTTTCCAAGGTCGGTTTGGTTGATGCCAAGCTTCGAACGGTACTCTTTTAACTGATTGTACAGCGGCATCGCAGTATCCCCCTTCACTTTGTTTTTAGATGAGCTCTCTATTTGACAACTTTTCTTGTCATCTACTACTCTACTATTGACAACTTTATTTGTCAATAGTTTTGACAAGTTTTTTTGTCATTTCAAACTCCCGGTTGATTTGTGGGCTGAAATGTACTAAACTAGAGGTATCTATTTTCGTAACTATTCAAGCCGCAGAAAGGACAGAATCTATGGAACAGAAAGACAGCCGGTTTGCCGTATTGATCGATGCGGACAATGTTTCCCCGAAATACATCAAATATATCCTGGACGAGGTTTCGGACCAGGGCGTCGCTACTTACAAGAGAATCTACGGGGACTGGACCGATATCTCGAAGAAAAGCTGGAAGGAGCAGCTCTTACGCTACTCGATCAACCGATCCAGCAGTACAGCAATACGAACGGAAAGAACTCGACCGACTCCGCGATGATCATCGATGCGATGGACATTCTCTATTCCGGAAATGTGGAGGGCTTCTGCCTGGTCTCCTCGGATTCCGACTTTACGAAGCTGGCACAGCGGCTGCGCGAATCTGGAATGTTCGTGCTCGGTATGGGTGAGCAGAAGACTCCATCGTCGTTCCGTGTGGCGTGTGATGCCTTTAAAATTCTTGAGGTGATCTCCCAGAATGAGATGATATCTCTCCTGCGATTCCCGCTGTTTCGGAAAGTTCGGCGCGCTATGGATATGGCGCTTCGCAGGACGAAGCGATTACGAGCAAGGCCGAGATTGAACGGACGGTTTCCCGTGTGCTGACGGAAAATAATGACCATGGAAAGAATACGACGCTCAGTGAGATCGGCAGTATTTTACAGAAGAAATTTTCGGAGTTTGATGTTCGAAATTACGGCTATTCGAAGCTTTCTACGTTTTTGGAGAGTATGAATGATATCGAGGTGCTGAAGACGGGTCACAATTACCTCGTGAAAGAGCGCCAGAACACCGTATCGCGCCAGCAGATTGAGAAATGCATCACCGACCTGATCTGCTCCAACGGCGGCCATATCGACAACCTGAGCATCATCCACGACGCTCTACGGAGCCGCTTCCCGGGCTTTGATGTGAAGCAGTATGGGTACAGCAGGATTTCGAGCTTCATCAACAGCTTTAAAAAATTCAAAA
>ENA-OQIG01000962-OQIG01000962.1-human-gut-metagenome-genome-assembly--contig:-NODE-962-length-14217-cov-3.111356_pt1 | contig 14217 bp, 11 predicted proteins | sample MGYA00242576_ERZ504741 | MGnify/ENA primary metagenome ERZ504741 (study PRJEB26092, sample SAMD00036436) | human gut metagenome | host: Homo sapiens | study: EMG produced TPA metagenomics assembly of... | reverse complement strand
GAAACACCGGAGTAGTCGGAAAAACGTAGCCTTGATTCTTTCTTTTTGGTTCTTTCTTTCTGTATCAAGACGAAAGAAAAGGAAACTGATTCTCCCTCTATATCAAAAACTTTTATTAGTTTTGCTCTTTGTAATATCTCAAACTCTTAAAATAGAAGCAAATGAAAAAAGGTTTGAAAATCGCAGCTATCACAGTAGGAGTCATCATCATTCTGATGTTCCTTCTTCCTTTCGCCTTCCAGGGAAAGATAGCCGACATTGTAAAAACAGAAGGCAACAAGATGCTTAATGCACAATTTGACTTTAAGAACCTTAACATTAGCCTGTTCCGTAACTTTCCACAGGCTTCTGTCACTCTCGAGGATTTCTGGTTAAAAGGTACTGGTGAATTTGCCAACGACACCCTTGTACAGGCCGGAGAAGTTACTGCCGCAGTCAACTTATTCTCTCTTTTCGGAGATAGCGGTTACGATATTTCTAAAATATTCATTGAAGATACACGGTTACATGCCATTGTATTGCCGGACGGACGTGCCAACTGGGATATTATGAAACCGGATACAACAGCAACAGCCGAAGCTCCTGTTTCAGAAGAAGAAGCATCTTCTCCTTTCAAAGTGAAGCTACAACGCTTTGTTATCAAAAACATGAACCTGATTTATGACGATCAACAAGGAAAGATGTATGCTGATATCCGCGACTTTAACGCAGTCTGCGCCGGAGACTTAGGAAGTGACCGCACTACTCTGAAGTTGGAAGCGGAAACCAAATCACTTACTTACAAGATGAATGGAATCCCTTTCCTGGCCAATGCCAATATCTCCGCAACAATGGATGTGGATGCCGACCTTGCCAATAACAAATACACATTAAAAGACAACACCATCCGCCTCAACGCCATTCAGGCAGGTATCGACGGTTGGGTAGCCTTGAAAGATCCGGCTATCGACATAGACTTGAAACTTAACACGAACGATATCGGGTTTAAGGAAATCTTGTCACTGATTCCAGCCATTTATGCAACGGAATTCTCCAGTCTGAAAACAGACGGAACCGCTACGCTTACTGCAACGGCCAAAGGTATCTTGCAAGGCGACACCGTTCCTGCATTCAACATTGATATGCAAGTCAAGAATGCCATGTTCCGCTATCCGGCTTTACCGGCAGGAGTGGATCAAATCAATATCAGTGCCAACGTCCAGAACCCGGGAGGAAATATCGACCTGACGACGGTCAATATCAATCCTTTCAGTTTCCGTCTTGCCGGAAATCCGTTTAGCCTGACGGCTAATGTAAAAACACCGATCAGCGATCCGGACTTTAAAGCTGAAGCTAAAGGGATTCTCAATTTAGGTATGATAAAACAAGTCTATCCACTTGGAGATATGGAGTTGAACGGTACCATTGACGCCGATATGCAAATGTCAGGACGCCTTTCCTATATCGAAAAAGAGGAATACGAACGTATGCAAGCTTCAGGTACTATCGGACTGACGGGTATGAAACTCAAAATGAAAGATATGCCGGACGTAGAAATCAAGAAGTCTCTCTTCACTTTCACCCCGAAATACCTCCAGTTGAGCGAGACAACCGTCAACATCGGAAAGAATGATATCACAGCCGACAGTCGGTTTGAAAACTATATCGGTTACGCATTGAAAGGTACTACATTGAAAGGAAACCTGAATATTCGTTCCAACTATTTCAATCTGAACGACTTCATGGCTGCTTCTGCGGATGAAGCGACTGCATCAGAAACTGCGTCTACCGACTCCGTAGCTACAGCTGCCACGGGTATTATGGAAGTTCCCCGCAACATCGACTTCCAAATGGACGCTAACCTGAAACAGGTGTTATTCGATAAGATGTCTTTCAATAATATGAACGGCAAGCTTGTGGTAAAAGATGGCAAAGTGGATATGAAAAACCTCTCCATGAATACCATGGGTGGCAACGTGGTCATGAACGGCTACTACTCCACTGCAACGTAAAGAAGCCGGAGATGAAAGCCGGATTCAAACTCTCCAATATCGGTTTCGCACAAGCTTACAAAGAATTGGACATGGTGCAGAAGATGGCTCCTATCTTCGAAAACCTGAAAGGTAATTTCTCCGGAAGTATTAATGTACTGACAGATTTGGATGCAACCATGAGCCTGTACTGAATACAATGCAAGGTGATGGTAGCCTTTCCACCCGTGATCTTAGTTTAAGCGGAGTGAAAGCAATCGACGAAATAGCCGATGCCGTTAAACAGCCAAGTCTGAAAGACATGAAGGTGAAAGATATGACACTGGATTTCACCATCAAAGACGGACGCGTAGAAACCAAACCGTTCGATATCAAGATGGGAGACTACACATTGAATCTTTCCGGTAGCACAGGCCTCGATCAAACCATCGACTACTCCGGAAAAGTGAAGTTGCCGGCATCTGTAGGCAATATCTCTAAACTAATGACTCTTGACTTGAAGATCGGAGGTTCATTTACCTCTCCGAAAGTCAGCGTCGATACTAAAAGCATGGCCAATCAAGCTGTCGAGGCTGTAGCCGATGAAGCTATCAGCAAACTCGGACAGAAACTGGGACTGGACTCTGCCGCTACCGCCAATAAGGATTCAATCAAACAAAAGGTGACAGAGAAAGCAGCAGAAAAGGCACTGGATTTCTTAAAAAAGAAACTCAAATAAGAGAGAAGGAGAATGAATTATGCTTCTGAAGCTATATGACAAAAATAATAACCCGCAGGATTTACAACGAATCATCGACATCCTGAATGACGGCGGACTGATTATCTATCCCACTGATACGATGTACGCCATCGGCTGTCATGGTTTGAAGGAACGTGCTATAGAACGGATATGCCGGATCAAAGAGATAGACCCTAGAAAGAACAATCTGTCTATCATCTGTTATGACTTGAGTAGCATCAGCGAATATGCGAAAGTAGACAATAATATATTCAAGCTGATGAAGCATAATCTTCCGGGGCCATTCACCTTTATTTTGAACGGAACCAACCGGTTACCCAAAATCTTCCGCAACCGGAAAGAAGTGGGTATCCGTATGCCGGATAATAATATAATCCGCGAAATCGCACGCCTGCTGGATGCTCCCATTATGACGACCACTCTGCCTTACGAAGAGCATGAGGACTTGGAATATATGACAGATCCCGACTGATAGATGAGAAGTTCGGTGACATTGTCGATCTGGTCATTGACGGAGGTATCGGAGGTATAGAACCTTCCACTGTAGTGAAATGTACCGACGACGAACTGGAAATCATCCGGCAAGGGAAAGGCTGGCTGGAAGAGGTATAAAAGCCGAAAAATGAATCGAACTGGTATGCTATATGATAGGAACGTGAATAAATAAGTTTTATTATTAGTAGCATGCCAGTCTTTATACACAGCAAAACAACGATTGGTTATCCCCCCCCAACCAAACCAAAATCATCATATTCATCATGAAAAAATTAAATCACATCGGCATCTTTCTTGTATGTCTATTCATTACTATCCAATCATTTGCAAGTGAACCCATACGGGTAGCGTGCATAGGAAACAGTATTACTTATGGAGCATTCATCCCCAACCGGGAAATGAACTGCTATCCGGCACAACTTCAAGCTTATCTGGGAGATGGGTATGAGGTCAAAAACTTCGGAGCCTCTGGTCGAACTATATTGTCTAAAGGAGATTACCCATATTCCGAAACAGATACCTACAAAGCATCTCTGGAATATCAGCCCGATATTGTATTAATCAAATTAGGTACTAACGATACCAAACCGCAAAACTGGAAATACAAAAACGAATTCAAAGACAATTACCAGACATTAATTGACACATACCGGAATCTGAAATCACATCCACGTATTATTCTCCTGACTCCTATCCGTTGTTTCCTGCCGGAGGGTTCGGAAATCAATGCACAACTGATAGAAAACGAGGTACGCCCCACGGTGGAAGAATTGGCTTGGAAAAATCAACTGGAAATTATCAATCTGTTTAATCTCTTCGGCGACCAGTGGGATTCGGTTATGCTACCGGACAAACTACACCCCTCTTCTATCGGAGCAGGAGTCATGGCCCAAAAGATATATGAATATCTCGCTGTAAAAACAACAGCTTCTCCAACAAAGCTGCAGACATCACTGGGAATACAAGATGCCAAACGATTCAACTTCCATGGACACCAAGGGTATGAATTTGAGAATGAGGGAGTAAAATGCCTTGTAGTAGAGCCCGCAAAAGAAGCCATAGGAAAACCTTGGATGATTCGTGCACGCTTTTGGGGGCATGAGCCACAGACTGCCATAGCATTATTGGAACATGGCTTTCATATTGTTTACTGTGATGTAGCCGACTTATATGGCTCGGATAAAGCTGTTCAACGCTGGAATAGTTTTTACAAGCGAATGGTGAAAGCCGGATTCAACAAGAAAGTGGCACTTGAAGGGATGAGTCGTGGCGGGCTGATTGTCTATAACTGGGCGGCACAAAACCCGGAAAAAGTGGCATGTATTTATGCAGATGCCCCCGTAATGGACTTCAAAAGTTGGCCTATGGGACAAGGTAAATCTGCCGGTTCCGCCATGGATACGAAACAATTTCTCAATGCTTACGGTTTTAAAAACGAAGCTGAAGCGTTGAACTGGAAAAAGAATCCGATAGACTGTGCACCGACAATGGCAAAAGCCGGAATCCCCATCCTGCACGTGTAGGTGATGCTGACCAAGTGGTGTCGGTTGCTGAAAACACAGCCATTTTCGAACAACGTATGGAGGAATTGCATGCACCAATTACTATTATTCATAAGCCTGGAGTGGATCATCACCCGCACTCCCTCAACAATCCCGAGCCTATTGTGCAGTTCATCCTCAAAGCTACGAACAGGGCGGAAAATATGTGTGTGCATCCTGTACCGGGAAATGAATTCCGTTCGGCAGCCGGATGGACCCAAAACTCGGACTGGAACAGCGTAGCAAAAGACATAACCGCCACTCTCAATGGGAAACATTTAAAACTGTTGTTATTGGGAAATTCCATCACACAAGGTTGGGGAGGTAACAGAAAAGAAGTGACTTACAAGCCCGGCAAAGAGGCTATGGACAATGCCATAGGAAAGGATAATTGGGAAAGTGCCGGCATATCCGCGACCGCACGCAAAACCTGCTTTGGCGTGTCCGTTATGATAACTACAATAGTTGCCACCCTGAAAACATAGTGATTGCCATTGGAATTAATAATCTGATAAGTGGAAAAGACAGTCCTGAAAACACGGCTGAAGGAATTATCGCAGTAGCCAATGAAGTACGGAAGCAATTCCCCGAATCACGTATCATTCTTTTAGGTCTGTTTCCATCCGGTAAGGAACAACAGAGTAAAGTGCGCACACAATGTGATAAGATTCATGACATATTACAACATCACCGATTCGAGAAAGTTGAATATATCAATCCCACCAAATGGTTCACCGAAGCGGACGGAACTATGAAAGACGGACTTTATGGAAATGATTACATTCATTTCACTGGTGAAGGATATAAAGTAGCAGCAACAGAAATAGCCAAAATACTTGCTCGTTAGACAATCATCCAAAATCTAATCTTCACATAATAGTATCAGAAATTAAAAGGGCTGCGTCACATTTTCAGTGCGCAGCCCTTATTTCTATTATTTCATCACAAATTACTTAATCAATGATTCTGGATCCAAATGAGCAGATTCGATATCTTTGAAGTAACGGTAAGTACCCACTTTCAATTCAGCTGTAGCAGCATCATCACAAACGATAATACCCTTTTCATGCATTTGCAATGCACTGATTGTCCACATCTGTGTGATAGCACCTTCTACCGCATGATACAAAGCACGAGCTTTGTTATGACCATTTACAATAATCATCACTTCTTTTGCAGAAAGCACAGTACCTACTCCCACTGTCAAAGAAGTCTTAGGAACTTTGTTGATGTCATTATCAAAGAAACGGGAGTTAGCAATGATGGTATCCATTGTTAACGTTTTCTGACGAGTGCGTGAAGTCAATGAAGATCCCGGTTCGTTGAATGCAATATGTCCGTCAGGACCAATACCACCCATGAACAGGTCGATGCCACCGTATGACTTGATCTTTTCTTCGTAACGTGCACATTCTGCATCCAGATCCGGAGCGTTACCATTCAGAATATTAGTATTCTCGGGTTTAATGTCGATATGACCGAAAAAGTTATTCCACATGAAAGAATAATAGCTTTCCGGATGTTCTTTCGGCAATCCTACATATTCGTCCATGTTGAATGTTACCACATTCTGGAAGGAAACGATTCCTTTCTTATTCAGGTCGATCAAAGCTTTATACATGCCCAGAGGAGATGATCCGGTGGGACAGCCCAATACAAATGGTTTCTCGGGGGTTGGATTGGCAGCTTTTATTTTAGCGGCAACGTAATGTGCAGCCCACAGAGATACGGACTGGTAGTCCGGCTGAATAATAAGTCTCATAAGTCGATTATTTTATAGGTTAGTTAATAAATTATCTCATTCACTGTTTTAACGATCTTTCTTCAAACGGTCCGCCATGGCACGTGCCAGATTTTCGCACTGGGTATAAGTCAGGTCTTTCATAGCCTGCTTCATCTCCACCGGATCACCGATCAATTCGAATTTACTCTTTTCAGCAAACTCCGCCAGACGTTTCACCGCAGCACCTGCCCATGCAAAAGAACCGAAGTAACCCAAATAGCGTCCCTTCACCTCACGCAGCAGAATCTTTGAAAGCAGCGCTTCCACCTCCGGAAATATCTGATTACTATACGTAGGAGAACCGATAATCAATCCCTTATAACGGAAAATATCCGCTATGATATAAGAAGGATGACTCTTTGTTACGTTATGCATAACGATATTCTTAACCCCCTGTGCAGAAAGCTCTTCAGCAATAGCTTCCGCCATCTGCTCTGTATTTCCATACATGCTTCCGTAGGCAATAACAACACCTTCATCCGCATCATAACGACTCAAACGATCATATATGCCGATCACCTTTGCAATATTCTCTGTCCATACAGGTCCGTGAGTAGAACAAATGGCAGAAATGGGAAGTCCACCTAATTTCTGCAAAGCCCTTTGCACGGGGCTTCCGTATTTACCAACGATATTAGAGTAGTAACGAACCATTTCTCCCCAGTACTTATCGACATTGATCCGGGTATCCAGGAATCCGCCATCTACAGTACCAAAACATCCGAATCCGTCACCGGAGAAAAGAACTCCATCCGTTTCATCAAAAGTCATCATCGTTTCCGGCCAATGCACCATTGGAGTCATATAAAAACGCAGTTTGTGACGTCCTAAAGCGAGGAAATCACCGTCCTTTACCAGATATTGTTCACCGGTTACCCCATAGAAACCTTCAATCATACCGAATGTTTGCTTATTACCCACGATAATAATTTCCGGATAATGTTGTTTAATCAATCGGATAGATCCCGAATGATCCGGTTCCATGTGATTTATAATCAAATAATTAATGGGACGTTCTCCAATCACTTGCTTGATTTTACGCAAGTAGACTTCAAAATAACAGATATCTACCGTATCTACCAATGCCACCATTTCATCATCAATCAGATAAGAGTTATATGAAACTCCATAGGGCAATGGCCACATCGCTTCAAATCTGTGCTTGTTACGGTCATTTACTCCCACATAGTGGACATTTCCTTTAATTCTTGTTTTACTTTCCATCTTTCAAATCCATTAAATATTTCTTCCACTATTCTATACTCCGCAAAACAGCTATTTATTAAGTGGTAAGTTTATCGTTTGCAAAAATAATCCTTTTTTCCGAATCCCTATACTTCTTACCTTGATAAGCACCTCTTTCTTTTCATTCTTTTTTGTAAACGAGCTACAAATTCATAATTTTTCAATCCCCAGTCCGGAGCTATTAATAAATCTTTAGGAGATTGGGAAACAAAACGTTCCACAACCATATCGGGACGGAGATGTTCTACATAATCAATCACCAGATCAATATATTCCTCAACCTCGTTAAACAAATGAAAGCCAGCAGGAGTTACGTCATACTCATGCGCCATTCGCGTACCACGGATCAACTGTAACTGATGGATTTTAAGTGTAGCTAAAGGCAGATCGGAAAGAATTTCGGCATGTGCCACCATTGTATCATGTGTTTCTCCCGGAAGTCCGAGGATGATATGTCCACCTGTCAGGATACCACAGGCCGCTGTCTGACACACAGCTTCTACTGTATCTGCATAAGTATGCCCCCGATTGATGCGTTTTAAGGTTTCATCACAAGTGCTTTCGATCCCATATTCTACCATGAGAAACGTATGTTTGTTCAAATCTTCCAGATAACGCAACAAACTTTCCGGCATACAATCGGGACGCGTACCAATCACCAGCCCGACTACCCCATCCACCGCCAATGCTTCCTCATACTTACGCTTCAAGCCTTCCAACTCCGCATATGTATTGGTGTAGGCCTGAAAATAGGCCAAATATTTCATTTCCGGATATTTATGGGCAAAAAAGCATTTACCTTCTTCCAATTGAATTGCAATAGATTTCTCTGTCCGACAATAATCCGGATTAAAAGTCTGGTTATTGCAGTAAGTACATCCACCCCACCTTTTGTACCATCACGATTGGGGCAAGTGAAACCTGCATTCAATGAAATCTTTTGTACTTTGTAAGGAAAATATTTCCGTAAAAAAGTAGGGAAATCATTATATAATAGCTGTGTAGACATATTCATCACTTCATTCTTTATTTTACCTTACAAACATAAGCAAAATCAACGAGTTACGGAAAGTTGGCACAAAATATCTTCAATATATTAAAAATTTCATAAATACCATAAGATAAATTAATAAATATTGCAATTCGAAAAACTATTTAATTAGCTTTGCTATGATTTTAGGCATTGGCAGGAGGATACTTGTGAAAGTCTTGTGCAATTTATTCCCCAATTATGATTTCATCTCACCATACCCCATGCAACTCTTGTCAATAAATTATCTCTTATAATCTTATTCAGATTATAAAGAGGATTTTTTTAACTAATATTACTCTCTTATTTTTGTTCAAAACACAACATAGAGATCAATGCTGTATAGGATGAAGAGGAAAAAATAGGAAAAAACGAGTATTATTCGTTCAAACCGCTTATCGGACTTTCCATTCTGCATTGTTTTGTTTATTTTTGCTATAAACATTAAAGTAACTACTATGAAACGGCTCCATACTTTATTTCTTCTTCTAACAATAGCGATCGATATAGCTGCTCAACCTATCTGCCAAGTTAAACATTTCTCCGTGAGTGACGGTCTCGCTCAAGGTAATGTAATGAGCATTTTACAGGATCAGAAAGGGCTTGTTTGGTTTAGTACCTGGAACGGGCTTAACAAGTTTGACGGATACACTTTTAAGACATATAAAACTTCGCAAGAGAGTAAATATGCATTCGGCAGTAATCGCATGGGAACTATTTCAGAAAGCAAATACGGAGATATATGGTGCCCCACTTACGATGGACAAGCCTGTCTTTTTGATGTGGAAACCGAGAAGTTTATTGATGTTCTCCAACCTATTGAACTTTCCACGAAACAAACTAACAATGTTACACGCATTTATTCGCTGGAGAAAGGGATTGCCTGGATTCTCTGTGAAAGCGGATATGCATTCAGAGTGGACGAACAATTATGCAAAAAAGGAGAAGGTATCACACTTTATTCAGCTTCCAACCACAACCTGAAAGGATATCAAATATTTAACATTTATCAAGACTCTGAAGAAGATGAATGGATATTGACAGACAAAGGTGTTTCCATCATAGGAAAGAAAACACTGGATACTGACTTTCCTTTCCAGTTCATCACCCAAATAAAGGAAACGATCTATCTGATTGCAGAAAATGACAAGTTAGCCAGATATGACTTCCACACTAAAAAACTGAAATTCGTAGATATTCCTTATCCGCATCATAAAATAAACAATGTCACCACCATAGGAAAAGATATGCTGGCCTTGGGAACGGATAATGGAGTGATTTTGTATTCTATCCCGAAGAACAGTTTCCAGCAAATAGACATCCGTACAGCTACCCAAACTTCCAACGATGTAGAATCTGTCTATCAAGACACTTGGGAGATATCTGGATTTTTTCAAAAGATCCGGGCATTGTCCATCTTAACCTCGTGACCAATGAAAAAGAGCATCTGTTCACCCCAAAAGATGAGATTATCAAGCATGGGCGTAAAAGTCGCAAACTTATTTTTGAAGATAATGCGAAAAACCTATGGTTACTCCCCACGGAAGGAAACTTTTGCTACTATGACCGGAAAGAAAGAACTCTCAAACCGCTTCTTACGGATATCAATAATCCTAAGTCTATTTTCAGTCCGTTAGTCAGGTCTCATACATTGGATAATCAGGGAAACTGTTGGTTTGCAACAGCACGTGGTGTAGAGAAACTATGCTTCTTTCCACAGAGCTATCAATTTAACCTGACTGATTACGAGGCAGAAACACGTGCATTCCTGCAAGACAGCAATAAACGTCTATGGACAGCATCGAAATCTAATTATATCCAAATATTCGCACCGGATGGTAACCTGGTGGGGTACTTATCCAAACAAGGAAATATCATTAAGGAAAAACAATCGTTCTATAATGGGGTATATTCAATTCTGGAAGACAAAGATGGAAATATATGGTTGGGGACTAAAGAAATCGGACTTTTCCAACTTAAAAAGACAGGAGCAAATCATTACTCTATTCACCATTTTGAACACCAGACAAATGATCCTTATAGTTTAAGCAGTAATAGCATTTATGCTATCTTTCAGGACAGTCGTAATAATATTTGGATAGGATGTTATGGGGGTGGATTAAATCTGCTGGCACAAGCTAAAGATGGAAAAGTTTCATTTATTCATAGTAATAATGAGTTAAGAAACTATCCCATAGCTTACGGTATGAAAGTACGCAATATTGCAGAAGCTCCGGGAGGAGTGATTTTAGTGGGAACGACTAACGGACTGCTGACATTCTCGAACAACTTCGAACGCCTGGAAGAGATTAAATTCTACCGGAATATCCGTAGACCGGGAGATAAAAACAGTCTTAGTGCCAACGATATCATGCATATCTATACAGACAAGAATAAAACCACTTATATCATCAGTTTCACCGGAGGCGTAAATAAAGTGATATCTCCCAATCTGCTGAACGAGAATATCCAATTCAGAAACTACGACAAGAACAACGGGCTGGCGTCCGATTTGGCACTATCAATGATTGAAGATACACAGAATCAGCTATGGGTTGTTTCGGAGATTGCGCTCTCCAAATTCGATCCAGCCAAAGAAACTTTTGAGAACTATGAATTAAGTTCCATCTATCAGGAATTCAATTTCTCCGAAGCTCTTCCTATTATCAATGCCCGCAACCAAATTATCTTAGGAACTGATAAAGGCTTTCTGGAAGTTTCTCCGGAGAAGATGCGGAAGAGTAGCTATGTCCCTCCTATTGTGTTTACGGGACTCAAGATTCAAGGACACCTTACCGATCACTCTATTGACAATCTGGAAGAATTGGAACTGGAGCCCTCTCAAAGGAATGTAACTTTCCAGTTTGCTGCACTTGATTATGTCAATCCAAAAGGGATTTTATATGCCTATCGCCTGCAAGGACTAGAAGAAGAATGGAATGAAGCAGATAATAACCGTTCCGCTAGCTACATCAACTTGCCTGCAGGCAAATATCAGTTGCAGGTAAAGTCAACAAACAGTGACGGGGTCTGGGTGGACAATGTACAGACTCTATCTATACATGTACTCCCCACCTTTTGGGAAACCTACTGGGCATGGCTGTTCTATTTCATTCTATTCATACTCTTTACGGCAAGCATCGTATATGTATTATTTTACATCTACCGGTTACGTCACAGAGTGGATATGGAACAACAATTAGCAAATATCAAACTGCGATTCTTTACTGACATATCTCATGAGTTACGTACTCCGCTAACTTTAATCAGTAGCCCTGTGACAGAGGTATTAGAGAATGAACCGCTTTCTCCTTCCGCCCGTGAGCATTTGACTTTGGTACATCAGAACACAGAGCGCATGCTCCGACTGATGAATCAGATTCTGGATTTCCGCAAGATTCAGAATCAGAAAATGAAACTGCTGATTGAAGAGACCGATTTGATCCCACTTTTGCAAAAGGTGATGAGTAGCTTCAAACTGATAGCTGAAGAAAAGAACATAAACTATCAGCTGACTTCTACCATCCAGTCGGTATATAGCTGGGTGGATAGAGATAAGTTTGAAAAGATATTCTTCAATCTGCTTTCCAATGCATTCAAATATACACCTGCCGACAAGTCGATTACAGTCAATATCACAACGAAAGAGAAGACGGTAGAGATAGAGGTTGCAGACGAAGGAATCGGAATTGCAGTAGAAAAGCAACATTCCTTGTTCCAACGCTTCGAGTCATTGGTAAAACAGAATATTCTGCAACCATCTTCCGGCATCGGGCTGTCTCTCGTGAAAGAGATGGTGGAAATGCATCATGGCACTATTACAGTAAATAGTCAACCCGGAATAGGCAGCCGTTTTACAGTAAGCTTGCCTTTACAACGGGAAATTTTCGAAGAGGATGTACAAGTCGAATTTATCCTGAATGATAGTCAGAGTTCAGCACCTCATCCCGTCGATAGCATGAAAGCGCCAGAAGAGGTGGAAGAAAAAGAAGACCTTGAGACTAATTCGGATGGTTTCTCCATATTGGTGGTAGAAGATAATGAAGAGTTAAAGGCTTTTCTGAAAAGTATTTTGTCGGAGAATTATACGGTAATCACAGCTTCCAATGGTGAAGAGGGATTGCAACATGCTGTTGACGACCTGCCCGATCTTATTATCAGCGATGTTATGATGCCGGTGATGGACGGTTTAGAAATGATTAGGCAAATCAAAGAGAACAACAATATTTGCCATATCCCCATCATTGTATTATCAGCCAAAGCCTCTCTGGACGACCGTATCGCCGGATTGGAACAAGGCATTGACGATTATATCACCAAACCTTTCAGTGCTACTTATCTAAAGACCCGTGTAGCCTCCTTGTTACGACAACGCAAAGCATTGCAGGAGCTCTATATGAATAGGCTGATGGAAGGAAAGAATACCTCTTCTCCCGATCCTCTGACTCCTTCACAACCACAGATTACTCCATACGACGAGCAATTTATGAAAAAAGTAATGGCATACATGAAGAACAGATGGACAATGCCGAACTAACGATTGACGAATTTGCAGAACAGTTGATGCTTAGCCGTACAATCTTCTACCGGAAATTAAAATCAATCGTCGGACTGACACCTGTTGACTTTATACGGGAAATACGTATCAAACGTGCCGTACAACTGATTGACAGCGACGAATATAACTTCTCCCAGGTAGCATATATGACGGGGTTCAACGATCCGAAATATTTCAGCAAGTGCTTCAAGAAAGTGATAGGAATTACCCCGTCAGAATACAAAGAGAGAAAAAAATAACTCTTTGATAAGCATATAAAAAGTCCCTTTATACCCGGTTGTCTCATTATTCGATCAATCAAAATTTGATAGAGTAAACTGATATAAAGGGACTTTTCATACAAGATAAAGAGATTTGCCTGTCAACAACACATCAATATCCAAACTTACATTGACAAACAAACACCTGTTTTTCCGAATCATCATTAAATACTTCTTCTTCAAATCCTCCATATTTATGAATAATACTAAAACCATTCCATTCCAAATATGAATCCAACTCTTGAGGGAAAAACATTCTCATATCCAGATTTTGAATAGAATTGAATTCACCATTGATAAAATAATGCCATTCGATCCGATTAATCTGGGTTTTATTTTCATATCGCATTGTCTGCTTTATCGAACTTCTCTTCCATCATCAGTTGTATACGTGGCTATTTCCTGCTGCTCTTTCTCATCTTCAACTATATACGAATATTCGGATTAAAACAATCCAACAGAAATAAGCCTCCGTCTTTGAGGTGATTTTTAACGACATGAAGTACCTTAAATAAATCTTCATTCTCATATAAATGATGGATCGAATTAAATAGGAATAAAAATGAAAGATCGTACTTCTTCCTGTAAATCCAGAG
>ENA-OQIG01000961-OQIG01000961.1-human-gut-metagenome-genome-assembly--contig:-NODE-961-length-14218-cov-3.649422_pt1 | contig 14218 bp, 16 predicted proteins | sample MGYA00242576_ERZ504741 | MGnify/ENA primary metagenome ERZ504741 (study PRJEB26092, sample SAMD00036436) | human gut metagenome | host: Homo sapiens | study: EMG produced TPA metagenomics assembly of... | reverse complement strand
CACTTGTAAAAAAGAGAACTCCTTTTTTCTTGTCGGGGTAGCGGGATTCGAACCACGACCCCCTGCTCCCAAAGCAGGTGCGCTAACCGGACTGCGCTACACCCCGTTTTATAGGGAAGTTCCTTTCAAAAGCGGTGCAAAGATAGGGACTATTTTTTAATATACAATAGTGGAGGAACGTTTTTTTGATATTTATTTTTTAACACCCTGTCCGTCATATATTTGAATATGAAATAAAAAAAGAGGATTACTCATTAAAAGAGTCCCGGTTCTGATGGAATCGGGACTCTTTTACCAAACAAACGACAGAGAACAGTTACTCAAGATCCTCTTTTACTACTTCATCTATCTCCTTGAGCTTCTTCTCTTTTGACTTTTTGTTTCCGGCAGATTTCTTTTTGGTATCATCATACACATTGTCTGCACGGTCTTCCATCTCTTCACTCCAATCGTCATACATATTTGTTGCCGGCTGGCCGGTAAGAGTGGTATTCTCTTCTGCGATAGGTACATCTCTGTTAATTACTTTTGCCATATGTTCTACATTTTATTATTATGCTATAAAGACAATAAAAAATAGAAAAAGTTCTCCGTGTTAATGAAGTTTGATACTATTAGATAGATTTTAAAGCGGTATTTCAAGTTATATTTCCGAAAGTAGTGAACTAAATGCCGTTTCAAATGTATAATACAGAAATATCACTATTAAAACGAATGTCATGAGATTGAAAACTCCCAAACCGATACGGCTTATTGCCCTTGCCAGCATAGCCTTGTTTATAGACAGTTCTGTTTCCATTCCCTGCGTCAGCGTAAAGGACCGGACCGAAGTAGACGAAACAGGTAACCCGCTTTATTCATTACCTAAATAACAACTCTTATGCTTACACAATTTTTAAATCTACTTGCTACTATCATCAGCGTCATCAGTTTGCTAATCGTAACTTATGGCGCGCTTATTGCCATTATTTCTTTCATTATCAATGAACTGAAGAGAATAACCGGAGCTTACACCCCGACCAATATCCGAAAGTTGAGAGCCGTGTTCGGCACTTACCTGCTATTGGGGTTGGAGTTCCTTATCGCTTCGGACATATTGAAAACGGTATTGGAACCTACAATGAACGAACTGATTATTCTGGGAGGTATTGTCGTCGTAAGAACCATATTATCGGTGTTCCTCAACAAAGAAATCAAAGAATTGGAAACAGAAAATAACTAAAACATAGTGAACCAACCATCTGTAATGGCGTTTATATCATTATTAATAAAAGAAAGGAGATCGGACTTATGAATACCGAAAAAGAGAAAACTTCATCAGAAGAACAAAAAAAGGCTGAAAAAGTGCTTAAAGACAAAGTTCCCGTACAGCAAACCGGAACCTACAGCGAAGCCACCAAGAAAGAAGTGCGCGACGCAGTAAAAGAACTCAATCCGGACATGAGCGGATTGGATAGGGGTTAACAGCCCCTATCTTCCCGGAAACATCAGTGTAAAGCAGCTTCCTTTCCCTATCTCTGAGGAGACTGTAATGGTGCCGCCATGCAGATTCATGATCTGCTTACATAAACTGAGTCCGATGCCGGACCCCGATGGCTTGGTCGTAAAGAACGGAACAAATACTTTGTCTATCACTTCCGGAAGAATGCCTTCGCCGTTGTCACGCACCGTGAGACTGCAAACTTTTCCGGGGACCTGTTCCAACTCTACTTCTATCTGCGGTGCAGTATTTTGTCCGCAGGACTCTTTGGCATTTTTAATCAGATTGATCAGCACCTGCTCTATCTGGGCACGATCAATGTACAGAGCTGGCCCCCTGTGTGTTAGCCGCAAATGAATGAACGAATCAGGAAGAGTTCCTTAGGTCGGAAAAGAGTTCGTCCACCGCTACCGATGTGCAGGCAGGAGTGGGGATACGAGTCAACCGACGGTAGTTTTCCACAAAACCGAGCAGCCTTTACTTCTCCGATGGATGGTCTGCATGGCTTGCAACATCACTCCGTATTCTTTCTCACTGAGCCGTTCGGGTATTCCGCGTTCACTCAATGTTTCGGATAATGAAATGATAGGAGTGATAGAGTTCATTATTTCATGGGTCAATACCCGTATCAACTTCTGCCAGGCTTCCATCTCGTTACGTTCCAATACCGAATGGATGTTTTTCAGGCTGACCAACAGCCTTTCCTTATTTTGTGCGGCAAACAAAGTACATGATACCGCCATCTCTACCGAGGCTCCTTGCTGCCGGATACGTACCACCTGCGTCTCGTTCCAGGAGGTGGTCAGCCACTCCTGAGGCAACCGGGATTCTTGTCCGACCAGTGCCACGGCCGCACGGTTCATCCATTCCACCCGGCCCGAACGGTCAGTCACCACCACAGCCGTATCTACCTTATTTAAAAGGTTCTCGTAATACTGGTGCTTGATCTCTTCCTCGAGCAGGCGTCCACGGAACAACCTAAGCGTCTGAGAGAGTTCGTCCGCCAGTTCAACCATCATCTTGCTTTTAAACGGCGGCTGAAAGTTCTGCGTCATGTCATTGAAGCGGATGCAGTCTGTCAGTCGTCTCATCATGCCTGCCAATTTCATCTGGATGGAATAGAGATGAACGCCTGTAGCGATCAGCAGGATGCCCACAATCAGAGTGCTGAACCATAATTCGTAACAGAACAGCAAGTATCCTCCGATGGAGAGCACCACCAACAATAGAATGTGCAGCACCACACTGATGGAATAGCGTTTCATAAGCCCAGTTTTTCAAGTTTACGATAAAGAGCAAAACGGGTGATACCAAGATACTCGGCTGCCCGGGTGATGTTCCCCTCGCTCAGCCGCATGGCTTTCTCTACCGCTTGCCGTTCCAACAATTCCAGATTGAGTACCTCTTCCTCTTTCTTTTGCCGGACAGAAGAGTGGAAAAGAAAGTTCTCAGGCTTCAGCAGGGAGCCGTCACCCAAAATCACGGCACGCTCTATGGTATGTTGCAACTCGCGTACATTGCCCGGCCAATTATACTTCAGTAACTTATTCTTTGCCTCGCGCGTCAGCCCGTGCATCTCCTTCTTATATTTGCGGGCATAGCGCTCTAAAAAGAACTCGGCCAGCAGAATGACATCGTTACCACGCTCCCGTAGAGGAGGAATATGAATTTCTATCGTATTGATGCGATAGAGCAGATCCTGACGGAAGTTACCTTCATCCACCATTGCCCTGATATCGGCATTCGTCGCACAGATCAGGCGGACATCGATAGGTACCGACTGAGTAGAGCCTAACCGGCTGATCTGCCTTTTCTCTATCGCAGTGAGCAGTTTCGATTGCATAGGGAGCGAAAGGTTACCTATTTCATCCAGAAACAGAGTACCCCCTGTCGCCACTTCCATGCGTCCCGCCTTTGCTTTGCGTGCGTCGGTGAAAGCACCTTTCTCGTATCCGAATAATTCGCTTTCGAACAACTGTTCGGGAATACTGCCCAGGTCGATCGTTACAAACGGTTTACCGTATCGGGGAGAACAACGGTACAGCAAGCGGGCAATCACATCTTTTCCGGTACCGTTTTCACCCAGAATCAGGATATTGGCATCCGTCTCGCTTAACTTGTTGATGGTTGAAAACACCTCTTGCATAGCCTCCGATTCACCGATAATCTCATTTTCGGGTCCACCCTGTCCGCTCAGCACTTCTACCTGCTCCTTCAGCATATTCACTTCATGACGTGACTGCCGGAGTTTCATGCCCGAAGAGAGTGTAGCCAGCAGTTTCTCTTTTTCCCATGGTTTGGGGATAAAGTCCGTTGCACCTGCTTTGATGGCACGCACAGCCTTGTCCGTATCGGCATAAGCGTCATAAAAATCACAATGGCCTGCGGATCGATCTTCAGAATCTGTTCCAGACTCTCAAATCCTTCCTGCCCACTGATGGCATCACGACTGAAGTTCATATCGAGCAAAATGATGTCCGGACCGAACGTAGTCATGAAGTGTTCGATGCGATCGGGAGTAGTAGCCACCTTAATCTTTTCAGTATAAGGTTCGAGCAATAGATTGAGGGCGAACAACACATCCTCGTTATCGTCTACAATTAATATTTTTCCAAGCTGTTCCATGTTATATTACGAGCTAATTTACTTTCCTTTAAAGAATAGGATATACCAGTTGTACAACTCGTCGTGTACCAGTTGTACATCTCGTCATGCACCAGTTGTACAACTCGTCGTGTACCGGTTATACATCTCGTACATCTTATCTTACCATGTAATGATGCTAAAGTAAGCCGGATATATTCACTTACCTTTAGCCTGAGGGCAAAGGTACATATTATATCCATGTGTTGTGTGTGCTAATTCGCACTATTTTTGTGCGTATATGCACACGAAAGCAATAGGGAATAAAGATGCAAACTATTAATAAACAAAATATTACACGTATGGCACGGCTTTTGAATGGTTTATAGAAAAAGAAATGCACAATGAACTTGAAAACGATACTTATCATTGCCGGATGCAGTTATATCTTTCCGGCAACTGCACAGGAACGCACGATGGAGCTCTCGCTGGACGAAACCGTAAAGCTTGCCAAGCTTCAGTCACCCGACGCACAAACCGCACGCCACAGTTTCCGCTCAGCCTACTGGAACTATAAATATTACAGGGCGAACTATCTGCCTGCCTTGAGCCTGACCTCGGACCCAAACCTGAACCGGGCTATCAATAAGGTAACACTGGGAGACGGAACCGTGAAGTTTGTAGAACAAAACATGCTCAGCACCGACCTTACTCTGAATTTAACACAGAACATTCCATGGACCGGCGGTTCACTGTTTGTGGAAACGGCAGCACAACGAATGGATATCTTCAGCGACCACACGACAGCCTGGCAGACTTCACCTATTAATATAGGCTATCGTCAGTCGCTCTTCGGATATAACAGCCTGAAGTGGGATCGCCGCATCGAACGGTCCGCTACCGGGAAGCAAAGAAATCGTATGTAGAAACACTGGAACTGGTGGCCACGCGTGCTACTCAAAAATTCTTTAACCTTGCCACCGCACAGAGCAATTACGAAACCGCCACTACCAATTACGCTAACGCAGACACACTCTATCAATATGCCCAGGGACGCTACAACATCGGTACCATCACCGAAAACGAAATGCTGCAACTGGAACTGAACAAACTGACCGAAGAAACCAACCGAATGAATGCCCGTATCGAGATGGACAACTGCATGCAGGAGCTACGCTCGTATCTGGGCATTCAGAGTGACGAGGAACTCAAGGTGAAAATCAACGACCACGTACCCGACTTCAGTGTAGAACTGCACGAAGCCTTATTACTGGCCAACGAAAACAGTCCGGAAATACAAAACATGATACGCCGGAAACTGGAGAGCGAAAGCAACGTGTCATACGCCCGTGCCAATGCCGGACTGAAAGCGGATATTTATCTGCGTTTCGGCCTGACACAAACTGCCGACAAGCTGGGAAGCGCCTACAAGAGGCCATTGGACCAGCAGTACGTCAGCCTGAGTGTAGCACTACCCATCCTCGACTGGGGACGGGGCAAGGGCAAAGTGCGCGTGGCACGCTCCAACCGCGACCTTGTGTACACACAGGTGGAACAAGACAAGACCGATTTCGAACTAAACATACGCAAACTGGTGAAACAATTTAATCTTCAGGCCCAGCGGGTCAGAATAGCCGCGCGAACCGATGAAACAGCTCAACGACGCAGCGACGTGGCCCGCAAACTTTATCTGCTGGGCAAGTCTACCATTCTCGATCTAAACGCTTCCATCACCGAGAAGGACCAGGCACGCCGCAACTACATAACGGCTCTTTACAACTACTGGAGTCTGTATTACACGTTGCGCAGCCTTACTCTTTTCGACTTTGAAGCAAAACGCCGCTTACCGAGAATTATGACCTGCTGATAGACTGACCGGAATTATAAACTACAAATCGAAAAAACAAAATAATATGGATATTAAAATTGAAAAGAAACCCTGGTACATCCGCTATAAATTCTACATAGCCGGAGGAATTGCATTTGTCGCTTTCCTTGTTTACGTCATCATTCTGTCGGCCGGGCCGCGCAAGCTCCGCATCGAGTCGGAAAACATACAGATAGCCGAAGTCAAAGATGACAAGTTTATGGAATACGTCGATGTGGAAGGATTGATACAGCCTATTCTCACCATTAAAGTAAACACCGTGAAGCGGGAAGCGTAGAGCGTATCATAGCCGAGGAAGGCAGTTTGCTCCAGAAAGGAGATACGATTCTGACCCTCTCGAATCCGGACTTGCTGCGTAGCATCGAAGACCAGCGGGACGACTGGGAGAAGCAACGCATCACTTATCAGGAGAAAGAAATCGAAATGGAACAGAAAAGCCTGAGCCTGAAACAACAGACGCTGGAAACCAATTACGAACTGGCACGCCTGAAAAAAGTTTCACGTTGGACAAAGAAGAATTCCGCATGGGCATCAAGAGTAAAGCACAACTCGAAGTGTCGGAAGACGAATACAATTACAAGGTGAAGAATGCCGAACTGCAACGCGAAGGTCTTCGCCACGATTCGGCCGTGACCATCATCCGCAAAGATCTGATACGAACCGATATGGAGCGGGAGCGTAAGAAGTATGAACGGGCACAGAGCGTCTGGGCAATCTGGTAGTAAAAGCACCTATCAGCGGACAGCTGAGCTTTGTGAAAGTTACTCCAGGACAGCAGGTGGCTCCAGTGAAAGTATCGCCGAAATCAAAGTACTCGATCAATATAAGATCCATACTTCATTGAGCGAATACTACATCGACCGCATTACCACCGGACTGCCTGCTACTGTCAACTATCAGGGTAAAAAGTATCCGCTTCGCATCACAAAAGTTGTGCCCGAGGTAAAAGACCGCATGTTCGACGTCGATCTGTCTTCACCGGCGAAATGCCCGATAACGTACGTGTAGGTAAGAGTTTCCGTGTCCAGATTGAATTGGGACAGCCTGAACAAGCCATCGTCATCCCACGCGGCAACTTCTATCAGGCACCGGCGGACAGTGGATTTACAAAGCCAATGCATCTAAAACCAAGGCCGTACGTACGCCTATCACCATCGGACGCCAGAATCCGCAACAATATGAAATTACCGGAGGATTAGAGCCCGGAGATTATGTCGTTACAACAGGATATGATACCTTTGGCGAGGCAGAAGAATTAATACTTAAGTAATATAAAAATGAATCGAACTCACCACAGAATGGCACAGGGTTACACAGAGATAGTTCTCTCTTAATATCTTAATAAGCAAGAGGTTAAAACTCTTTCAGACTCTGTGTTACTCCGTGGTGAATCAAACTCAAAATCATACAAACATGAAAACCATAAGGCTGGCCTGGAAGGCTCTGGCACGTTTCAGAACATATACATTCATCAATATACTGGGCTTGGCTTGAGTCTGGCTTGTGTACTTATCATCCTCCGGTATATCCATCAGGAGGTTACCGTAAATCATTTCTGCAAAGACCTTGAAAACACCTATCTGCTATATATCGAGTACGAAGATGGAAGGCGGACAATAAGCAGTAATGAAGATAGGAATAACGACCCCAACTTTATCGATCCGCTGAACGACCCGTCTGTCTTGAAAAGTACCCGATGGATTAACTTTCCGGAAGACAGGATTACAGTAGGGAAACAGATATATAATGTAAAAACCGTAGTGACCGACAGTGTGTTTCTGCAGATATTACCCTATCCGTCCGTGTCCGGCATTTCATCTCTGAAGTCTCCGAATGACGCCATCATCACCCGGCGATTGGCTGAAAGATTGTTTGGAAAAGAGAATCCTATTGGGAAAACAATGATTTACAGCACGGGGGACATCGTCACAGTTACGGGAGTAATAGGAGAGCCGACGACGAAAAGCTTTTTAGATTTCGACCTTATTATATCCGAACGATTGCAACATTCATGGTCGCGTTTAAGCAATAGTCTGGTACAACTGATACCCGGAACGGACTTTAAGAAACTGAACGTCAAGAACGAGAAGTTTATGAAGTTAAGGTGCCATATGGATGCACCGACCCGCCTGCAGTTCTTTCCATTAAAAGATTTCTATTTCGATAAGACTGTCCGCGTTTATAATAACAATATCCGGAAAGGCAACTACAATAATATCTTAGTACTTGCCGTTGTCACCATTGCTTTGTTGATAATCGGCTTGTTCAATTTCATCAACATCTATACGGTGATGATGCTCAAGCGTGCCAGAGAGTTTGGAGTCAAAAAAGTATATGGTGCCGGCGCAAAGGATGTATTCGCACAGATTTTCACTGAAAACTTTATCCTGACAGGCATGGCTCTATGCATATCCTGGTGCATTATCGAAATAACCGGTGGCATGATGGAACATGTGCTCCGGATACCGCAAACCTCCAATACGGAATTTAGTGCCACATTATCCGTAGGAATCCTGATTCTGTTGCCATTATTGACTTCTATTTATCCATTCATCAGATACAACTACGTTTCACCTTCCGTATCTATCCGTTCGGTAAATGCGGGAGGACATTCCATCGTATCCCGTGTGCTGTTTTTATTCGTTCAATACATCATCACCTTTGTACTTATTATTGTTTCCCTCTTTTTCACGAAGCAAGTCCGCTTCATGCTGTCTGCCGATCTGAACTATACCACCAAGGACATCATTCAATGTCAGTTATACGCCGAACGCTCTTCGTATGATATAAATATATCAGACGAAGAGTGGGAGAGACGGAAGCAGAGAGAGAAAAGTAATCTGGCCTACATCAAAGAAGAGATGGATCATTCCCCGCTCTTTATCCGTTGGGAATATGGAGAGAACCCGAATCAGCTGGATGACAATTATATCAATGTGCGGAATGCACGGCGGGACGAGTTCAAGCAAGTTATTTACAGCAGCCTGAGCAATAAATATATTGAACTGTTCGGCTTTCAGCTAAAAGAAGGCCGCCTATGGAATGATTCTGTCGACCAATGGACTGATTATAAAATGATCATCAACGAATCGGCCAAATCACTTCTGGAAATAGATAATATAGAAACAGCCCTGATTCAGCCTGAAAGGAGATTGTGGTGGTCCTTGTCAAAATCCGAAGAAATGAAGAAGAATCCTCCATATCAGGTTATCGGAGTGATCAAGGACTTCAAAATCGGCCATTTATCGAAAACCACTCCTCCGCTCTTTATCGTTTACGAAGATCCGCGGGGCAGCTACAGAGACCGGTTGATGGCACAAATCGTTCCCGGAAAAAAGCAAGAAGCCATTGCCTTCCTGAAAAAACTGCGCGATGAAATACTGGGCGAAGGTGAGTTTGAATACAGCTTTTTAGAAGACGAGATAGCGACCATGTATCAGGAAGACAAGCGAACTGCCGAGATATACTCCCTGTTCAGTATCATTGCCATTCTTATATCTTGCCTGGGACTGTTCGGATTGTCCATGTTCGACATCCGTCAGCGATATCGTGAAATAGCACTACGCAAGGTAAACGGCGCTACCCTGAAAGAGATCTATCCGCTTCTATTAAAGAAATACTCGATTATCCTGGGAATGGCATTCATCATTTCGGCACCTCTGTCCTGGTATATCATTTCGAAATATCTGGAAGGATTCGCCAACAAAGCTCCTATATCCTGGTGGCTGTTTGCAATTGCCGCCATAGTGACTGCTTTCATATCACTGGCCACTCTGATATGGCAAATACGGAAAGCTGCCAATATCAATCCGGCCAAAGTATTGAAAGGAGAGTAGTAAATTTGTATTTTTGTGCGCATGCGCACTATGATCGTGCTAATTCACACAGTGTGTTTTAACATCACAAGCACATAAATAATAGTGTTTCAACAAGTTGGCTTTTTGGCATACTTCTTGAAACACTATTTGTAAAAACAAGAACCCGAATGATACGACATTATTTTAAAATCGCTTTCCGCAATCTGCTGAAATATAAAACCCAAAGTATTATCAGCATTATCGGACTAGCTGTAGGAATCACCTGCTTTGCCTTGCTACACTATGGATACGCTACGAGATGACATACGACACCTTTCATCGGAGAGCCGACGACATCTACCTGGTAAGAGCACAACTCACAATCACAGACGCACGCTCAGCAACTCAATGCCTTATCCGGCTATAGAGTATCTACGGAAGAACATATCTGAGATTGAAGATATATGTGGCATATCTCCGTTCAAAACCAATCTTCGATTCAAAGACAAGGGTGGGGATTTATTGGCCATTGAGGTGGACTCTGCGTTTATACGCATGTTTGATGTGCGTATCCTGCAAGGCAATGTCAATTTTCTAAAGAAAAAGAGCAACGAGATAGCCATAACCGAAGCGGTAGCGAAAGAATGGTTCGGCAACGAAAGTCCTCTTGGAAAAGAGATTGAGTTGGGAAGCCGGCCATGTAAAGTGTGTGCCGTTGTCAGCGGATGGTCGCAACATTCAAATCTTTCATACGGGGCCTTGCTTCCGGCACGCCACCATCCAAGCTGGCAAAGCAATTCAGAACAGATATTTGTCCGCATCTTGCCGGATACCGACAAATCAGCTCTTCAAAAAAGGATAAGCAGCTCGATGCTTCCTCACAGGAGAAAGAGAGTACATTAGGTAAATTGAATTTTACCCCGATTACTTCGCTCCGCTATTCTGATTATCTGCAAAAAGACGAGATCGTTATTTCATTCAACTACATTCGCTATTTTGCAATGGCAGGAGTATTGGTCATTGTATGTTCATTATTCAATTATCTGACCCTGTTTGTCAGCCGTCTTCGAATGCGCGGTCGTGAACTGGGACTCCGAAAGGTTTGTGGATCTACCAACCGTTCGTTGTTCGCATTGCTATCTGTCGAATACCTGATTGTCTTGCTAGCCGGTTCTCTGCTGGGCATGGCTTTCATCGAGGCCTGCTTACCCCATTTCATAGAACTGGCTCAGATATCAGAAGCTACCCCGCTGTATACAGAAGTCATCATTTACATACTGGCAGTCATCGTTTTATCTTTCGGTATTTCACAAATTCCTCTATATTACTTCAGAAGCCGTACGTTACAGAGTAGTATTCGCAATAAAAAAGGAAGTCCCCAGCGCGGAATATTCCGCCGGCTCGGACTGATAGCACAATTGATCATCAGTCTGGGCTTCATCTTCTGCACCACTATCATGATGAAACAACTCTATTATCTGAAAAACACAGATCTGGGAATAGAACGCCACAATATAGGCAATGTTGCTGTCTGGATGAAAGGAGATATTAATGAATGGAGTTCTAAGATCGCCAATTTACCTATGGTGACTGAAGCTCTGCCTCCTCACTACTTCCCGATAGTCCCTACAGGACCTATGATGTATACAGATATTAACGGCTGGGACGGACTCAATGAAACCACTGATGAAACATATTCCGTCGGCCTGATACCTTCGGGCAAAAAGTTCTTTGACTTTTATGGATTGCAGTTGACAGAAGGGGAGTGGCTATCCGAAAAGAACTCTCCCGGAGATGTCATCATTAATGAAACGGCAGCACTGACGTTCGGATGGAGAAATCCAGTAGGAAAACAGTTCTACTCAGAATATGAACACAATCGGACATATTATACAGTAGTAGGAGTGGTGAAGGACTTCAGCTACCTGCCACCCACTATCGCTCCACGCCCTCTCGCCTTTGTCCGCACTGAAGAACAGAAATATCTATGGTCTCGTGCCAGTATTCTTTTTAAGTTTACGGAAGGGAGCTGGGAGGCCTGCAAAGATACGATCCGGAAAATGAAAGAAGAAGATTTTCCCTCTTCGTTCTTGAGACTTTATAACGAGGAAGAGGAGTATAATAAATATCTGCGTTCCGAAAGTGCGTTGATGACCCTGTTGGGGATCGTTTCTATCGTATGCGTCATTATCTCTATTTTCGGCATCTTTTCGCAAGTAACTTTGTCGTGCGAACAAAGACGCAAAGAGATCGCTATCCGCAAAGTGAATGGAGCCACCATAGGAAGTATCCTGCAGATGTTCATCAAAGAATATTTCGTCCTTTTGCTTGTCGCGGCTCTTATAGCATTCCCGGCAAGCTATGGAATGATGAGAGTGTGGATAGAAAGTTACGTCAGACAAACTTCCACCCCATTTTGGATATATATCGTCCTGTTTGCAGGTATCGGTATCATCATCGTCATCAGTATCTTCTGGAGAGTGTGGAATGCAGCCAAACAAAATCCGGCGGAAGTAGTAAAAACAGAATAAAAAAGGATCTAATAATATGATACGACATTATTTGAAAATTGCATGTAGGAATTTGCTGAAATACAAGACTCAGAGTATCATCAGCATCCTAGGATTAGCTATCGGATTTACCTGTTTTGCGCTTGCTGTCTTATGGATACGTTACGAAATGACATACGACACCTTCCATGAAGGTTTTGACCGTATTCATTTGGTGTATCAGAAATCGGCATTAAGTGACACAGGCGTTACAACAACAATTCCATATCCGGTATCCACTTCTTTAGAAAAGCAGTTTCCGGAAGTGGAAGATGCCTGCGGTTTTCTTTTTTATGAACAGGAAGTGACAGTAGACGATGGCGCTATCCGGCAACTGTATGAAATCAATGCAGACTCTTGCTTCATGCATATGTTCGGGATACAAGTACTCTCCGGCAGCCTTGATTTCCTGGAATCGGAAGAGCGGATAGCACTGACAGAGCATGCGGCCAAGGAACTTTTCGGTACGGAAAATCCGATCGGGAAGGAAATCAAACTGTATGGTGCCCCTAAAACCGTATGTGCGATCGTCAACGGATGGAACCGTCATACCAATTTACCTTTTTCTATTTTAACGGGAGGAATACGTCAATGGCATAATGCATGGTATCACGGAGGATTCCATGTATTTATAAAATTGCACAAAGAAGTAAATGCCGAAGCTTTTCAGAAAAAACTGGAACAAACGAAACTCGAAGCAGACGGCAAGGGCGGCATACAGAATCTGATGGTTATGCCCATCAGTAAGTGCCACTATACTGTACTGGCCGACCAAAATGCCATCCAGTTCAGCTATATCCTATTCTTCTCGATTGTAGGCGGATTAGTTATTCTTTGTTCGCTGATCAACTACCTGTCTTTGTTTGTCAGCCGTTTACGGATGCGAAGCAGAGAATTGGCATTACGCAAAGTATGCGGTTCATCAGACCTCCATCTGTTCATCCTGCTTGTTACAGAATATCTGCTGATCTTGTTGGCCGCAGGACTTATGGGAATGGCCTGATAGAATTGGTATTGTCTCCGTTCAAAGAATTGTCGGGAGTAAAAGAAGGAGATGTTTACTGGGAATCTTTTTTATACTTCGCCCTCGTCATCGGATGTTCTCTTGCCACATTCCTGCCTGTAACTTTCTACTTCAACAAACAAACGCTACAAAGTAACATACAGCAAAAGACCGTAAACAGATACGGGTATCTGGGACGTAAGATAAGCATTGTTTTTCAACTTTCTATCAGTATCTGCTTTATCTTCTGCATCAGTGTCATCATGAAGCAGCTCTATTATCTCAGCACCACAGATATTGGTATAGAACGCAAAAATATAGCGACTCTAAGCATGTATCCGCAAAACAATCTATTGCCTGCCGCTGATAAAATAGAGCAGTTTCCTTATGTCACTCAGGTTCTGAAAGGACACTTTTCGCTGCTACCCAAAACTGCATCCATGGCTATGCACTTCAAGGATTGGGACGGAAAACAACCCGGAGATGCAGAGATCGATATGGAAGTACTGATGGAAAGTGAAGAGTTAGCACAGTTCTACGGCATCCGCCTTTTAAAAGGAAAGATGCTGAAAGAAGGAGAGAGGGATGCCGGCACTATTGTAATCAATGAGGCAGCGGCCAAAGCACTCGGATGGAATGATCCGATTGGGAAAAAACTAATCAGACCCAACGGAACAGGGACAACTGTTATCGGTTTGGTAAAAGACTTCCATACGACATCGCCTACCACTCCCATAAAACCTATCGCATTTATAGCCAAAGGCTTTTCCGGATTCGACCTGGGCAAAGGTGATGTACTGATAAGTATAGAGAAGGCGAATGGCCCAAAACTTAAAAAAGACATTGAACAGCTATGTCAGAAAGAATATCCGGAAAATAAAATCAGATATCCAATATGGAGGAGACCTATGACAACTA